>Ga0302326_10027736_pt1 | contig 11416 bp, 11 predicted proteins | sample Palsa_T0_3_FD_202264 | JGI IMG/M metagenome (GOLD analysis project Ga0302326, IMG submission 202264) | Peat permafrost microbial communities from Stordalen Mire near Abisko, Sweden - Palsa_T0_3 | ecosystem: Environmental > Terrestrial > Soil > Palsa > Peat permafrost | place: Sweden: Abisko...
CACAACATCGACCAGGTTCAGGCCCGTATCGACATACGCGGGAAACTTTCTTCGCAGAAAGTCCAAAATAATCTGCCCACTCGGGGTCGGCTTGATATCGCGCTCGCCGACGGGCGTCGTCGGGTTCACCATCACCACGTTCTGCCCGCCCCGCCCGGCCTCGATGACCAACTGCTCTGCCATAAACTTGCTGCGCTTGTAGTCGCCGATCATGTTTGCCAGCGTCACCGGCGATTTCTCGTCGGTGAGGCGGCCGTTGTTCCCAAAACCCATGGTGGCGACGCTGCTGGTATAAATAACCCGCCGCACTCCGGAATCTCTCGCCGCCGCAAGTATGTTGCGGGTTCCCTCGACGTTGGAGTCGTACAGTTCCTGGCGATGCAAAGACCACAGCCGGTAATCGGCGGCCACGTGGAAGACGAACTCACAGCCCGCCATCCCTTTTCGCAGCGAATCGGGATCGCGCAGATCGCCCACTACGCGGTCTGAAGGGATATCAGCAATGTTGTCGAGGCGACTGGTGGGCCGCACCAGCAAACGAAGCTCAGCCCCGCGAGCCAGGAGTTGCCGGGCCACATGACTGCCCAGAAATCCGGTTGCACCTGTGACGAAACATTTCATGATCAGGTATTGGTCAGTTGTCAGTTCGCGCGGAATCGGGGAAAGCTTGCCGCAGTCGCTCCTCCTGCGATTTATGCGCCGGTCACGGCGACGTCCAAGGATTCGTAACCGGGATTCCCCACATCCTGAAGTCCTTTACGTTACGGGTGACGACTGTAAGCTCATGGTGCTTGGCGGTTGCTGCGATCAGCCCATCAATGATCGGCATCGCAATACCCCTAAGTTGCGCTTCTGCCGCCATCGCTCCCCATATTTCCGCAACTTCGGCACTGATCGGCAACAGCCGATCAGCATACTGAGTCGGCAACTCAACCTCGAGCCAGTGTTCCAGTTGAGATCGCCTTCTACCGGCCGACAATAGAGCCACGCCCTTCCGAATCTCTCCTAACGTGAGGACGCTGAGATGGAGCAGGATTTCATTGACGGAATGCGCCCATGCCAAGACACGAGGGTTGGGCTGCAAACGGACGAGTTCGGAGAGACAATTCGTATCGAGCAGAAAACCATTCATAGCTCGATGTCGCGGCCCGTATCCTTGTCCCGCTCCAAATCAAGTTCCAGCCCAACAAGAGGTGAGTCACGCAAGAATTCCAGAAAGCTCTTTTTCCTCGCTAAGTTTTCTTTCGGCTGCGCCGCCTGCTCGAGCAGGACAGCAGCGTAGGCCCCTACATCCATACCGCGGGCAGCGGCTTGGAAAGCCAGTTCAGCTTCGAACTCAGGTTTGATCTCGACTGTGATGGTCACGTGGCGCAACTCCTTTGTCGGTTGCCGACTGTCAATACCTCAGTATATCGACCTGCTCATCACAAACCTGCTACTGGCTACTGCTTCTCCGCACAATGCGCAGCCGCTCTTCTTCCGGCACCGCTGTCGCTCGGGTATAAGTGGTCAGCGCCAGCAAGGGGAAATACTGGCGGTACATGTAATACATCAGGTAGAACACTCGCGGAAAACCCGTCCCGGTATACAACGATTCGTCCCACGAACCATCGCGCCGCTGGGCTTTGAGCAGATAGGCAATCCCGCGTTGCAGGGAATCGCTGCGCGTGTCGTTGGCGGCCAGAAGACCCATCACCGCCCAGGCCGTCTGCGACGGGGTGCTCGGCCCCACGCCTTTCAGGTTGGCATCGTCATAGGACTCGCAGGTCTCGCCCCAGCCGCCGTCGGGATTCTGCATCATGCGCAGCCATTCCACCGCCTGCTGCACGCAGGGCTCGTGATAATCCACGCCAATCGCTTCCAGCCCGCGCAGCACCAGCATGGTTCCGTAGATGTAGTTCACGCCCCAGCGTCCGAACCACGAACCATCCGGTTCCTGCTCACGCTTCACGAATTCCAACGCGCGCCGTACCGGTTCATCTTTCTGTGAATAGCCGTAGCTGGCGAGACACTCCAGCACGCGCCCGGTGATGTCCACCGTCGCGGGATCGAGCATGGCGTTGTGGTCGGCAAAGGGAATGTGCTGGAACACCATGCGATCATTGTCCTTGTCGAATGACGCCCAGCCGCCGCTCTTGCACTGCATGGACAATATCCATTCCAGCGCGCGGCGCGCCGACTTGTCCTGATAGACTTCGTTGCCGGTCCGAACGCGACTAAGCGCCAGCAGCACCTGCGCGCTATCGTCCACGTCCGGATAGAACTCGTTGTTGAACTCGAAGTACCAACCCCCGGGCGCGGCTTTGCGATTCTTGACGTACCAGTCGCCGCGGCGCGTGACCTGCTTTTTCAGCATCCATTCGCAAGGCTGCACCAGGCGCGGATCGGTAGCCGGAACTCCGCTCTCGGCCAGCGCGAACACCGCGTAAGCCGTGTCCCACACCGGTGATGCGGTAGGCTGCATGCGGAAGGTAGTCTCTTCCTCAACGCCCAGCTTTTCAAACTCATCCATCGCCCGGATGACCTGCGGATCGTCGAGCGAATATCCCAGGCAGCGCAGAGCGATGATGGAGTTCATGATGCCGGGATAAATTGCCCCCAGACCGTCGCTCATCTCGAGGCGTTCGAGCATCCATTTTTCCGCGACCTTCAGCGCGCGCGAGCGCAGAGGGCGAACATGCACTCGTTCGAAGAAGTGAATCAGCCGGTCGAGCACCAGGAAGAAATTTCGCCAGCCAATAAGCTTCTTGTCCCAGCGCAGCCGCAGTTGGCTCTTGCTGCGTCCGCCGATGAAGAGTTCGTCGATGCCTTGCTCCGGCGGAATCTTCTTGAACGGCTTTTTGGCGTAGGCGATGGAGAGCGGCACCAGGATGGCACGCGACCACGAAGAAATTTCGTAGATGTTAAACCAGAACCAGTTGGGAAACAGCACGATCTCCGGTGGAACAGCCGGCACGGCATCGTAATCGTACTGGCCGAGAAAGCACAGGTAGATCTTGGTGAAGGTGTTGACCGCGGTGACGCCGCCCAGAGCGAGGATGCGTTCGCACGCCTTCCGCAGTTGAGGATGATCCGGGCTGTAGCCCGCCATCTTGAGCGCGAAATATGCCTTCACTGAGGCACTGACGTTTGAGGGCCCATCGTTATAGATCGGCCAGCCGCCGTCGTGGTTTTGGCGATTCAATATCTCGGTGGCGCACTTCTGGGTACGCGCGGCGTCTTCCGTACCCAGCAGCCGATGCAGCAGAATGTAGTCGGAAACCAGGGTGGTATCGGCGCCCAGCTCGCCGCACCAGTAACCGTCTTCCCGATCCTGGACGCTGAACAGAAACTGCCGCGAAGCATCGATGGCTGCCGCTACCCGGCTCTTGATGTCGTCGATCTTGCCGAAACGCATTTCGGCTGGATTAGAAGGGTCTGCCATTGCTTATTGCTTTGCCACCATCCATCGCGCTACTGCCCAGGTCAGCGTCAACAGCGTGAGGCGAACCTGGAACACCAACCCTAGGAGACCGCAGGCGCTGCCCCAATTGCCTCGACGATTTCCGCCGGCAATCCGAAACGCACGTTCTCAGGCATGACTTCAATCTCGCGCATATCGGTATAACCCTGTTCCTCGAGGAAAGTTACGACTTCCTGAACCAGGATTTCGGGAGCGGAAGCTCCAGCGGTAAGGCCGACCGTGTTTACGTTCTGCAACCACTCCGGCAAGATTGAGCGATAGTTTTCGATAAGATGCGAGTTCGTTCCCAGGTTCCGCGCGACCTCAACCAGACGGTTTGAATTCGAACTGTTGTCCGATCCGACCACCAGCAGCAGGTCGCATTCCGCGGCAACGTCTTTCACCGCAGTCTGGCGGTTCTCCGTCGCATAGCAGATGTCCTGAGCGTGCGGTCCTTGAATGTTGGGAAAGCGCTCGCGCAGGGCCTCGATTACGTGGCGCGTTTCATCCAGGCTCAACGTGGTTTGCGTCAGGTAGGCCACACGGTCCGGATCGGGTACGTGAAGACCATCCACGTCCTCGGGCGCGTCCACCACCTGGGTCACCAGCGGAGCTTCGCCCAGCGTGCCGATGACCTCGTCGTGATCGCGGTGTCCGATCAGGATCAGCGAATAACCTTCGCGGGCAAATTTCACCGCCTCGACGTGGACCTTGGTCACCAGCGGGCAAGTCGCGTCGATCACCCGCAACTCGCGCAGTTTGCTGGCCTGCCGAACCTCGGGCGCAACGCCGTGGGCGCTGTAAATTACGCGCTCGCCAGCCGGAACCTCGTCAACGCTGTCGACAAAAATCGCGCCTTTGGAGGTCAACTCGTCCACCACGTAGCGGTTATGGACGATTTCTTTGCGCACGTAGATGGGCGCGCCGAAGGTTTCCAGAGCGATACGGACGATGTCGATGGCCCGCACCACTCCGGCGCAAAAGCCCCGCGGCTTCAGCAATAGTAAGGTTTTCGCTTCAGTTTGACTCATGCCATCCTACACTCAGTATACGAATTAGAACCTGAGTTTCCCCGTGATTACTTTATTGTAACAGCGAGGTAACCACCAAGCTAACGGGCCGGAGTGGCGACTTAGCGCACTTCTATAGCTAAATCCCGCAGCCAATGGCGAAGACCAATCAAGCTAAGATCCACCAAGTTAGACGAAGCCATCTCATAAATGCCGCCCGGCCGATCCCTCTTAACGTGTCATCCCGACCGAGGACTTCAGTCCGAGTGGAGGAACCTGCTTTGCGGCCTTTCCCGCAGCCTGTTCAGCCGTGCCGAAACCCGCCGCCAAAATCGTCTGGATAATGCCGCTTGTCTTTCCGGGCCGTATACAATCGAGCCGCAAACAAACCCCAACGAAAGCGAGCGCACTTATGACCGGCAGCGACCTTGCCAAGATGTTCGAGTTCAGCTATGGAGCCGTAAACCGCAATGTGGAAGGCGTGACCGAGGAGGAGAGCCTGGTGAAGCCGCAACTGGCGGGCAACTGCCTCAACTGGGTGCTGGGCCACATCGTCGTCTATCGCGGCACCATCCTCACGCTGGTGGGCGAGGCGCCGGTTTGCAGCGAGGCGCAGGCGGTTCCCTATCGTCGGGGAAGTTCACCCAGCGAGAGCGATACGCTGCTGGATATGGCGACCTTGCGCGGGTACTTTGCCGATTCGCAGCAGCGGCTGATTCCAGCGCTTGCGATTCTCTCCGACGAAGCACTTGCCCTGCCCGTTCCCGACCAGCACAAGCGGCCGCCGCTGACCGGCTCAATCGGCGACGCCCTGATTCGTCTGCACTACCATGAGGGCTACCACAACGGCCAGATTGGACTGCTGCGCAGAATTGCCGGAAAAGATGGGGCGATTCGGTAGTCTTTCGTATTTCATGCGGGAACCAGGCCAAAATCAGTTCGTTTTTCTGGGGCGCTTGGCAACGCGCAACTCGGCCCCGGTCTTGGCCAGCGCCGGCACTGACAATCCAAGGTTGAAAGCGACTAGCGGAGAGATTTGGTTTGCCAAATCGTGAGCGAGAGCCACGATGCCGCCAATAAACGTGAGCCCGATGAGCTGGGACCAGTAAACGGCGTCGAAATCGGGTCGCTCGGTTTTAGGAGTTTGGGACAGCAAGTAGAGCCTGAATACGTTAACGGCGAGGCCGCCGAAGCAACCGAAAGCGAAAGCCGTGGCGCGATGGTCCCATGCGATCACGCGACACGATCAGCCAAGGCGCTCAGGATACGGGCCCCCAGCCCGTGCGTCTCCCGATAGTGCTTTCGCGTCGTATATAGGGTCCGTCCTTTTTCATCTGGAACCGATGAGCGAACGATTTCTTCGTCAGCACCCTGCAAGACCTGTAGCACTTGGGAGGGTGACAACCCCGTTTGTGTGGCGACACCATCAATTGTTCGCCAATCAAAACGCGGATCTTCCAATGCGGCGATCACACGGTCTCGCATCGGCGTCTCCTGCTGTTGTTTCGCTGCTGCCGCTGCTGCCGCCGCTGCTGCTGCTGCCATTCCCTCCTCCTCGATTGGTACGTTCTCATTATTCGCCGTTTAGGTGCCGTAGGCAAACAAATACTTCGAAGCCCTCCGATTCCGGCATGTCTACGTGGAACCTGCCTGGCGGTTACCCTTCAGCATCTGTTCGGCGTGCTTCAGTGACGTGTCGGTCAGCTTGGCGCCGCTGATCATGCGGGCGATCTCGCGGGTTCGCTCTTCGGCATCAAGAGGCCGCACTGAAGTCTTCGTCCTGCCGCCGGTCTCTTTTTTCTCGATCAGGTAGTGCTGGTCGGCAAACGATGCGATCTGCGGCAGGTGAGTAATGCAGAGCACTTGCTTGGTCTTCGAGAGTTGCTTCAACTTCTTGCCAACTGCTTCGGCTGCGCGGCCGCCGATGCCGGAGTCGATTTCGTCGAAGACCAGGGTTCGCTGTGAACCCACTCTCTTCGAACCCACCCTGTCGCCAGAGGAAGGCGACAAGGGTGGGGCACCCGCCCCATTTCGACCGCTGCGTTTGCTGCTTCCCGCTTCCACGCTCGTCTTCAACGCCAGCATCACGCGGGACAATTCGCCGCCGGAGGCGATTTCGTCCACCGGACCGAGCGGCTCGCCGGGATTGGCAGAGATCAAGTACTGCACCTGGTCGAAACCTCTGGCCGTCCAGTTCCCTTCCTCGTCCATACCGCTGACTTCGACCTTGAAGCGCGCTTTCATCGCAAGCTCGTTGATCTCGCTCTCGACCAGCTTTTCCAGCTTGCGTGCCGCCTCGTAGCGATGCCGCGACAGCGCGCGAGCCGCCTGAAGGTATTGCTCAGCCGCATTGGCCAACTCGATGCGCAGTTTATGCAGCACCTCGTCCTTGTTTTCCATCTCGTTCAGCTTGCGTTCGAGCTCGTCGCCCAGCGCGATCACATCTTCCAGCTTGGGTCCGTACTTGCGCTTCAGCCGATCGAGCGCGGCCAGCCGGTCTTCAACTTCGGCAAGGCGCTCGGGCGACGCTTCTATGTCCTCTGCGTAATCCCGCAGCCGCGCACCAATGTCTTCGATGGTGATGCGCGCCGAGTCCAACTCAGGCGCCACGTCACGGAACTGCTGGTCGAAGCGCAGCAGCTCTTCGATCTGACGCGTGGCCGCGCGAACCGAAGCCGCGGCTGAGGAATTACCCTCGTACAGCGCATCGTAGGCAGCCATTGCCGCGGTACGGACGCGCTCGGAATTCGCGAGGACACGCTTTTCGGCTTCCAGCTTCGTGTCTTCTTCCGACTGGAGGCGCGCATCGGCAATTTCTTTCTCTTGATAGTTCCACAAATCGAGCAGGCGGAGGCGATCGTGCTCGTCACGCTCCAGATCGGCAATGCGATGCCGCACCTCGGTCCAACTCTCGAACGCTTTCGCTACGGCGGAGCCGTCACAACCAGCGAAGCTGTCCAGGAGAGCCAGGCGCGATCCCCCGTCGAAGGCCAGCACGGCTGCGTTCTGCGCGTGAATGACCGCAAGATGAGGAGCGAGCTGTTTGAGGACCGTTACCGTCGCGGGCTGGTTGTTAATAAAGACGCGGCCCTTGCCGCCGGCCGCGATTTCCCGCCGGAGGATGATCTGGCCTTCTTCAGCATCGATGCCGTTGGCTTCAAGAACAGCATCGAGCGCGGGAGGACCGGCCTCAAACACGGCCGAGACGGTCGCTTTTTCCGTGCCGTGGCGAACGGCATCGCTGGACGCCTTGTCGCCAAGCAGGAGCGCGAGCGCATCAATGAGAATAGATTTTCCAGCGCCGGTTTCGCCGGTCAGGAGGTTGAGGCCGGAGGCGAACTCCACGGCAACATTGTCGATGACCGCGTAGTTTTCGACTCGCAGTTCGAGGAGCACGGTGATTGTCCAGTTAGCCGAAGTCTAGCAGTAAAGCTGTCAGCCGGGGAATCGCTTTTCGCTGTCGGCTTGCGTCGACTCGAGTCGCGCCCTGATACAAGGCGTTTGCACCGTGACACAGGTAGTCGTGCAGCGACGCGTTGTGTCGCCGGCTAAATCCGGCTCAAGCAACCTAAGGAACGTCCTTGCGGCACGACTAAAGTCGTGCCCTGTTACAAGGGGTTTGGCCTCCAGTTAGGAATCAGCTTCACGGCGGCATGCTAGCGAAGAGCGAGAAGCCAAAGTTGATGGCCGATGGCTGAGAGCTGAGAGCTCTCTTACTCCCCAGGAACCTCATCGCGCAACAGGCCATGCCGCGTCAAATGCTTATAATGCCTGTAACGAAAGTAGAGCCTGTTTCGTCTCATGAATGTGTTCCCTTCTTTGCTCGCTGCGGCCATCGGTGGTGAAATCTCAGGTCTAATTGAAAGCAGCGGTCTGGTCGCCAAGACCGTCCTCGTCATCCTCCTGCTGTTCAGCCTTGCCTCGTGGGCCATCATTTTTTCCAAGTGGGGACTTTTGCGGCGGGCACGGGTGCAGAGCAATCGCTTTATACGGATGTTTCGCAAGTCGGAGCGGCTGAACGATGTCGCTGCCGTGGTGGAGCAGTTCAGGCCAAGCCCGCTGGTCGCCGTCTTCGAAGGCGCATATAACGAGCTGCGCAAGCAGGCGTCGTATCCCCTGCGCATGACCGCATTGCAGCGGGCCACACAGATCGCGTCCTCGGAAGAGCTGACGCGACTGGAGAGCCGCCTGCCCTGGCTGGCCACGACGGGCGCGGTCACGCCGTTCATCGGATTGTTCGGCACGGTGTGGGGCATCATCGACGCCTTTCACGGACTGGGCACTGCGGGCTCGGCCACGCTACGCGCCGTCGCGCCTGGCGTCTCCGAAGCGCTGATCACCACCGCTGCCGGACTGTTTGCCGCGATTCCCGCGGTCATCGCCTATAACATGTTTACCCAGCACATTCGCGAATTCGGCGCGCGCATGGACGACTTCAGCCTGGAGCTGATCAACGAAGTGGAGCGCGCGCAAGCCAGCACAGCCCGCACTCCGGCGAGCGTGGAGCGGCGGTAATGGCGTTTACCAACCCGCAAGGCCGCACGCAAACGTCGCTCTCCGACATCAATGTTACCCCGCTGGTGGACGTGGTGCTGGTGCTGCTGATCATCTTCATGGTGACTGCGCCGGTGTTGCAGTCGGGGATTGAGGTCGCGGTTCCACACACAAAAACCGTCAAGGAAATTACGGAAGAGCGGCTGGTCATCACCATCGACCGCGATCAGAATGTTTTCCTGAATAATCAGCCAATCAACATCAACCAGATCGGCGAACGCATCCACCAGAAAATCCGCGACCCCGAGGGGCAGTCGGTGTTCCTGCGCGCCGACGAGAACGTGCCCTTCGGAGCGTTCGCAACCGTGATGGACGCGGTGAAGCAATCCGGCATCAGCAACGTGAGCATCGTCACGCAACCGCTGGAGAAAAATGGCAGCCGACGTTGACATCTTCGCCGCCGAGGGCAACGTCGGCGTCCCGCTGCTGGGCTCAGTGGCGCTGCACGTTGCATTGTTCGCCCTCGCTTTGTTCGGCTATCTCATTCCCAGCGGGCGCGGCGAGAGTTGGGGGGGGACAACCGGTGGAGGTGGCGCGATGAGCGCGACGCTGGTCAGAAGCATTCCGTTGCCGGCTCCTCCGACGCAAGCGCAAAACGTACTGGCGAACCAGTCGAAGGGACTGGCGCAATCGCTGCCTAAAGAGAAGCCGAAAGAGGAACCAAAGGCAATTCCGATTCCCGCTCCTGAAGCCAAGCGCAAAGGGCCGCACGAGACGGTTGAGAAAAAGCCGCCACCGAAGGAAGTAGCCAAGGTAGAAGACAACAAGATTCCTTTTGGCGAAGGTGGTCCGGTGAGCGGGCCGTATGGCTCGTTCGCGGCGGGCGGCGCGAAGGGCGGATTGAGTTTCACCGGAGGCACGGGCGATTTTGGCAGCCGCTTCGGATGGTATGTCGATGCGGTGCGGCGCAAAGTTTCGGAGAACTGGCTGAAGTACGAAGTCGATCCCAACGTCGATACCGGGCGCCGGGTTTACATCTATTTCGAGATCACGCGCGCGGGTGAGCCGGAGAACATTCGGGTGGAACAGTCCAGCGGGATTCCATCGCTTGATCAATCGGCGCTGCGGGCGTTGCAGAGAATCGATACTTTCGGTCCTCTGCCGCCGGAGTATGCGGGGCGGTATGTGGCAGTGGAGTTTTGGTTTGATTACAGGCGGTAGGGTTTGCCGTATTCCTCGCGGGCTGAAGCCCGCTCGGAATGTCAAAAATAACTTGCGACGGCGCAGCTAAAGCTGCGCCCCTTCAAAACATGACAGAGGCTTTTCCGCAGCTTGTGAAGGCGTGCTCGATCCTGCGAGGAATAGAGGTCCTTCGACTCCGGATCGCAAAAAGCGCGATCCTCCGCTCAGGATGACACATCATGGAGATAGATCAGGATGACAGAGAAGAAAAATGCGACGGCGCGATCCTCCGGTCAGGATGACACCTGAAGATAGATCGGGATGACACGAATTAATAACTTAGCGGCGCACTCAAAAACTGCCGCTTCGAAGCGAACCTCGGGGAACCAGGAAGCATGAGACGATACGCAGTAATACTGTTGGGACTATTCCTTCTCATTTTCGTTGCCGGCGCCAGCCTCTCGGCGCAGGACTGGATTCGCACCGGCACGGGCCTTGGGGTAGAGAAGATTCGCCTGGCCGCGCCCGATTTCAAGCTCGTCACCACCGATACGGGCACGCAGAACCTGGCGATGACCTTCAACACTACGCTGGGGAACGATCTGCAAGCGGCGGGGATCTTCGACATGGTATCGCGCAGCTTCTATCCGTTGTCGATTCCCGGCGCGCCGCAGGAAGTGCGCCTTGCCGACTGGAGTAGCCCACCGCCGAACGCCAGTATGCTGGCCTTTGGCAATCTTGGTGTCCAGGGAGGATATCTCAACGTCCAGGGCTGGCTGTATGACACGAAGAACCCGAAATCGCCGCAGGTGCTGGGCAAGCAGTATCGCGAGGAGGCGAACGACGCCAACGCGCGGCTGATCGCGCATCGTTTTGCCGACGAGATCATCTTTCGCCTGGGCGGCGGCGTACAGGGCATCGCCGAGACCAAGCTTTATTTCGTCAGTGCCCGCGGCGGCTCGAAGGAAATCTGGCAGATGGACTACGACGGCGCCGGCCAGAAGCAATTGACGCACCTGGGATCGATTGCACTGTCGCCACACGTCTCGCCGGATGGTTCGCGGGTGGCATTCTCCGGCGTGACCAAAGATGGCTGGCAGATCCTGATGTACTCGCTCGAACTCGGCCGGCTGGTCAGCTTTCCACATTTCGGAGGAGATAATTATTCGCCGGCCTGGTCGTCAGACGGACAGAACATTGCGTTTTCGTCTTCGAGCACGGGCAATACCGAGATCTATGCAGTGAGTTCATTGGGCGGTAACGTTCGGCGTTTGACGGAGAGCAAAGG
>Ga0302326_10027738_pt1 | contig 11416 bp, 6 predicted proteins | sample Palsa_T0_3_FD_202264 | JGI IMG/M metagenome (GOLD analysis project Ga0302326, IMG submission 202264) | Peat permafrost microbial communities from Stordalen Mire near Abisko, Sweden - Palsa_T0_3 | ecosystem: Environmental > Terrestrial > Soil > Palsa > Peat permafrost | place: Sweden: Abisko...
AAATCTAAAAGGGAAGCTCCTATTGGCCCACGGTATGTTAGACGACAACGTGCCCGTCTCGACTACCATGCTACTGATCGATGCGCTGGAGAAGGCCAACAAAGACTTCGACCTGATCGTGTTTCCCGAAGCCCACCACTCCTACGGAGAGGTGGCCGGTGCCTACATGATGCGTCGCCGCTGGGACTATTTCCTCACCAACCTCATGAAAGCCACGCCGCCCCACGAATTCCAAATGCCGCCTCTGCTCATCGAAAAATGAATCTACTGACCACAACCAAACGAATCGAGTCGCATGAAAAAACTTCATCCCCTCCTCTTCCTCGCCCTCCTAACCCCATCCCTAGACGGCCAGACGGCCGAAGAGCAAGCCGTCTTAGCCCCCATCGCCGCCATGTTTGACGGCATGGCCAAGCGCGACGCCGCCGCCATTCAGAGCCCAACCCTACCCGGAGGCGCCATGGTGCTGATGCGTGACGGCAAACCCACGCAGATGACCTTTGCCGCCTTCGCGGAGATGGTGGCCAAGCCAACCAAGGTCCAAATAGAGGAGAAAATCCACGACCCACTCATCCGCATCGATAACGACTTGGCAGTGGTCTGGGCGCCCTTCATCTTCCTCCGCGACGGCAAAGTAAACCATTGCGGCACTGATCTGTTCAACCTCGTCCGGGTCAACGGTAAATGGCTGATCGCAAGCGTAGCCGACACCGGCCGGGACAACTGTTCCTAGCAAAATGCTAGAATCCCTGTCGTTGGCATTCCCATGATTGAAGTCGAAGACGGCACAGCGGTCGAGATCAAGCCGGATATGATCCGAGCCCAACTCGACCTATTAGTCAGGGACGAAGTTTTCCGCTCCAGCAAAAGGTCGGTGACGTTCCTCACCTATGTCGTGGAGCAGACCCTCAACGGCTCCGCCGATCAGATCAAGGAACGCACCATCGGGGTCGAAGTTTTCGGCCGCAAGCCCTCCTACGACACCAACCTCGACCACATTGTCCGCACCGCCGCCACCGAACTCCGCAAGCGGCTGGCAATTTACTACGGAGACGAGAAGCACCGTTTCGAGTTGAGAATGGGCCTCATCCCCGGCTCCTACATCCCTCGGTTCACCCTCCCCGCGCATGCCGCCAACGGCGTGATTGAACCCGCGGTTATCGCCGAGCCCCTCCTCACTCCGCCGCCCATCGAGATCGAAAACACCCCGGCCAAGGAGCCAGAGAAGACAAAATTCCGCTGGCGCTGGGTATACGTCCTATGCGCGGTCGTTCTGTTCTGTCTGGTCGGCTATCGCTGGCTGCATAAACCAACCGCCCAGCAGCTTTTCTGGAAGCCGGTCCTCGAAACCCCCGGCCCCGTTCTGGTTGGGGTGGGCGACACCCCGAACGGTCCCCCGACGCTTCCGCTGATGGACGGCGATCCGGATTTCTCCACGCCCATCCCCCGTCCCGACGCATCCGAGACCGTGCCTTTTCCTGACACCGTGACCATCGCCCGGGTGGTGGGCCAGTTGGAAGCAAACGGCAAAACAGTCCTCATCCGGAGAGAAAACTCCAGATCCTTTTCCGATCTCCGGGAGGGCGCCGTCGTCCTCATCGGCGCTTTCAACAACGAATGGAGTTTGCGCCTGACCCACCGCCTGCGCTACAGCCTGGCGATGGATGCTGAAAAACACCTGGTCTATATCCGTGACGCGAAAGATCCCGCATCCCGGGCCTGGAGCTGGGCCACCAATCAACCGCGCGACCACATAGGGGGCCCTCAAAGCCCCGTCCTGCAGGACTACGCACTCATCTCCCGCAGCCGCAACTCGGATACCGGTCATGTCGTGGTCGTGATCGGAGGCCTTTACACCTTCGGCACTCAAGCCGCGGGAGAGTTTCTTACCGACCCCCAGCTCATGCAGGCGATTGCCAAGGCCAGCCAACTCGACGCAGCTCACCAGAACCTGCAAATCGTTCTGGGAACCACGGTCACCGACGACACCCCAGGGCCGCCCCGGGTGCTCGCTCTATCCACCGAATAGTAAACACGCCAACCCATTCATAAACAATTACATCCACACAGCCCCTGACCGTCAGAGACGGTATCTGTCTATCCATCTGTGTATTCGCATCACTAAAACCTCATCGTCCCACAAACCGGCTCAGCCCGTGGCCCCTACGGATGACAAAGATGGGTGTGCCCGGCAGGAAATAAGTGAGGAGGCTGTTGATGAAGTATCTTTGGCTGATCGTTGGCGTGGTCTTGATCTTTGCTCCGGGCGAGGCGTTCTCCCAGGGATATGGCACGATCAGCGGCACCGTAACCGACCCCGCCGGCGCCGTGGTCCCCGCAGCCGCCGTCACCGCCACCCAAGCCGGAACAGGGTTGGTGCTCACCACCACCACCAACGGAGAAGGCACCTTCGTCTTTCCCTCGCTGGCGCCCTCAGTCTACAACTTAGCCGTCAGCCACGCTGGCTTTGAAACCTACTCCGAGCAGAACCTGCAAGTCCGCGCCGACGCCGCCCTCACGGAGAACGTCACTCTTCAAGCCGGCAGCACCACCCAGACCGTCACCGTGAGCGCCCAGACGGCCCAGGTAGACCTCACCACCGGCACCCTGGAACAGGTACTCGGCACCGCGCAGGTCAACAATCTGCCCCTGAACGGCCGCAATGCCGCCGCCCTCACGCAACTGGTCGCCGGGGTGACCTTTGCCCCCTCCGCGCAGGCTGACCAGGGTGCCACCAAGACTTTCCCCGTGACCTTCACCATCTCGGCCAACGGCACCCGCGTTGGGCAGATGAACTACATGCTCGACGGCGGCAACAACGTGGATGAGTACACCAACGTCAACGCGCCGTTCCCCATGCCCGATGCGGTCCAGGAGTTCAGCGTACAGACCAGCAACTACAACGCCGAGTATGGCCAAAACGCCGGTGGCGTGGTCAACATCATCACCAAGAGCGGGACCAACCAGTATCACGGCGATTTATTTGAGTACGTGCGCAACCGCGTCTTCAACGCCGCCAACTACTTCAGTTATGTAAACGGCGTGAAGACGGTGGACCCGCTCAAGCGCAATCAGTTCGGCGGCACGGTGGGCGGCCCGTTTAGCATTCCCCACCTCTTCCATAGCGATAAATCCTTCTTTTTCGTGGGCTACCAGAAAACCATCAATCACGAGGTAGCCGTCAGCTCCACCGCTGCCACCTTGCCCACGGCGGCCCAGTTGGCCGGCACCTTCGCCAACGAGAAGGCCTGTCTCACCGACCCGCTGATGCCGTCCGCAATCTTGTCCTGCACCCCCACCGGTTCAACCTACACAACCAGGGTCAATCCAGCCGCGTACAGTCCTGTATCTCTGGCGCTGTTGAAATATCTGCCCTCGCCCTCGCAGCTGAATGCGAACGGCAGCATCAGCTTCCAAAAACCTTCTTTCTACGACCTCGCGGAGATAACCGCCCGCTTTGACCAGGAGCTGACCCCGAAAGATAAGCTGACCGCCCGCTACTTCTCCGACGCCTATTCGCTTGCCGGCGTCCTCAACCTGCAAGATCTGTTGACCTACGCCGACCAGGCGCAAATCCACTACTACAACTCCCTTATCTCCGAGAGCCACACCTTCAACGATCACATCCTGAACAACTTCATCCTCAGTTATCAGATTCTCAACGCCAGCCGCGGTCCGATTGCCGGCAGCATCGATGTTGCCGACCTGGGCGTGAACATTTGGCAGCCCGCTTTCAAGCAGATCAACTCCATCACCGACGGCCTATTTACCATCGGTGACAATCCGCAGGGGTTCTTCCGCCGAGCCAACTACACCCTGACGGACGATCTGCATTTCCAGCTGGGCAATCACAATATTGCCGTCGGTTACCACGGTGAGGTCAGCAAGGTCGATGTAAACAATCTCTACCGCCAGCCAGGCAATTTTACCTTCAATGCCAACAACACCAACGACGCCACCGCCAGCTTTCTGTTTGGCTATGTCGAGGAGTTTTCTCAGGCCTCGGGTCAGTTCTTCAACGGCCGCATAACCTTCAACGGCGCCTATGCCCAGGACAGCTGGAAAGCCACTCGCAAGCTGACCCTGGACTACGGTCTGCGCTGGGAGCCGTTTGTTCCCTGGCGCGAGATTGCCGGTCGCATGGGGAGCTTCTTTCCCAACCTTTGGGCCTCCGGTACGCATTCGAGCATCTATCCGTTGGCGCCGGCAGGCCTACGGTTTGCCGGGGACGCAGGCTTTAACCGCAATGGGGTCAGCTCCGCCTACGATCACTTCATGCCCAGGCTAGGCTTTGCCTGGGATGTTTTCGGCAACGGCAAGACGAGTTTGCGCGGCGGCACCGGGATGTTTTTTGATAGCCGTATCAACAGCACTCTGTTCAACATCTATACCAACACCTCGCCCTTCATCACCAACGTCGATGTCACCAACGCCGGCGGCGCAAAAATCACCTTCGCCGATCCCTACGGAAGCTACGGAACCCCCAATCCTTTCCCAGCGCCGCAGCCGCCCCCGCCGACGGCCGCCATCCCGCCCCAGGGCTTCCTCACCTACGATCCCTTCAATGGCTTCCATGACCCGGTTACCTACGACTGGAACCTGGCCATGGAACAGCAGTTGACCAGCAGTCTCTCCATGCGTCTCGCCTATGTGGCCGAGCACAGCAGCCACGAATGGGTGCCGGTTGAGCTCAATCCCTTTGTCCCGGTCAGCGAAACCCCCTTCGTCAACGGACCCCGCATCTACAACCAGGCAGGCTGCGCGGCGAATAACAGCTGCTTCTCCTCCTACCTCACCGCAGCCAACACCGGCGCGAATACCAACTACAACTCGCTCCAGTTCTCCGCTGAGCAGCGTGTGCGTTATGGAGTGACGTTGCTGTTCAACTACACCTGGTCCAAGGCGCTGGACAATCTGCCCTTCAACGCCGCCGCGACTTCGATTGGATCCGGCAACTCCTACGTCTATCCCATCTGGCATGCCAACTACAAAGCGCTTGACTACGGTCCGTCGGACTTCGATCACCGCAACGTCATTTCGGCCTCCTACGTTTACACCATGCCCAAGGTCTTGGGTGGAGCGCCCGGCGCCCTGCGCTACCTCGCGAACGGTTGGGAAACCGCTGGCCTCTTCGTGTTCCGCAGCGGCGACCCACTCACCCTCATCTCCAGTTCTGCAAACATCTCGGGCTCCGGGCAGCAGCGTGATCGTGCGATCGAGACAGGACCCGCCTATGGTGGCGCTGCCTGCGCCACTGGAACCCATTGCAAGTCGTATTTAAATCCTGCCAGCTTCGCCAACCCTACCGTCGCGGGAACCTATGGAACCTTCGTGAAGGGCGCACTGGTTGGCCCGCAGTACGCTGATTGGGATGCCAGCCTGACCCGTAAATTCGCCTTCAACGAGCGTGCTTACCTGCAATTCCGAGCCGAATATTTCAACCTCCCGAACCACACCAACTTCGGTGATCCGAACACCACCGTAAACTCAACTTTCGGTCAGATAACCAGCACCACCCCACAAAACGCCGATATCACCAACGATCCCCGTATCGCCCAACTGTCGCTCAAGCTAGTCTTTTAACCGCGAAGTAAATGGAGGGTGTAAAAACGGATAACAGGGTGCGGTTTTCTTTGCTCAATTTTCACGCTGCCATCAATTTCGAACTGAATCGGGAGAAATAACCGTGACCCTGCGCGCCATCAACCTATCGCTTTTCCTGCTCGTCCTCTTCTCCCATCTCGCGCCCGCGCAAGCGCAGGAATCCAAACCCTACCTAAACCCCGCCCTCCCGCTCGACCAGCGCGTCACCGATCTTGTAAGCCGCATGACCTTGGCCGAAGAAGTCTCGCAAATGCAGAACGACGCCCCAGCCATACCCCGTCTTGGCATTCCCGCCTACGACTGGTGGAACGAGGTTCTGCATGGTGTAGCCCGCTCTGGAATCGCCACCGTCTTCCCCCAAGCCATCGGCATGGCCGCAACCTGGAACGCCCCTCTCATCCACGACGTCGCCGATGTCATCTCCACCGAAGCACGCGCCAAATACAACCAGGCGCAGCGCGAGCGCAACTACTCGATCTACTACGGCCTCACCGTCTGGTCGCCCAACATCAACATCGTGCGTGACCCGCGTTGGGGCCGTGGCCAGGAAACCTACGGGGAAGACCCATTCCTCACCGGCACCATTGGAGAAGCCTTCGTCACTGGTTTGCAGGGGACCGACCCCCGCTACCTCAAGGTCGTCTCCACCGCCAAGCATTTCGCAGTGCACAGCGGCCCGGAGTCCACCCGCCACACCTTCGACGCCGTGGTGTCGCCCCACGATCTTCAAGACACCTACCTGCCGGCCTTTCGCCGCCTGATCGTCGACGCCCATGCTGCCAGCGTCATGTGCGCCTACAACTCGATAGACGGAGCACCCGCCTGCGCCAACAAAATGCTTCTCCAGCAAACCCTGAAACAAAAATGGCACTTTGACGGTTTCATTGTCTCCGACTGTGGCGCCATCGGCGATGTCTCCGGCGGCCATCGCTTTGCCCCGGACATGCCGCACGCCGCGGCGCTCTCCGTAAAAGCCGGCACGGACCTCAGCTGCGGCAAGGAGTACGACGCCCTCAACGCTGCCGTATCTCAACGCCTCATCACCAAACCCGAGATCGACGCGGCCGTCAAGCGCCTATTCACGGGACGTTTTCGTCTGGGAATGTTCGACCCTCCAGCCCAAGTTCCTTACAACGCCATCCCTTTTTCTGAGGATGATTCACCCGCTCACGCGCAGCTTGCGCTGCGTGCTGCCCGCGCGGCCATGGTTCTGCTCAAGAACGATCAGCATGCTTTGCCCTTCTCAGCCGCCCCGCGGACCATCGCAGTCGTGGGCCCAAACGCCGCTAGCCTGGCCGCGCTCGAGGGCAACTACAACGCCATTGCCTCCCACCCGGTCACGCCTCTCGCCGCCCTTGAGCACCGCCTACCGGGACACATTCTTTACGCCCAAGGCTCTTCCTACGTTGAAGGAATTCCCGTTCCCGTGCCCGGCACCGTGTTCCCCCAGGGTCTGAACGCTGAATATTTTTCCGGCGCCGCCGTCACCGGCACGCCGGTTTTCCACCGCGTCGATCGTGCCATTGACTTTGATTGGAACGGCGCCTCACCCGGCCCCGGTGTCTCCATCGAAAGCTTCGCGGTGCGCTGGACCGGAGCCATATCAGTTCCAACCCCGGGTACATTGCGCCTTGGGTTCTCCCTGGCCCACTGCTATCCCTGTGACGATGCTGAGAGCGTCAGAGTCTGGCTCGACGGCAAGCCCGTTTATGAGTTCGTTCATCCAGCCGAGCGTGGGCGGCGTGCTCCCACCACTCCATTTACCCTGACGTTCGCCGACACCAATCCCCATCCCATCCGCATCGAATACACCCATCAAGCGCCCCACTTCGGAGGCGGCCTGACGTTCAACTGGGAGCCGCCCGCCGACGTTCTTCGCGCCCAAGCGGTCGCAGCTGCCAACAAAGCCGACCTGACAATAGCGTTCTTGGGACTCAGCCCCGACATCGAAGGCGAAGAGATGCCCATACACGTGAACGGATTCGATGGCGGCGATCGAACCGCGATCGAACTGCCGGACGTTCAACTGCGGCTGGTCGACGCACTGGCAGCCACCGGGAAGCCCCTAGTCATCGTGCTGATGAATGGCAGCGCCCTCGCGCTCGGGGATGCTGCCCAAAAGCCATCCGCCATCCTGGAGGCCTGGTACCCGGGAGAATCCGGCGGCACGGCCATCGCCGACACCCTCTTCGGGGAAAACAATCCCTCCGGACGTCTGCCCCTTACCTTCTACGCCTCCACGAATCAACTTCCGGCCTTCGATGATTACTCCATGAAGGGCCGCACCTATCGCTACTTCACTGGGACACCGCTCTACCCGTTCGGTTACGGGCTGAGTTACTCGAGCTTCGCATACAGCAATGGCACCCTGTCGTCCAAGAGCCTGCACGCCGGAGAACCACTCCAAACGACCGTTCAACTAAGGAACACCGGCGATCGCGATGGAGAAGAGACGGTCGAGTATTACCTCATCCCCAAAGCAAAGACAGAGGCGCCCCTTCGCTGGCTGGCCGGATTCCAAAAGGTGCAACTTGCCAAGGGGGAAACCAAGTCCGTTCAGCTCACGATCAACCCCCGGCAGCTAAGCCTCGTCGACGCCGATGGAAACCGGAGCGTGCGCGCCGGGGAATATGAACTCTATGTCGGCGGCAGCCAACCGGCGACCGGCGCCGGCGTCTTGCTACCCTTCCACATCGAAGGCCAAAGCCCCATCGCTCCATGAACAGGCGCGCCTTCCTACGCACTTCTATGCTGGGCCTCTGCTCGTCTTTACTGGCGGAGGCCGATTCCGGGAGTACCGTCCCCGTCTTCTCGACCGCCAATCGACGCTGGCAGGACGCGTATGATCGGGCCCTCAAGGTGCTGGCCGGCAACGTACAGGCTCTGCCGCGCTACGATCACCCCGTGCTCATCGAGGGAGCAAACTACGCCGGCATCTGGCAGGAATGCGGACCGCTTGAGGCATTGGTCTACCGCCGCTTCCGGTCCGATGTCGCGCGCAACAGCCACCTAACCTTCTTCGCCCTGCAGAAGGAAGACGGACAGCTCCCAGCCAACAACAAGCAGACTGAGACCGGCTTTGGCCAAATTCAGATGGTGGTACCCATTGCCGCGACTGCCTGGGAACTCGCCCGGAGCACCGGCGACGACGAGCTATTGCGCGCCGCTTATGAAAGTTGTGCCCGTTGGGATGCCTGGCTGATGCGGTACCGGAACACGCGCGGCACGGGGCTGATCGAGGGATTTTGCACCTACGACACGGGTCACGACAACAGCCCTCGTTGGGCCGGCATGCCGAACCAATGTCCCAACAAGGACGCGAGGATTTGTCCCTCAGCTCCGGGTTTGCCGCGCCTCTGCCCCGATCTTTCGGCCACCGTTTACGGAGGCCGCGTGGCTCTCTCGGCGATGGCGAAAGCCCTGGGCAAGACTGCGGACGCAGACCGTTGGACCGAAAGCGCGGAGCACCTCCGCAGCCTTATTGTTGAGAAACTTTACGTTCCCGAGGACGCGGCGTTTTATGATCTCGATGCTCAGGGGAATTTCGTCCGCATCCGCTCCGACGTGCTCAGCCGCATCTGTGGCGAGCATGTGCTCGACCAGAAGACCTTCGACGGAATCTGGGACCGTCAACTACACAACCCGAAGGCCTTTTGGGCGCCCTATCCGCTGCCCTCGATCGCGTTAGATGACCCCACATTCGTGCGTCCAGCGCCGAGGAACTCCTGGGGCGGACCGTCGCAAGCCTTAACGGCCTTGCGTGCCCCGCGCTGGTTCGAGTTTTACGGCAAGCCGGCGCAGTTGGCGTTCCTGATGGACCGCTGGTGTGAAGCCCTGCAGCGCGACCCAACCTTCCGTCAGCAAATCGACCCGGTAACCGGCGACTTCAACCAAGGAGATTTACCCGCCTACTCGCCCGCCGCGCTGCTTATGGTCGATTTCACCTGGCGCCTCGCCGGCCCACGCGAGGATGCGGATGCGCTGGAGTGGAACCTGCGCCCCACGCACGCCGCTGCGCGTAAAGCGCGTTTCACATTGCCATTCGACCGAGGCCGCGCGGCCGCCATCACCTACGCCAACAGTTCTGCCACCCTGCACCTGGACGGCCGCCTTCTCGGTCGCATCGACTCCGGCTCAGCCCGCCTCATCACCGACAAGCAAGGCCGGCCAAAGCACCTCGTCGGCATCACCGAAGCACCAGAGACAGTCATCATCAATTTCCACCACCGCCCGCCGCACCGCCTCACCCTGCAACCCAACCAAACCCTGCAACTCTCGTAGCTCAAGTTGCGAAGCCCCCGCAACCAATAAGATCAAGACTTTAGATCATATTTGGTTAATTGCAGGACCCCACAGAAACCCACAACAAGAATTCAGTATGCTTTTTATAATCGTCTAGACGACCTACGAGTTGGCTTCCTGTGTAGCTCTCAAGGCCGCACTGCGCAACGGTGTTCATGATGAAGGATCCTGTCACCTGGCTCTACCCACCGATTGAGCCCTACAGCACCGGGCGGCTCCAGGTGTCACTTGTCCACGAGCTCTACTTCGAGCAAAGCGGCAACCCTTCCGGTAAGCCGGTGGTTTTTCTGCACGGGGGTCCTGGCGGCGGCTCCGATGCCAAGCAACGTCGCTTCTTCCACCCGGAAAAATACCGCATCGTTAACTTTGACCAGCGAGGCTGCGGTCGGAGCACACCCTACGCATCACTCGAAGCCAACACCACCTGGGAACTCGTCGGCGATATTGAAAAGATCCGCCGGCACCTGGAGATTGAGCGTTGGCAGGTTTTCGGTGGATCCTGGGGTTCCACACTGGCTCTGGCTTATTCGGAGTCTCACCCGGAGCGTGTAACCGAACTCGTGGTGCGCGGTATCTTCCTGCTCCGCAAGCAGGAGATCGATTGGTTTTACCAGCGCGGCGCTTCCGTTCTCTATCCGGATGCATGGGAGCCGTACCTGGCCTATATTCCCGAGAGCGAGCGTGGCGATCTGCTTGCGGCCTATTATCGGCGGCTCACGAGCGAGGATCCCGCCGAGCGGCTCGCCGCTGCAAAAATCTGGAGCGGATGGGAGGGCGCTACCTCGAAGCTGCTGCCCGATCCTGCATTTACCAGCCATTACCAGGAGGATGAGTTCGCCCTCGCCTTTGCGCGTATTGAGGCCCACTACTTTATCAACAAGGGCTTTCTGGAAACCGACGGCCAACTGCTCCGCGATGCCTCGCGGATTCGCCACATCCCTGGAGTCATTGTGCAGGGCCGTTACGATGTCGTCTGCCCCATGGAAAGCGCCTGGGCCCTCCACCGCGCATGGCCCGAAGCCGAACTCATCATCACCGCCGATGGCGGCCATAGCGCTACCGACCCGCCGAACAGCCGCGCTTTGGTCGCAGCGACCGATAAGTTCGCGGGGTAGCGTTGCTCATTATGCATGCCATACCTCCTGCATAGAAGGTCCCGCTCGCACCATCCCGAACAAGTGCGCTTGTAGCCGGACCGCCTCGATTTGAGCCACCGAGGGGATGGAAGCGACGTTCGCCAACATTTATGTAACCTTGATCATCACGTTAACGTCCCCGGCCTGACAGCAGTGGTCTAGACCAGTGCTGTTCCTTCTTTCTAGTGCCCTGTAACAGCTGATTCAGGAGTAGAACCAAATCTACGAAAATGGGCGATCCTACTAGTGTAGTCCACCACGCAGATGGACCTTTATTCGGGGTTGAAGAGCATGACCGAGAACGTCCGCAGAAGCGCAGCTAATGAACCGGACTCTGTCGATGGACCAATGTTCCCCCTAATCTTCTCTCGATA
>Ga0302326_10027739_pt1 | contig 11416 bp, 10 predicted proteins | sample Palsa_T0_3_FD_202264 | JGI IMG/M metagenome (GOLD analysis project Ga0302326, IMG submission 202264) | Peat permafrost microbial communities from Stordalen Mire near Abisko, Sweden - Palsa_T0_3 | ecosystem: Environmental > Terrestrial > Soil > Palsa > Peat permafrost | place: Sweden: Abisko...
AGTGCCCGTGAATGTTTACCCACCACGAGGAGATCCCGTCGAGGATCTTGCGCCCGTCTTCGGTATAAAGATAGACGCCTTCGCCCCGAACGATGGGCAACAGGGGCGGCTGCGTTAGCATTTGCGTGTAGGGATGCCAGACGTGCGCACGGTCGCGCTGATTCAAATTCATGTGATTGAGACTCATCTCAGAAACTCTAGCAAGCACCCCTGCGGGTCCAGATTGGTAATGCTCCAGGCAGCCAGCAAACCTGGATCGAGCGGCTCCAAGAATGGCATCTCCGCAATCACCGGCACATTTCCATATTGCTCGATGGCGACCCGATTATCTGCGTTTGGTTCACCGATCATCATCACACCTGCGATGCGCAGCCCGCGAGTCCGAAGCGCCTCCAGCGTCAGCAGTGTGTGGTTGATGGTTCCAAGCGTCGTCCGCGCCACCACCAATACCGGCAGCGCAAGACATGCAATCCAATCCGCCATCGTCTGCGATTCGTTGATGGGGACCAGTAATCCGCCGGCGCCTTCGACGATCCAGGCAGTATCGCCGCTCGGAAGCGTTCCGCGCAGCTCAGCCAGATCGATCCGTCGCCCGGCCCAGCGCGCCGCCAGATGCGGCGAAACCGGTTTCTGCAAGCGGACACCTTCTGCAAGGATCTCCTGCTCCGCGCACGCGCCCAGCCGCCGCACCATCGCCGTGTCGTCGTCGACTTCGATGCCGGTCTGGATCGGCTTCCAATAGCGCAGCGGTGCGAGACCGCGATAGCGATGCATCAGCACTGCCGATGTAACAGTTTTTCCGACACCAGTATCGGTGCCGGTGACGAAGAGCCCCTTCATGCTTTCAAGGCGGTTTCGAGAGCTGCGGCGAACCGGTCCAGCACCTCTTCGCTCAGCCCCTGGTTCACCGTGACGCGCAATCGAGCCGTCCCGGGTGCAACGGTGGGCGGCCGGATCGCGCGGACGTCGAAACCGGCTGCCTGCAATTCGCGCGCGACCGCCACGGCGCGATCGTTTTCCCCCATAATGATCGGGATTATCGGCGAATCGCCTTTCATCCCCAGTCTCTGGCGCAAGTAGCGGGCGCGCTTCAGCAACCGTTCGCGCCGATCCGGTTCGTCGGCGATCACCTCAAGGCTCGCTTCCAGCCCGGCGGCGACAGCAGGTGGAGGCGCGGTCGAAAAGATGAACGGTCGAGCTCGCTGGATGAGATACTCGATCGCATCTCCCGATCCAGCCGCGAATGCTCCGCTTACACCGAGGGCTTTGCCCGCAGTGTTGATCGATAGGAAGACTTCGTCCGCCAAGCCCTCACCATGCTTCCCATAAACTCCAACAGCGTGCGCTTCATCCACGATCAGTGCCGCTCCAGTCGACCTGCACAGTGCCACATATTCCGCCAGCGGCGCTTGATCGCCATCCATGCTGAATAGCGATTCGACGACTATGAACTTTTGTCCTCCGCCCGCATCTTCGCGGAGCAATCGCTCCAGCGCCGCCACATCATTGTGCGGAAACACCACGCGGCGCGCCCGCGACAAACGAGCTCCGTCAATCAGACTGGCATGGTTGCGCTGGTCGGAGAAAATCACGTCGCCGGCTTCGGGAAAGGTAGTCAGCACCGCCAGATTCGCCAGATAGCCGCTTGAAAAATAGAGACTCCGCTCGGTCCCCTTAAACCGCGCAAAGTTCTCCTCCACGCGTGCGAAACTGATTCGCTCCCCGCGCAATAGCCGCGAGCCAGTGCTTCCCACGCCATCCGCGATCACCGCGTCCGCCATCCGCTGCTTCAATGAAGGATGATTCGCCAAACCCAGATAGTCGTTAGAACAAAGATCGATGCCCGCGGGGGGCCGCAAGGTGCGACGCAGGCCCCCGGCGTCGATTCCGGCTAGACGCTGTGCCAGCCGCTCACGCATTGCCGCACTCAGGCGCGCAGCTACCGCATTCAGGCATGAACCTCATCCGCTGCCGCGGCAGGCATCAGCCGCATGCCGAGCTTGTCGAACAACCGCCGGTCCGCGTCGGCCTCCGGGTTCGGCGTGGTCAGCAGCTTATCGCCCATGAAGATCGAGTTTGCGCCCGCCAGGAAGCACAGCGCTTGTGCCTCATCGGAAAGCGAGAGTCGGCCGGCGCTCAAGCGTACCATCGACGCGGGCATTAAAATTCGTGCGGTGCCGATCATGCGCACCAACTCTAGCGGATCCTCGGCGCGCTGGTCCGCGAGCGGCGTTCCTTCCACGCGTACCAGCATATTCACCGGCACGCTTTCAGGGTGCGGATTCAGCGTCGAAAGCTCGCGCAGCAGCCGGTAGCGTTCCTGGCGGCTTTCCCCCATGCCAATGATGCCACCGCAGCACACGGTGACGCCGGAGCGGCGCACCCGATCAAGCGTTGCCAGACGGTCCTGGTAAGTGCGCGTGCTGATGATCTCGCCGTAGAATTCCGCCGACGTATCTAGATTGTGGTTGTAAGCGGTGAGGCCCGCCTCTGCCAGCGCCACGGCTTGTTCGTCCGTCAACATTCCCAGCGTGCAACAGGCCTCCAGGCCCAGGGCGCGGACACCTCGTACCATCTCAAGCACCCGCTCGAACTGTTCGCCCTGAGGTATATCGCGCCAGGCCGCGCCCATGCAGAAGCGGGTCGCGCCTTGTGTCTTCGCGCTTTCAGCGGAACGCAGCGCTTCGCTGACACTCAGCAAGGCCTCGCGATTGACGCCGGTCTTATAACGCGCCGATTGCGGACAGTACGCGCAGTCCTCCGGACATCCACCCGTTTTGATGCTCAACAGCACGCACCCCTGCACTTCGTTGGTTTGATGGTAGGCGCGGTGAGCCACCTGAGCGCGAAAAATCAAATCCGGCAACGGCGCTGTGTAGAGCGCCGCGATTTCCGTCAATGTCCAATCGTGGCGAAGATCCGCTTGAGGGGTAGTGGGGAGTTCCAAGGTCCCATTTTAGCTCCGCTTTCGCGGGATCCGCGCGCTATTCGATTCGCAAACCAAATTCGCGCCGCAGTTTGTCGCCAGACGAATAGAGACGCACCCAGTATTTTCCCGGCTGAAAAGGTGCGGTCGCGTGGGCAGAAATGCTCTGGTCTGTGACCTGCGCGGCACCCCTCCAAACCGGATGCCCGGAAGAACTGACGACCTCCACGCGGTAAGTGAGAGACGACGGCAAATCTGTTTTTTCGATCACCAAATCGAGCGGACGGCCGGAGGGGGCGCGAGCTGCGCCGTCTCCGCCGCCTCCACGAAGGGCTATCAGTTTGACGATCTCAGGGGGAGAAACCGGGGAGGGTTTTTGCAGGCGCCAGGCAACCGTGGCGCTAAGCAGCATCAGCAGGAACGCCGCGGCAAGCACCATGTTGAAGCCGGGAACTCGGGGAAGTGTTAACCAAGGCGAGGGCGCCAGAGAAACATGCGGTTCTCGCTCGAAGGCGGCGATCCCAGCCTTCATCAGAGCTTTATATTCATCAATCTCCAGTAACGCTGCCTGACACACGGAACAGTCGAATAAGTGTTCTTCAAGCGGAGTAAGCGCGGGTTCACAAATCCGTCCAAAGGAATATTCCTCTAGCAATTCCTCCGTGGGATGAACGGGGACCGAGGGCAGGATGTCCGACGACAATGCTTTCCTCCACGTTCCGAAACTGCACCGAGCGGGCAAATTACCCGGCACCGGACAGTGCCGAACTGGCGCTTCTGTTCCTTAGTGGGACACACCCGCGGAAGTTCTCAAAGAAATCGCGTTCAAGGCTCTCTGAGCCAGTTTTTTCTTGCCAAGTTCACCAAAACGGGACTTGGCCCGGGATTTGAGCAACCGAAACTGAGTCTCGGTAAGGGTCATTTCGGAACAAATCTCTTCCTGACTCTCCTCTTGCAGGTAGAAGCGAGTCAGGATTTCCCGGTCGCGGCTTGTCAATTCAGCCAAGACTCTTCGTATTAAGTCCGCTTTTTGGCGAAAGATAGCGGCTTCTTCCGGATTTCCGTGAGGATCGGCAACGCGGGAGCTGGCGTCCAGGTCCATTTGTTCTCGCCGGGTCTGCACCGCCTTATCGATATGGGCAGCCACCTGACGGCGAACGATGGTGCGGACAAAGCCCATCAAACGTTCCGGCTCGCGAAGTTCACCCCGGCGGATGGCCTGTACCACCACCACGAAGGTGTCGTGGACTTTGTCGTCCAGCTCTTGTATTCCCAACTGGCGGCACAGATAGAAACGAATGCCTTTCGAGAAAAGATGATACAGCTCCGCCATGCCATCGGTTTCACTGGTGCGGATGCGTCGGACCAGCTGTACCCAACCGGCATAGGCCTCGGGCATCTCGGGTGGCGGCTTGGCGGCGTCGACCACCCCATTTCGTGTCTGGTCTCCGGAGTCTACCGCTGCGGTGAGTGCGGCCCGCGGTTTTACGGGCGATTCCGCCCTGGATTCCCGCAGCGATTCGTCGGTAGGAATTGAGGCCGTGCTTCCGGCGGGTTCTGGAACGAGCATAGTTAGTGGATTCCTCCGGTCACTTGATAGGAAGCCCAGGACGCCGGCGCCTCGCGCCCCGCTCTGGAATGGGCAACTTCCCTCTGGCTCACTTGCAGCGCTTCGGCTGCCGAATGATTTCGCAAATGGGTATAAAAACGCGCGAAAATTCCGCCGGAGGTGTCTTCGACGGGCCACGCGGTAGAGACCACCGTGCTGGCTCCGGCCATGAGCCAAGCTCGGGTCAGACCTAACAGTCCGGCGCCGGCGCGCGCCTCACCGGCACTGGTTGCGCAGCCGGTCATAACCACCAGAGTGCCGGGGACCCGCAATCCGGCAATTTCCGAAGTGGTGAGATATTCGGGACTCGAAACAGCGTGGGACGAACCGCCTAGGCTAAACGCGATGAAGGCCTGCTCGCGATCGGGGCCAGGAACCAGAACGTGGGTGGCCAAGTGGATGACCGCGGGCCCCGACTCCAATCGGCGCAAGAAGCTGTCGCGCCGGGCTTGCGGGCCCTCCAACAAGATGGCGGTGCCACCGCTCTTGATCCAGCTCTCGGCGCTCGATTGGACCTCGTCTCCGCTTCCCACCAGGCGCTGCAACTGGTCCTCCGGGTGACCGGAGACGGGTCCGCGCCAGCGCGGATCGACCTGGTTGTAGATGGGATCTCCGACTCCCAGAAACTCACCGTAACGATGAGCGCTCTGAGTTGCAGAGTCCGCAGACACGCGTAACAGCAGCGCCCCCGGAACGGTTTGTAAGGAATGCTTTTCCACCAGATATACCGTATTGCCGCCCTGCCGCTCCGTCACCAGTGCAGCGAAAGGGATGTCAAAGAGCGCGCCGTCCAGCGACAAAAGCCACGCTGGCTTGGCGATCTCCGGTGGGCGCAGTTGTCCGAATAGCTGCTGGTACAATTGCAGGCCGCACCGAACCGCCTCTGGACCGCCGGCAGGCAATGCTCCGCGAAAGGTCTGCACGGACTTCGCGATATCCTGCTCCGCAGCCAGCCGGTATAACCGTAATGATTTCCGGCTTACTGCCCAGAGGTAAGACTCGTTTTTCCCCAACTCAAAGCTGAGGAGTAATTCGGAGTCTCTTAATCCTGCCTGAAAATGTATAAGTGAATTCCGACTGCGAAAGTTCTCTGCTTTCTTCAGCTGGAGTCCGAATCCAGCCTGAGCTTCCATTTCGGTAAGTTTCAAACGGAGACGGCTGGCGCTTGTATTGGAAGCTTCTCCCGCGCTCCGTCGCGCCTCCTGGGCTCCCAATTGAGCCAGGGTTTCCCAATATTCAGAGGGGAGTTTCTCCCTCCAAACATTGGCCAGAGCTAGGCTTTCGCGAAGGCTGACGGCACGGTTCAACTCGACGGCCTGGAAGGCTCGCGCTGCCCAATCGGGATTTCCATTTTGGATCGCGTGTTCCGCGGCGAGCTGTATGAAGGAATGAAAGATCTGTTGCTCCAGCGCGACATTCGCACTGATGAACGAAGACCGGGCTGGAAGAACTTCGACGCGCCACTGCGCTGTGGCTTCCAGGGCTAAGGAAAAATCGCGGAGTGCGGCATCGGTCCGGCCGCGGGCCAGATGGATGCGACCCTGCTGATGGAGCAGGAGATATTCCGGCCAAGCGGGCGCGCCACGGTGAACTGCGTCCAGCGCCAGCTGAGTCAACCATTCGGCCGACCTGAGGTCATTCCGTGCCAAGGCGAGAGCGCCCAAGTGGCCGTACGAGAAACCTAGTTCGCTGGGGCGCGAGAATCGTCTGAGACGGAAGGCTTCGAGAAACGACGCTTCGGCTTGGGGCAGGCGTCCGGAGGCGAGTTGTTCTTCTCCCAGAAGATCCCACGCCAGCGATTCCAGGTTCACGTCGCTACGCGCTCGCGCGGCGTCGATACCGGTGGTGAAGAAGGACGCGGCTAGTCCGTCGCCAAGCATGGAGTGGATGCGCCCGAGTTGCACCAGCAAGTGCGGTTGAAAGTACGATAGGGCCGGTTTACCGGTTGTTGTTCGCTGGTCGATCAGGCGCGTCTGGGTCAGGCCCTCCTGGGCGGCCCGCGTGGCCGTAGGGAGATCCCACATTTGCAAGTACAGGGTGGAGAGGTTGACCGCGATGGCGCCGAGATCCGCGTGATCCTGAATACTGGCGGCCAACTGGCGCGCATCCAGGAACGTGGCGAGTGCCGCTCGATATTTAAGCGCGAGCAACTGGCATCCGCCGGCGCTCATTAGGTAGCGCACGGCGGCTAGGCGGTCGCTGCGCCGCACGGCTTCGTGGTAGCCCTGCCGATACAGGGCCTCTGCGGCGCGGAAGTCTCCGGCCTTGCGCAAGCGCACCGCGTCTCGCTGAATTTGAAGGGAGGCCTGATCCCACCAAGGGCTAGACTCAGGCAATCTAGGCGGGATGACCGTCGGGGTACGTGAACCCGTCATCCACAGCGTGAGAAACAGGCAAAGGCATCTCCCGAAGGCAGCCATTGCTCAGTTCTACGAACACGAACTAATCGCCATACTACCAGAGCGGGCGTCGTAAACCAATAGTACGAAGCAGATCTGCCCGGGGGCGCCGCCCCGAGACGGCGCCCATTCCAAACGGCCTAGTTGCCGCCCGGAGAAGGCGGAAACACAACGATAGGTTCACCCATGGTAAAGGTCTCTCTTTCTGACTCGCGCCTCAAAGGCCGGCGAAGACGGTTTGAAACTACGCCCCGAAACGGACCTGCGGCACGAAGTGCAGTCTCCAAGTGATGCGCGGCGCGCCGTTTCATTGCTTCGCGCGGAGCGTTACGGCGGGATCGAGCCGCGTCGTTCGCCAAGCCGGGATTAAGCAGGCGACCAAACTGGCGGTCGCGACCAGAATGCCCGCAAGAGAGCTGGATAGAGCCAGCCATTTCCATCCCAGTGCGTGGCCCGATGCCATCATTGGCCCAGTCCATTGTTCAGCTGCCAGGGCTACGCCGAGGCCCAGGACGATTCCCAAGGCGGTCAAACGGGCTCCCTGCGATGAGAGCAGCCGGATCACATCGCATCGCGTGGCGCCCAAGGCACGGCGGATGCCGAGCTCGCGCCGGCGCTGGCTTACGGCGCTCGCGACGCAGGTATAGAGCCCTATGAGCGCCAACAAGAGTGCGCAACTTCCGGCTGCCGCAGTGACGGCCACCCCGATGCGGACGCTAAACAGAGCGCCATACTCGAAATACTGATCGAGTGAGCGGATTTCGCTGACGGGCTGGCTCGAATCCAGATCACGCGCGATTCTCAGCACGGGAGGGGAGATATTGGCCGCCGGCCCATACGTACGAAGGTGGAGTGTCATGCGCGGAACGTAGTTCTGCGCATACGGCAGGAACAAGAATGGCCGGGGCGATTCCCCCACTTGAAAGTATTTCGCCGTTTTCACGATGCCGATGATCTCCATCTTTCGGCCGCCGATCTCGAGCGTGCGCCCGACCGCGTTGCCATTCGGCCATCGGCCAGCCAGGGCTTGATTGACAAGGGCCACAGGAGGGCCGTCCCCCGTGTCGTGGACGTTGAAATCCCGGCCGGCGACGAACGGCATGCGCATCAGGTCGAAGTAGCCCGGGGTGACAGTATTCATCCATAGAGAAAGCGGCGCCGGGCCCGCGCCTTCGAACTTCACCTGTTTTTGGGCACCGGTGAAACCCAGGGGCACGGACTGCGCTAGAACGACGGCGCGCAGGCCGGGTAGTTGGTGAACTCGCGACAGGAGGTCGCGGTAGAAAGCACGCGCGTGCGGTCCGTCGGCTCCCACCTGCGAAGGATCGAAGGTCATCAGCAGAATGTGATCGGTACGATAGCCGAGATCGATATCACGGGCAGCGGCGATTCCCGCGATCCATGACAATCCGATGGCTACCAGCGCCGAGGCTACGCTTACCTGGACCACCACCAGGACACTGCGCAATCCGCTGGCGCAAGTGACGCGGCCAGAGGTAACCAATCGGGTTCCCGTCAAGGTCGTGACCCAGGGCGCAATCGCGCAGATGAGTGCGGTCGCCGCCGCGGCGGTGACGGCCGCTGCGATCATGCGCCCATCCATCCGCGCATCGATGGACATCCGCAAATCGGTAGGCAGCTCGAGGACCCGCGATGCCATTGTGAGCGCGGCCCAGGCTACCGGCATTGCCGCCGCGGCCCCGATAGCTGCCAGCATCAAGCTCTCCGACAGGGCTTCGCGCAGCAGATGCAGAGGACGAGCCCCCAGCACGATCTTGAGCGCCGTTATGCCCGCGCGGGCCTCGCAGTCGAGCAACAGCAGGCCGCTGGTGGTGGAGCAGCCGATCAGCATCGAAAGCGCCGCCAGCGCGAGCAACACCCAGGCCACCACCTGCAGGCCGCCCTCGGTTTCCTGACGAGCCGAGAATTCAGTCAGAACTCGCACTTTCTGGTCACGGTTCGTATCCGGGTATTCCTGCGCAAGATCCGCAGCGATGGCGTCCAGTTCGCCCCGAACCGCACCAATTGGCGCAACAGACCTGGCATATACCGACAAATACCGGCGTCCGCGGTCCGTGAGCGGATGCCCGACGTTGGGCAACATACCGGCCGCGTAAGCGCCAATCGAAACGTAGAAGTCTTCGTGGCGAAAGGGGTCGAGTCCAAAGCCACGCGGTGCCACGCCGACAATGGTGAAGGAAGCGCCCCCAAGTGAGATTACCCTCCCCACCACACCGGGGCTGCCTGAGAAACGTTCGCGCCAGAAGGTGTCTGCCAGCACCACAACGGGCGCGCGCGAGTCATCCGAATGAAGTGTGCGTCCGATCTCCGGCGGCACTCCGAGCACCTCGAAGTAGTTGGGCGTCACCGCAAGGCCCATCAGCATTTCAGGGACAACTCCCGGCCGGCCGCCAACGGCCAGCAGAACCTGGCTCTGGGCGACGATGCCGGAGAGCGTGCGTGCGCTACGGGCGAAGTCTTCGTAGTCGAGATACGAGACGAAGCCCAGCGAGTGCAGCGGCGACGCCGAGTACACGTGGACGATTTCCGCTGGCCGCGCCACTGGGAGCGGACGCCAAAGAATGGCATCGGCGAAACTTACGAGAGCAATCGCCAGGCCCATACCTATGGCGAGCGACAAGATGGAGACGACACGAGTGGGATTCACGTCCTAAGGTAGGAGCGGCGGTGCGAAACGACGGCGGGTGAATCGCCAAGTGCGTCAGACCGAGGCTCTTAGAAAGGTGCTCCGGCGGTCATGTGCGTACTGGTCGGCGCGGGCGTAGGATTAAGTTATGGACAAGAGATTAGCGAAGCGGCACAAACGCCAGGTGGCTCGCGCGAAAGAACATGTAAAGCTTTCAGAGCCGGACGTGAGAACCCCGGAGCAGATCGAAGCCGCCAGGGAAGCGAGCCGCCCCGATGTTAGCCGCGGCAGCGATCCCAAGGTCGCGGCCACCGGACGGTCCTTCCGCAATCGCCTCGCGACCTCCACCGGCAGTGGCGCCAAAACCGACGGTTAAGCGCGCAGGTGGTCCATCGCGCTACTGTAAGCTGTGTTCTCCAAGCGCTGTCCCAACTGTGGGTCGGTCCATTTTAGAGGGGTGGGCGTCCGCAACGCCTTCGAAAAAGCGATCCACTGGTTTCTTCTGCCCTACCGGTGTTCTCTCTGCGGCCGACACTTTTTCCTGATGCGCTGGTTGGCGCCTGCCAGCGGAACCGCCTAGATCTCAAGAGAGCGTGAGATCCTGAATGCAGGAGACGTAACCGTGAACGGCTGTACCCACACCAATCAGATTCGCGATGTGAAGCCCCACTCGCGCGGATGCGAGGAATGCCTCAAGATGGGCGATACTTGGGTCCACTTGCGCCTGTGCATGAATTGCGGGCATGTCGGCTGCTGCGATTCCTCCAAGAACAAGCATGCAACCAAACACTTTCATGCAACCAAGCATCCCATCGTGAAATCGTTAGAACCGGGCGAGGATTGGGGCTGGTGCTACGTGGATGAGGTGGTCCTTGAGCCAATCTGACTGGCCTCCCCTGCCGTTCGCCGAGTGGGAGAAAACCTGCGATACCCTCCACATGTGGACCCAGATCGTGGGCAAGACCAGGCTGGCGCTTACGCCACTCGAAAATCACTGGTGGAATGTGCCGCTATACGTCACGCCGCTTGGACTAACCACCTCGGCCATTCCATACGGCGACGGCGCGTTCGAGATTGACTTCGATTTCATCGCGCACAAGCTTTGGTTCAAGACCAGTTCCGGCCAGGAACGTTCCATGGGCCTGTTTCCGCGATCTGTAGCCGATTTCTACGCGGAATACATGGACTCGCTGGCGAGCCTCGGGATTGAGGTCGAAATTCATCGGACGCCCGTCGAGTTCGATGATCCGACTCCGTTTGATCAAGACCAGCACCACGCGTCTTACGACGCCGAGTACGTCGAAAGGTTCCGGCGAATTCTGATTCACTGCGACCGGGTCTTCCACCAGTTCCGATCGCGGTTTCTAGGAAAGTGCAGTCCTGTGCATTTTTTCTGGGGTTCGTTCGATTTGGCGGTGACGCGTTTTTCTGGCCGGCCCGCTCCGCAAAAAGAAGGCGTCGACCGGGTGACGCGCGAGGCGTACTCGCACGAAGTGACCAGTTGTGGATGGTGGCCGGGCGACCGGCGTTTCAAGGAAGCCGCATTTTACGCTTACAGCGCTCCCAGTCCGCCGGGCTTGGACGCCGAACCCGTGCGTCCGGCCGCGGCCCATTGGGACAGTCAGCTCGGCGAGTTCATCCTCAAGTACGACGACGCCCGCGCCCTGCCGTCGCCGGATCAAGCCATCCTCGACTTCTGCGAAAGTGCTTACGAAGCGGGAGCGAAACTGGCGCGATGGGACCGCGCCGCTCTCGAACGCGCCGATTGATGCTTTGATACGCTCGTAAGCATGCAGATTCTGGTCGTCGAAGACGAGCAGCGGATGGCCGAACTG
>Ga0302326_10027740_pt1 | contig 11416 bp, 8 predicted proteins | sample Palsa_T0_3_FD_202264 | JGI IMG/M metagenome (GOLD analysis project Ga0302326, IMG submission 202264) | Peat permafrost microbial communities from Stordalen Mire near Abisko, Sweden - Palsa_T0_3 | ecosystem: Environmental > Terrestrial > Soil > Palsa > Peat permafrost | place: Sweden: Abisko...
TCGCACAACGGCCAATGGGTCGAGCAATTGATATAACTCCTGCTGGGCTTCACGCCGCCATAAAAAATGGAAGGCAATGCATTGCGTCCGCGTGCGTGTCGTGGCTCTGCCATCGGTAGACTCTTCGTACTTGGAGATGTGAGTGTTGCACGCTTGGTCGCGGACAGCAACGAGTTTGAGGGAACGTAAAGCACGAAAGCCGCTGCAGTCTCACGCACTCTAAGTATTGGAATTGAGCCTCAGCTGCATGGGCCGCTGAGCGTTATATCTTTCCCAGGATGTGATGCTCAAGGCTGTCCAAAGTTCGTCGCAGCGATCGGAACTTCGCGCAGGTGGCACGCAACCTGGTGCGCAGGCATCGCGTCCTTGAGCATCGGTTCCTCCACCCGACAGCGATCGAAGACATACGGGCAGCGGGTATGAAACCGACAGCCCGTGGGAAGCCTGATCGGGCTGGGTACGTCACCGCCAAGAATGAGCCGCCTTCGCTTCATGGCGGGATCCGGCACTGGTACCGCAGCAAGCAGCGCTTCGGTGTAGGGGTGCAGCGGATTGTTGAAAAGCTCCTCCGTCGAGGCTGCCTCGACAATCCTTCCCAGGTACATCACCGCGACCCGATGACTGATGTGCTCGACCACAGCGAGATCGTGCGCGACAAACAGATAGGCAAGCGCAAATTCCCGCTGCAGATCGACCAGCAGGTTGATGACCTGGGCCTGCACCGACACATCAAGCGCAGAAACCGGCTCGTCACAGACGATCAGCTTCGGACGAGGCGCGAGCGCCCTTGCAATACCGAGCCGTTGCCGCTGTCCGCCCGAGAATTCGTAGGGATACTTTCGCATCTGGTCGGCACGCAAGCCGACTCTTTCAAAAAGAGACAGCACACGTTCGCGGATAGCCGACGGCGAGATGCGCTCAAAATTGCGGATCGGCTCGGCCACGATATCCGCCGCCCGCAGGCGTGGGTTGAGCGAAGCATAGGGATCCTGAAATACCGCCTGCATTTCACGACGGTACGGTCGCATCGCACGGCTGTCGAGTTGATCGATGCGCCTACCTCGCCAGAAGATGCTCCCTGCCGTGAGTTCCACCAGCTTCAGCACGGTCTTGCCCAGGGTAGACTTGCCGCACCCGCTCTCCCCCACCAGACCTAAGGTCTCGCCCTCGGCGATCGTCAAGTTAACCTCGTCGACGGCATGCACTTGGGCACGATTGCCACTGAAGACGCCACCGTGGATGGCGTAGTGCTTGGTCAAACCCTTCACTTCAAGCAGCGGCGCCGATTCCGGCGCCGCACCGGGCTCAACGCTTCCTGTCGGAGGCGTCATGCCATCCTCTCCAAAACCATCCGCTCTGATTCCCAACAGGCGACGCGGTGACCGGGTGCCTTTTCCTCGAGCGGTGGATATTCATTCTTGCAGCGCAGCGTGGCGTAGGCACACCGCGGCGCGAAAGCGCAACCGACGATAGGCTCCGACAGCGAAGGTACCGTGCCTGCGATTTCGCTAAGACGCGTTACTGCACCCGCCCGACGCGTCTCGAGCTTCGGGATCGAGTCCAGCAGACCGCGGGTGTACGGGTGGCGGGGTCGCGCAAACAACTCGATCACAGGTGCCTCCTCGACCTTGCGACCCGCATACATGACAACCACCCGCTGCGCCATCTCGGCTACCACCCCTAGATCGTGAGTAATTAGCATGACCGCAGCGCCGGTTCTATCCTTCAGCTCGCGCATCAGGTCGAGGATCTGTGCCTGAATGGTGACGTCGAGCGCAGTCGTCGGCTCATCGGCGATGAGGAGCTTTGGCTCGCAAGCAAGCGCCATGGCGATCATGACTCGCTGCCGCATTCCGCCCGAAAGCTGGTGCGGATACTGCGCAATGCGACGCTCCGGTTCGGGCATGCGCACCAGCTGCAGCATCTCCACCGCACGTCGCATGGCGGCTTCCGAGGATAGTCCGCGATGCAGGATCAGCACCTCGGCAATCTGCTGACCGATAGTCAGCACCGGGTTGAGCGAAGTCATCGGCTCCTGGAAGATCATGGAAATGACATCGCCGCGGACTCTACGCATCGCCGGCTCAGAGAGTTGCAGCAAATCGCGTCCCTCGAAGAGCACCCGCCCACCCACGGTCCGACCCGGCGGGGTCGCGATCAACCGCAGGATGGAAAGCGACGTGACGCTCTTTCCGCAGCCGGACTCGCCGACGATCGCAAGCGTTTCGCCCCGCGCCACCGAGAAGGACACACCGTCGACCGCACGTACCACGCCGTCACGGGTAAAGAAATAGGTTTTAAGCTCCTCGACTTCGAGCAATGGATCGGGGCGGGTTGCCGCGTCCATCGTGTCAGAGGCGACGGGCAAGTCGCGGGTCGAGTGCATCACGCATTCCGTCGCCAAGAAGATTCACCGCCAGCACCGTCAGCGACAAGCAAATGCCGGGAAAAAGAATCAGATATCCCGCAATCTGAATCAGGCTCCGCCCTTCAGCCATGATGTTGCCCCAGCTCGGAATGTTGGGGGGGGTCCCGGCGCCAATGAACGAAAGGATCGCTTCGGTGATCATCGCCGATCCACATACGTAAGTACCTTGTACGAGGAGCGGTGCAACCAGGTTGGGTAGGATGTGGCGCACAAGGATACGTGGCAGCGTCGTACCCGCCGCGATCGCGGCTTCGACATAGGGTTGCTCCCGTAGCGTTAGTACGAGACTCCGTACAAGCCGCACAACGCGAGGGACTTCTGCCAAGGTGATCGCGGCAATCACGTTCTCGATGCTCGCCTTCGTCAACGCCATCAATGCGATGGCCAGCAACACCGAGGGAATGGACATCAGGCCATCCATGATTCGCATCACCACCGCATCGAGTCGCCGGATATACCCGGTCACGAGGCCAATCGCCAAACCAACGACGGTCGAGAGCGCCGCGACCGCGAGGCCTATGACAAGGGACACGCGGGCGCCATATACCACCCGGCTGTAAACATCGCGCCCAAGCATGTCCGTGCCGAACCAGAATTCTCTCGACGGCGGCCTCAGACGCTTGATTGGCGCCACCGCCTGCGGGTCGACGGTCCCCAACCACGGTGCAAAGATCGCAATACAGATCATGCAAAGAAGGATGCTGCCCCCGATAAGCGCTGTCGGATGCCGCCTCAATGCATCGCGGAAGAGTCGCCAGGTCAGCGACCCCGATTTATCGGGAGGCACCGGACGTGCGTTAAGGGTGACAGCGTCCATGTCAATAGCGTATGCGTGGATCGAAAAACACGTACGAAAGATCCACCAGGAGATTGACCACGACGTAGACCGCGGAAAAAATCAGTGTGACACCCTGAATGATGGGGTAGTCGCGACGCAGGATCGCATCGACCGTCAGCCGCCCGATCCCGGGAAGCGCGAATACGGTCTCGGTCACAATGGCACCGCTAATCAGCAACGCAATGCCCATGCCGATGACCGTGATCACGGGTATTGCCGCATTCTTGAGCGCATGGCGAAGCAGTACCTGATCAGGGGCAAGGCCCTTTGCTGCCGCGGTACGTATGTAATCCTGAGCCAGCACTTCGAGCATGCTCGCGCGCGTCATGCGCGCGATCAACGCCACGTAGACGGTACCCAGCGCTACGCTTGGCAGAATGAGGTGCCGCAGCCATTCCCACACGCCGTCCCGAAAACTTCGGTAGCCCTGCACGGGCAGCCAATCGAGTTGCACGGAAAACGTAAGTATGAGGATGTAGGCAAACACGAAGACCGGAACGGAGAAGCCCAGCACTGAGAATGACATGACAACGCGGTCGAGCCACGTGCCCACCTTGGCTGCAGCGACAACACCGAGCGGCACGGCGACGAGGACCGCCACGAAGAGTGTGCACAAAGTCAATGAAAGCGTGGGTTCGATACGCTGCCCGATCAGTTGGGTAACCGGCAGATTGGTGAAGATTGACGTACCCAGATCGCCGTGCAGAAGTGACCACAGCCAGCGCCCGAACTGCACCAGGAAGGGCTTATCGAGACCGAGCCGGGCGTGAATGAGCCGGATGTCTTCGTCGGTCGCGATATCTCCGGCAATGACCGCCGCGGGATCCCCAGGTGTCAGATAGAGAAGCGAAAAGACCACCAGCGCGACCACCGCCATGACGACTACAGTCGAAAACAAGCGGCGGATGATATAAGCGATCATCCGCCGCGCGGACCTGGTGGGAGAAGCTCGCTAGTGCTTCTCGACATTCCACAACAGCGTCATCGGCGCGATGATCACACCGGACAGATTCGACCGGTAGGCCGTAGGAAGAATGAACTGCGCGGTGGGAATATAAGGAACGAACTCGAAGGCCCGCGCCTGCACCGCATCTGCGGCTTTCTTCGAACCCGCGGCATCGGTCGCAGCGAACCACGCCTCGCGCAATTCTTCGATCTTCGCATCCTTGGCCCAACCGAACCAACCCGTCTCGCCGGTGCCGCGAAGCGCAAAGTTGACTGCGGGTGACGTGAGGTCCGGACCGACGAGCCACGTGTGGAAAATCGACCATCCGCCTTTCTCCACCGGCTCCTTCGACGTACGCCGCGTGATCAACGTGCCCCAGTCGCCCGCCTGCACCTCGACATTGAGGCCGAGCTTGCGCAGCATTTCCGCCGTGAGCAACGACTGGGAATGAACGATGGGCTGGTCGGTTGCATCGATGATGACAATTTTCTCGCCCTTGTAGCCCGCTTCCTTGATCAGCTGCTTGGCTTTGTCGAAGTCGCGCTTGCCTTTCATAGGCTCGGCACCGACCTCGCTCGAGAGCGGTGTGCCACAGGTGAAAAAGGAATAACAGGTGTGGCCGTTTTTCGGATCGCCCGCGATGCCAAGAACGTAATCATTCTGGTCGACGACGTAGAGCAGCGCTTGGCGCATCTTCGGATTGTCGAAAGGGGGATGCAGGAAATTGAAGCGGATGAGGCCCATCGAGCCCAACGGATCGATGTTCTCGACCTTGATATTCTTGTTGCGCGCCAGCACGGGAATCAAGTCGGGAGGCAGCTGCTCCCACCAGTCGACCTCCCCCGCGCCAAGCGCCGCTGCCGCGGTGGCGGAGTCAGGGATATAGATCCATTCGACGCGATCGACCTTGACCACCTTGCCGCCAGCCGCCCACGAAGGCGGCTCCTTGCGTGGCACGTAGTCCGCGTTCTTGACGTACACCACCTTGCTCCCGGGCACCCATTCCTCTTTGACGAATTTGAATGGGCCCGAGCCGATCGCCTCGGTAATGTTGGTGAACGCATCGGTCTTGGCAATCCGCTCCGGCATGATGAACGGCACGTTCGACGACGGTTTCGCCAACGCCTCGAGGGTCAGCGGGAAGGGTCGCTTGAGCTTGAGTGTGAAAGTCCTATCGTTGACTGCCTTCCAGGATTCCGTCGCTTCCGCCAGCTTCTGCCCCAGGGCGTCGCGCTTGGCCCAACGTTCGATCGAGGCGATGCAATCGGCTGACCGTACCGGCTGGCCGTCATGGAATTTAAGACCATCCCTGAGCGTAAAACTGTACGTGAGCTGATCTTTGCTCAACTCGTACTTGTCCACCATTTGCGGCTGAACCTGGAACTTGGCATCGGTCGCAAACAGCGTATCGTAGATCATGTACCCGTGATTGCGCGTGATATACGCCGTGGTCGTTATCGGGTCGAGGATGCGCAGGTCAGCCTGCGGAATGAACTTGAGCAGCCTCTGCTCTTGCGCTCCTGCCGCTGGAACACACAATACCGATACCAAGGCTAGCAAGCCCAGCCTGCCAAGGCTGCGACGCAGTACAGGGCGGATGTTCATTGGCGAGACCTCCGGGAACGAGTGCGAACGTGATTCGGTAAGGATTATGCCCTACGCAGGCGTCATTTCGGGAGGCGTTACGGTACCCGCCGTTCGACCTTGGCCTTGGCGGCGCTACGTTGCACCATTAAGGTAAGGCTCGCTTAGAATCGGGCCACGGCTGCACAAGGATCGAGCAATGGCCTCGTAATGGCCTCGCCAACTACCCACAGGAGGAACAAGCCATGACGACTACCCAGAACCCCAAGCCACCCGCGGCGGCGGACATTCGCAAGATCGCGATGGCGAGTGCCATCGGCTGCACCATCGAATGGTATGACTTCTTTCTGTTCAACACGTTTGCCGCGCTCGTCTTCAACAAGCTGTTCTTCCCGTCGTTCGATCCACTCGTGGGCACTATGCTCGCCTTCGTAACCAACCTCGTGGGCTTCATCGCGCGGCCCATTGCCGGGGTTGTCTTCGGCCATTTCGGCGATCGCGTTGGGCGCAAGAAAATGCTTATCCTGACGCTGCTCATCATGGGTATCGCGACATTCCTCATCGGATTGCTGCCCACGTATGAAACCATCGGCATCTGGGCGGCGGTTCTGTTGCTTGTGCTGCGCATTGCGCAGGGCTTGGGCGTCGGTGGCGAATGGGGCGGCGCGGTACTGATGGCGGTGGAGCATGCACCCGCCAATCGCCGTGGCTTCTACGGCAGCTGGCCGCAGCTCGGCGTTCCGGCAGGTCTTGCGCTCGCGACCGGCATGGTGGCCATCTTCGCCTCGCTGCCCGGCGACATGTTCCTGCAGTGGGCCTGGCGGATTCCGTTCCTGCTCAGCATCCTGCTCGTCGCCGTCGGCATCTACATTCGCATCAAGCTCATGGAGACTCCCGCCTTCACCCGGGTTCAGCAGGCTCGGGCAGTGTCGCGGGTGCCTTTGCTGGACTTGTTCCGCAACTACCGCAAGCAGATTCTGCTCGGCATGGGGTGCCGCTACATCGAGGGTGTCGCATTCAATATCTACGGGGTCTTTGTCATCACCTACCTCGTGACGGCGCTCAAGCTCCCGCGCACCACGGCACTGCTTGCAGTGACCATCGCCTCGGTGTTGATGCTGTTCTTCATTCCCTTCTTTGGGCGACTGTCCGACACGGTCGGGCGACGGAAGGTATTCGGTGCCGCGGCGCTCCTTACGGGGCTGCTCGCATTCCCGGCGTTCTGGTTGATGAGCAACGCCGGTGGCAGCGGCCTGCTCATCACCATCGCGATCGTTATCCCCTTCAGTATCGTGTACGGCGCGGTCTACGGACCCGAGGCGGCGCTATTCTCAGAACTCTTCGACACCCGCGTGCGCTACAGCGGCATCTCGCTCATCTACCAGTTCTCCGGCATCTTCGCGAGCGGGCTCACGCCCATCATCGCCACGGCGCTCCTTAAGCAAAACGACGGGCAACCCTGGCTGGTAGCGACATACATGCTGATCGTTGGCGTGATCAGCGCGGTGTCGGTATGGGCCCTGCGCGAGACCGCCCATGTTGACATCATCCAACCCGTCGAGCGCTTCGCGACCTCGCCGCCCAAGGCGTGAAAGCCCGATGCGCCACGGCGATGGCCGGTGGCGAAGCATTGGGTCTATGTCCAATAAAACATATGGTTAGAACAAACTCCCGCTAGTTGATCTCAAGTGCGGGACGACCGATCCGTTCGCGGCTCGGCATCTGCCTCGTACGCATCCCTGCCGAGGGGACAGGGGGCGGTGGCCATGGTTTCTGCGCTAAGATTCCAGCCGTAGGTGCCCGCCGCGGTTTCTTCGCGCTGGGTGAAACGGGAATGCGGTGACCCGCTCGCACGAGCGACAAGCCGCGGCTGCCCCCGCAACGGTAGGTCGGTGCGGATCGTCCATTCACGCCACTGTCCAAGTCTGACGGGAAGGCGGGCGATCAAGACCGGCGAGCCCGGAGACCGGCCTGCGCCCGATCGGACGTGGTGCGAATGCGTCGATCGGACGATACGCAACGCGGGTCCCGCCGACTACCCGTCGCGACCGCGCCGCGCTGCACGCCCTATCCGGCGTCAGCACAGCGAAATCGCCGCGGGCTCAATCGAGATTCACGTTGCTCCGATGAACCGCCGTGCGGGGTTGCACGGCAGAACGCGGAGTCTCCCTATGTCCCGTTACGCCTTGTGTGCCCGTCCTGCGTGGGAGGCGGTTACTTCGCTCCCCGTCGCCTTTTGCCTCAGCCTTGCCGTGCCCGCACTCGCGCAGCCAGCACCACCGCTTGGCGGTGTTGCAACCGTGCCGCCCATCATCGTGTCCGCCTCGCGCACTGACCAGTCGTTGCTCGATCTGCTCGCCGACGTCACCTGGATCGGACCCGAAGAGATCGCCCGCAGCGGCGTCGACAGCCTCGCACAACTTCTGCAGCGCCAGCCCGGGACCGAAATCGTGACCACCGGCGGCCCGGGATCGACATCCGGCGTCTTCCTGCGCGGCGCGAATACCGACCAGACACTGGTGCTGGTCGACGGAATGCGCGTCGCTTCGTCGACCACAGGGACCGCTGCACTGGAGGCGATCCCGCTGTCGCAGATCGACCACATCGAGATTCTGCGCGGACCGGCATCAAGCCTCTACGGAGCGGACGCGATCGGAGGCGTCATCCAGGTCTTCACGCGCCGCGGTGCGGCAGGCTTCAGCGCCAGCGGGTCGGTCGGGTACGGTACCTACAACACGACCGACATCACGGCCGGCGCCAGCGGCAGCAACGATACGCTGCGGCTTGCTGCACAGGTGGACGCGCGCCGCAGCAATGGCTTCAATGCGATCGCCAATCCCCAGAATCCCCTCTACGAGCCTCTGGACGACGGCTACAAGGAGGCGAGTGGCAGCGTGAGTGGTAATTGGACGTATGCAGAAGGTCAGCAGTTGGCGGCTCAATTCCTGCGCAGCCGGCTCAATGCCCAATTCGACAATGGCGATAGCTACGACAACCGCACGATCACTACCCTCGAGAGTTGGCAGGTCACGTCGAATAACCGGCTTGCCCCGTTCTGGATTTCACGGCTGACAGCCGGGAACGGGAGCGACGATTCGCTATCCGAAACTGCATTTGGCAACGCTCCCTTTCTGACCAACCAGCATCAATATGCATGGCAAAACGATTTCACGCTGCCGCAAGGTCTGTTGACGGTGGCGCTGGAGCGGCTGGAGGAGCGCGTGTCGACCGATCCTGAATTCCCGGTCAATGCGCGCAACACCGACTCCGCGCTCGCGATCTATCAGCTCCGCGCCGGCGATCAGGCCCTGCAGGCGAACCTCCGTGTCGACGATTCCAACCAATATGGCTCGCACACAACGGGCGCGATTGAGTACGGCTATCGGCTGTCGTCGGAATGGCGCGTCACGGCGAGCTACGGCACGGCGTTCGAGGCACCGACGTTCAACGATCTCTATTACCCGGGATTTTCCAATCCGGACCTGGTGCCCGAAACCTCGCGCAACGTCGAGGGTGGGATCTACGGCAACGGCAGGCAAGGCGATGCGCAATGGCAGCTACGCGCCATCGGCTGGTACAACCGCGTCAGCGATCTGATCGTGTTCGAGTGTAATGCCGCGTTCGTCTGCGCGCCACAAAATGTCGAGGACGCGACCCTGAAAGGTATTGAATTTGGCGGCGTGCTGACCTGGCATGCCACCGAGATTCGCGGCTCGCTCGATGTGCAGTCGCCGCGTGACGATGCCACGGGAGCGCAGTTGCCGCGCCGTGCGCTTCGGCATGGCGCGCTCGCCATTACCCAGCAGCTTGGCCCAGTGAACGTGGGGGCCGAAGTCGTCGCCTCGTCGCTACGCTACGACGATGCAGCGGACACGATCAAGATGGGCGGCTACGCAATCCTCAATCTGACCGTCGAATGGCCGCTGGGTGACGGCTTGTCACTGTTCGCCCGGGGGGACAACGTATTCAACAAGAACTACCAGCTCGCGGCGGGCTACTCGACGGGCGGCCAGCAGCTGTTTGTGGGCATACGATGGCTGCTCCAATGACCTTGGAACGGCTGCCGCGAAGCCACGGGTCCCAGCACAGCCTATAACCGGGCCACCTGCAGCCGGGCGCCACAAGTTGCCGCGGGCCGCCCGGCCCGCGGGCGGACCCGGGATCGCCTATCCGCCGCTTACGAAAAACGGCTGTCCCCGCGTGAAGAACGCGTGAAATAATGGCGCGAGCGCTGGAAAGAGAGACTCCGATGCGCCGTGCAGCCTCAGCCGGGCGCGAGCTATGCTCTTTGGCGGCCGCCACCCGCACCGCCCATTGAGCCAAACCCATTCTGCCTGCATAGCACGGCCGCCGAGACAGGATTGGCGGTGACAACTACCCACCCTCAAGGAGAGATTCGATGATGCCCACACGCCGCCACGTCGCTGGCCTTTTCGCCGCGCTGACCTTCGGCCTCAGTGGCTACGCGCCGGCGCAGGATGTACTTCGCGTCGCCACCGACCCGACCTTTCCGCCGTTCGAGTACACCGAAGGGGGCAAGCGCGTCGGTTTCGACGTCGAGCTGATCGAAGCCATCGCGAAAGTCCTCAACAAGAGAGTCGAATGGACCGACATCGACTTCAAAGGCCTGATCCCGGGTCTGCTCGCCAAGCGCTTCGACGTTGCGGCCTCGGCGATATACATCACCGACGATCGCAAGAAAGTGGTCGATTTCACCGATTCCTACTATCCCGGCGGCCTGGTCATCATGACCGCGAAGGGCGACAAACGCATCCAGGGCCCCGATGATCTTAAAGGCAGGAAGGTCGCGGTGCAGGTCGGCACCAAATCGGTCAACTTCCTCAAGGACAACTTCCCCGGCGTCGAGCGCATCGAGGTCGAAAAGAATCAGGAGATGTTCCAGCTGGTAGAGGTCGGCCGCGCTGACGCCGCCGTCACCGGCAAGCCGGCGGCCAAGCTCTACGCGCGCACCCGCGGCACGCTGCAGGTCGTCGCAGCACCGCTGACCGTGGAGGAGTACGGTTACGCCATTCGCAAAGATGAACCGGAGCTGCTGATGCAGTTCAACGACGCCCTGAAGAAGCTGAAGGCCGACGGCACCTACCAGCAGCTCGTCAACAAGTACCTGTGACCCACTCGCGGCAGGGGAGATACCATGGAACTCGATTTTTCTCCTGTCTGGGCCGACTGGCGCGACCTGGCGCACGGAACCCTCGTCACGGTCGAAGTGACTGCCGGAGCGATCATCCTCGGTTGCGCCATCGGTTTGCTGATCGGCTTGGGTAGACTCGATCCCAAGCGCCCACTTGTCTATGGCGTGTGCACCGCCTACGTCGCGTTCGTCCGCGGTACGCCACTCCTGGTGCAGCTGTTCATCTGGTTTTTTGGCCTCCCTTACCTCGGCATCAACCTACCGGCGTTTTTCTGCGGCGTCGTGGGCATGGGCATGTACAGCGGCGCCTATGTCTCCGAGATTGTGCGCGGCGCCATCCAATCGGTCGCCCGCGGCCAGATGGAAGCGGCGCGCTCGCTGGGCATGACCGACCGCGTCGCCATGCGCCAGATCATCGTCCCGCAGGCGGCGATTCGCATGATCCCGCCACTGGGAAACGAGTTCATC
>Ga0302326_10027742_pt1 | contig 11415 bp, 8 predicted proteins | sample Palsa_T0_3_FD_202264 | JGI IMG/M metagenome (GOLD analysis project Ga0302326, IMG submission 202264) | Peat permafrost microbial communities from Stordalen Mire near Abisko, Sweden - Palsa_T0_3 | ecosystem: Environmental > Terrestrial > Soil > Palsa > Peat permafrost | place: Sweden: Abisko...
GTTTCGTAAGTACGGCGACACCGAGAGTGGCGCACGAGCCGCTCGAATGTCGTCGTATTTGCGAAACGGGCCACCAAGCGCCACTAAGGGTAAGCCGAGAGACGGCGGGCGGCGTACCAGTGCATCAACTCGTGCTCCCACGCCCCCTCGGCCTCGAGCTTCGCCGACGCGCTCGCCTCCCATGCCGCGCGCTCCTCCGCCACCGGGGGTACCTCGCCGAAGTAGAGCCGGTAGCGCCCGCTGGCCAGCAGCCAGGTCGCCAGCTCACGCCGGAGCTGTGATCTCGAGCGGCCGAGGAGCGGGTCGTGGCCGCGGTAGCGGCGTCGGCCGGCGGCGCGGGGAACGTCGGCGGCGCGGGGAACGTCGGCGGCGCGGTAGCGGCCTCGGCCGGCGGCGCGCGGAACGTCGGCTCCGGTCCTCGACCCGGTTCCAGGCGCTGCCACCTGCTCGGCCACGTGCGCGACCGCGCGGATGGCATCGCCGCGCTTGACGTCCGTACGCTCGCACAGGGCGCGCAGCTCGCCGCCGAACTCGAGGCCGGCCGCGTCGAGGATCGCCTCCCAGCGGCGATCGGCGAAGTGCACCCCTCGCGCGGCGGCGAGCGCAGCGGCCGCCTGGTCGCGGTGCAGCAGTCCGGCGCGAATGGCGGCGAGCAGCGCGAAGCGGACGTTCACGAGCGCGACCGAGACCGCGGCGAAGGCCCGCTCGGGGTCGGTCGCGACGGCGACCTCGTCGTCGTCGCGCAGCACGCCGAGGCGGTAGAGCCGGTACACGGCGCCGACTCCCTCCATCCCGGCGGGATGGCACTCGGCCGCGCGGATCGCGCCCATGCTCGCGGCGCCGAGGACCCGAGCGCCTGCGGCGATCGCGTCGACGATCTCCGAGGGAGCGACCGCCAGGCGGTGTGCGAACGCGCCATCGAGGATCAGGAAGGTGCTCGCCTCGTGGCGCAGGCGCACGAGGTCGCCGCGGGCGATCGGGGGCTCGATGCGGGCGTGGGGGAGGACGGCGATGACGGCGTCGCGGTCGAGGGATGGGCCGACGAACACGCGGAGGCGACTTGCGTCGCCTCCGTTGGGAGTTCGACTGGCGTCGAACTCCACGCGGAGGCGACTGGCGGCGGCCGTGGAGTTGGCGTCCGTGCCGCCGCGATTAGCAGTTCGACGGGCGGCGAGTCCCCGGGGGAGCGATGGGCCGCTCGGCGTGGGGCTCCGGTCGGGGGGGTCGTGCTGAATAACCGTTGATATTGCGAGGTTTTTCAGCACGGGCTCGGGCTTACCCTCCGCGGCTCCCGCGGCTCCCGCGGCTCCCGCGGCTCCCGCGGCTCCCGCGGCTCCGGCGGCTCCGGCGGCCCCGGCGGCTCCGGCGGCCCCGGCGGCCCCGGCGGCCCCGGCGGCCCCGGAGCGCCTGGGCGTACGCCCGTCGGGCGCGATGGTGCGCAGGAGCCGCGGCCCGGGGCGACGAGAGGTCTCGCCGAACGGCCCCGCGAGACCGGGGACGAGGACGCGCACGACCGGGATGCCAAGATCCGCGCGGGTCAGGTCGACGATTACACAATGCTCAATCCCCACACCCGCGACCCGCTCCAACACGATCCGGAGCCGAGCCGCCAGGTCGTCGGGAAGCTCGCCCGTGCCGTCGGGAGGCTCGCCCGCGACGCCGGGAAAAGCCTGCACCGTCGTCGGGGTGCTCAGCCTCCGCAGGAACGAGCGCTTGTCGACCCCCGTCCGGCGCCCGCCGTCCTCGACCGCGTCCCGGGCGCCGAGGACCATGACCGTGTGCGACTGGACGGCTTCGCAGATGGCTCGCGAGAGGGCCCAGGCCGGATCGAGATCCGCGCCCAGGCCGGCGAACATCGTGGCCCGCCCCTCCCGCCCGGGGAACGCGCTGTCGTAGATCGTCGCGCGGAAGACCGGTACCCGCAGGTCGTGGGACAGGTCGCGGATCACCGTCGGCAGCCCGCGGTCCGCCAGCGCCCGCAGCCACGCGGGCGCGGCGGCCGGCAGTCCCTCGCCGGAGAGCAGGCGCTTCGCTGGCTGCTGCCCGTCGTCGGCGTAGAGGCCCGTGAACCGATCGTGGGCGAGCGCGTCCCGCTCGATCAGCTCGTGCAGTCCGTGGAGCACCGCCTCGGTGACGTTGTTGCCCGCGGCGAGACCATTCGTCTCGACGCCCACGCAGATCCCCTCCCGGGACGGCGAGAGCACGAGATCGAGCGCGACCCAGGTGTCCCGCTCGGCGATCAGGTCGTATCCGCGGACCCATGCGAGCGGGCGGTCCGAGCGGTAGCGGGTCTCGAACGGCAGGTCGAAGAGCTCGGGATCGAGCGCGCCGCCGCGCTCGCGGCGCAGGTCGGCGAAGCTGGCGACGCGGATCCGGTCCTCGTCTACCCGCTCGGCGCACACCCGCTCGATCGCCTCCATCACGGCGCTGATGCGAGCGGCCGGGGCGGTCAGGCCCTTGCCGGCGTGCACAGTCAGGTCGAGGGCGAGCGGCGTGACCGCCGACCACACGGGCAGGCCCAGCCAGTCGAGCGCCGTCGCGTCGTACACCCGCGTGATCGGGACGCGGTCAAGCACCGACGCCAGCCGCCGCTCCGTCTCCTCGTAGGTCAGCGCGTGGCCGGCCGGGCTCCGGATCGGCGTTGGGGCGAAGTGGGCGCTCAGAGCCAGAAGCCGAGGCCCGGGTCCTCCACGCATACGAGCACCTCGTGCTTGCTCTTCTTGTGCCACTCCTCTCGCTTCAGGCGGGCTTCCTGCTCTTCGTTGAGATCGATTCCCTCCTCCTTCATGACGCCGACCGGATCCTGCCGAAACCGGTCGACCAGGTCGTCATCCGTGACCAGGCGACCGCTCAGCTGCTCAATCTTGTCATCGCTCATCGTGTAACCCCCTACTCGTCGAGTTTGCGGCGGAGCCTAATCGAGTTGTTCAGGCCTTCGCCGTCTCCAGCACCACGATCACGCCGTCTCCAGCACCAGGATCAGGTCGCCCTGCTCGAGCCTGCCGCCGGTCGGCGCCGCGATGCGCGCGATCCGGCCGGCGTGCGGCGCGGTGATCGTCGACTCCATCTTCATCGCCTCCAAGACGGCGAGCGCGTCGCCCTCTGAGACCTCGTCGTCCTCCTTGACCTGGACGGTGACGATGCCGGCCAGGGGAGCCGCCACGTGGCCGGGGTTATTCGGGTCCGCGCGCTCGACGGCGGCGCTGCTGACCTGGATCGACTCGTCGCGGACATCGATCGGGCGCAGCTGGCCGTTGAGCCGGGTGAGCACGGTACGCATGCCGCGCGCATCGGGCGCGCCGATCGCTTCCAGACCGACGACCAGTCGCACCCCCGGCTCGAGGTCGATGGCGTGCTCTTCGCCCTCTCTGAGCCCGTAGAAGTAAGGCAGCGTAGGGATGACCGAGACGTCGCCGTAGCGCTCGCGAGCGGCCTGCTGATCGCGGAACGGACCGGGGAACATGAGCTCAGACAATGCTGCTCGCCGGCCCGGCCCAGCTTCGGGTAGCTGCACCGTCCCATTGTTGGCGGGGTCAGCCTCCGGCGGTGCCGCCCCCCGCAGCGCCCGCTCGGCGAAGGGCTGGGGCAGGCCGCCGGCGGGCTCGCCCAGCTCGCCGCGCAGGAAGCCGAGCACCGAATCGGGAAGATCGAAACGCTCCGGGTGCTCGCGCAGGTCCTCCCAATCGATCCCCCCGGAGACCACGAACAGCGCGAGATCCCCGACCACCTTGCTCGTGGGGGTTACCTTGACGATGTCGCCGAGCAGCTCGTTGGCGTGCGCGTAGGCGGCCTCGATCTCCTCGAAGCGCTCGCCGAGCCCGAAGGACAGCGACTGCTGGCGGAGGTTCGACAGCTGGCCACCGGGGATCTGATGGCGGTACAGACGCCCGGTGGGGGCCCGCATCCGGGTCTCGAACGGCTCATAGGTCGAACGCACCGCCTCCCAGTAAGGCTCGAGATTGAGCAGCGCGCCGAGCGAGAGCCCCGTCGCTCGCTCGGTGAAATCCGTGGCGCTGACGATCCCTGAGAGCGTCGGCTGGCTCGTCAGGCCCGCCATCGGCGCAGCCGCGCCGTCGACCGCGTCGACGCCCGCTTCGATCGCGGCCAGGTAGGTAGCCAGCTGCCCGCCCGCCGTGTCATGGGTATGGAGGTGCACGGGTACCTCGAACTCCTCGCGCAGGCGCGTGACCAGCGTCCGCGCCGCGGGCGCCCGCAGCAGGCCGGCCATGTCCTTGATCGCGAGAATGTGGATCCCGGCGTCGACGAGCCCCTCGGCGACACGCAGGTAGTAGTCAAGCGTGTACACCTGTTCGGCGGGGTCAGAGAGGTCGCCCGTGTAGCACAGCGCCCCCTCGGCGATGGCCCCGGCCTCGAGCGTCGCGTCGATCGCCGTGCGCATCGGCTCGACGTTGTTGAGCGCATCGAAGATCCGGAACAGGTCGATGCCCCCGGCGGTGGCCTCGGCCACGAAGGCGCGCACCGCGGTGTCGGAGTACGGCTCGTAGCCGAGCAGGTTGCGTCCGCGCAGGAGCATCTGCAGGCACAGGTTGGGGATGCGCTCGCGCAGCAGGGCGAGGCGCTCCCAGGGGTCCTCGAAGAGGAAGCGGAGCGCGACGTCGTAGGTCGCGCCGCCCCACACCTCGAGCGAGAGCATCTCCGGGAGCAGGTGCGCGAGATGGGGCGCGACAGCGGCCATGTCGTAGGTGCGCATCCGGGTGGCGAGCAGCGACTGGTGTGCGTCGCGCAGCGTGGTGTCGGTCACCTGGAGGGAGACCTCGTCGCGCAGCCACCGGGCGAAGCCGGCCGGTCCGAGCTCGGCGAGGCGCTGGCGCGAGCCCGGCGGCGGATCGCCGGGGGGGAGTGGGGGCAGCTTGGTCGCCGGGTCGGCCACCGACGGGAGCGGACCGTTCGGCCGGTTGACCGTCACCTCCGAGAGCCGGCGCAGCAGCCTCGAGGCGCGGTCACCGCGTGCGCCGACCGCGGTCAGCCCCGGGCGCTCGTCGACGAACGTGGTGTACGTCCGCCCGGCGCTGAAGTCGGGGTCGTCGAGCACGGCCCGCAGGAAGGCCTGGTTCGTGCGCACCCCGCGGACGCGGACCTCGTCAACCGCGCGGCGCGCTCGCGCGATCGCGGTCCGCAGGTTCTCCCCGCGCGCGGTGACCTTGAGCAGCAACGGGTCGTAGTAGGGCGAGATCTCGGCACCGACGTAAGCGGTGCCCTCGTCGAGGCGGATGCCCGCGCCGCCCGGCGCGCGGTAGGCCGAGATGCGTCCCGTGTCCGGCCGGAAGTCCGCGGCTGGGTCCTCGGTGGTGATCCGGCACTGGAGCGCCACCCCCCGCTGACGCAGCCGCTCCTGGCGTAACCCGAGGTCCGCGAGGGTCGCGCCACCGGCGATCAGCAGCTGGGCGCGAACGAGGTCGACATCGGTGGTTTCCTCGGTAACCGTGTGCTCGACCTGAATCCGCGGGTTCATCTCGATGAACACGTGCTCGCCTCGCCTGGGGTCGACGAGGAACTCGACGGTCCCAGCGTTGACATAGCTCACCTCGCGCGCGAAGCGGATGGCGTCGTCGCACAGCCGGTCGCGCAGCTCCCGGTCGAGGTTGGGCGCCGGCGCCAGCTCGATCACCTTCTGGTGGCGACGCTGGACCGAGCAGTCGCGCTCGAACAGGTGCACGACGCCGCCCTCGGCGTCGGCCAGGATCTGCACCTCGATGTGCCGGGGCCGCACCAGCGCCTCTTCGAGATACACGGAAGGATCGCCGAACGCAGCCTCTGCCTCGCGCATCGCGGAGCCCGCCGCGTCATGGAGATCTCCCGGCTCCGCGACGAGCCGCATGCCGCGTCCGCCGCCGCCCTCTGCCGCCTTGACGAACAGCGGGAAGTGCATGCCGTCGGCCGCCGCCTCGGCGCCGTCGGCGTCGGCAAGGATGCCCGACGCCCTCAATACGGGCACGCCGCAGCGCTGGGCCGCATCACGGGCTCTGACCTTGTTACCTGCCGCGGCGAGCACCTGAGCGGGTGGGCCGACGAATATGATTCCCGCTCGCGCGCACGCGCGCGCGAGCTCCGGGTTCTCGGACATGAAGCCGTAGCCGGGGTAGATGGCGTCGGCTCCAATTCGCTGGGCCAAGCCGACTACGAGATCGATGTCCAGGTAAGCCCGCACCGGGTGCCCTGCCTCGCCGACCTCGTAGGCCTCGTCCGCCTTGACCCGGTGCACCGAGCCACGGTCGTCGGGCGTGTAGAGCGCCGCGCTGGCGATCCCCAGCTCGTAAGCCGCACGGAAGGCGCGGACGGCAATCTCGCCGCGGTTGGCGACCAAAACCTTCCTGAACATGGGGCGCTACAGTACACCGCTGCGCGAGAGCCACAAAGCGCCGAAACCCAGGCCGTCATCCAAACCCAGACCGATCGGCCCGGGGCCAAGAGGCCCCAGGCCGAGAAGCCTATACTCGACGTTCTGACCGCCGTACCCACGAAAGGAGACTCCGTGGGCTTTAGGAACGGTTGATCAAGCACGCCCAAGGAGGGGCTCGCGTACCAGGCGAGCCTCTCCTAGTTTTTCAGCGCCTGGCGGTTGTCGGCATGACCGCGGTCGAGCTTGAGCGCCGCGGACAGCTGTACGAAGGGAGTCGGACTGCACTTTCGGGCTTGCACAGCCGATAACCCTGTAAGTGGCAGTTGCGACCCCCAACGTCGGAGACCAGTCGAGGCTGCGGACCAGAGCAGTCGGGCTCATCCATTGGCTCTTACTGGCGGTCGGCGTCGGGGTCATCGCCGTCACGGCGCACTCGGATCGCTGGAGCCTGGTTCCGCTCGCGATGATCGCGAGCCTCACGGTCATCAGCGATCTCATGAGCGTCGAGGCCGATGCCACGAAGGTCAAGTTGTCCGGAAGCTTCCTCGGGATCATGCTCGCCGCGGTCCTGCTCGGCGGGGGGCCCGCCGTCGCCGTCGCGTCGTTGTCGATCGCCATCGGCTGGTTGCGCTGGCGCGAGGCGCCGCACTACCTGCTCAACAACCTCGCGACCTTCGTCTGGTTCCCCCTCGCTGCCAGCGCCTTCTTCCACGGAAGCGTTCGGCTCGCGGGGGTCGGACCCCATGCGGTGGGGTATTACCTGCTGGTCTTTGCCGCGTTTGTCCTGGCGATGGCGCTCAATTTCCTCCTGATAGCCGGATATCGGTGTTATCTGGACGGCTTATCGCTGATCCGCGTGACTCGTGAGACGCTCGCGCCGATCCTGCCTGCCGAGCTGTTCTCGGCGCTGCTGACCCTGGCCGCCGTCTTCCTTGCCGTACGGCTGGGCACTGTCGGCATCGGCCTGTTTGCCCTCGTGCTCATGATCTTCCAGTACCTGGTCGGCCAGCTGCTCGTGTCCAAGCGCCGAAGCGTGACGCTGGAGCGGATGGCGACCACCGACGAGCTCACCGGCCTTGCCAACCGGGGGCAGCTCCACGCGCAGCTGGAGGAGAAGATCGAGGCTGCCGAATCCGGCGGCCAGCCGTTCGCGGTGATGCTGCTCGACCTCGATCGCTTCAAGGAGATCAACGACACCCTCGGCCATCACTACGGCGACGAGGTGCTCAAGGACCTGGGAGCACGGCTCGCCGCGCATGTAGGGCCGTCCGGGCTGGTGGCCCGGCTCGGCGGGGACGAGTTCGCGGTGTTGCCAGGAGCTCGGACGTCGGACCCCGCCACGCTGGAGAAGATCGCCTCGCTGCTCGTAGATTGCGTGCAGCAGCCATTCGCGGTGGACGAGCTGTCACTCGATGTCGGCGCCAGCGTGGGGATCGCCCGCTACCCGCTCGACGGTCGCACCGCCAGCGTCCTCGTCCGCCTCGCGGACGTCGCGATGTACGGCGCTAAATCAGCTCAGAGCGGATTCAAGCTCTACGCGGCCGAGCACGATTATCACTCGATCCGCAGGCTGAGCTTGCTCAGCGACGTGCGCCGAGCGCTGACCGCGGGGGAGATCGGAGTTCATTATCAGCCGACGGTGCACGTCGACGGCCTCCGTGTGCGAGGCGCGGAAGCGCTCGTACGCTGGGAGCATCCGAAGTTCGGCCTCCTCCTGCCAAGCGCGTTCGTCCCGGAAGCCGAGCAGACAAGGATGATCGATTCACTGACCCGCCATGTCCTCGAGCTCACGATCCGGCAGTGCGCGGCGTGGCGGTACGGCGGCCATGACCTGTCGGTGGCGGTCAACCTGTCGGCGCGCAACCTGATCGACCCTGGTATCCCGGTCGAGATCGAACGTCTTCTCTCCGCCTGCGGACTGCCCGCCGACGCGCTCGAGCTCGAGATCACCGAGCGGATGATCATGTCCGACCCGGACCGCGCGGTCGCGATCCTCACCCGCCTCAGCGACCTGGGCGTACATCTTTCGATCGACGACTTCGGCACCGGCTACTCGTCGCTCGCGAATCTCAAGCGCCTTCCGATCAACCAGCTCAAGATCGATCAATCGTTCGTCACCTCGATGCTCCAGGATGAGAGTGACCTGATCATCGTCCGCTCCACGATCAACCTCGGGCACGACCTCGGGTTGGAGATCATCGCCGAAGGGGTCGAAGACGAGCCGACCCTCGAGCGCCTAGCCCTCCTCGGATGCGACGCAGCGCAGGGCTATTTCTTCTCCCCACCGCTGCCACCGGTCGCCTTGGACGCCTGGCTCGCGCGCGGCGCCGTCGTGACCGCGACGGCCAGCAGCGCCGGTCCGGTGCGGGTTGGCGGCTGACGCGTTCGGATTGGCATCTTGAACGGCGGGTATCAAGACCTGGTAAGCGGGGTATCTACGGAGGATATGAGCGAACTCACAGACAGCCTGAATGCGTCGTTCCCGGCGACCGCGGCGGCGCTCCCGGTCGCGCGGCGAGCGGTGGTCACGCTGGCCCGGAGGGCGGGCGCAACCGAGGAGCGGGTGCATGCGATTCGCCTCGCGGTGTCCGAGGCGCTGACGAACGTCGTTCTCCACGCCTATCGAGATCGCGCAGGTGACTTCCATCTCACCGCGGTCGTAGCGGGCGGGGAGCTGTGGGTCCTGGTCGCCGACGACGGCTGCGGGCTACGCCCGGGGAGCGACAGGTCAGGGCTCGGTCTCGGCTTGGCGTTGATCGCTCAGGCCAGCGACGAGCTGACGATCGTCAAGCGGTCGGGCGGAGGCACCGAGCTTCGGATGCGCTTCGGGGTCGGGGTCGGGGTTCCGGCGGGCCGGACCGGTTATGAATCGCGCGGGTCGGTCGCCTCGGCGACCTCGCCGGCGGCATCGGTCTTCTCGACCACGATGTACCCCGACCGGGTCTCGACGGTCGTCTCGGCCTCGGGGCGCTCGTGACCCGGGAAGACCACGAATCGGCGCGCATGCGCGCGAACCGCCTCGTACTCGGGAAGCATGAGCTCGACGATCTGGTTGCAGCCGAGCAGCCCGCACTCGCAGCGAAAGCCGACTCCGGCAGCGTCCTCTCCGGGCCACTGGCCTCGAGATATCGCCTCGTTGACCTCGCGGAAGCGGGCCTCGTTGGCCGCGATGCGCTGCTCGCCCTCGTCCTGCACCGCGCCATCCTCCCATGCCGCTAGTAATCGTGCCGGGCGATCCGCAGGTCGCCAAGCGTGTCGTGGGCGCTGATCGCGGTCATGGCCGGAACCATCTCGCTCGTCACCATCCCGTGCTCCCGGGTCACCTCGTCGATGATCGCGAACGAGCGCGCGATCCGCTCGGGCGCGTCGATCACCACCGTTACCACCGGCACGTGACGGCGGACCTGGAACACCTTGTCTCCCCGAGGCGGCCGGGTTCCGCGAAAGCCCCAGATTCCGCGTAGGCTCGTCGCTCCCGCCGCGTCCGAGGCGCGCAGGCGGCGGATTATCTCGAGGTGGAGCGGGCGCCCGTGCCAGGTCGCGCTGTCGGAGCTGTAGACCATCAGCTTCTGCCACACCGCGATCCCGTGCTCGTCGGTTCCGGGCAGCTCGTGCGGGCGCGCGAGCAGCTCTCCGCTGCGCTTGCACAAGCGAACCCGCTCGAGGGTGAGGATGGGGTCGCGGAGCAGCCCGCTGAGCTCCGGGAGCACGTCCGCGACGCGTTCGGCCGTCCCGACGCCGATGATCATCATCGGCACATCGGAATTGCGTGCGAAGAACCGTGCGCGCGTGCGACGGCCCCGGCTCGTCCCGTCGACGCCCAGCAGGACGGTCGCGCCGGCGACTCCTCGGCGATACAGGAGGTCGCATACCGCGACGAAAGCGGGCCGGCCGTCGACGCGCTGCTGGCGTCCGACGTAGACCGTGAGCTTGGTCTCTTTTCCGAGCTCGTCCGGGAGCACCACGCCAGTCGCGGGGTCGAGCGCGCCGCCCGCCGGGGGCGCGCCGAGCTCGCCCGACACGAGCCGCGCGCGCTCGAGCGTGACCAGTCCGCGCCGCTTGATCTGCATCACGGCCTCGAGCATCGACTCGATCCTGGGTCTCGTGTCGACCGCGATCGAGACCACGGGCAGGTCCTCGGACAGCGACAGCAGGCGATCGGTATGAAGGTGGTGAAGGCGCCCGAATCCCTCGGCCCCGCGCAACAGCACGCTGGTCTGGACGCGATGCGCACCGTAGATGTCAAACAGCGCGTCGGCGAGGAGTCGGCCCCCGGTCCGGTCACGTTCGCCGAAGTAGGTGGTCAGCTTGAGGCAGTCGTCGTTCACACGTGCGCTCCGATCGTGCGCCCGAGTTCGGCGGCAGCAAGGCCGACGGCGAGGCTCACGACGACGTTGGCGATCGCCGGCAGGAATCGTGCGTCCTCGCGCATGCGATGCGTCTCGAGCATCCAGGTCGAGAACGTGGTGTAGGACCCGAGCGTCGCCGTGCCGGCAAGCAGCAGCGCGTTCCCGCTGAGCGCGAGCCCGGTGAGCCCGCCCAGGAGCAGCGAGCCGGATGCGTTGATGGCGAGCGTTCCGTAGGGGAAGTCGCGATCCACGCGCGAGTCGATCGCCGCGTCGAGCGCGAAGCGGGTCACCGCCCCGATTCCGCCGAGCAGCGCGACCGCGATCCAAACGGCCATGCTCATCGGTCATCCCTCCGGAAGGACACGGACGTCCTTCCCGATCAACCGCACCCGGCGGACGAGGGTCGTCCCCGTCCAAACCGCGAGGTAACCCGCGAGGATGCTCGTCGCGGCGTATCCGGCGGCGAGCCCGTACCGGTGCTGGTCGAGCATCTTCAGCAGCTCCACCTGCATCGTCGAGAACGTCGTGTACGCGCCACAGAAGCCGGTCCCGGCGAGCGGTCTGCGATACGTGGACAGCGGCAAGCGCTCCTGGAGCCGGGTCACGAGATATCCGAGCAGGAACGAGCCGGACACGTTGATGGCGAACACGGCCCACGGCCAGCTCGCGCCCGCGTCGGGGAACGCCTGGGTCAGACCCACTCGC
>Ga0302326_10027744_pt1 | contig 11415 bp, 12 predicted proteins | sample Palsa_T0_3_FD_202264 | JGI IMG/M metagenome (GOLD analysis project Ga0302326, IMG submission 202264) | Peat permafrost microbial communities from Stordalen Mire near Abisko, Sweden - Palsa_T0_3 | ecosystem: Environmental > Terrestrial > Soil > Palsa > Peat permafrost | place: Sweden: Abisko...
CTATCCGCGATGTCGGGGGTGAAGATCGCAACCCTCGACCGCCTGATTGCCGGCGACCGCCACGATCCGATCCTGATCCTCGGCAAGGCGATCGGCCTCGAATGGGCCACGGTGCGTGCCTTGGTCCTGCTCCGGCTGGGTCCAGCCCGGGTGCCGTCGCCGACAGACATCGAGCATGTGCGCGTGAATTTCGCGCGCCTGATGCCGGTGACCGCGGAGCGGGTGGTGAATTTCTGGCAGACCCGCCAGTCGGCGTGATTTCAAACGGCGATCGCCGGTCAGCCGATCCTGTCAGCCGATTTTGCGAAACCGCAAATACGCCGCGCGCCGGCCTTCGCGCTCGGCTTTGCGGCCGTATCGCGTCATCGTGTAATCGCTCCAGGGCAGACGCCAGTCATCGGCCTTCTCCGCGGTCCAGACCAAATCGGGCGAGTGCGAAAGATGGGCCAGCGTCCATGCGCAATAGTCGCTGATATCGCTGACGAAGCGAAATTCGCCGCCGGGCCTGAGAACCCGCGCCATGGCGGTGATGCTGGCGTCCTGCACGAAACGCCGCTTCCAGTGTCGCCGTTTCGGCCATGGGTCGGGATGGATCAGGTCGATCCGCGCCAGCGATCGCGGCGGCGCCCATGCCAGCAATTCGGCGGCATCGCCCGCGAACAGCCGGATGTTGCCGATGGCATGGGCCTCGATCTGCGTCAGAATTTTGGCCATGCCGTTGACATAGGGCTCGCAGCCGACGAAGCCGGTCGCCGGAAAGGCGCGCGCCTCCGCGATCAGGTGTTCGCCGCCGCCGAATCCGATTTCGAGTCTGATATCGTCGACCGGCATATCGAACAGCCCGATGAGGTCGGGCGGATGCGAGCCGCCGATATCCAGCGCAAGCCGCGGCAGCAGGTGCTCGATCAGGTCGGCCTGGTGCGAGCGCAGCCGGTGACCCTTGCGCCGGCCGAAGAATGAGCCATGCGGGTGAACCACGGCAGCATCGTCGGACGATGCATCGCGATGCCCGGGATCGCGGATCGCGGCGCTCATCGCGGATCGAACGTGTCGGTTGTCGTCAGCATGCTGTTGCCTTGTGGAATTCAACTACCGTCATTCCGGGGCGCGCGCCGCGCAAATCCGGAAATTCCCCGATGTGCAATCGCACATCTGAGGTTCGCTCGCTTGGCTCGCGTCCCGGAATGATGGACTGCTTTCAGCGCTTGTCGGGTCCTTCGCGCGCGGCGATCTGTTCGACCAGATCGACAATGCTGCGTCGAAGCTTGGCGTCGGTGATGCGCGTGAATGCGCGGGTGAGCGCCAAACCCTCCGATGTCGCCAGGAAATCGGACACGTAAGCCGGCGAGGTTCCTTCGGTGAAGCCCTCGGCGCTGATGGTGCCGCTCGGTCCTCCCTCGAACAGGAACGATACCGGCACCTGGAGTATTTCGGAGATCTGCTGAATGCGGCTGGCCCCAACCCGGTTGGTGCCCTTCTCGTATTTCTGAACCTGCTGGAATGTAAGGCCCAACGCTTCGCCGAGCTTTTCCTGACTCATGCCCAGCATGATGCGGCGCATGCGCACACGACTGCCGACATATTTGTCAACAGGATTGGGCGCTTTGGTCGACATCGCCAACACTCCTCGGGACTATGCTTGTGGGATGGAGCAAAACGAAACCGGAGTATGCCTCGGGCAGCAATGCCGTCAAATCCTGCTCGGAGGGCCGATGAAGAATCAATGCAGACAATTTGAGCAATATACTGACGGGTCTATCCCTGAGCAATCTTGCTGCGCAGAATGCGAATGGCACAGCCGATCTGTCAACTAGCGGATTTCCGTAGCCAGCGGTCAGGAAGTTCGCTTCGCGACGCGGCGCCTGATCACGAAAACCAGGCCGGCGGCAACGATGATGGCGGCGGGAATATCGCCAACGCGCGAATAGATTGTCGGCGGGATCGCCGACGGCAACGGGGAATCCAGCACGCCTTCTAATCCGAGATCAAGCCGCGCCACGAACCGTCCGATCGGATCGATAACCGCGGAAATGCCGGTGTTTGCGGCACGAACCAGGGGCAGCCCCTGCTCGATGGCACGCAGGCGGGCCTGCTGCAGATGTTGATACGGGCCGGTCGAGATTCCGAACCAGCCGTCATTGGTGACGTTGACGATCCAGCCCGGACGGTCGCCGCGCTCCGCAACGTCACCGGGAAAGATCGCTTCGTAGCAGATCAGGGGTAGCGCGCGCGGCGCATTCGGGATCTCCATGGTGCGCCGCCGGATGCCCGGAATAAATCCGCCCTGGACCTTGGTGAGCTGCTCCAGGCCGATTTTTTCCAGCCAGTCCTGGAATGGAAGAAATTCGCCGAACGGCACCAGATGCAGCTTGTCGTAAACCGACAGCACGCTGCCGTCGTGATCGATCACGTAGATCGAATTGTAGGCGCGCGTGATCCGCACGCCCGGGGGAAGTTCGGGAGCGCGCACCGATCCGGTGATCAGGACGGTGCCCTTGGGCAGGAGCTCGGCGATCTGCGCCATCGCGTCGGCTTCACGCGTCAGAAAAAACGGGAACGCCGATTCCGGCCAGATCAATATGCTGACATCGCGCACGCCGGTGGATTGCGGCCCGGAGGCGCGGTCGGACAACGTCAGATATTTTTGCATCACCTCCGCCTTGGCGGAGTAATTGAACCGGACGTCCTGCTGCAGATTGGGCTGCATGATTCGCAGCTTGACGTTGGCAACCGTCGTGGTCGGATGCAGGCTCAGGCGAACGGCGCCGAAAATTCCCATCGCGACGAGCAACGACACCGCGATGACGGATGCGATCCACGGCCTGCGTCCGCGCGAACGGCCATCGATCAGCACCGCCGGGCTTGCGAAGATCGCCACCGCCAGAAAGGTCAGGCCCCACAGGCCGATCAGCGACGCGGTCTGCGCCAGCGCCAGCGGCTCGGTTAGGGCGTAGCCGAACGTGTTCCATGGAAAGCCCGTGAGTACATGGCCGCGCAGCCATTCAGCCAACGTAAGGCTTGCGGCAAGCGCGATCACCCGCGAAGCGTCCCGGGTCCAGATCAGGCGCGCCAGCGCAAAGCCCAAGGCGGTGAACAGCGCCAGATAGGCCGGCAGGCCCAATATCGCGAACGGCAGCAACCAAGCGAAGGTAGAGGCATCGACCAGGAACGCGTAGCCGATCCAGTATAGTCCCGGCACGAAATAGCCGAGGCCGAACCACCAGCCGGCCATCGCCGCTGCCGGGATGCCACCGAGGCGCCCGGCGCCGGCGCCATCGATCAGCCAGACCGCCACCGGAAACGTCAGGAACAGCACCGGCCAGGCATTGAACGGCGCCATCGCCAGCGCCGACAGCGCGCCGGCGACGAGCGCAATGGCGGCGCGCTTCCAGCCCCAGGACAGGATGATGGCAAGACCGGCCGCGCGGAGATTGCCTGCGAGCGTCACGGCGAGCCCGCTCCATCGCCGGATGGGTTCGCATTGTCGTTGGCCTGCGCGGAACCTGCTTCGCTTGCGGCTTCGCGGCGCCGGCTCTCGCGTTGCGCACGCACCGCGGTGCGTTCCTTGCGGGTCCCGATGCGCAGCCGCTTGACGCGCCGCGGATCGGCATCGAGCACCTCGATTTCGAAATTGCCGGGCCCCGAGATGACTTCGCCGCGCACCGGCAACCGGCCGACATGGGTGACCAGGTAGCCGCCCAGCGTCTCGACTTCTTCGCCGGCTTCGCCGGTCACGAACTCCTCGCCGATCACGGAGCGGACGTCATCGAGGCTGGCGCGGGCATCGGCGATGAAGGAATTGTCCGCCTGTCGCACGATCGCCGGCGGCTCGTCGCTGTCGTGTTCGTCGTCGATCTCGCCGACGATCTGTTCGACGATATCCTCGATCGAGACCAGGCCGTCGGTGCCGCCATATTCGTCCACCACCAGCGCCAGATGGATGCGCGAGGCCTGCATCTGCGCCAATAGATCGATCGCCCGCATCGATGGCGGCACGAACAGCAGTTTACGGATGATGTTGGCGTCCGCGAGCGGCAGCGCCAGATCGACCGCGCGCAGATCGAGGCCCGCGGGAAATGGTTTCTTGCGCTTGGCCTTGCCGGCTTCGGGCATCCGCGCCCTGGCGGTCATGAAGGCCAGGAGATCGCGGATGTGGACGATGCCTTCGGGGTCATCGAGGGTTTCGTTGTAGACCACGAGGCGCGAATGCGCGGCACTTTCGAACAGGCTCATCAGTTCGCCGAGCGGAATGTCGCGCTTGACCGCGACGATATCGGCGCGATGGATCATCACGTCGGCGATGCGCCGTTCATGCAGGCCGAGGATGTTGCGCAACATGGTGCGCTCGATGGCGGAAAAGCCGACCTCGTCCGGTGTCGAGGCGTCGAGCACGACCTGCAGGTCGTCGCGGACCGATCCCGGCTTCCATCCGAACAGCGTGCGGATCGCGCGGGTCAGCCAGTTTTCGGCGACCGGGCGCAGGACCTCGCCCTCCTGCACCACCGCCGGCAGGTTGCGCGTGTTGCGCGGATTGTCATGGGTCGGTTCGGAGTCCGCCATCTCAGTCGGTCCGCTCGCGATCGGTATACGGATCGGGAATGCCGAGTTGCGCCAGGATCTCCCGCTCGAGCGCTTCCATGTCCTCGGCGTCATCGTCCTGTTCGTGATCGTAACCGATCAAATGCAGGAAACCATGGACCGCGAGATGGCTGAGATGATGATCGAACGGCTTTTGTTCGTCATCGGCTTCCTGGCGCGTGGTTTGATAGGCGATGGCGATGTCGCCGAGCATGCGCGGCGCATCGCCGGGACCGCCCGGGCCGCTCGGCGGCAACGCCGGAAACGACAGCACATTGGTCGGCTTGTCGATGCCGCGCCAGTTGCTGTTCAGGGTGCGAATGCCGGCATCGTCGGTCAGCATGACCGCGAGCTCGGCCTCTCCGATGTCAGCATCGACGAATTCCGCCGCGGCGGTGATGGCGCGATGGATCACGGTCTCGGCGTCGGGCTCGACCTGCCAGACATCGGCGACAACGAGAACTTCGGTTATGGGAAGGGCAAACGGTGCCATCGGTCCGGAATTTCTGTTGCGACGGGAATTCGCCCCCGGCGCGCGTTCGGCGGCAGATGTTGGCATCAAGGCTTGCTGGTTGCCGGCCGCTGCGGCAATCCTTCATAGGCCGCGACGATCCGCGCCACCAGTTCGTGACGGATCACGTCCTCGGCCGTGAATCTCACCTGGGAGATGCCCTCGACGCCATCGAGCAATCTTGCGGCTTCGGCGAGACCCGAGGTCTGGCCGTTCGGCAGGTCGACCTGGGAGGGATCGCCGGTGATGATCATGCGGCTGTTTTCGCCAAGCCGGGTCAGGAACATCTTCATCTGCATCGAGGTGGTGTTTTGCGCCTCGTCCAGAATGATGGCGGCGTTGGTCAGGGTGCGGCCGCGCATGAAGGCCAGCGGCGCGATCTCGATTTCGCCGGTCTGCAGCGCGCGCTCGACGATTCGCGAATCCATCAGGTCGTACAGCGCATCGTAGATCGGCCGCAGATAGGGATCGACCTTCTCGCGCAGATCGCCGGGCAGGAAGCCGAGCCGCTCGCCGGCTTCGACCGCGGGCCGCGACAGGATGATGCGATCGACTTCCTTGCGTTCGAACAATTGCGCGGCCTGCGCCACCGCGAGCCAGGTCTTGCCGGTGCCCGCGGGACCGATGCCGAACACCAGTTCGTGGCGCTTGAGCGCGCGGATATAGGAGTCCTGGGCGGCGGTGCGCGCCCGCACCGGGCGCTTGCGCAAATTGATGGTCTCGAACGACGATTTGACGGTCTTGGCGTCGAATTCGAACAGCGATCCCTGTGCGATCACGGCGCGGATCGCGCCTTCGACGTCGCCCTGCGCCAGTTCCTGCCCCTGGATCGCCTGGGCATACAGCGTCTCCAGCACCCGCCGTGCCGCGTCGCAGCCTTCGCGCGATCCGGCAATGGTGATGTGATTGCCGCGCGAATCCACCACGACGCCGAGCCTGCGTTCGATCAGCGCCAGGTTTTGTCCGTAGGGTCCGACCAGGCCCGAGGCCGCGCGATTGTCATCGAAGTCGATGACCACCTGGGTTTCGGGCGGGATGGGCATGTCGCGGTCGAGTTTGCGGCTGGGAGCGAGCGAAGGCGAATCCGATGCGCTTTTTGGCAAGGGTTCAGGCTCCCGTTGTGATTTGAAAGGGGGTCATTTGAGCGGGCGTCATGTGCGATGGCGTCGTGCGCGGCAAAGCGGGCGGCGCAGACGAAGCGGCCGCGAGTTCACCGAGCAGGCTGTAGCGCTCGAGGCTTTCGATTCTCACCGGCAGCACCTGTCCGATGATATCCGCGGGCGCCATCACATGCGCGGGCTGCAGATAGGCGGTGCGGCCGACGATCTGGCCGGGGTTTCGGGCGGCGCGTTCGAACAGCACATCGACGGTGTTGCCAATCATGGCCCTGTTGAAGGCCGATTGCTGGCTGTCGATCAATTCCTGAAGCCGCACCAATCGCTCGTCCATTTCAGCCGCTGACGCCGTCTCCCGCATGTCCGCCGCCGGCGTGCCGGGCCGCGGCGAATATTTGAACGAATAAGCGCCAGCGTATCCGATTTGTGTGACCAGTGCGAGGGTGGCCAGAAAATCTTCCTCGGTCTCCCCAGGGAAACCCACGATAAAATCCGATGAAAAAGCAATATCTTGGCGCACGGCGCGAAACCGGTCGATGACGCGCCGGTAATCGTCGGCGGTATGGCGGCGGTTCATGACCGCAAGAAGGCGGTCGGAGCCGGACTGCACCGGCAGATGCACGAACGGCATCAGCGCCGCCAGATCGCGATGCGCCTCGATCAGCGTCTCGTCGACATCGCGGGGATGGCTGGTCGAGTAACGCAAGCGGACGATGCCGGGAATCTCCGCGAGGTGACGCAAGAGGGTGCCGAGCGGCCAGATCCGTCCGTCCGGTCCCTCGCCGTGATAGGCGTTGACGTTCTGGCCGATCAGGGTGATTTCGCGCACGCCATTGTCGGCGAGCCGCTTGACGTCGTCGACGATTCTGGCGACCGGCCGCGACACTTCGGCGCCGCGGGTATAGGGCACGACGCAGAAGGTGCAGAATTTATCGCAGCCTTCCTGCACCGTCACGAAAGACGAAATTCCGCGCGCGCGGATCGCTTCCGGCTTCGGCGGGGCCAGGAATCCGAACTTGTCCTCGACCGGGAACTCCGTCTCCAGCGCGCGGCCATGGCTTTTGGCGTGGGCGAGCAGCTGCGGCAGATGGTGATAGCTTTGCGGACCAACCACGACATCGACCACCGGCGCGCGGCGGATGATTTCATGGCCTTCGGCCTGCGCGACGCAGCCGGCCACCGCGATGCTCATGGTCCTGCCGTTGCGGGCCGCCTCGTCCTTGACGACGCGCAGCCGTCCGAGTTCGGAATAGACCTTCTCGGAGGCCTTTTCGCGGATGTGGCAGGTGTTGAGAATCACCAGATCCGCGTCATCCACGCTTGCGGTCTCGACAAAGCCTTCCGGCGCCAGCGTGTCCACCATGCGCTGCGCATCGTAGACGTTCATCTGACAACCATATGACTTGATGTGCAGCTTGCGCGGCGGATTCATGGAACCTGAATGCGGGGCTGAAATGGCGCCATTGCGGCGTGGAGCTCAATTATAGGCTAAAGCGCGGGAAATCCAGCACGCTAGCTGTCATTCCGGGGCGATGCGTCAGCATCGAGCCTCAGATGTGCCGTGCACATCGGGGAATCCCAGGATTCCGGGTTCGGCTCTGCGAGCCGCCCCGGAATGACGGGCTCTAATTTGCTCCGATCCGCTCCATCAGCCCGGGCAATTGCCGCATATCGTCAAACGTCACCGCCGCCCCGGCCGCCCGCAGCGTGTCGCCGTAACCCGGATGGCAATGGCTGCCGCCGTGGAAGCCAAAGACGGTCATCCCGGCGGCCCGCGCGGCGGCGATGCCGGCGATACTGTCTTCGATCACCAGGCATCGTTCCGGAGATGTGGCCATTTGCGCGGCCGCGAACAGAAACAGATCGGGCGCAGGCTTGCCGTGCTCGACCTGCGAGGCGGAGAAAATATCGGGTGCAAATCGGTCGTAAAGCCCGGCCCGGCCGAGGCTGACGCGCATGCGCTCCTGCGAGCCGCTCGAGGCCACGCAGACCGGTTGGGTGATCGCCGCGAGCGCCCGATCGATGTGGGGGATCGCCGCCAGCGTGGCCGCGAAGGACTGAAACAGCTCGTCCTGCAATTGGCTGTGGAAGTCGTCAGGCAGGCGGCGGCCCAATTCGGCTTCGACTTCAAGATGCGCCTGGCGCGAGGATCGGCCGAGGAAGCGATCGAACACCTGTTCGACCGAGATCGGATAGCCGTGGCGGGTCAGGACTTCCGCATGCGCGCGGCATGAAATGACTTCGCTGTCGACCAGCACGCCGTCGCAGTCGAAAATGACGAGATCGAATTTGGATTTCAAGATTTATCGTCGTCGAGCGGAACGCAGTACAATTCCAGCCGATGGTCGACCAGTTTGTAGCCGAGCTTGCGGGCGATCTCGGCCTGCAGCTTCTCGATCTCCTCGGAGGTGAATTCGATCACCTTGCCGTCGCGCAGATTGATCAGATGATCGTGGTGGCTGTCGCGCATCTGCTCGTAGCGGGCGCGGCCTTCGCGAAAATCGTGCCGCTCGATAATGCCGGCGTCCTCGAACAGCTTGACGGTGCGATACACCGTCGAGATCGAAATCTTGTCGTCGACGGCGACGCAGCGGCGATACAATTCCTCGACGTCGGGATGGTCCAATGCCTCCGCCAGCACGCGCGCGATCACGCGGCGCTGCTCGGTCATGCGCATGCCGGTGGCGGCGCAACGCGCCTCGATACCGGTGGCCTTGAGTGCGGGGGTGGATTTCAGGGCGGTCATGGTCTCGTGGTCCCGATAATGCGCCTGTTCTGCCACCACGCGCGCGTTACGACAAGTCGCGGCGCATCAACAGGGCATTCAATTGTTCCCCGCCGGTTTGCCGGTAATACCGCTCCCGGCGCCCGACAGGGGCAAATCCGGCCCGCTGGTAGAGCCGCCGTGCCGGCTGATTATTTTCCTCGACTTCAAGGAATACCGCGCGCACGCCGCGGCCGGCGAGATGGCCAAGATGCGTCAGCAGCAGGTCGCGGGACAGGCCGCGGCCGCGATGGCTCGAGGCAACGGCGATGGAGAGTATTTCGGCCTCGTCCGCGGCCATGCGCGATACCGCAAAGCCGATCACCTTGCGCCCCATCCGGAGGCGATGGACCAGCGTGTTGCGCTCGGTCAGCATGGTCTCGAATTCGCCTTCACCCCATCCGCGGTGAAACGATGCGCCGTGAAGCTGGGCCAGTGCCGGCGCGTCGCGCAGGGTGGCGGGTTCGATCGCCGCCGGGCCGCCGCTCCATAGTTCAGCGAGCCATGCCATCATGACAAAGGCTGCGCGGCTTTCTGCAGCGGGTCCTTGGCAGGCTTGGCATCGGGCGCGCGCAGATAAAACGGGCGGGCGGGGGCGGTGTTGGGGCTGACCGCGGCGCCCAGCCACCCCACCCAGGCAATATCGGGCGCCGGTTGCGCATCGACCTTGAATGGCGGCGGTGCCTGGGCGGGCCAGCGGTCGGCGAGAATTCTGGCGGCGTTGCCGACCAGATGCGGCGCCCCGAACCGCGCCGCGCCCAGCGCCTCTTCGATCGAGGCGACGCGCGGCCGGATCAGCGAACTGCCGTTGCCGCTGACCACCTGAAGATACACATGGTCATGCCGCGCATCGATCGCGGAGATGACCGGATGCTCGCCGTTCTGGCTGACGATGGGCGCGGCATAGGCCGTCAACGTCGTCAGCCCGACCACCGGCTTATTGGCAGCCAGTGCAATGCCGCGCGCGGCGGAGAGTCCGACCCGCAATCCGGTGAAGCTGCCGGGGCCGGTGGTCACCGCGATGCGATCGAGCGCCTTGAAACCGATGCCGGACTGCCCGATGACGCGCGCGATCAGCGGCATCAGCGCTTCGGCATGGCCGCGCTTCATGGCCTGGGATTCCTGCGCGATCAGTCTGCCGGCCTCGGTATCGAGCACGCCGGCGGCGCAGGCATCCAGGGCGGTGTCGATGGCGAGGATCAGCATGAGGCCACGTATAGCAGCCCAAAATCGTCGCGTCACAATTCGTAAAAGCCGATTCCGCTTACCCTCCCCTGGAGGGGGAGGGTCGGCTCGCATCGCGCGAAGCAAGATGCGAGACGGGGTGACAGTCTTTCAACTCGGACACTGTTGGAATGGAGAGACCGTCACCCCACCCCGCCGCTTCGCGTCGACCCAGAGAGCGAGCTTCGCTCGTCTCGACCCCCTCCAGGGGAGGGTGAAGGTCTTCGCTTCATCAGATTACATCGGCCGGACTTCGACCACGTCGGGCACAAAATGCTTCAGCAGGTTCTGGATGCCGTGCTGCAGCGTCGCGGTGGAAGACGGGCAGCCCGCGCAGGAGCCCTTCATGTTGAGATAGACGATGCCGTCCTTGAAACCGCGAAAGGTGATGTCGCCGCCGTCATTGGCGACCGCCGGCCGGACTCGCGTCTCGATCAGGTCCTTGATGGTCGCGACGGTGTCGGCATCGGCCTCGTTGAAGAACTCGTCTTCCTCGTCGGCGGCCTCGTCACTGCCGGCACTGCCGTCGGCGAGCAGCGGCGCGCCGGACATGTAATGCTCCATGATGGCGCCGAGGATCGCGGGCTTGAGATGCTGCCAGTCGCTGTCGTCCTTGGTCACCGTGACGAAGTCGGTGCCGTAAAACACGCTGGTAACCCCGGGCACGCCGAACAGTTTTTCGGCCAGCGGCGAACGCGCCGCGGCCTCGCGGTTGACGAATTCCATGGTGCCGCCGTCAAGCACGGTTCGGCCGGGAATGAATTTCAGGGTAGCGGGATTGGGTGTCGCTTCAGTTTGAATAAACATGGTTTTCTCCGGCGTCGCCGGTTCAAGGCCGGCGCGTAAGCTCTTCTAGCAGATGGCGACGGCAAACGCACGATCAAGGGGCGCAGACCAGCAGTTCCCGAGCCGCATCAAGGGTTTCAGGACCAAAGCTTTCGAGACAAGGCCTTCGAGACAAGGCTTTCAAGACAAGGCGTCGATCTCGACGTCGCTCAAATCGCCAGGCACGATGATGACCGGTATAGGGAACGAGCCGACCGCGTTGGCCATCATGGTGATGATCGGGCCGGGGCCCTCGGGGCCGGGATTGGCCGCCAGCACCAGCATCGCGATATCGACGTCCTGGTCGATGACGTCGAGCATCTGCTCGGTCGGGTCGCCCTCGCGGATCACCCGTTCCGGGGTGATCGCGGCGATCCCATTGGCGCGGCCGGAGGCGC
>Ga0302326_10027745_pt1 | contig 11415 bp, 9 predicted proteins | sample Palsa_T0_3_FD_202264 | JGI IMG/M metagenome (GOLD analysis project Ga0302326, IMG submission 202264) | Peat permafrost microbial communities from Stordalen Mire near Abisko, Sweden - Palsa_T0_3 | ecosystem: Environmental > Terrestrial > Soil > Palsa > Peat permafrost | place: Sweden: Abisko...
CACCGTCAGTTTCTACGCCATCGGCGCGGACGGTAGTTTAGCCGGCCCCACGCGCGTTTCCACAGGCGGCAACGGTATCGCGGGCGGCTACTTCGGGGCTGCCAGAGTGTTGATCGCGTCCGGTGGGGGGGACGCCTGCGTGTATGCTACGAATGCGCAATCCGAGAGCATAGCGGGCATTCAGGTAAGCACGCGCAAGCTGGCGGGAACGTTTCACGGCTCCCACGCCGATAACCGGCTCGACCGCAACGGCATCGGCTTGGCGATGAGCGGCGGCCATTTATACGCCACCTTCTCCGGCGCGGGGAATATCGGCGCGTTTCAGATGCAGCCCGGCTGCACGCTGCAGTTCATAGGCGACGTTCACGCGCAAGGCCTGAACGGCGGCTTGGCAGAGGGTATGGCGATCCATGCCAACATGATGGTGGTCGCTTACGGCGACGGTTCCATCGAATCTTTCGATATTTCCAGTGGGATGCCCGTTTCGAATGGCGACGCGCAGTACTCTACAGGCTCGCGGGACGATCACGCGCCGGATGCCGTGGACATCACCCGCGATGGCCACTACGCAATTTTCGGTGGCGGTTCCACGGCGGCGGCCGTCGAAGTTTCCGATATCTCGTCCGGCAAACTGACTCCCACGGCGGTATACAGTTTGGGTTCGGCGTGGAACTCCAGCAGCGTGCGGCTGAGCCCGGATGAACGCGTGCTGTACGTGTCCAACAGCTCCGGGGGACGGGTCACCGCAGCGTTCTTCGACAAGACTACGGGCAAGGTGCGGCAGGGTTGTACTTCCAGCCCGCTGAGAGGCTTCTTTACCAAATTTACTTACGCCGGAGCGGTAGCGACGGAACTGGCCACAGGCGCGGGCGGTCTCGTTTACGTGCCCGAGTTTGCGACGGGCAGCAAGTCGTATATCGGGGTGCTGCGGTTCACATCCACGGGAACCGGATGCACGCTGACGGAAACGGCTAATTCGCCCGTTGCGGGCAGTCCCGCATCGGCGTTGCTGTCGATAGGAGTGTACCCGCCCCGGCCATTCTAGCGTCTTGGGCGCAGGACGACGATGCATACGATTGGCCGGTATTTTCTGACGGTTTGGACATGTGGGTTGGGACTCGGCGGCGCCCTGGCGCAACCGAGCGCCTGCCCGGCGCGCCCGTTTGCGGGCACCGCGGTGCAGAATCCGCTGGATCTGATCGCGACCGATGGCGTGCTGAAAGCCGGGCTCACGCTGCGCAGCCGGCAAATGCTGGAACAATCGCTCAAGGTGTGTTACGTCTACGAAGCCGGTTCCGGACCGGTGGAAGCTCCCACCTTGCGGCTCGATCCCGGCGACCGGCTGGAGTTGGCCTTGACCGACCGCCTATCGTATGTGCCGCCGCACACACGCCCCGCCGCGCCCAGCCCAACTCCGCACGATGCTTGCGCCGGCGGCGTCGTGGCGGCCACTTCCACCAACATCGACTTTCATGGCCTGAATCTGCTGCCCGATTGCCATCAAGGCGAAGTCTCCGTTACCACCATCGAGAACACCGATCCGGCGTTTGTGTACAAATTTCAAATTCCCAAGGACAACCCGCCGGGCATGTATTGGTACCATCCGTTCGTTCAAGGATCGGCGACCCTACAACTTAATGGGGGAGCCTCGGGAGCGCTGATTGTGAACGGCATGGAGAAGGTGAAACCGGAGGTGGCCGGCCTTCCGGAGCGCATATTGATTATCCGGCAGCAGTTCGACGACGAGGACGATCCGGATCCCTGGCCGCCCGGCGAGTATCGGCTGAGCCTCAATTTCGAGCCGGCAATGTATCCCCATCGGCCGTCGCCAGCGATCCGGATGAAGCCGGGCGGCAAGGAGTTCTGGCGCGTGGCCAATGCCACCTCGGAAGCGTTTCTGGCTTTGCACGTGATGTTTGAAAAGACCGCGCAGACAGTGAAGCTGATCGCCCTGGACGGAGTCCCGGTCAGGAAAAGCGTGGAGCTGCGGAGCATCGAGCTGCCTCCCGGCGGCCGGGCGGAGTTTATCGTGACCGGCCCCGCGGCCGGGCAGGCGGCTCGTCTGATGCAATCCGAAGTCGAGACCGGGCGCACGGGGTTCGAGAATCCGGCGCAGGAACTGGCGAAGATTGTGGCTATGGCCGGCGCGCAAGAGCCGCCCGCGTTGGGTGGGGGTGCATCCCGTCCGGCGGAACCTGGGCCGGCTTGGGCCGCGGACAAGATGCTTGCAGAAGGCCGCGCTACCGCAGTGAGGAAGCTGTATTTCGCGGATGCCACCAATGGCACCACCGGCCCCACCCGGTTCTTCTTGACCGTAGAGGGACAGACTCCCAAGCTGTTCAATCCGTCCGGCCCGCCGGCCGTGGTCACCAAGGTAGGGGCGGTGGAGGATTGGATTGTGGCGAACCACACCGGCGAGATCCACACGTTTCACATGCACCGCATCCATTTTCTATTTCTGCAGGTGAACGGGAAGAAACTCCTCAATCCGGAACTGCGGGATACGGTGACAGTGCCGGCCTGGGAAGGCGCCGGCCCCTACCCCACGGTGATGTTGCGCATGGATTTCCGCGATGCGCGGAGCGCCGGCACATTCGTGTTTCACTGCCACATTCTGCATCATGCGGAGGCGGGCATGATGGGCAGTATCCAGGTGAATCCGTGAGACGCCGGCGCAGGCGTCCGAATGCCAGCCGCTGAGCGAGAGGCTTTCTTACTCACTTCGTCAACGTCCCCTTGGCCGTGGCCACTGGGAGCAGGGTCGGATAGAACTGCACGAACGTTTCGTCGACCGCGCCGTTCTTGGCATGACACGTCTGGCAGCTTGAGTTGGCAGGAAACGGCTTGGAGGTCCGTTGGGAGCCGCCGAATTCGAAGAAAGCCCATTTTGTGGGGAAGCGCCCGGTGTCTTTGAGGTGGATTTCCAATCCGGCGAAGCCTTCCTGGTAATGGCCGCCGCTATTAATGGAGCCTTTGCTGGCAGAGTTGCGGACTTCCAAAGCAAACATGGTCTTGTCCGGCCAGGCGCCCGTTCGCAGAAAGGCAAAGTAAGCCTGGGGGGCGACGAAGACATTGTCGAATCGCTCGGAAGAGGGCGCGGCGGCGGAGCCCGCAGGGCCGTAGGTCATCCCCAGACCGGAGCTCAGATAGATCCATTCGCGATAGTTGTCTGGCCGCATGAGCTGGCCGTCGCCGGTGTATCGCGGGTCATCCGGCGGAGCCTGCGCGGGCAGGCGCAGCCACAGCAGCGGCAGGGCGATCAGCAATCTTTTGCGCATGTCTAATATGTTATCGCGTCCTCGGCACGTTGCCGCTGGCGGTGCGACACTAATCGCGATCGGTCGCCTGTCCGCCGAACAGTGCGGATAGGCCGGCCGGCCGGGTCGTGTCCATCAAAGGAGCGCTCGGCGGAGTCTGTGTGGCGCTGTAAAACACTTTCATCCGCTTCGTCGGATTATGGCTGCACGTCGAATTTGATGGCGGCATCGGCGCCGAACTTCTTGAAGGGCGCGTAGCGGAACTCGTCTTCCACGATCAGTTGTCCGGCGGCGAAGCCCCGGTGGGTGACCGCGGCGGGCGCCACAAATCCATTGGCGTTGAGGGTATAGTCTACGATGGCTTCATCGCGGAACAGGCCTTTGCCGGTCTGCCGGCTCTCCACGATGGTGATGCGCAGCGGCAGTCCATCCGGCACGCGCGCATAGATGCGGCCGGCGATAGGCTGATGGATGGCGCGGTGGCCCTGGAAGACCAGCATGCGATCGGGTCCGGAGACCTGCGTATAGGCGACGATTTTGACCTGATCTGCGCCGATGCGGTCGTCCCCGGCGAGCTCAAAGCGATAGTTGGCGGCCTCGCGCTTGGTGAAGAGCAGCAGCAGGGGGCCGAAATCGACGACCGCGGTGGTGAGCCCGTACTTCTGAAAGTCTTCCAGCATGCGCTTGCGGGCGTGGTCGTCGGAGGAGGCCAAGCCTAGGGCCAGGGAGTGGCGGGCGGCCGCGGCGGAGGAGACGGCCTGGCCATCGACGGTGGTGACCTGGCGAAACTCATGCAGCGACTCGGGCGCGTCCTTAAGTGCGCCGAAGCTGTATTCCGAGACAACTTCGCGGGTTTGCCAGGTGGGGAGGATGGGTTGCGCGGCGGCCGCCCCGGCGCGCGGATGGAAGCGCGGGGGAGCTTTCAGGGCGCGCTGAGTGAGGGTCTCTTCGGACAACACTTGCGGGGCGACATGGCGGAAGACCTCCGCTTCTTCAGAAACCCGGGACAGGATTTCGGGCAGGGTCTGGGCGGCGGCGGTGGAAGCCAGGCAGAGGATGGCCAAACGCCACATAAGTTCATTTTAGCGGACCGCCCCCTTACGGTCGCGGCTCTGGTGCTGTGCTATGGTGGCAGGCGAACCTATGAAACGCAATCTGCTGTTGGTGATGCTGGCGACCGCTGCATGGGCGCAGCCGCCGGCCCAGCGACCGCCCATGGCCGAATCCCCGAACACGGACCTCTATTACAAGCTCGCGCCCGATGCCATGCCACAGGATGGCGTGCCGAAGGGCGAGATTCGGGGGCCGTTTACGCTGCCGAGCCAAGCGTATCCGGGGACCCAGCATACGTATTGGGTCTACGTGCCCGCGCAATACGATCCGGCCGTCCCGGCCAGCCTCATAATTTACAACGATGGGCAGGCTTTCATGGCGCCCGAAGGCGATGTTCGCGCGCCGGTGGTGATGGACAATCTGATTTACCGCCGCGAGATTCCGGTGATGATCGGGGTGTTCATCAATCCGGGCCGCACGCCCGAGCAGCCGGAGCCGGACGCACATGAATGGGGCGATAAGACCACCAACCGGCCCACGGAGTACAACACGCTGGACGATAAGTACGCGCGAGTGATTGTGGATGAGCTGCTGCCGGTGCTTTACAAGGGCTACAACATATCGAAGGACCCCGACCGGCATGGCATCGGCGGGTCCAGCTCGGGCGCAATCGCCGCTTTCACTGTGGCGTGGGAGCGTCCGGACCAGTTCCACAAGGTGCTAAGCAACGTGGGCAGCTTTACCAACATTCGCGGCGGCGACGCGTATCCGGATATTATCCGCAAGAGCGAGAGGAAGCCCCTGCGGGTGTTCCTGGTGGATGGCCGGAACGATAACCGGGGGCTGCGGGCGGATGGCACTTACGATCAGCGGCGCGACTGGTTCTATCAGAATGTCCGGATCGAGCAGGCGCTTGCAGAGAAGGGCTACGAGGTGAATTACTCGTGGGGGATTCAGCGGCACGGGCAGAAGATGCTGCAGACTGTGTTTCCGGAAATGATGCGGTGGCTTTGGAGGGACCACGGCGTTTCGACGGACGTGCACGATATGGTGGAGCGGTCGTTCAACGGGGCGAAGAAGTGAAGAGTGGGGCAGGCTCCCAGCCTGCGGCGGGCTCCCAGGCCGCCAAGAAAAGCGGGCCCAAGGGACCCGCGCAGGCCACGGGCCTGCCCCACTAGTATGGTGTTGTGTTCGTCAGGATCCCCAGGCCGTTGGGATCGGAAGCGTTGATTGGGATATCCGGCTTGCCGTCTCCGTTCATGTCGGCGACGGTCATCGCATACGGATAGGTGGGCGCCAGGAAGCGCGGGGCGTCATCGCCGCTCTGAAAGTGCCCTTGGCCGTCACCCAACATAATTGCGACTATAAAGGACTCGACGCACAGCACCGCCAAGTCGGGATGGCCATCGCCATTGAAGTCGGCCACGGTCACCTGAGCGGGATTCCCGGAGATCGGGTACTCCACTGGCGGCTGGAACGTGCCGTCGCCGTTGCCCAGCAAAATCCCCACTGAACTGGTGGTGTCGGTGCGATTGACCACCGCCAGGTCCGGCTTGCCGTCTCCATTCAGGTCCGCGACGGTCACCGAATACGGTCCGTTGCCGGAGGCTAAATACTGCGCCGGCTGGAACGTGCCGTTGCCGTTGCCGAGCAGTACGGCGATGGCTATGGTGTTGGCCGCTACGATATCGAGATTGCCATCCCCGTTCAAATCCGCCACGGCCACGGAATATATTTCGCCCCCGATCGCGATATGCGTGGGCGCCTGGAATGTGCCATCGCCATTACCCAGGAGAATCGAGATACCGGTGCCGGCGGACACGATATCCAGCTTGCCATCTCCGTTGAAATCGCCCACGGCGATGGATGCCGGGGCGCGGCCTCCGTCGTAGATAACCGGCGCGCCGAAGGTGCCATCGCCGTTGCCCAGTAGCACGGCGATCTGATTTTCCACTATCATCGACACGGCCACGTCCACCTTCCCATCACCATTGAAATCTCCGATTGCCAGCGATGACGGCGGGTACGGCAGGCCGTAGATGGCGCCCTGCGTATAGCTGCCGTGTCCCTGGTTCAAGACCACCGAGACCGCGGAACTGTAGAGGTCGGACATCAACAGGTCGGGCCGGCCGTCTCCGTTCAAATCGGCGGCGACGATGGCGGCAAGAAAGTCGCTCGACCCGATTACCGGATAGCTGACCGGCTGCTGGAACATACCCTGCCCGTTACCCAAGAGAATTGTAGTCCCGGAACCTGCCGTGACGATGTCCAGCTTGCCATCGCCGTTAAAGTCGCCGACAGCCAGGGCCTCCACGCCGTAGGTGGCCTCGGCGGACATCGCCGGCGGCGTGAGGCCGCCCTGGCCATTATTCAGAAATACATAAGCGCTGTTAAAACCGGTACTCGCGAGATCCACCTTGCCATCGCCGTTGAAGTCGCCGATGGCAAAAGGCCCGCCGCTCCAGCCGGATAGCACGTTAGGGGGCTGGAAGGCGCCATTGCCCTTGCCGAGAAACACGCCCAAGTCGCCTTGCGTGTTCCCCGCCAGGTCGGGAATTCCATCGCCGTTGAAGTCCGCCACAATCGGGAAGCCGATCGTGTCTCCCCCCGGATAGGGCAGGGCAGGCTGGAACGTACCGTCGCCGTTGCTCAGCATGATTCCGGTGGTTACCGCCAGATCGGCCTTGCCGTCGCCGTTAAAATCCGCCGCTGTAAAGCCGCTCTGGGCATTCACGGCTATCGGGGTGACCGGGGTGAACGTGCCATTGCCATTGTTCAAGAAGATCGAGATATTCGAAACCTCGTAAGTGGACACGGCGAAATCCGGTTTGCCGTCGCCATTGAAATCCGCCACCACAACGGTCTCGGGGAATACGCCGACCGTATAAAACGAAGGCGCTTGAAACGTGCCGTCGCCGTTGCCCATGAACACCGCAACATTGTTGGTCGAAGTGTTGTGGAGGGCCACCAGGTCGAGGTTGCCGTCACCGTTGAGGTCCCCCGCAGCCAGGCTTATGCCCACACCGCCGATGCCATCCGGCAAACTATAGGAGACTTTCGGACGGAACTGGCCTTTGCCGTTGCCTTCCAAAATAGCCAGCGACTGGCTTGCGAGGACTGCCAGGTCCAGCTTGCCGTCGCCGTTGAAATCCGCGGCCACCACGCCGGAACCAGCCGGCTCGTAGACTTGCGGGGAGTTAAACGAGACAGGCGATGCCGCCCATCCGGACAATGTGAAAACCGTCGCCATTGAAATGCACAGCCATGACCTGCTCAACATCGTATCCGCGCCTTCGTGCGATTCGTGTATGAGTGTAGCATCGGCGTTGGGCTGGGAAGGCCGGAAATTGGTACCGTGTTTCCGGATATCGGTACTGAAGGCGGGCTCTCGGTAAGGGAGGTACGCAACATTGACAGCCTGCGATGAGCCGCTTAGAATCGTGGCAGGAGGAATCCGATGCCACAGCTCTTCGCGCGCGCACTCGTCTTGCTCGGCGCAATGTCTGGGCTCGCCGCGCACGCGCTATACGATGACCACTTTACCACCCTGGTCAATTTCAACGGAAGCAACGCAGCAACCGCTGTACGTGTCTCTGGTACAGGGCATTGACGGTAAGCTCTACGGGACAACCAATACCGGCGGGGCATCCAATTATGGCACAGTGTTCGCGATAAACCTGCGGGGCGGGCTAACAACTCTGCACAGCTTTTCCAATACCGACGGCTCCAATCCGGGCGCCGGGTTGGCGATGGTCGCCGACGGGACACTTTATGGGACGACGTTTAGCGGGGGAACCTACGGCGTCGGCACCGTCTTCCAAATCACCCAAAGCGGAGATCTGACGTCTTTGTACAGCTTCAGCGGTTCCGACGGCCTGCCGGTCTCTCCGCTGGTACTGGGCTTCAATGGGATGTTTTACGGAACGACTGCTGTCGGCGGGTCCAGTGGCGATCACGGTACAATTTTCCAGATCTCTCCGGGTGGAACGTTAACCACACTGCACAGTTTCAGCGGGCAAGACGGTGCGGACCCACAAGCCGGTCTGGTTCAGGCGGCAAATGGAGAGCTTTTTGGAACGGCGTCGGAAGACGGCCAGAACCGGGCAGGCACGGCCTTTTCGATCAGACCTTCGGGGACCTTCCAAGAACTTTTCGCGTTCGACAATACCGACGGCAACACTCCAATCGGCGGGCTGATTCAAGGAACCGACGGAAACCTCTACGGGACGACGGAGTACGGCGGGACGTCATACGGCACGGTGTTCCAAATCACCGCCGCGGGCACAGCGGTAGTCCTGTATACGTTCAGCGGCGGCGCCGACGGCGGGAACCCGACGGGAACGTTAGTGCAAGCTACCGACGGGAACTTCTACGGGACAACGCAGTCCGGTGGGACCTCCACCATCGTTTGCCCTGGGGGCTGCGGCACGATCTTCAAAATCACTTCCAGCGGCGCGCTCACCACGCTCTACGACTTCGACAACACCCACGGGGCGTACCCGGCGGGTGGATTGGTGCAACACACCGACGGGAACCTGTATGGGACCACTTCATCTGGAGGCCTTGGCGATGGAACGGTCTTTCGTTTGTCCACCGGGCTAAGCTCCTTCGTTAAGACCGTTCCCACTTTCGGATTGGCAAGAGCGACAATCGCGATCCTGGGGTACGGTCTGACAGGCGTGACCAGCGTCACGTTTAACGGCACGCCGGCGGCTTTCACCCTTGAGTCTCCCACGGCCATCCGCGCCACGGTTCCGTCCGGCGCGACTACCGGGACGGTTCAGGTGGTCGCAGACGGCGCCACGCTCTCAAGCAATGTCGCCTTCGTGGTGTTGGGCGGTTGATTGGGTGGGCTAGACGGTCTGCGCTATGCTTAAAAACGGGAGTGCCGTACCGATGAGCCAAACAATTGAACTGCCCGATGAGAGCGCAGCGCTGTTGCGGCGGCAGGCAGCGGCACAGGGTTTGACTCTTGAAGCATGGGTGCAGGTTCTGGCGCGCGGAGAAGCGGCCGTGAACGACCGCCGGCCATTCCATGAAAAGGTTCAACTGGCGGTAGCCCGCATCCTCGCTCTCCAGAAGAGTGTCAAGCCCGATCCGGAAGGCTGGACAGTTCGCGACTACATCGATCGCGGCCGCCCATAGATGGCCAACCTGGTTATCGACGCATCGCTGGCTTCCGCCTGGTGCTTCCCGGATGAACAGGCCGCCTACAGCATTGCAGTCCTTTACGCCGTCTCGTCTTCACTGCAAGCGTTCGCGCCGCGATTGTGGGCCTACGAAGTCCGCAATAGCGTTTTGATGGGCCTAAGGTGCGGCCGTATCGACGAACCCCACGCGCGCGAGTTCCTCAGTTCACTGGACGACCTCAAGATCCATCTCACGGATCCGGTGTCGTATAACGCGATCTTCCGGCTGGCGGGGCGCGTCGGCCTGACGGTATATGACGCCGCCTATCTGGACCTGGCGTTGCGCGAAGGTTCTCAACTTGCCAGCCTGGACGATGCTTTGCGTAACGCGGCAGTCGGAGAGGGGATCGTCTTGTTCGAACCTTCAATCGGCAGGTGAATTATCGCTCTTCAACACCTCCACGTCAGCTTCTACCTTTTGGCAATGCCGTGGCGGGCCACGGGTCTGCCTGAGTGACGATCACAGCGCTACCTCAGCAGAAAACAGGGCACTTAAGACCTGCGCCGTAGATCGTCGGCCATATACTGTGATTTAGGATCCAAGGTGGTCTTTTCTAAAGGGGAATTTGGGGGCCTGCCCGGAGGAGTCCGTGGGGAAAACGAATGGGCACAGGCGATCGCGGCGGCTGGCCGGATCGAGTCTATCTGGCAGATACAAAGCCCACTTGCAGATGAATTACGCCGCCCTCCGGAACCTCCAAATGTGCGCCAGGCGGGAATACCAAACGAACCTAATCCCATAATCGAACACCAGCTCGCACCCGAGCGCGTGCCAGACGGCATAGCCGGGATTCTAAATCCTGCCATGGTTAACACATTGATTATAAGTAGGATAGGGGCCTATTTCGGAGACGCGGAAAAATAGTTGAAAAAGGTGCTTGCACGTCTGTAACGGTTCTGATATTCTAAGGAAGTCGCCGATTTCGAAGGTCTAACCGCGAGTTGACGTGTGGGCTTGCTTACGCGCGCTGCGGTGTGGTACAAAGGATTCAGACCTTCGTTTAAGGAATGGTAACAAAACTCCGGGCGGGCCACCGCCGGAGCGGAATACGGCCTTCCTGGTAGGTTCTTTTCTAAATTTTTAATTTCAGCCGGTGGTACGTGCGCGCTTTTTTGGTGCGCGCGCGGAAGCCGGGGCAAGTTTCGAGGCCTGCCGTGGCGGGCGTTTCCGCAAGGATGCGTCCGGCCGTCGGTACAGATCTTTGACAATCTGGTTGGATGCACAAGAAACATTCGTCAGAGTCTCTGAGTAAAAGTTGGAGCGATTAAACTCACAAGTATAAATGAGAGTTTGATCCCGGCTCAGAATCAACGCTGGCGGCGCGCTTAACACATGCAAGTCGAACGAGAAAGCGGGGGCAACCTCGTGAGTAAAGTGGCGTACGGGTGAGTAACACGTGGGTAATCTACCTCCGGGTACGGAATAACGCTGGGAAACCGGCGCTAATACCGTATAAGCTTTAGCAAGGAAAGCGGTTTTGTGAAAGCAAAGCCGCGCCGGGAGAGGAGCCCGCGGCCGATTAGCTAGTTGGTGAGGTAACGGCCCACCAAGGCGAAGATCGGTAGCCGGCCTGAGAGGGCACACGGCCACACTGGCACTGAAACACGGGCCAGACTCCTACGGGAGGCAGCAGTGGGGAATCTTGCACAATGGGGGCAACCCTGATGCAGCGACGCCGCGTGAACGATGAAGCCCTTCGGGGTGTAAAGTTCTTTCGGCAGGGAAGAAACATGACGGTACCTGCAGAAGCAGCTGCGGCTAACTACGTGCCAGCAGCCGCGGTAATACGTAGGCAGCGAGCGTTGTTCGGAGTTACTGGGCGTAAAGGGTGTGTAGGCGGTTCTCTAAGTTTGGTGTGAAATCTCCCGGCTTAACCGGGAGGGTGCGCCGAAAACTGGGGAACTAGAGTGCGGGA
>Ga0302326_10027747_pt1 | contig 11414 bp, 8 predicted proteins | sample Palsa_T0_3_FD_202264 | JGI IMG/M metagenome (GOLD analysis project Ga0302326, IMG submission 202264) | Peat permafrost microbial communities from Stordalen Mire near Abisko, Sweden - Palsa_T0_3 | ecosystem: Environmental > Terrestrial > Soil > Palsa > Peat permafrost | place: Sweden: Abisko...
GTGATCACCACGACGAGAGCGAAGAAGGCCGTAGGCGCATCGTTAGTAGCAGACACTGGCAAACTCGAGGTAAGCGGCTAGCCCAACATACCCGGTGAGCACGTTAATCGGACCTGGCCCCAAAACGAAACTCGCTGTGGCTGAAAAATTGCAACCAGTGCCGTATAATCCGGGTCCTCATGCATCCCATCACTAAGGGCGTGCTACTTGCGCTGCAGTGTTTCGTCGTACTATTCGTGGCATTGCATAATTGGATTCCTCTCGGAAAGCTCAATGATGTGAAAGGTGTCCGCGCGGAGTTCCTAGGTGGCAAGCTTCTCACGACCACGCTAATCAACCTCGTTCCGGTCGGCGTCGGCTTCGCTGCCAGCGCCACATACTTTTCCAGAGCCTATCCGGATTGGCTCTTCTGGTGGCTCTGGATCACTTACGGGTTCGCATGCTACGGTTCGTTGAAGGCGTGGTGGATTCCATACCTTTTTCGCCGCGAGCCAGCGCTCGCCGCACGCTATCAAGTGATGTACGGAGCCACACACGCCTTTCTCCCCGAACGCAACGGCATCAAGCCCAATACGCTCCATGTGATGTTTGACGTTGCGACGCTTGCCACATTGATTGCTCTAGCCGCGCTGACAGCTCAGCAGGGCTGAACCGACTCCCGATGCCCCCGGCTGACCGCACCTGTCCGGTAATCGCTTGGGTTTATTCCTGACGAAGCGCCTGCATGGGATCCACCAGGGTGCGCGATGCGCCGGGATGAAGCAGGCCAGAAGGCCGGCAAGCAGCAGGGCCGCCGCCACCGCGCCGAAGGCGGCAAAATCGAACACGGCGACGTTGTACAACAGGCCGTGCATGACTTTCCCGACGCCGTAAGCCCCAAAGAGACCCACGGCGAGGCCCACGCCCGCAAGAATCATGCCCTCTTTCAGGATTAGCGCGAGTACGCGTCCCTGGCCTGCCCCGAGCGCCATGCGGAGTCCGATCTCGTGGGTGCGCTGCGCCACGGCGAAGGACATCACGCCATAAATCCCCACGGCCGCGAGCAACAGGGCGATCGCGGCGAAACCTCCAAACAGAAAGGCCGTGAAGCGTTGTCCGGACATCGATCGGTCCATGATTTCATCCATGGTCCGGAGGTTAACCAGCGGTAGGTCTGGATCCATGGATTGCACGATCGCGCCGATGCCCTTGCTCAAACCCTCGGGCTCGACAGCCGCACGGACCGCGATGCGCGCCTGCGGCCAGGGACTCTGCGCGAAAGACACGTCAATTTCGGGGAAGTTGCGTTCCAGACCGCCGTTGCGGACGTCGCGATAAACGCCCACGATTTGCCAAGAGATCGGATCGCCGAATTTGGTGACGCCGGGAATCAACTGTTGGACGAGGATGCGCTGAGATAAAGGATCGATGCCCGCCACAAACTTCTTCGCGAAGTTTTCATTCACCACGGCTACTTGCACACCGCCGGCCAAATCCTGAGCGGTGAAGGCGCGCCCCTTTTCCATACGAATCCCGAAAACCTTGAAATATTCCGAAGTGACCATGTTGAAGCCTGCTCGAGGCCGCTGCGACATATCCGTGATTTCTTTGCCGGCAATTTGGAAAGGCATACCGAAATTCACGCCTTGCAGTGGCATGCCCTCGGAGGCCGAGACGGAAGTCACGCCGGGCAGCGCTTGAATCTTTTCGAACAACTGGCGATAGAAAGCTGCGATCTGCACCGGGTCCGTCAGACGGCCTTTAGCTACAAGCAGATCGAACGTGAGCAAGTGATCGGTGCGGAAGCCAAGGTCCACGTGCGCGACGTTCCATAGACGACGTTCCATAGACTGTGAATGGCCAGTCCGCCGCCGGCGAGCAAGCTGAGCGCGAGCGCGAACTCCGCGATCACCAACGAGCGCCGCAATCCGTGCCTTCCGGTGCTGCGCGCGGCGCCCGCACCCTCCTTCAGCACCTCATTCAAATTCATGCGCGAAGCTTGCCACGCGGGAGCGCAACCAAATAGAACACCCGCGAGCATCGTGGTGCCCACTGTGAAGAGCAGCACCGGAACGCTCGTGCGCACATCCGTTTCCGAAAGCAGAGTGTAAGGCGGCATCGAGGCCACGATCGCCTTCATCAACACCCAGGCCAAGCCGACGCCCAGCGCGCCTCCCACGGTCGCGAGCGCCAAACTCTCGATCAGGAACTGCGTAAATATCTGTCCGCGCGCAGCGCCCACCGAAGCTCGCACGGCTACTTCTTTTTGGCGTGCGGCGCCTCGCGCCAGCAGCAGGTTGGCCACGTTGGCGCACGCGATCAGCAGCACGAAACCGACCGCGCCCAACAGAAGCTTTAGTCCCGTTTGCACATCGCGATTGAGGAAATCGTTCTTAAGCGGCTCGACGCTCACGCCCCAGCCCTTATTGGATTTCGGGTAATCCTCCGCGATGCGCCGCGCCGCCGTATCCAGATCGGCGTTGGCCTGCGCGACGGTTACGCCTGGCTTAAGGCGTCCCAAGACAACCAGCCAACGAAAATCGTGATTGAGTTGATCCTTCGTGAACACCAGGGGCACCACCAGTTGCCGGTCCAACCGATCAGGCTGCCCCGGTGGCTGCACTCCAATCACCGTGTAGAGCTCGCCATTCAAGTGGATCTGCTTGCCGATGATGTTTGGATCGCTTCCGAAATACTGTTGCCAGAGTTTGTGGGTGATGATGACGACGTGATCTTTGCCCGCCGCTCCTTCTTCGGGCAGGATATAGCGCCCCATGAAGGGCTTGTCGCCAATCAACTGGTCCAAGAAGCCCGGGGTCAAATAACTTCCATGGATCTGTTCCGGCCGCGCCCCGGTGGAGAGATTGAATTCATCGTCCCGCACAACTCCCAGGATCTGGAAAACCTTGCTATCGCGCTTCCAATCCAGGTAGTCGCCGGCCGAAACCACATTATCGTGCCCCCCGACGCTGGACCACACCACCACCAATTGGTCCGGCTGCGGATAAGGGAACGGCGCCAGCAGTGTGGCGTAAAAGATGCTGAAGATAGCGGTGTTCGCGCCGATACCCAGCGCGAGAGCAAGAATGGCCACGGCAGCGAAGCCAGGACTTTTTCGCAACAGCCGAAATCCAAAGCGGGTGTCACGGAGCAAGTTATTCACGTCTACCGTCTCCTTCTCCACTTGAGGGAAAGCGATGACTCGGCGAAATGGTTACAATGCGGACGATGGGCCTGTTTGTCCGGACCAGGGACAATCCGCCATGCAGCACGCTAGATTCGTGGATTCTACACCGCTCAATCATTTTCTGCGTGAAACAAGAGAATCGGTCAGCAGGCGGACGCTTCGCCTTAGTCCTCTCTTGCGTGCTTATGTCTGATAATCCCGTGCGGGCTATCAGACCCGTTTCTTCGGCCCGCCAGCGCCTGTATAGTTCCAGGTGGACGGTGCCACCCATGCCGCGCCCACGCATAACCAACGAACACCTCGACTACATTGCCGCGCTCCTCGACGACATGTGGCGAATCCCTGGAACCAAGATTCGCTTCGGTCTCGACGCGTTGGTTGGCTGGATACCCGGGATCGGAGATTCCTTGGCGGCCATCGCATCGTCCTTAATTGTGCTCGTGTCCTGGCGTCGTGGGGTGCCATCGATCACTCTGGTTCGGATGGTGGCGAACATCCTTCTGGAAACGACGGTAGGGGCGATACCGGTAGTAGGCGATGTTTTCCACATAGCGTGGAAGGCGAATCGACGCAACTATCGTCTGCTGATCCGCGAGAAGCAGCAGCCCGGTTCTCACACCGGCCGCGACTGGATGTTCCTCGCCATCATCGTATTCACAGCGATTGCCGCGGTGGCATTTCCGGTTGGCATGTTGATTTGGCTACTGCGGTTTCATGCAAGGTAGGTCAGGCTACTCAGGGGGCGGCAAAACCCACTAGTTCCGTCCAGGCCCGAGCCACCTCAGCCGATAGGGATGTAAGTCGCTACGAATCAGCCAAATGCAAGCACCCTATGCCCCGGACGACGATAGCCGGCTGCTGAGTATCATCGCCAATCGATGCTCCAAACTAATCGGTTGCATCCATATTGTCGATTGTACTTAGCGCGGCCGTACAAGTACTAATGTACGGTGGCTAGCCTGATCTGGAGCGATCCGGTGGATCATGACGCGTGCGGCGTAGGCTTTGTCGCGCAGCTGGGATCACCTGCGTCTCGTGCCGTTGTCGAGCGCTCGCTCACCGCATTGCTGCGTCTCACCCACCGCGGCGGAGTGGACGCGGATGGATCGAGCGGCGACGGCGCCGGCTTGCTGGTGCCCATTCCGGCAGTTTTCGTTCGCAAATGCGCGCGCGACGACACCATTGAACTCCCCGAATCCTTCGGCCTCGGCATGGTGTTCCTCCCGCCTGGAAGTGAAACTCCCGCCCGCACCGCGATAGAATCCATCGCAGAAAAATCAGGCTTGCGTTGTTTGGGCTGGCGCATCGTTCCCACCAATCCCATGATTCTCGGTCCGCGCGCCCTCGCCACGCTCCCTTTGATTCGCCAGTGCTATTTCGCCGCAATCGATCCGGCCGCCAATCTCGAACGCCTGCTGTACCTGATGCGCAAGAGAGCCGAGGTGGAAGCCATTCCCGGAACGTATTTTTCATCGCTGTCGTCGCGCACCGTGGTCTACAAAGGACTGCTCGCGCCCTGGCAGGTACCCGCGTTTTATCGCGACTTGAGCCAGCCGTCCTTCACCGCGACCGCCGCCGTTTTTCATCAGCGCTATTCCACCAATACCAGCCCCACTTGGCGGCTCGCTCAACCTTTCCGATACGTCGGCCACAACGGGGAAATCAACACCATCGGCGCGAACCGCCGCTGGCAACGGGCCCGTCAGGCCGACCTGCGCCGCGAACTCGGAGCGGGCGATTGGCTGTGCGCACTCGAAGAGGGCGTGAGCGATTCCGCCAGCTTCGATAACGCGCTCGAAATTCTCCTGCAGCGCGGCTACAGCCTGGCTGCCGCGATTCTGCGTATGGTTCCCCCGGCCTGGGAATCGGACCAAACGCTCAGCCCTCGTTTGCGGCGCTATCTGGAAATTCAAGCGCGCGAGCAGGAACCGTGGGACGGTCCGGCGGCGATGGTCTTCGGTGACGGCCGCATGGTTGGCGTAAAGCTCGATCGCAACGGTCTCCGCCCGATGCGCTACACCCTCACCGCGGATGGCTTGATGATCGCCGGCTCCGAAGTTGGACTCGCCGATCTGCAGGGCGTGGAAATTGCCGAGCGCGGCCGCCTGGGCCCGGGCGACATGTTGTTGGTGGACCCCGCCGCGGGAAAAATCTATCGCAACGACGATCTCGCGGAACTTTTGAGTTTCGGCGACCATCCCTTGCCGGAAACGCCATTCATCCGTCTCGAGCCCGCGCCATCGGGCTCGCCCAATTCGCTCGCCGATCCAGTGCCCAGTCAGGTGAACGACCCCAAGCGCGTGGCCGCGGCTCTCGGTTGGACCGATGACCAATTCCGCATTCTGTTCCAGCCCCTCGGCGCCGAAGGCAAAGAGGCAATGTGGAGCATGGGCGACGATGCGCCCCCCGCTTTTCTTTCGGCATTTCGCCGCCCGATTTGGGACTACTGCAAGCAGCGTTTTGCGCAGGTGACCAACCCGCCGATCGATCCGCTGCGCGAATCCTACGTGATGTCCCTCGACGCTTACATCGGCCGCTCCTGCTTCGCTCACTCGCCGGTTTTGGACGCGGGACAGATGCAAGAACTCGAATCGCGCCATCCGATTCGCCGCCTTAATATCGCTTACAACGTGAGCGAAGGTCCCGCCGGCGCCGTTGCCGCGCTCGAACGTCTGCGCGCCGCTGCCGCGGAATGCGCCTGGGATAAGACCAGCATCATCGTGATCAGTGATCGCAACGTCAGCGAGACGCGCGCGGTCCTGCCGGTCTTACTGGCCACCGCCGCGGCGTGGAAGGCGTTGGTGCGCGCGGGCGGTTGCGAGATTCCGATCGTCGTCGAGACCGGCCAGGTGATCGAAACGCACCACGTCGCGATGCTGGTGGCCGTGGGCGCGAACGCCGTTTTCCCATATCTCGCGATGCAGCTATCCGAAAGCCACAAGGCGGGCGGAGCGGAAAGCTATCGCGTGGCGGTGGAAGCCGGCCTGCGCAAGGTGATGGCGCGGATGGGCATCTCCACACTGGCGAGCTACCGCAACAGCCACCTCTTTGAAACGATTGGAATTGAACGAGAAGTCCACGACGAATTTTTTGAGGGCGCTGCTCCTGCCTTGGGTGGCAAGCTGCTAACGGAAATTCTGGAAGACAGTATCGCGCGCCACGTCGACGCTTTCACTCCGGAATTGCCGGTGATGCACGACGCAGGCTTGTACCGTTTTCGTCAGCACGGTGAGCGTCACGCCACTTCACCCGAGTTGGTCCGCCGCATGCACCGCTACATCAAGTCGCCCACCGACGAAGCTTATAGTTCGTTCATGGAGCTGGCGGAGGGCAGGGAACCGGTTGCGATCCGCGATTTGTTTGAGATCTCGCCGGCTGCCGCCACCGTTCCTCTGGATGAGGTCGAGGCCGAAAGCGAAATGCTCAGCCGATTCTCGGCGCAGGCCATGTCTCTCGGCGCCCTTTCTCCGGAAGCGCATAGCACGCTGGCGATTGCCATGAACCGTCTCGGCGCCCGCAGTAATACCGGCGAGGGTGGCGAAGATCCGGAAACCTACTATCGCCGGCCGGAAGCGAACAACCGCGTCAAACAAGTCGCTTCGGCGCGCTTCGGCGTCACCGCGGAATATCTGGTCCGTGCCGATGAACTCGAAATCAAGATGGCCCAGGGATCCAAGCCCGGCGAGGGCGGCCAACTCCCCGCCGTGAAAGTGAGTGCGTTTATCGCTCGCCTGCGTCACGCGACGGCGGGCATGTCGCTGATCTCGCCGCCGCCGCACCACGATATCTACAGCATCGAAGATTTGGCGCAGTTGATTTTTGACCTGCGCGCCATCAATCCGATTGCACGCATCGGGGTGAAACTGGTTTCCGGAGCCGGCGTGGGAATCATCGCCGCAGGCGTCGCCAAGGCCGGCGCGGACGTGATCACCATTGCGGGCCACGACGGCGGAACCGGCGCATCGCCGCTCACTTCGATCAAGAACACCGGCTTACCGTGGGAGATCGGTCTGCGCGAAGCCCACAACGCGCTGTTGCGGTCGGGGTTCCGCAATCGCGTGCGGCTGCGTGCCGATGGGGGCTTCAAATTCGGCCGCGACGTGATCGTTGCCGCGCTCCTGGGCGCCGACGAATTTGGCTTCGCCACCGCGGCCCTGCTGGCCATCGGCTGCGTGATGGCCCGCCAGTGCCACTTGAATACTTGTCCGGTGGGCATCGCCACCCAGGACGAAAAGCTGCGCGCTCGTTTTGCCGGTGATCCGGAAATGGTCATGACTTATTTTCGCGGCGTCGCGGCCGAGATTCGCGCGCGCTTGGCCGCCCTCGGTGCGCGTTCCCTGGACGAAATCACCGGAGACGCCAGCCGTCTGGCGGTTCGCCATCCGCAAGCGGCTCGTGCTCTCGCGCCCTTGCTGAAGCCCGCACCGGTTGCCCCGCTCGAATTCCGCGGCCTGCCCGAAGATGTCACAGGAATCCACCTGGAGCTCGAACGCAGTATCGCGCGCCTGAAATCCACCAATAACTCGCCGCTCTTTTTTCCGGTCTCCAATTCCGATCGCAGCGTCGGCGCTCACCTCAGCGGACAAATTCTCCGTCGCACCGTTTTCGCCGGTATGGGTTCGCGCACTTTGGCTGTCGAGTTTCGCGGCGCCGCCGGACAGAGTTTCGGGGCGTTCTTGATCAAGGGAATGCGCTTCCGCCTGCGCGGCGAGGCCAACGATTACGTCGGCAAAAGTTTGAGCGGAGGCACCATCGCGGTCACCTCCGGCGCCGACGCTTCGCGCAAGGGCCACGTGCTGGCCGGCAATACCGTTCTCTACGGCGCCACCAGCGGAGAGCTGTACATCGCCGGACGGGCCGGCGAGCGCTTCGCGGTTCGCAACAGCGGCGCTCTGGCGGTGGTCGAAGGCGTCGGCCTGCACGGTTGCGAATACATGACCGCCGGCGTGGTGTTGATCCTGGGCCCCGCGGGCATCAATCTCTGCTCCGGGATGACCGGCGGCCTTACCTACATCTTGCGCGATTTGCTGGCCACCGCCGACTACCACCGTGAATTCGTACGCCCGGGTGAAATCGCCGCACGGGAAGAGGAATGGCTGCGAGCCGTTCTGCGCGAACATCACAACTTGACGGAAAGTCCCATCGCCGAGCGTATGTTGAGCTCCATGAAGCCTTTGCCTCTGGTGCGCCTCGAGCCCGTGAATCTGCCCTGCTCCGTCGAACAGACCTGGGCCTCGATCCGTTTTCGTACCGACGAAGCAACCACTGCACCGCTCGGGTTTGCCGAGTCGCTGCCCATGAACGGTTCCCAGCCCTCCGGCCACGCGGTTCAGTAACCGGCGATTGGAGCGAAGAAACCGCGATGCGGGCGTCGATATTTCAGGAATTACGGTAGGTTTTGATATAATCCCCCACTCAAGGATCCATGGACTTCGATCAACTTACTACTTTCTCTGAGATTGCCAAGCAAGGCAGTTTCTCGCGCGCGGGCCAAAAGCTCTTCCGCTCTCAGCCCGCCGTCAGCGCCCAGATTCGCCAGCTCGAGCTCGAATACGGCGCCAAGCTTTTCGACCGCGTCGGAAAGTCGGTACGCCTCACCTCCGCGGGTGAAACTCTCTACGAATACGTCCACAAAATGCTCACTGTGCGTGATGAATCCCGCCGCGCTGTGGCCGACCAGGCCTCCACGCCTCGTGGTGTTCTCTCGGTGGGCGCCAACGAAGCCACTTGCCTGTATCTGCTGCCCGAAGTTTTCCGGGACTACCACGCTCAATTTCCCGCGGTGCAGATCAGCATCTACCGCAACTTCAGTCACAAGGTTCTGCAGAAAGTCGAAGACGGTTCGGTTGACGTCGGCATTGTTACTCTCCCGGTAAAGTCACCCAGCCTCAAGACCTATCCCATTTTTCGCGACCGCGTTGTCCTGATGGTCGCCCCCGGCAGCCCGCTCGCCAATCACAAAACCGTCACGACCAGCGACATCGCCGAACAGCCGCTCATTTTTCCCAAGACCGGCTTTACTCGCCAGATGCTCGATAAATATTTCCGCCCGTATCGCTCGCGCTTGCGGGTGATCATGGAGCTGCCCAGCGTCGGCATGATCAAGCTTTTTGTCGCTGCGGGCCTCGGGGTAACGCTAATCAGCGAGAGCTTTGCAAGAAAAGAAGCGAAGTCCGGCGAAGTGAAACTGATTCCGCTGGCGGATGGCGATATCTGGCGCGAGCTCGGTCTGGTGTATCGACGCGACCGCTCGCTGCCTCGCTCCGCTGCCGCTTTCGTCAACATCGTGCGGCAAATGCCCGGCGCCCTGGAAGGCCGCGCGCACAAAAAGTAAAACGGAGGTCCGTTAGCCTTGATACCAGACGCCGCCGCAAAACGCGCATTCCGCGTCGGAATTGCCGGCCCGGTGGGATCCGGGAAGACCATGCTGGTCGACCGCCTCAGCCAGCGCCTCTGGCCGAAATACAACCTCGCCGTAGTTACCAACGATATCTACACCAAGGAAGACGCGGAATATCTGCTGCGCCAGGGAACTCTGCCCGCTGAGCGCGTGCGCGGCGTTGAGACGGGTGCTTGCCCGCACTCCGCGATTCGCGAAGATGCTTCCATGAATCTGCAGGCGATTGCCGACCTCGAAGACACCTTGCCAGGCCTGGAGCTGATTTTCGTCGAGAGTGGCGGCGACAACCTGGGGGCGGCGTTTAGTCCCGAACTGGTCGACGTCTGGATCTACGTGATCGATGTGGCCGAGGGCGACAAAATTCCCCGCAAGGGCGGCCCGGGCATCATGCGTTCCGATCTGCTGCTCATCAACAAAATCGATCTGGCCCCCTACGTCGGCGCCTCCCTCGGAGTGATGGACCGCGATTCACGCAAAATGCGCGGCGACCGCCCGTTCATATTCACGAACCTCCGAGGCGAGGTCGGCTTGGAGCAGGTGCTGGAGTGGCTGCTGCCCAAATTCAACGCGCCAGCATCCTCGCGAAATGTCCTGATCGATGCGCACGCGCCCTATACCGGAATTCCGCACTCGCATGGCGACGGACCCAGCCGCACCCATAGCCACGACCATGGCCTCGCGCACAGTCATGGCCCGAACGGCGCCCATGATGCGCATCACCCTAGCCCAGGCGTTGCCAAGGCAAACGGCTAGCAAATCTGGGAGTCTGGAGCGCCCCGCCGTTCTCGATGCTAATTGAACCTCCATCGGACCGCGAATCTCTCTCCCATCTTCAGTTGCTGCACCTCGCCGATAGCGCGCTTCCCGTCGGAGCGCTCGCCCACTCCTTCGGGCTGGAATCCCTAACCGCAGAGGAGATTCTCACCACCGGTAACCTCGAATCTTTTCTCCGCGCCCATATCGAAGAGGCTGGACTGCTCGAGGCGGTCTTCTGCCGCCAAGCATTCCGGCTCGCCAGCGACGCGCGCGCCGCAGAGAAACTCCCGATCGAACCTTGGATCGCGCTCAACTTCCAGTTGACCGCGCGTAAACCCGCACGCGAAGCGCGCACGGCCAGCGCCACCATCGGCCGCACCTTCCTGATGGCCGTCAACAATCTGGGCGATTATCCGCTCCTGCGCGAAGCTCTTACTGCCGCGAAAGAATCGGGAACCGGCCCGCACCACAGCCTCGCATTTGGCTTGGCCAGTGCGATCCTTCACTTAGACGAAAATCTCGCCGCCCTATCGTTCGTGCACCAAAGCGTATCCAGCCTGGTTTCCGCTTGCCAGCGCCTCCTGCCATTAGGCCAAACCGCAGCAACCCGTATTCTGTGGAACGTAAAGCCCGCGATGATCGCCTGCGCCGAAGCCAGTGCGTCTTGCGCCGTAGATTCTGCATTTTGCTTTTTACCGATGCTCGATTGGGGGGCCATGGAGCACCCCGCACTCGCCACTCGTTTGTTCATAAGCTGAATCGATGGCTCCAATCGCCCCCATTCCGCCCACGGCAATCGCCCACCCCGCAGACGAACCATTCGCGATCTCGATCGATTCGCCAGACGTCGCGGCGCCGGCGCCGGCACCGGCACGCCCCCGCATCTGCGCCCGCATGGATTTGGAATTTACGTACGATGCGGACCACGGTCGTACCCGTCTCCGCTCCAGTCATCAGGAACCGCCCCTCAAAGCGGTGCGCGCATTCGCTGCCGCCGACGGCGCCGCGCTGCTCCACCTGCACAATGTCTCCGGCGGATTGCTCGGTGGCGACCAACTCTCACTCAACGCGAAACTCGGCCCGGGAGCCATG
>Ga0302326_10027749_pt1 | contig 11414 bp, 10 predicted proteins | sample Palsa_T0_3_FD_202264 | JGI IMG/M metagenome (GOLD analysis project Ga0302326, IMG submission 202264) | Peat permafrost microbial communities from Stordalen Mire near Abisko, Sweden - Palsa_T0_3 | ecosystem: Environmental > Terrestrial > Soil > Palsa > Peat permafrost | place: Sweden: Abisko...
ACGGGCACTGCTACAAGGTGTGCGCGGCGGTGCTGCCACGGGGGTGATGCCGTCAGCCGTTCAGGCCGGGAACAGGCTCAGCGGCCGAGCTTGCCCCCCGCCAGGTCCTCGGCCATCGCCCAGCCGAACGCGACCAGTCGGTCGCCCCGGTCGGCCTTGAAACTGTCGAAGTGCGACTCGACCCCCTCGGGGATCTTGACCTTGGGGGCCACGAAGTCCAGACCGCCGGCGACGGAACCATCGCCCTTCAGCACGAAGGTGCGGTCGTCGAGGCGGCTCTCGCAGCCGAAGCGCTTCGACAGACGTCGCGCCCAGGCCCGCTCCTCGCCCGAGGATTTGTGACCGGGGAACGGCACAACATCCTGCAGACCGTTGAAGGCACGAAACCCCTCGGGTGTCAGCAGGCGAGTCCCCAGGAGGACGTCCTCGTCGGGGAAGGCCAGCAGGGCCCGGCGGTACTGGTCCGCCATGATGGCCTTGAGCGCCGACTCCGCCCTCGAGGTCCGATCAACGAGTGCGAGACCCACCAGCAGGGACGGGGTCCCCCCGATGCGCTCGAGGGTGCAGAACGAGTACCCCCGCAGCTTGTTCCCCTCCCGGGCCTGGGTGATGAGCACCCAGGCCTCACGCTCTTTGGAGAGATAGCCGATGTCGAAACCGGGTGGCCGGTCCGCACAAAGATCCGCCATTTCAACCAGCTCAGCATCACTGAGCGCAGTGCAATCCTTCGTGCTCACTACGATCGGCATGCGTTCAGTCTACTGGTTGTGTTGAACGCGTTCCCAACCGGCCCGAGTGCCCGCGGGGAGGGTCCTGCCCATCCACACCCACGCAAACCCAGCTCAGGTGGCCTTTTTGCTCCTCGTCGTCGCTACATCAAGAGAGGACGGCGCTCTGCCCGAGCAGTCGTTTGAGCTCCCCCACCAGGCCGTTGCGGCAGTCGACGTTGAACTCCGGCGGGAGGCGGAGGACCTTGGCGCCGACATGGAGGAGCACCGGCGACTGCCCCGGGTGCCCGCTGAGCACGTCCTTCAACCCGTCGACCTTGGCGTCGGTGAGCACGCCCAGCGGCAACGTGATGTGCAGGTCTTCCTGGCCCCGCTCGAGGATCGGGCGGGAGACCTCCATGCAGACGATCTTCGGCTCCTCCTCACGCAGGTCGAGCCGGCCCCGCACGACCAGGATGGCGTCGTTCTCGATGAGGGCGCCGTACTCGGCCATGGTCTTGGGGAAGACGAACACCTCCATGGCCGCCTGCAGATCTTCAAGCACGAACCGGGCCATCAGATCGCCCTTCTTCGTGTACGACCGCTTCAGTTCGGTCACCACGCCCCCCACCGAACGGACCGGGGCGCGGTCCCCCGCCGCCGTGTCGTCCTCTCGCATGTCCGACAGCGAGCAGTCGGTGTAGCGGGCCATCGCCGCCTCGTAGCCCATGAGCGGGTGGTCACTCACGTAGAGGCCGAGCATCTCCTTCTCGAAGGCCAGCCGCTGGGCCTTGTCGAACTCGGTGTCAGGGATAGCCACCTTGGCCCCGCCCCAGCCGGGGTCAGCCTGCTCGTCGTCCTCGAACGCGGCGAAGAGGGACGTGATGCCCAGGTCCTGCTCCTTGCGGCGCTCGAGCGTGCGGTCGACGACGGACTCGAGGACGAGGCACAACCCCTGGCGCGGGTGGCTAAACGAATCGAATGCTCCCCCCTTGACCAGTGACTCCATGGTCCGCTTGTTGAGGACGACGGGGTCGACCCGGGCGCAGAAGTCGAAGATGTCCTCGAAGGGCCCGTTGGCGTTGCGCTCGGCCACGATCCGGTCCACCAGGCTCTCGCCCACGTTGCGCACCGCCGCCAGACCGAAGACGATCGACTGCTCGGGCCGGCGGGTCCCGTCCTCCGCGACAGTGATGTCCGGGGCGAACTCCGCCACCGAGCGGTTCACGTCGGGCACGAGCACGTCGATCCCCATGGAACGGCACTCGGCGAGGTAGACGGCCGTCTTGTCCTTGTTGTCCTTGACCGACGTGAGCAGCGCCGACATGTACTCGACCGGATAGTGCGCCTTGAGCCATGCCGTCTGGTACGCCACGAGGCCGTAGCCGTAGGAGTGGGATTTGTTGAAGGCGTAGTCGGCGAAGGGCTCGATGATGTCGAAGAGCTGCGTCCCCAGCTCGTCGCCGTACCCCTCGGTGACGCAGCCGGCGATGAACTTCTCGCGTTCGGCGGCAATCAGCGCGCGGATCTTCTTGCCGCACGCTTTGCGCAGGTTGTCTGCTTCCTCGAGGCTGTAGCCCGCGAACTTCTGGGCGACCCGCATCACGGACTCCTGGTAGAGCATCAGCCCGTAAGTGTCCTTGAGAATGGGCTCGATGTCCGGATGCAGGTACGTGAGTGGCTTGCGGCCGTTCTTCAACTCGGGATAGTCCCGGTGCATGTTGGCGGCCATGGGCCCCGGGCGGTAGAGGGCCACGAGCGCAGCCACGTCGTCGAAGCTCGTCGGAGCGAGGGCGCGCAGGGTCTGGCGCATCGCGTTCCCTTCGAGTTGGAACACGCCGATCGACTCGGCACGCCGCAGCATCTCGAGGGTTGGCTCGTCGTCCAGGTCGACCCCGTCGATGTCGGGTCGCGCCCCGGTCTCCGCCTCGATCAGGTCGAGGGCCCGCTCCATGACCGAGAGGTTGCGCAGGCCCAGGAAGTCCATCTTGAGCAGTCCGAGGTCCTCGACCCCGTGCATTTCGTACTGGGTGACGATGGGCGCGTCCTCGGGATTCTCGCCTGCGCCCGGCTTGCGCTGAATGGGCAGGTAGTCGGTCAGCGGGTCGCGGGAGATCACCACAGCGGCGGCGTGGATGCCGTCCTGGCGCCGTAGCCCTTCGAGCCCGAGCGCGACCTCAATGACCTCCTTGGCGTCGGGGTCGGTGTCGCGCATGGTTCGCAGCTCGGCCGCCGCCGCGTACCCCTCTTCGTGCCCGTCGGTCTTGGTGACGCACGCGTGCAGCGGCGTGTCGCGACCCATCACGAGGGGCGGCATCGCCTTGGCGATCCGGTCGCCGACGATGTACGGCTTGCCGAGCACCCGCGCCGCGTCGCGCACGGCGGCTCGCGCCTTGATCGTCGAGAAGGTGATGACCTGGGCCACCCGATCGCTGCCGTACTTCTCAGCCGCGTAGCGCATGACGTCGGCGCGGTAGCGCTCGTCGAAGTCCATGTCGATGTCGGGCATCTGCTTGCGGCCGGGATTGAGGAAGCGTTCGAAGAGCAGGTCGTAGCGGATCGGGTCGAGGTCCACGATCTTCAGGCAGTAGGCCACGCAGCACCCGGCCGCGGACCCTCGGCCGGGCCCGACCCGGATGTTCGAGTCGCGGGCGAAGCGAATGAGGTCCCACACGACCAGGAAGTAGGCGGCGAAGCCCATGTTGCCGATGACGCCCAGCTCGTAGTCGAGTCGCTCGACCACCTGGTCGGGCAGCGAGGCGCCGTAACGCTCCCGTGCACCTTCGTAGGTGAGGTCGCGCAGGTACGCCAACGCCCGCTCCTCGTAGGTCTCTCCGCTGAACCGGTCCGGCACCGGGAACTCCGGCAGGCTCGGCTTGCCGAGCTCAATCTGCACATCCGCCCGCTCCGCGATCAACAGCGTGTTGTCGCACGCCTCGGGCACGTCGCGGAAGAGATGGCGCATTTCGGCGGCGGTCTTGAGGTAGTGCTCGGTGCCGTCGAACTTGAAGCGGTTGGTGTCGGAGAGGAGGGCGCCTGTCTGCACGCACAGGAGCGCGTCGTGGGCGACCGCGTCCTCACGGTGGGTGTAATGGCTGTCGTTGGTAGCGAGGAGCGGCGCGTCAATGCGGCGGGCGATCTCAATCAGCTGTGGATTCGTCCGGTGTTGGTCGGCGATCCCGTGGTCCTGCAGCTCGACGAAGAGGTTGTCCCTGCCGAAGATGTCCTGCAGGCGGGCCGCCTTCTTCTCGGCCCCCTCGACGTCGCCCGCCAGCAGCGCCTGGAGCACCACGCCCCCCAGGCACCCCGTGGTGGCGATCAGGCCCGCGTGGTGACGCTCCAGCAGCTCCCAGTCGACTCGCGGCTTGTAGTAGTAGCCCTCCAAGTACGCGGCGGAGGACAGCTGCATGAGGTTGCGGTAGCCCTCGACCGTTTCCGCCAGCAGGGTCAGGTGGTAGTACAGCTTCTGGCCCCCGTCGACATCACCCCCGGTGTCGTCGACCCGGCCCCGGCGAACCGGCCGCTCCAGACGCGACTCGCCCGCCATGTAGGCCTCGGTTCCGATGATGGGGACCACGCCTAGGTCTCGGCAGGCCTTGTAGAAGTCGAGGACGCCGTACATGTTCCCGTGGTCCGTGATGCCCAGGGCCGGCTGGCCGTCGGCCACGGCGGCAGCGACCAAGTCCCCCACCCGAGCCGCCCCGTCCAGCATGGAGAACTCGGTGTGGGTGTGCAGATGCGTAAACGACCGCTCCGACACCGGCCCTCCTTTCGCCACGTCCTATGGAACTTACAAGTGTGTCATTCGCCCCGGACTCAGCAATCTATCCCGCCACGCGGGACGTGGACGACTGCTGCGCCGCGGTCGATTCCGGTTCTCCGGTCAGAGGTAGGCGCCCGTCCGCTCCGACTCGCCGGCCGAGGGCAATCCGCGCTGGCGCATCTCCTCGAGCTGGGCGCGGGCGGCCATCTGCTGTGACATGAGCGTTGCCTGGATGCCGTGGAACAAGCCCTCGAGCCAGCCGACGAGCTGTGCCTGAGCGATGCGCAACTCGGCGTCACTCGGCGCGTCGTTGCCGAAAGGCGGGGCCATCCGCTCGAGCTCTGCCACCAGGTCGGGGGACAACACCTGGGAGAGATCGCGGATCGACTGCTCGTAGATCTCGCGCAGCCGCACGCGGCTCTTCTCGTCGAGCGGCGCGGACCGCACCTCATCGAGCAGGGTCTTCACCATGGAACCGATACGGAGGACCTTGGCCGGCTCGTTCACCGATTCCGTCTGCCGGGTCTCTCCGGCCTCCTCCCCGCTGTTGGCGGCCAGGACCTCGTCGGGCGAGATCACGCTATCCGACCCGTCTTCGGGCGCCTGATTCTCGGTCACGTCCTCGTTCGTCGTGTCAGTCATGGTGCCTTCCGTCCTGTCCGATTCTGTGTGCCGCTTCTCTGCGGCACCCGTGCCCCTGGGCTCCATGCCGGCGGCGGGCCAATGTTGCCACCGGAAGTTGGCACGCTCATGAAGCACGCCAGCCTAAAAGGGGGATGTACATCTCGGCCGACGTCAGGGACCCATGCCGGGCCTTGAGGCGCAGCTCACCGGTGTCGGCGGGGTCGAGAAAAGCCGTCGGGGCGAACGGCACCAGGGCGACGTCGCCCAGGCGCGACGCCACCTCCGCCGAGGGCACGCCGCCGAGCCACCCCTCGGCAATCAGCTGCTCCTTCGTCCGCACCCAGGCGACATCGCCGTGCAGCGCCGCCGCTGTGGCTGCGACGTCCGCGGCCGCGCCAGGACGGACGTGCAACCAGCGGAAACGCCCCTCACCGCTGATGAGGGTCACCGCCTCCATGATCTCGGGCCCGATGAGCTCGAGCGAGTTGCCGACCTCGACCTGTCCGTGATCCGCCGTGACGACGAGTACGGATCCGGGAGGGAGCGCCTCCAAGACAGCACCGACGAGGCGATCGACCGCTGCCAGCTCGTCGTCGTAGTACCGACCCAGCCCCTCGGCATGGGCCACCTTGTCGATGCCCTCGTAGTAGGCGTACACGAACGGGGCCCCGCCGGCGGTCAGCTCGCGGACCGCGGTGACGAGCCCGGCCGGCGTGTGCCAGCGGTGCAGCTCCAAGCGGCCCAGGTGGGCGGCGGTGAACCCCGTGGGTCCGAAGTCGTGCCGGGTCACCACCGGGACAGGACCGGGCGCACCCGGGAACGACTCGAACGGCTGGAAGGTCGATGGCGGAAGGGACATCCGGACGTCCGCACCCCGGAGCGACCACTGGAGCACGTTCATGACTTCACCGTCGATGGCCACCCGGTAGCCGACCACACCGTGCTCAGCCGGCACCTTTCCCGTCACGAGCGTGGTCAGGGCGCACGCCGTGGTGCTGGGGGCCACCGAGGTGATGGGACCCCCGATACCGCTGGCCAGGACCGGAGCCAGGGTGGCGCGCTCCCGGAGCTGCTCCTCGCCGAGTCCATCGATCACAAGGAGCACGATCTGCTCTGCTCCGGCCACCGGGTTGGGAAACCACCCGGGCAGCGCCGTGCGGCCAGGGTGGGCCAACTCGCCGAGCAGGCTCGGCACGACACGATGCAGGCACGGGCCATCCCAGTCGGGAAGGACCGGATCAGGCTGGTGTCCGAGCTGCGTTCCCTGTTCTAGGGACAGCGACTCTGCCGCCTGGGCGGGTACGCCGTCACTCACGAGGGGACACCCTACGACCCACACAACCCCTCTACCCACGAACGGGCCGGTAGGATTGACTGCTGTGAGAGTTTCCACGCGCGGTGACTACGCCAGTCGGGCGCTACTCTCGCTCGCCCTTCATGGGGCGGAGACACCCACCTCGGTCAGGGATATCGCGGTTCGGACCGCCCTTCCCCAGCCCTATCTGGAACAGATCCTCCTGGCGCTCAAGGGCGCCGGTCTGGTCCGGTCGAAGCGGGGTGTGGGGGGCGGCTACGTGCTGGCCCGACCCCCCGAGGAGATCTCCCTCGCCCAGATCGTGTCGGCCGTTGACGGTCCCATCGCTGCCGGCGACTTCGGCGAGCCCCACGAAAACGGCGCTTGCGACCACGAGGGCCAGTGCGTCCTGCTCGCTGTCTGGGCCGACGTGGGAGAGAGCATCCGCACGAGGCTGCAGTCGTACAGCCTGGCCGACATGGTTGCCCGGGCCCAGGGTGGCGTGGTGGCAGCGGTCTAGATCTAGAACTCGATCTCGCCCGCCACCCTCCTCCTCATCCCCTCATTCCCTGATATTCCACGCCTCGATCGCCGGCCAGTCGAGCTCCCAGCCGAGGACGCAGACGGCCCCGGTTCGGAACAGGAACAGACGACCCGCCACCGGGGGCAGGCCCAGCCACCGCGCCGTCAGGACGCGGAGGACGTGCCCGTGGGCCACGCAGAGCGTGTCGGAGTCGAGTTCCCGTGCCCGCTGAATGACCCGGTCGGCCCGCCGACCGACGTCCGCAGCGGTTTCGCCGTCAGGCACGCCATCGTCCCAGATCGTCCAACCGGGTCTGAGCTCCCGGATTTCCGGGGTGGTCAGACCTTCGTAGCCGCCGTAGTCCCACTCGACCAAGTCAGGATCTGACTGTCCGACGAACCCGGCCAGGGTGCAGGTCTCCTCCGCCCGGACCAGCGGGCTGGTGAGCACCTGTCCGAACGTGGCGGGACCGAACTGACGAACGAGCAGGCCCGCGGCTTTTGCCTGTTCACAGCCCTCGGGAAGAAGGGGAATATCGGTGCGCCCGGTGTGTTTCCCGGACTCGGACCACTCGGTTGCACCGTGTCGGAGGAGCACCATGCGGCCAGGCATGGGGCGTAGACCAGCACGGGCCGGAATCCGGCGCAACTCGGTGCGAACACCCCGATGGAATGATCCGGAGGCCGGCTCGGTTATACCCGACAGGTTGATCCCGGGTTCGTCCGGGTACGTACGACTGAGAGTGAGCGAAAGAACGTCTGGAGCGATGATGAAGAGCGCGGTGAGCACGTCGGACACATTGGGACTGATGCTGCGAGACCTCGACCAGTTCCCTATGCCCGATCACGAGCAGCAGGTCGAGTTGGCGAAGCGGGTCGCGGCCGGGGACGATGCGGCGCGGAAGCAGATGGTGGCCGCCAACCTGCGGCTGGTTGTGCACTGGGCACGGCGTTACCAGGACCGGGGCGTTGACATGGCCGACCTGGTGCAGGAGGGGACGTTCGGCCTCATGCGCGCCGTGGACAAGTTCGACTGGGAGCGCGGCTTCCGGTTCTCGACCTACGCCACGTGGTGGATCCGCCAGGCACTGCAGCGCGCCGTGCAGCAGCACGGGCGCACCATCCGCATCCCGCTCGAGGTGGGAGAGCACATCCAGCGACTGGAACTGACCAAGTCCGAGCTCGCCAGCACTTTGGGCCGGGCGCCCACGGTGGCCGAGTTGGACGAAGCGACAGGAATGACGGCCGACGAGCGGGAGGCCCTCGAAGACGTCGCCCGCGTGACCGCATCGCTCGACCAGCCCGCCGCGTTGGAGTCGTCGACCACCCTGGGCGAGCTCGTCGCACCCGACAGCTCTGACTTCGTGATGGATGTGGAAGAGACGATGGTCTACGACCGGGTCCGCGACGCCGTCGAGCGCCTGCCTGGCCTGCAGCGGGATGTCCTGCGCCTCCGCTTCGGCTTCGACGGGGACTCCCCTGCGTCGTTGCAATCCACGGCGGAGCGACTCGGTGTGGGCGTCCGGCGTGTGCGCCGGGCCGAGGAGGAGGCATTGGCCGCACTCCAGTTCGATGCTGACGTGGTCGGCATCCACGAGGCGGCCTGAGCCTCAGGGCTTTGGCCTGGAGACCAGGCCCTTCATCGGTCAGTCCAGGGCCGGCTAGCCAAGGTAGGCCTGGAGGTCCTGGGGCAGCGGAGACGTGAACTCGGTGCGGGCGCCCGTGACGGGGTGGTCGAAGGCGAGCTTGAAGGCGTGGAGGAAGAAGCGCCCCGATCCGAGCCGCTTGTCCGCCACCCCGTAGCGGGCGTCCCCCACCACCGGGTGCCCTATCGCCGCCATGTGGACGCGAATCTGATGTGTTCTCCCACTCTGGAGTGCCAGTTCGAGCAGGGTCGTGGGCTTCTCCCCGCTGCGGCGCTCCAGAACGGTGTAGGCGGTGCGCGCCGGCTTTCCTGAGGCAGTGACCGCCATCTTCGTCGGAGTGCGCGCTGAGCGGCCGATGGGCGCCTCCACCTCACCCCGATCGTCGACCACGTCGCCTACCACCAGGGCCAGATACCGGCGCTCCATGGTCCTGGTCGCCAACTGGTCGACCAGCGCCCGGTAGGCCTCCTCGGTCCGGGCCACGGCGAGCAGGCCCGACGTGCCCTTGTCGAGCCGATGGACGATGCCGGGCCGGTCGGGCGGGCACACGCCCGCCGCCACGAGGTCGGCGAGGTCGGGGAAGCGAGCCAGCAGCCCGCTGACCAGGGTGCCCTCGTCGTGCCCCGCACCCGGATGCACCACCAGCCCCGCCGGCTTGTCGACCACGGCCACCGCGTCATCGGCAAAGACCACCTCGAAGCGCACGCCGGGGTCGGGCGCCACGCCGGCATCCTTGGCAGCCGGCAGCCGGATCGTGAGGATGGCGCCCTCACGGAGCACCACACGCCCCACCGAGACGGGCGAACCGTCGACCAGGACCCGCCCCTCGGCGATCAGCTGGGTCGCCACGCCCCGGGAGACGTCGGCCACCATCGCCACGCCACGATCGACCCGGACCCCCGCCAGAAGCGCCGGGATCTCCGTCGAAATGGTCTCCTCGGCGCCGGCAGGATCCCCGTTCACCCGGCCTCCTCGACCTTCGGCTGCACCGGAGACCGGTCCCCGAACAACAGCGCGGCGATGATGATGATCACGCCGACGGTCACGCATGCATCGGCCACGTTGAAGGTCGGCCAGTCGTTCAGGGTGATGAAGTCGGGCACCCGTCCCCCTGGGCCTCCGACGATCCGCTCGCTCAGGTTCCCGACGGCGCCGCCGAGCACGAGGCCCGATCCCACCGCCAACGTCACAGTGCGGACCTGCGCCACGACGAAGGCCAGCACCACGACACCGATGCACAACAGCACCGTGACGAGAACCGCCCGCCCGCTGAAGAGGCTGAAGGCAAACCCCGAGTTGTAGGTGAGCGCCAGGCCGAACGGGCCCCAGACGTGGCGCACGTCGTGGAGGTGGTCCAAAGCGAGCGACGAGGTGGCTCGGTCCGCCACCACCACGATGACGGCGATGGCGAACGCCAGGACGCCGGAGCGGGTTAGCGCCGCGACAGCCCTCCGCTCTTGCACGCCACGCAGAGCCGGGCATACGGCAGCGCCCGCAGGCGCGGCTTGGGAATCGGCTGGAAGCAGCGCTCGCAGTACCCGTAGGTCTTGTCGTCGATGCGCTTCAGCGCGTCATCGATCTCCTCGACCGCCAGGCTGGCTTGCCCGGACAGCGCGAGGTTGCGTTCGCGGTCGACCGTCACGGTACCGCCCTCGCCCGACTCCTCGTCGAACTGCACGTCACCGGGCTCGCGCTCGAGTGCCAGCGAGTCCGCCTCGGCGCGCAGTGACGTCGCCTGCTCCGAGTAGATGGCACGGTCGGCCTGGAGCAGCTCGCGTACCTCGTCGAGGAACTTGGTGTCCTTGGCGTAGGGGCCGGTCTTGGGCCGTACCGGGGCCGGCGCCTTGGGCTTGGGCGTGAACGTCGTGCGGGCTGGGGCGACCATCGCGGCCGCACCGTTGCCCGCCGCGACCTTGGATGCCGCAGCGGCCCTCTTGGCCGCGGGCTTGTCGGCCCCCTTCTTCGTCGCGGCCGGAGCCGGGCCCGCCTTCTTGGCCGGCGCGGCCGTCTTGGCGGCGGCCGTCGCCTTCTTCGCCGGCCGGGCCGACTTGCTGGTAGTCACCGCCTTCTTGGCCGGCGCCGTCACGCTCTTCTTGGGCGCGCCGGTCGACTTGGTCGCGGACGGTGCGGGCTTCTTTGCCGCGGTGGCTGCCTTCTTCACAACAGGAGCTGCCTTCTTTTTGGTGGGGGCGGGACGCTTTGTCGCCGTCGCGTCAACCTTCGCCGAGGTCTTTTTGTTCCCGGCGCGTGCGGCGTTGGCCGGCGCCGGCCGCGATGCTGGTGCCCGCTTGACCTGGGCACCTTTGCTCGCTGGGGTCATCGTTCCCTCCTTCGGACCACGTCACGTGGCCGGTTTCCCCGAACACGACCTCGCCTGGGGAGCGGGTGACGATACCGGACCGCGAGGGGCAGGGGCAACAAGCCCTGCTGTCGCCGATGGGTGGATCAGAGGGAGCCGGGCGCCCCTGAGATGGATGCGTTCTCCAGGTTCAGGGTCGGCGCACCGTCGTCCGCCTCGGGCCGCCTGCCCTGAGCTTCTTCGGATTGGGCGGCCGGGGCCGGGCCAGCCTTCGGCCTCACGCCCATGAGCGAGTTGGCCGGCTGCACGTTCTCGTCCACCCACTTGAGGATCTCCGACAGTGCGCCACGGAGCCGGTTGCGCTCCGACTCGAGGTGCCGGGCCATGCTCTCGACGTCGGTCGCCAGCTCCGTCCGGGTGCTCTCCAGCCGCGCCACCTCGTCCCGCAGCTTCTGGTGCGTCTCGGCCTGCAGCTGGGCTGCCGTCGCCTCGGCGGCGGCGGTGGTCGCCCGGGCGGTCTCCTCCGCCTTGGCGACCACGGCGGCGGCCTCCGCCTCGC
>Ga0302326_10027750_pt1 | contig 11414 bp, 8 predicted proteins | sample Palsa_T0_3_FD_202264 | JGI IMG/M metagenome (GOLD analysis project Ga0302326, IMG submission 202264) | Peat permafrost microbial communities from Stordalen Mire near Abisko, Sweden - Palsa_T0_3 | ecosystem: Environmental > Terrestrial > Soil > Palsa > Peat permafrost | place: Sweden: Abisko...
AAAGTTTGACCTGGCAACGACGGACTCGAATCACGACCTGCCAGTTTACTTGAACCTGGCGGCGCGAATGGAAGTGACCGCCATCAACCAGCTCTGGGTTGCGGATATTACCTATATCAGGCTGAATTCGGCGTTTGTGTTTTTGGCGGTAGTAATCGATCGGTACTCCCGCCGGGTGGTGGGGCATGCCATCAGCGAGACCATCGACCAGCAGCTCACCCTCGCCGCACTACGAAAAGCCATCGAAAACAGGAAGCCGCTGCCCGGCTTGGTCCACCACTCGGATCGCGGCGCGCCAAATCGCCGGAACTGCACAAAGTGCACAACAGCCTGTCCGTGTAGCCCCTCAACCCGGCCGCAATGAGACCTGTCCCTGCGGTTCCGGTACCAAATTCAAGCGCTGCTGCCTAAACAAGCAGCCCCAAACTCTACCGTTCGAGAAGAATGCCGAAACCGTACAAGGTGCCGTCGGTAGTTGTGAAGAATACACGGCCGTTGGCTAGCGTGACGCCGGTCAGATTCGCCGGTGAGTTGGCTTGGTCCCCGCTGTTGTAGAGTTCCTTGCCCGTGGTTCCGTCAAATGCGAACAACTTAGCATGGCCGCTAGGTTTCGCTTGCTCGTTCGCATAGTCTCCGGCTGAAAGAGCGAACACGATGCCGCTGGTGATCACAGCAGGCTCGGGCGCTGACAACTCGCCTGAAGTCCAGGCTTGGGTAAGGGTCGGAGTGCCGTTCGAATCGCCAAGACGGTACGCCACAATAGCGCCTGCTTTCGGACCCCAGATGGGCGCGAGCACCCAGCGCGTGCCGTTCGCGTCCTGCCAACTGGAAAGGCCGCCCCAAACCTCGCCCGCCGGAGCCGTTGCCGATAAAGCGGTCTTGAGATTCTTAGGATCGAGCACAAAGAGGCTTCCGTCCTTGCCTGCGGCGATCGTCAATTCGCGCTCATGCCAGGTGAAGATAACCGGCGTAGCGTTGGCCATGCCGGTGGGAGAGGTGAAGATTCCCGCCTCTTTCAATCCTTTCGGCGTCAGGGCAATGACTGATTCCGGTGTCTGCGCGAAGACCGTTCCATCGTTGCCGAACGTGAGGCCGCGCAGATCGCCGGACTTGATCGGAAAATTAGATACCTTCGGTTCTTCGCCATTCAGATCGATGGCCCAAACGCCCGCGGGAGTTCCGCCGCACCCGGCGATCGTGGTCGTATAAACAACGCCCTCGGCGACGGTAAGATTCGAGGCTTTAGCGCCGGAAGGCAGGAACGGCATTGCGCCGGTAACGTCCTCGCCCGTGGATGTGTTCATGAGGTGAAGCTTACCGTCGCTGGAAACGGCAAACGCCGGCCGGGGACCGCCGAAGCCGCCCGCGGTTAACAGGCTCTTAGCTGCGTTAGCGGGAGCGGCCGGTCGTGGACGTCCCGCGCCAAATGCCGGCGGCGGCATGAGCGACGGCATGGCCGCCACTGCTCCGGCGCACATCGCCGCGTTTGGACCGGTGTTCTTGGGAGTGTGCGGGGGCTTCTCAAAATGCTTCTCCCAAAAGACCCGGTTCATATCGGCGTCGATCGCCCACATGCTGTCGGAGCCGCTTTCGACAAAGGCGAGCTCCTTGAATCCGCGGTAGGAGATTAGCCTGCCCAAAACCACCGGCGGAGCGAGGGAACGCGCGCCTTTCACCTTGGGGTCGAGGTTCATCTTCATGATGAGCTGGAAATCCTTGATGTTCTCCTTCGTGATGCTGGAATCGCTCTTCTCCCATCCCGTGCGCTGCGCATCGTTGGCAGCGAAAGGCCAATCGATGGCATTGCGTTGGGGGTAAAGCGGCGCAGTACAAGCTAGTAGCAGGACGAGCTTTCTCATTTGGATTAGCGTCCTTCCAGTCCGAAGCAGTAAAGAACGCTGTCGAATGTAGCGATATATATGCGGCCGTTAGCAATGGAAAGGCCGCTGAAGTGGTTCCAGGATTTGATCTGGTCGCCGCTGGAGTAGAGTTCCTTCCCGGTCTTGCCGTCAAGCGCATAGAGGACGGCGTGGGTGGAATTCTTGATGCGTTCCGGGCTGAAATCGGCGAGGCCTTTGTCGGGATATGCCTGGCGCGTATTTTCACCGTTGCCATAGCCGTAGACAACGCCGTTCGCGATGACGGGCGGTTCGGCTTGGTCCATATCGCGTGACATCCAGGTGGGTACCAGATGCGGCTTGCCATTTAGCTCTTCCACCTTCATCGCTACTATTGCGCCGTGAGTTACGGGGCCGTATGAAATTGGCGGCTTGAAGTCGGGGTGTGAGGGACCCCAAAACGGCGTCAGCGCCCACTGGGTGCCTTCATCGTCTTTCCAGTTGGCCATGCTGCCCCAGATCCCGGCGGATTGGAAATCGGCTTCATCGTTGCAGAGGAGTTGGGTACGGTCGAGAGGGGTCTGGTGGTTTTCACCGCCTGCGCTCTTAGTGTCGAGCAGGTAAACGCGGCATTCCTTGCTGCCGGTAACCATGAGTTCCTTGCCTTTGTAATCGAAGATGGAGGGAGTGACCTGCATATCGAGGTCGCGCTTCTGGAGCCACATCCAATTAGAAGGGATGAAGTAGTCTTCGATCTTAAGATCGCTGCCCTCCACGCGGCCCCCGATCAGGCCGTTGCCATAGACGTGGTTCGCGACGTCGTAACGGCCATCGCCGGTGGGAGCCCACGCGACTCCGTTTGAATCGACGGCGGCGCCTTGACGTCCCCAGAGACCGCCGGATTTGGGGTTGGCGACCATGACTTTGTGTTCGGGATCGTCGAGCTTCACGGCCCACATCTGGTTGGGATTGCCCGCGCAACCTTGCGAGGTGGTGGTGAATATAATCCCGTTCCAGAGGTTCAATGAATAGGACTTACCGTTGGGATAGCCGAACTGAAAAGGCGGCGCGACATCTTCGCCGTTGGTGATATTGAGCGAATGAATCTTGCCGTCGCCCGCGAGCGCGTACGCGATTCGGGGACCGCTTCCTTCCGGGCTGATGACGGGCGTCGCAGTCTGACCCGTGGGACAGAGAGGATCCCCAGGACGGCCCGCCTTCGCGGGAGTGGGGTATTCGAAATGCTTCTTCCAGATGACAGTGCCGGTTGCAACGTCAATCGCGTAGATTTTGTCGTCGATACCGGCTTCGATCGCGATTTGCTTAGTGCCGGACGCGGTCTGTACATGATCGACGATGAGAAGCGGGAAGAGCGCATGCATCTCATGTGGAACGGTATCGAGTTGCAGCTTCCAAAGGATCTTGAGGTTCTTAACGTTGTCCTTATTGAGGATCTTTTCGTCGAGTTGCCAGTTGGTGCGCTTGGAGTTATAGCCGTCGGTGGGCCAGTCGGCGCACCAGATTGCTCCACACATCAAAAAGCAACACGCGCCTGCCGCTTGCAAAACCGTCGTCTTCCGCATCGGTGAGAATCCCTCGGACGCTGTTGAGCTTATAACGTTTCAAATTGGATTTCAACGTGACGAGAAAGTAAGCTTGTCCTTCTTGGCATCGACCTTGGCGGCATCCATTCCAGGGGCTTTGGCGAGGTCCATTGCCGAATGAAAGGGGCCATTATCGTTGCGGTATTTCACGATGGCCGTCGCCTGGTCTTCGTTGATTTCAAGCACGGCGGCAAGTTCCTTGGCGTTCGAGGTATTGACGTTTACTTTGCCGCCGGGAGTCGTTTTCGAGAAATTGGCCGCGAGGTAATCGGAGACAGCGCCAAATTCGTCGTCGGACCCTTCCGCGCCGCGTTGGATCATGTCGTCGATGATCGCGTTCCAGCCGTCTTTCGTTTCGCGGCGGCTAATAGCGACTTCAACGCCGTGGCAATTGCCGCACACCTTTTCAAATGTGGCTTTGCCTGGGCCATCGGGAAGCTTCGGGGGATCGGCGAGAAGACTGGCGGGAAGAAGCAGGAAGGGTAGGAAGAACGAGAGATTCCGCATGGTCCAATTATCTCCGAGCGGCCGGCGCCCGTTTGATCTCTCCAAGCAGTTGGCGCGGCGTGAACGGCTTCGCCAGGAAAGGCGTGTCCTCCGGAATCGTCGTATTGGTCTTTCCTTCCGCCACTTGCTTCGGAAATCCCGAGATCATGATCAGGTATGCCGCTGGGTTTAGTTTTCTTAGCTCCGACAATACCTCAGCGCCATTCATGCCCGGCATAACGTAATCGATGACGGCGAGGTCGAAGGTATTCTTAGTGCCGACTTTAAGAGCGTCTTCGCCGGATCCTGCCTCCAGCACGTGGAAGCCGTCCGCTTCCAGAACTCTGCGAAGCAGGCGAAGAATCGCCACATCGTCATCGACAATCAGGATCGTGCAGGATCCGTTCCCACTGGGCATAGTAATTTCTTAGTACCGACAGCATAGTATACAGGCAGGGGAGACCGGACGCGAGAACGGAGCTCTTAGCCTCCCGTGGTTTCGAGAGTCGCTCTTACCGCGTCTACAAGCTTTGTGGTTGTATAGGGTTTCTGTAGAAAGCCGGCGAGACCTTTTCCTTTGAATCTTTCCGCGATTTCCAACTGGTCGAAGCCGCTGGAGAGCAAGACCTTCACCGCCGGGTCGATCTTCTGCATAATGGCGAGCGCGGATTCGCCATCCATGACGGGCATGGTGAGGTCGAGGATCACCATCGATATCCGATCGGCCAACTGCGCAAACTTCTGGCCGCCAACCTCTCCGTCTTCCGCGAGGACTACCTGGTACCCGTTTTTTTCGAGCGCGGACTTGACCGTCGTGCGCACGATCGGCTCGTCATCCACCACTAGGATGACCCCTGTTTGTCGTGGTTCAGGCTTTTCCGCGGGTCTATCTGCTTCCGTTGCCGCGCACCCAGTAGCCGCCGGAAAGTAGACACGGAACGTAGTACCCGAGCCAGGTGCGCTCTCCACTTCAATGGCGCCATTATGGGAGCGAATGATACCCAGCACGGCGGATAATCCCAATCCCCGGCCCGTGAATTTGGTCGTAAAAAAGGGATCGAAGATCTTTGCTTTGACCTCATCGGACATGCCCGCGCCGGTGTCTTTTACTTCGAGGCAGACGAAGGTACCCGCCTTGATGGGGGGCAAACCGAATGCGAGCGGAAGAGAAAGATCGGTCAACTCGCATTTGCACGTCTTGATGAAAACGGTACCCTGCTCCGTTCCACATGCTTCCGCCGCGTTGATAACGAGGTTCATGAGAATCTGCTGCAGTTGGCTTTTGTCTGCCTCGATAGGAGGCAGGTCGGGCTCAAGATCCAGATGAACCGTAACGGACTTGGGGATGGGACGGGAGATAAGGGGTAGGATACTTTCCACTTCGGTTGAAAGATCCACCAGGTTAATGACAAAGCGGCCCTTCCCTGAGTATGCGAGCATCTGGTGGGTAAGCTGCGCCGCTTTCTCGCTGGCTCCTACAACGTCCTGGATCAGCGGGAGCATAGGGCTCGACACCGGCAGCATTTCCTCAACGAGGCTGGCATTCCCCATAATTCCTACCAGGAGGTTGTTGAAGTCATGCGCAATGCCGCCTGCAAGAACGCCGAGACTTTCCAGCTTCGCGGATTGGCGCAGGCGCTCCTCCGTGGCGAGGCTTTCTTTCGCGGCCCGTTCGCGTTCCTGTTCCGCCTTGTACCGCTCCGTGATATCGCGGAAGACCAGAACCACTCCGGCTGTTTCACCGCTCTCGGTGAGGATTGGGGCCGCGCTATGATCGATCGGAATTTCGCTTCCGTCCGCCGCAATCAACATAGTGTGGCTAGCTGAATCGACAGTCCGGAAGACTTCGTCGATGGGCTTGCCCATACTCTCCGCCTGGGTTTGCCGTATCAGGACCAAAGCAACGGGATTGGCAAAGACGATGTGGCCGGAAGTGTCCGTTGAAATCACAGCGTCCGCAATGCTCGCAAGGGTAGTGCGAAGAAAATCCCGGGTGTTGCGTGTTTCTGCGAGAGCGTCTTCCCGCTGGCTCAAAGCCTTCGTCAGATCGATGTCCCGGGATTGGATGCCTGAAAGCATCTCGTTGAACGCGTCCACGAGCAGCCCTAGTTCGTCCCGCGAATAACTTTCGGCGCGGATGCCGTAGTCCTTGGTGGCCGAGACTGCCTTCGCCGCCTGAGCCAGTTTCGAAATCGGTGTCGCGATGATTTCACGAAGTCTCGAGGACAGAAAGAAGGCGGCCAGGCTGGCGAAAAACAGCACGCCGAGAACGGTGGTTCCATCTAGCCAGATACGTTCGGTGACTTCGCCGAGATCGTAACGCAACGCGAGCGTGCCGACCCGCTGCCCTTTCAGCATGATCGGCTGTGAAATAGTTACATCGCGTTTCCAGATGACTTCATAGCGATTCGCCGGAAGTGGGCATTCCGACAACGATCCGGGGCGAACATAGATTGCAAGTTGAGTCCCGTCGGCCCGGAAGACGCACGCCACCACGATGTGCGGCCGTTCTCTCAGAGCGGCCAGTGTTTCGTAAGCTGACTGAGGGTCATCAAACTCGAGAGACGCCCTAGTATTGTCACCAATAATGCGGGACAAGGTTGAAAGATCGCGTTCCAGATTGCGGCGGAAGAGAAGAAAGTCGGCGAAGACAACGCCGATGCCCGATAGCAAGAGCGAGGTCGCGGTCGTGACTAGAACGACCAATATCAGCTTCTGCCTGATTGGGAGATCGCGAAACCTCCGAGCCTTAGTCATTCTTCTCGACGGACCTTGCAACACTCAGCAGTTTGGCATTCAATTTCAGCTCGGCTTTTGCCGCAGCACCTTGATTGATGTCGAATCGAACGCGGCGATTGTCGATTACGAAAGCAATGATTCCTCCATTGCGCAGGAATTCCTCGCCTTCCCCGACTGTTAGCACGCCAGGTTCCACTTCGGTGAGGGTCTGCGCGATGTCCTTCCTCTTGCTATCGACGAAGAGAACATGGCAAGCGCCGTGCTCCGGCTGTTGGCGAATGCGATGGATGGTGAGTTTGTGCTCATCGACCGCTTCGCCTTCCACTACCTGATCCAAAGCTCGCCCGAAGGGGTCTTCGCCCAGAATGCAGATCGAAATAGGCGCGCTGCTATTCGCAAAGGAAGCGGGCGGCCACTCCACGAACTTTGTGAAGTTCAGAAGGAAGGCGGCTTTTACCTGGTATTCCTCCGCCGTGTGAACCGGAGCTGGCGCCGCCAGCATGCAGGAAAGAGAGACGTTTCCGAGGGCCAACCAACACAGACGATTCATCGCGTCCACGTCAGTTTGGCATACGCACTCCGTTTGATCCCAACGAGTGGGCCCGGATCGCCACCGAATTCGTAATGGGAGGGTTGTAGCAGATTCCGGCCAACCAGCGATAATTCCCAGTGGCTGATGAATTTCCAGCCCAATCGAGCGTCCGCTGTGGAATAGGCCGGCACCAACTGGCCAGGCAGCGCGTCCTGGTAACGCCAATCGACATCGAACGACAGCGCTTTGGACATGTCGAGAGATGAGTGGACCGACAGTTCGTGGCGTGGGCTGGAACGGTTTAGAGCGTATACGTTTTCAACGTTTAGTGAATGGGGCGTCTGCTTCACATCCATTTGAAGGAACGAGTAGGAGCCCTGGATCTGCCAATAGCTCTTGATTTGCCAGCTAGGCGTAATCTCCCCGCCTTTGGTCGTGCCGTATAGGCCGTTGCCGAACTGGGCTGGCAGCAAGAGGTGAGTCGGGGCTGGAGTGTCCTCCAGGTACGGTGACCCGGTGATCTCCTCATCCTCGAGATTGTGATAGTGGTTATAGAAACTCGCGAATCCGACAAAGACGTTCTGGATGAGGCGGCGCCGATACCCAATCTCGTACGAGTTGAGTTGTTCCGGGGCGAAGTGGTTGTTGGCGTTGAATCGCGCAAAATACTGCGTGCCGTTTGGCAGAACGCCGACATATCCGGTCAGATAGAAATTCTCTTCCGCATCGGACGGCGTTCGCAGGGCGTGGGTGAAAGCAGTCCAGATGGATTGATCCTTATCAGGTGTCCAGAGCAACCTGATGCTGGGTTCCAATCCCGCCCCAGTGAAATTGGTGTGTAACAGCTTGGCCCCGATGGTCAACGACAATTTGTCCGGGACCAAGCCGATCTCGTCCTGAAGGAACGCCGTAAACAGTTGATCCGTTCGTTTGTTGGGGGAGAATGTCAGTCCGGATACCACTTGAACGTTGTCTGCAAGACTAAAGCGCGCTCCCAGGCCCCAGGAAACCTGGTTGCGTAAATGGAGCCGTAGATGCTGTAGAAAATCGACATCGAAGGTATTGCGAACATCGCCGAAGTTCGGCTCATAGCGGCTTGTCCGGTCGTAATAGGTTTGAATCTGGATATCGTTGGAATCGCTGATCGTTTTCTTCCAGCGCGCCAAGATGTTCCCGCCGGAAAGCTGGGCGTTTGCATCGACGATAGTCGAATAGGGAGGCGAATAGCTCGTCGGGTTGACGCTCTCGCCGGCTTCTTCCTTGTAAATGTCTCCCTGGACGGTAATCGTGTCCTGATCGTCTTTTCGCCAGTCCAGTCGGAACCCTCCTTGAGAGGCGCGCCAATCGTCGAAATTCCTGTGATCGGAGTGATCTTCGGGTCCGCGGGTGAAGCCCTTTCCATAGAAACGGTAGTTGAAGTTGCTTCCGTTTCCGCCGCCATAACGAAAGGCGGCGAATCCCTGCTCTTCATTTCCACCGCCCGCGGTGGCGAGCATCCCCGTTGTATCCTTCGAGTCTTTAGTGATGATGTTGATGACGCCGTTCAAAGCGTTCGGTCCCCAAATCGTGCCGCCGGGCCCGCGGATGACTTCGATGCGGTCGATATCCTCCATCATCGTGTCCTGCACTTCCCAATAAGTTCCGGCAAGAAGCGTCGTATAGACGGTGCGGCCATCGATCAAGACAAGCACACCGCGCGAGAACCGGTCGCCGAATCCACGGATTCCGATGGCCCACTTATTGCCGTCAATGCGAGACACCTCAACGCCCGGTGCAAGGCGGAGAGCCTCGGGAATGGATGTGGCCCCTGAGCGGCGGATCTGCTCACCCGTTATCACAGAAATTGCCATCGGCGTTCGAAAAGCCGGCACGGGTTCTTTGGATGGCGTAGTAACTTCAATCCGGGAAAGTTCTTCGAGGCTCAGGCTCTTGAGAGTACTGGGATTTGTGGGCTGGCCAAACGCGCGCGACACGGCAAACAACGCCGTTAACAGACCAAGAGCGCAACCTTTTCGAACCGACGCCTCGAACCGAAGCTGGGAGGTGTTCACGGAAGTTAAGTTCTAATATCTGCGTGACAGCTGCAAGTCTATTCTGTACGATTACATACTCGCCGCGCAATTCATAACCGCATTGACATCGGCAGGATTGTTTATATACTTTTATCCGAGCTTGAGACGTTTCAACGATGACCTCGACACATAGATTTCCCGCCCTACACAATGCCATGTGGCCAGGCTTGGTGGGTAAGGGGCCAGATTCAGAACCGCCAATCGATCTGGATACGATGCTGAACCTGACTGTGGCGGCTGAAGTGGATGGGGTAAAGTTCGACGGTGTGGACCTTTTCCTCTGCGCGCCGCACACGGATATCGATTCAACAGATGACCAGCTGAAGTTGCTTGCGGAGAAGCTATCGTCGAAGGGATTGCTGGCGGGGTCGCTCGTGGCTCCGGTCTGGCCTCCCGCAGGCGGCGGGTCGGCAATGGGGAACGAGGAGGAGCGCGGAAAGTTTCTGGAGCAGGTGAAGAAATCCTGCCGGATCGGGCGGAAACTGCGCGACTTAGGAGTGCGAAATTATGGAGTGATTCGCATCGATTCGGCGGCCAGTGCAGCGGAGTGGACGAAGGATCCGGAAGCCAACACGAAACGCATTGCACAGACTTTCCGCGAAGCTGCCGAGATGGCGAAGGATTCCGGGGAACGGCTTGCCGCCGAGGGAGAGATCTGCTGGGCGGGTATGCATAGCTGGCGGCGTAACGTGGAACTGTTAGAGATGGTCGGGATGCCAGAGACGTTAGGATTCCAGGCAGACATGGCGCATACGATGCTGTTCACGATGGGGCACAACGCACCCGAGGACAGACTATTGCCAGAGGGCTTCGACTGGTCGCAGAGCGATCGATTGGCGGAGGCTTACCGGCAGGTGGCGAAAGCGTTGCGGCCCTGGACGATCGATTTTCACGTGGCGCAGAACGATGGAACGGTCCATGGTTCGGGGTCGCACGATAAGACCGGCCGCCACTGTCTGCCGTTCGATCCAAATGGCAAGCTGGATGTGGTGCGGGATGCGGGCGCTTGGCTGCGAGATGACCAAGGGACGCCCACCCGAGCGTTTCAACATATTTGCTGGGATGGGTGCATGTTTCCGAATTCAGTGATGCTCGAACAGCAGACTTGGAATGACGTGCTGAAGACGATGATTGCGGTTCGGGATGCGCACGGGTGGGATGCGTGAAGAGGAAGCTCAACATCGGCGTGGTCGGATGCGGGTTTATGGGCCGCACCCATTCGAATGCGTTTCGTTCGGTTTCCAATTTTTTTGAATTGCCATTTGAGCCGGTACTAAAGACTATCTGCGCGCGCAACGGCGAGAGGGCGAAAGCGTTCGCGGCGCAATGGGGATATGAATCTTTTGAAAGCGACTGGCGCAAGTTGGTGGAATCGCCAGACATCGATTTGATCGACATCGCTAGCCCGAACGATACGCACTCCGAGATTGCGGTCGCGGCGGCGCGGGCAGGCAAAATGGTGATGTGCGAGAAGCCTCTGGGACGAACGCCGGCGGAAGGCGTGGCAATGGTGGAGGCCGTCGAGGCGGCAGGCGTTCCAAACATGGTCTGGTACAACTACCGGCGGGTTCCGGCGGTGACCCTGGCCAAGCAGTTGATCGACGAGGGCCGGTTGGGGCGAGTATTTCACTACCGCACTGTGTTCCTGCAAGACTGGACGATTTCAAGCGAACTGCCGCAAGGAGGCGAGGGATTGTGGCGCCTCGATGCCACGGTTTCCGGGAGTGGGGTGACCGGCGACTTATTGGCGCACAATATCGACACGGCAATGTGGCTGAATGGGCAAATAGATGAAGTGACAGCGATGACAGAGACGTTCATCAAGAGCCGCAAGCACAATCTGACCGGCAAGAACGAAGCGGTACTGATCGACGATGCAAGCGCTTTCCTAGCACGGTTCCGGAATGGGTCGCTGGCGACGTTTGAGGCAACGCGATACGCGCGAGGGCACAAAGCGCTTTATACCTTTGAGATTAACGGCGAGAAAGCATCGATCAAGTGGGACCTGCATGATCTGCACCGGCTGGAGTATTTCGATCATGCGGACGAAGGCCGGCTTCGTGGTTGGAAGAGCATCCACATAACAGATGGCGACCATCCTTACATGAAGCAGTGGTGGGTACCGGGATTGCAGATTGGGTAC
>Ga0302326_10027753_pt1 | contig 11413 bp, 11 predicted proteins | sample Palsa_T0_3_FD_202264 | JGI IMG/M metagenome (GOLD analysis project Ga0302326, IMG submission 202264) | Peat permafrost microbial communities from Stordalen Mire near Abisko, Sweden - Palsa_T0_3 | ecosystem: Environmental > Terrestrial > Soil > Palsa > Peat permafrost | place: Sweden: Abisko...
GGGGACGAAATGGCCGTCCATTACGTCGACGTGGATGACGCTGCCACCGCCGCGCTCGGCTGCGGCGACTTCGTCGGCCAGGCGGGCAAAGTCGGCGGACAGGATGGATGGGACTAGCTCGACCACTGTCGGCAGTGTATCAAGGGCGGGGTGGTGCTCACTGCCCGCATTCGGCGAGGGGGGCGAGGTGGCGGCCCCATTCGCGGAGTGCGGTATTGAGGCGGGATGCGGTTTCGGCGAACGGCGGTTGCGGCTGGGGTTCGGTGGCGAAGGAGAATCGCTTTTGGGCGCCGCAGATTGTGAGGGATTCGAGTGGCGCGTTGGGGAGGAGTTTTTGCATGGGGGCGGGGTCGCCGTATACGGGCTCGCCGCCGATGAGGACCAGTTCGACATCGTCGGGCGAGGCGTGGTCGAGGTTCCACCAAGGATTGTTGGCGGGCTGGCGGGTGTGGGGTCGGAGGACGAGGATGTCGGCGGCGTAGTTCTTCTCGAGGCGGCCGAGTTGGTGGTCGAGATGGACGAGGGCGGCGGGGTTGATGGTGGCCATGTCGAAGAGCTGGTGGTCGGTGAGGAGCGGGGTGGTTTGGGCCGCGTTCCAGGTGGCGGCGTATTGGAGTTCGCCGAGGACGCCGTCGCTGCCGGTGGGGCTCCAGTCGGGGGCGAGGGCGGTGGTGACGCCGTTCTGAAGGGCGGCGGCGATGTTGGCGGTTCCACCATAGAGCTCAATGTTGCTGCGCGGAGACCAAACGAAACCTACACCGGCGGATTTCATCTCGGCGAAGTTTTCGGGCTTGAGCGCGACGCCGTGAATGAGCGAGACGCCGGGCAGCAGGAGGCCGCGTCCTTTGAGCATTTCGAATTCGCGGGCGGCTGAGGCGCTGTTGGGCGCGCCTTCGGCGACATGGATGAGAAGTGCGCCGTGAGCGGCGAGGGACTGCTTTGCGGCGGCGAGGTCGGGCTCGGTCATCTGGAATGGGAAGACGTTGTAGACGATTTTGGGCGGGTTGTTGGGGCCGAGTTCGGGGTCGTCGTCGAGATTGCGGGCGAGGCCGCGATTGCAGTTGTGGGTGGGGCCGCTGCCGACGAGGCTGGTTTCGCCCTGGGTAATGGCTTTGACTTCGGCGTAGCGCTCGGCGTCGCACTCGAGGCCTTCATCGACGAGGGCTTTATGGGGCGCGACCATGAGGAGGCTGTAGATGGGCCTGGCCTGCCAGTCGTAGCGGCTGTTGAATTCCTCGATGGGCTTCCAGCGCGGAAAGACGTTCCACGTGAGGTGATTGTGGAGGTCGATGAGGCCGGGGGCGATGATGCCGTGGGTGTCGACCGTGATTGCATCGGGAGGTATTGCAATGTGCGGGCCGAGGTCTCGGATGCGGCCGTGCTCGATAAGGATTGTGCCGTTGGGGATGACTTCGTCGGGGGTGACGAGGGTTCCTGTGAGGGCGATGGGGTGCTGCTGCTGCTGCGCGTGGGCGGTGGCGGCGAGGAGGATGAGGCAGCAATAAAGGCGGAGCATAGAGGACTCCGTGGATGGGTTTGGAATTCTATTGTAGCGGCGGTGGGTGCTGGGACGGATTGCTATGTAGCGGGGGCTTCGTGCTGAGCGTGGCCGGTGGTGGTGAGGACGATGACGGCGGCGATGATCAAGGCTCCGCCGATGTATGCGCCGGGGCCGAGGCGTTCGCCGAGAACTGCTACGCCGAGGATGGAGCCGAGGGCAGGTTCGATGTTGAGGAAGACGCCGGCGCGTGAGGCAGGGACTCGATGGATACCCCAGTTCCAGAGGAACGTTGCGGCGGAGGTGCAGAGGAGGCCGCTGGCGGCGACGGCGAACCAGACATGCCAGCCTAGTCCGCGGACCGGAGGCAGGCCGTCGCGGACGAGAACCCAGGGGAAGAGCATGGCGGAGCCAGTGAGGAGGGTCCATGCGCTGACAGCAAGGGGCGAACGGCCGAGGGCCATGAGGCGCATATTGATCAGGACCCAGCCGAGGGCGATGACGAGCGAGAGGACAACGAGGAGGTCGCCCCAGATGTTGCCGCTGCCAATGGCGCCGTGGCTGGCGCTGAGGACGATGAGGGCGATGCCTGCGGTGGAGCCGAGGAGGGCAAGCCATCCTTTGAGGTCGAGGCGCTCGTGGGAGAAGATGGTCGCGCCGACGGCGAGAATGACGGGCATGGTGCCGACCATGAGGGCGGCGTGGCTGACGGTGGTGAGCTTCAATCCTTCGAACTGAATAACGAACTGGACGGGCACGCCAAGGAAGGCACCGATAAGAAGGAGCTTCCACTCGCGGGCGGAGAAGCGCGGGCGCTCGACGATGGGGAGGAGGCCGAGGCAGGCGAAGACGAAGCGGTAGAGGACGTAGTGGTCAACGGAGAGGCGGGAGAAGGCGATTTTGCCGAAGAAGAAGCCGGTGCCCCAACAGCATCCTGCAAGAGCACAGGCGAGGTAACCGATACCGCGGCCGATGTTACGGCGGTGCGAGACGGACGGGTGTTGTGCGGCCTGGGTGTGGTCTTCTTTCAGCATTCCGTGAGTAGATGAGCCATCAGGACGATGGTCGCACGGATGCGGGAGCGAGTTCGAGGAGAGAACGCCACGATTCTGATAGGAACAGGCGGATAGCGGCGATGCCGACGACTCCGTTCTGAATACAGGCTGCGGCGTTTTTCTCGGTGATGCCCCCGAGGGCGAGAACGGGGGTCGGATTCGCGAGGTCGACGGCGGCGCGGAGGGCGGCGAGGCCCTGACCGCGGGTGTTTCCCTGCTCTGTGACTTTTTCGAAGATGGGGGAAAAGAGGAGCATCGATGCGCCGGTGGCCTGTTTGATTTCTTCGGGAGTGTGGCAGGCGGCGCTGATAACGGGCTCGAGGTTGGCGCGGGCGTAGACCTGTTGTGCGGCGCGGACGGCGGCGGGTCCGGCGTTGGCGTGGAGGTGGACTCCGTCGGCTCCGACGTCGAGAGCAAGTTGAGCGGGTCCGTTGACGAGGACACGCGTTTTGCCCGTTGTAGCGCGGACGGCCTGGACCACGCGGGCCGCCAGGAACTGAAGCTCGATGAGGGGCAGGTCTTTTTCGCGGAGCTGGATGGTGTCGACGCCACCGCTGGCCCATTGATCGGCAAGTGCGACAAGGCCGTCGCGCTTTGCGTTCTCGTCTCCGTCGAGGAGGCGGCGGTTCGTGATGGCGTAGAGGAGCATCAGAGAATCAGCACAGTCGGGCAGGCCTGTTGTGTAAGAGTGTATTCACAGATTCACACGGCCCGTCATCACTGGATTGTAAGATGGGGCTCGGAACTGCGGCGGGCCGGTTTCGCGCGCAGGCCATTTTTCTGACACATGGCGAAATACGATCTGCTGGTCATCGGTTCGGGCCCTTCAGGACAGCGGGCGGCGGTATCCGCGGTGAAGAAGGGCAAGCATGTGGCGCTGGTGGAGATGCGCAGCGTGGTGGGCGGCGTGTGCATCAACACGGGCACCATTCCCAGCAAGACGATGCGCGAAGCAGTGCTGCATCTTTCTGGCTACAACTACCGCTCGATTTACGGGATGAATTACCGCGTGAAGGAAAAGATCACGATGGCCGATTTGGCTTTTCGTGTGCAGCACGTGGTGAAGACGGAAATCGATGTGACGGAGGCACAGCTCTCGCGTAATGGGGTGGAGGTTATGAACGGCGTGGCGAGTTTTCTCGACGACCATCACGTGAAGGTGGATGGGCTGCGCGGAACAAATACCTACGAGGCGGACAACATCATCATCGCGGTGGGGACGCGGCCGGCGATCTCACCGAAAGTGCCGGTGAATGGGAAAACGATCGTCAACAGCGACCAGGTTCTCGATATGGTGGACCTGCCGAAGAGCCTGATTGTGGTGGGCGGCGGCGTGATCGGCGTCGAGTACACATGCATGTTTGCGGCGCTGGGCGTGCGAGTGACGCTGATCGAAAAGCGGCCGCGGCTGCTGGAGTTTGCGGATCAGGAGATCATTGAGGCGCTCAGCTATCACCTCCGAGACGCGCGGGTGACGATGCGCATGGGCGAGGAAGTGGAGAGCGTAGAAGAACTCGCAGACGGAACGGTGGTCGCGAATCTGGAGAGCAAGAAGAAGATGTCGGGGGATGCGCTGCTGTACGCGGTGGGACGCCAGGGCAACATTGACGAGCTGAATCTGTCGGCGGCAGGAATTGAGGCGGATAACCGCGGACGCATTCCGGTGGACAAGGATTTTCGAACGAAGTTGCCACACATTTTCGCGGTAGGCGATGTGATTGGATTTCCGGCTCTGGCTTCGGTGTCGATGGAGCAGGGGCGGATCGCGGCGGAGCGAGCGTTCGGCAACGATCACGTGATCTCGAACCCGAGTTTTTATCCTTATGGGATTTACACGATCCCGGAGATATCGTTTATCGGGAAAACCGAAGAACAGCTGACGGAAGAGGACGTGCCGTACGAAGTAGGCGTGGCGTATTATCGCGAGATTGCGCGCGGGCAGATACGCGGGGACACGACTGGGCGGCTGAAGCTGATCTTTCATCGCGAGACGCGCCAGGTTCTGGGCGTGCACATCATTGGCGAGGGCGCGGCGGAGCTGGTCCACATCGGCCAGGCGGTAATGACGCTGGGCAGCACCGTGGACTACTTCATCGATACGGTATTCAACTATCCCACTCTGGCCGAGTGCTACAAGGCCGCCGCGTTTAACGGCATTAACCGGCTGGCCCGCTTCGAAGGGTGACCGGAGGGTTTATGTCGAAGGCAGTGGGCGCGGTAATGACGACGATGGTGGTGACGGGGCTGATTGAGGACCACCAGCTCACGGGCGAACTGAAGGAATTCCCGGAAAATATCGACGAGACGAATGGGCTGATTGAAGTTCCCGCGGAAAGCCTGTGCGAGATGATCTGCGACGCGATCGAGGCGCAGGTTCCGAAGGGTTCGACGATTGATGCGGCGGGCGTGGCGCTGCCCGGGTATGTGCATCAGGGAGTGATGCTGGATGCGCCGAATCTGCCGCAGCTGAAGGGTGCGCAGGTGGCCGCTAATCTGAGCGCGGGGCTGAAAAAGCGCGGGATCGACGTGAAGCTGGCGGTGTTCAACGATGCGGACGCGGCGGCTGCGGGGATTGCGGCCAAGCGTGGGCAAATGGATCGCCAGGTGCGCGTGTGGACGATCGGGAACGGAATTGGGTTTGGGCGGTATCCATATACCGGTGGGCCGTGGGAAGGCGGACACATGGTGGTGTCGCTGGACCCGAAAGAAAGGTATTGCGGCTGCGGCGGGCGCGGACATCTGGAAGGGATCATGGGACACCGGGCGATGCGGCTGCGGTTTCTGGACATGGAGCCGGACGAAATTTTCGCGGCGGCAAAGAAGGGCGACCGGCGGTGCGCGGATTTTGTGGAGCGGTGGCACTGCGCGCTGGCGGCGGCGACCGCTTCTCAGATTCATCTGGAGGGCGCGGGACGGTTTTATTTCACGGGGCGGGATATCGAGCGGCTGGAGCTGCCACGGCTGAAGGAACATCTGTGGGAGATGGTGAAGATGAGTCCGCTGCAGAGCTACCAACTGGAAGTGTTGCCGGAGGATCCTTCGCTGGCGGTGATTGGGGCTGGGGTGGCGGCGCTGATCGAGAGCAAGTGCTGACGCGAGCCGCCCGGGCTAGCCTGGTGGTTCAGTCCGTTTTTTATGTGGCCAGCGGAGTCAATCACTTCTGGCATCCGAATTTTTATCTGCACATCATGCCGGACCATTATGCGCATCCGCTGACTCTGGTGCGGGCGAGTGGCGTGGCAGAGATTCTGGGCGGGCTGGGTTTGCTGACGCCGGTCACGCGGCGTTTCTCTGCGGTTGGGGTTGCGGCGATGCTGGTGGTTTTCTTCGATGTGCATTTTTCTATGCTGCTTCATGCTGCGCGGTTTCCTGAGGTGCCGGCGTGGGTGCTGTGGGCACGGATTCCGCTGCAGTTTTTGTTGATTGGGTGGGCGCTTTATTTTGCACGGCAAAGGGAAATGCGGAACGCTATTCGCCGAAATTGAGGCGAAGTCCGACACGGGCCAGGCGTGGCGTTCCCAGAGTTGTGAGCGGAGTTTTGCCCACCTCGATGGCGCGGTCGAAGAGATTTTCGCCTGAGGCGAAGGCGACGACGTGGCGGCCGAAGTTGTGTTCGGCGCTCGAGTCGAAGCGGAAATAGGTGTGGAGCAGGTAGTTGTTGGCGTCGTCGTCGAACTGGCGTCCACTCATGCGGCCCTGCAGGCTGAGGACGCCGATACGGGGGCGAGTGAGGCGAACCTGCGCGGTGGCCATGTTGCGGGCGACCTGAGGGATCCAGTTGCCGATGAGCTGGGGTTCGGGCGCAAATTTTGTAACAGTAGCGTCGGCAAATTGGTAGCCGCCTTCGATGTTGATCCACGAGGCGGGCTGCATAGCGTAGTCGAGGGAGAGGCCTCGGCTTTCGATCTGGCCCAGGTTTTCGCGCTGGAGCAGCGTTGACGTGGGCGTGGTGCTGAGGGTGAGCGCGGTGATGGGGCGGTTGACCTGGGTCCAGAAATAGCTGACGCGGAGACTCGCGCCGTAACGGCGGATGTCCGTCTGGAAGCCGGTTTCCCAGCCGGTTGCGCGCTCGGAGCGAAGGTTTGGATTGGGCTCGGTGATTTGCTGGCCGACCTGGCCGGTGCGGTAGAGCTCGTTTTCGGTGGGCGCCCGGTAGGCACGGAAGCCCGACGCGTTGAGCGAGAGCGAGGACGTGATGCGGCGGACGAGGCCCAGGCGCGGGTCGAAGACGGTTTCAGAAAATGCGGGGAGCTGGACAGGCGCGGCGGAGCTGGAAAACTGCTGGGCGTCGAAGTTGGAGAAGTGGTCGACGCGGGCGGAGCCGCTGATGGTCCACTGGGCGGGGGTGAGGAGCGCTTCGCCCCAGACGCCGGTTTGGCGTTGGCGCGCGGTGGTGTCGAGGGTGGTGTGCGAGGTAAGGAGTTGCTCCGCATCTTCAGCGCGGACGTCGTGCGTGTCAGAGCCGGCGAGGATGAGCGCGTGGGTGCCGATGGGATGATGCCAACGAAGGGCGGCGCCGAGTTCGTCGGCGGGATCGAAGGCGAAGCGGGTGGAAGTCTCGGAGGCCCGACCGGCGCCGACGCTGGAGAAGGTCTGGCGGTAATGCTCGTTGTCACCGAAGAGGCGGAGAGAGAAGTCGTGCCAGTCTGCGCCGGCCGCACCGCGCCAGAGGCGAGTGGCGTTCCATGTGGCGGGCGTGCCGTTGTGACGGATTTCGTTGAGGACGTTGGCGCGGAAGAAAACGCGGCCTTCCTGAAGTCCATTCTGCGGGAGGGTGCGTTCGATTTCCACGAGGCCGTTTTGCGCGTGGACGTTCGAGGGCTGATCGATGGGGCCGCGGAGATCGGGCGCGATGAGGGTGTAGCCGTCGGTGGCGATGAGTCCGCCGCTCGCGATGCCGGCCCATGGGCCGCGCTGGATGGTAGCGAGCGCGCCCTGATCCAGAGCGCTTTCAGAACCGCCGCTCGAGAAGAGCTGGATGCCCGTGGTCTGTGGGCGCACGGGAATGACGCTGATGACGCCACCGATGGCGCTCGATCCGTAGAGGTCCGAGGCGCCGCCGCGCACGACTTCGACGGAGTGGATGGAGAGCTCGGGGAGTTCTTCCCAGTGGATCCAGCCGCCGTAGGGGTCGTTGAGGGGGATGTCGTCGAGGACGACGAGGGAGCGGCTGGCTGCGGTGGAGCCGAGGCCGCGGAGGGAGACGCCTTCGGTGGTGGGGTTGGCGACGAGGGAGCTGGAGCGGCGGAAGAGCTCGAAGCCGGGGACCTCGCGGAGTTTGCCGTCGAGGGAGGGCGAGGCGGATTGCTGAAGCTGCTGCGTGTCGAGGACGCGGGTGCTGGCCGGACTGTCGGAGGAGCCGAGCGCGGAACGATAGGCGGTGACGGTGACGGTCTCGAGAGGCTGACGGAGGACGACGTTGAGGGGCTGACCTGCGGTAATCGTAACTACCGCGGTTACGTAATGTGCCACGGTGACTTCGATCTGCTGCGGCGGATGGGCGAGGGTAAACGATCCGTCAGTGGAGGATACGGCTAGTCGGTCGCCGGACATGTCGGTGATGGTGGCGGAGGGGATAGGGTCGCCGTGCGCGTTGCGGACCGTGCCCTGGATTTGGGCAAGGGCCAACGCCGTCAGGGACAAGGCGATGGCGGCGACGAGAAGAAGCCGGATGGGGGAAAAGCGCATGCGTTCAGTTCAGGGCCGGGCTTGAGGCGAGTATAGCTTTCGCACCGATTCGATGCGGTTGGGGCCTTCGGCGGGCAGGGCGGCGAGGAGTTCTGCGATGTGTTTTTTGAGGATGGGATGCTGGAGCCCGGGAGCGATTTCGGCGAGGGGTGCGAGGACGAATCTGCGCGTGGCGAGCGCGGGGTGCGGGAGGGTGAGGCGCGGTGAGTTGAGGATGATGTCGTCGACGAGGAGGAGGTCGAGGTCGAGGGTGCGCGGGTGATTGGAGAGATCGCTGGAGCGATCGCGACCGTAGCGGTGCTCGATGGCGAGGAGGAGGTCGAGGAGGGCTTCGGGGGCGAGGCTGGTTGTTAATGTAACAGCGGCGTTGACAAATGGGGGCTGGTCCGCGAAACCGACGGGTTCGGTACTGTACAGCGAGGAGCGGGCGACGATTGTGCCGGCGACGGCGAGATCTTCGATAGCGGCGGCGATGGTTTGTTCGGGCGGGCCAACGGGCGAGGGAAGATTGGCCCCGAGGCCGATGGCGGCTAGGTGGTTCACAGGCTCACACTATCTGAATTTCGGGGGCGATGAATTTCGGGGGCGCTGGGGGGACGCGCTATGCTCAGAAAGCATGAGGATCGGGTTCTTTGGCGGCAGTTTCGATCCCCCGCATCGCGGGCATATTGCGCTGGCGCGGCTGGCGATGGAGAGCGTTGGTCTGGAGCGGGTGCTGTTTGCGCCGGTCGGGGTGCAGCCACTGAAACGGGATCGGCCACAGGCGAGCTTTGCCGATCGAGTCGAGATGACGGAGCTGGCAATTGCGGGCGAGCCCGGATTGGAGCTGTCGCTGATAGATGCGCCGCGCGAGGATGGGCGGCCGAACTACACCATCGACACGGTGCGGGGGCTGAAGAAGACGTTGGCGGGTGGCGATGAGATTTTTTGCCTGATGGGCGCGGATTCTTTTTTAAGCATTGGGAAATGGTATCGGGCCGCGGATCTGCTGGTGGCTTGTGATTTTGTTGTGGCGGCTCGGCCGGGGTTCGACCTGGGGAAGATTGCGGCAGCTTTGCCGGCGAGCATCTCAGTCGCGTCGTGCGACGCAAAGAGCGGAGACGGCTTGGTGCTGTGCCTGCGTGGCGCGGGTTCCGGTGAATCGAAACTCTATTTGCTGCCGGATCTCGAGGAGCCTGCGTCGGCGAGCGGGATTCGCGAGTCACTGAAACGAGGCGCTGAGCCGCGATGGGAACTGGATCCAGCGGTGGCTGCGTATATCCGCGAGCACGGGTTGTATCGGGATCGGCGAGCTTCGTGAGGGATGGTTTTCCCAAAGGACGCTAAATTGCCGTACCATCGAAAACGAGAGCGCACACCCCACGCATGGCACTGACGGAAACCCGCAAAATGGTACTCGCCGCAGTCGCGGCCTGTGATGACAAAAAGGGCGAAGAGACACGGGTTCTGCAACTGGATCCGGCGGACTCGGCGTTCACCGATTTCTTCCTGATCACCAGCTCGACCAATGAGCGGCAGTCGCAGGCGATTGCCGATGAGATTGAGGCGCGCCTGAAGCGCGATTTCGGGACGTATCCGAACTCGGTGGAGGGGCGGCGGCAGGGCGAATGGATCCTGATGGACTACGTGGATTTTGTGGTCCACATTTTCCTGCGGGATAAGCGGGCGTTTTACGATATTGAGCGGCTGCGGAAGTCGGCGAAGCCTGTTGATGTGGCCGAACTGACTGCGGCGCTGACAGAGAAGACGGCGGCGGCGCGGAAGAAGGCTCCGGTGAAGCGGGCGGAAGCAGCGAAGCCGGGGAAGAAGGCGGTGGCGAAGAAGGCTCCCGTGAAGGCCGAAGTGAAGAAACCCGCGAAAAAGGCAAAGAAATCCTCCGCAAAACGCGGAGAATAGTTTTGTGCCGAGGGCTGCGTTCACCTTCATCGATCTTTTTGCCGGCATCGGCGGGATGCGCATGGGGTTTGAGGCGGCGGGTGGGCGATGCGTTTTCACGAGCGAGTGGAATCCATTTGCGCGGACGACGTATGCGGCGAATTTTGGCGCGGGCGAGGCGATTGCCGGCGACATTCGCGAGTTGGACGAAGACGAAATTCCCGATCATGACGTTTTGGTGGCTGGCTTTCCCTGCCAGCCATTTTCCATTGCGGGCGTAAGCAAGAAAAATGCGCTGGGGCGGCCGCATGGGTTCGCTTGTGCAACGCAGGGAACGCTGTTTTTCGATGTGGCGCGGATTCTGGCGGCGAAGCGGCCTCGGGCGTTTCTGCTGGAGAACGTAAAGAACCTGGTGAATCACGATCGCGGGCGGACGTTTCGGGTGATTCGGCAGACGCTGGAAGAGGAACTAGGCTATCGAGTTTCGTGGCGGGTGATCGACGCGGCGCATTTTGTTCCGCAGCATCGGGAGCGGATTTTGATTGTGGGTTTTCGCGAGGATTGCGGTCTGGATCTCGGGGACTTGAGGCTGCCGGTGGCAGGGATGAAATTGCGGTCGGTGCTGCATCCCGAAGACGGCTGCGAGGCAGCGGAGGAGCCGTATACGCTGACGCCGCGCGGGACGGTGAATCCGAAATACACGCTGACGAAGAAGCTTTGGGAGTATTTGCAGGCGTATGCGGCGAAGCATCGAGCGGCGGGAAACGGATTTGGGTTTGGGCTGGTGGATGGGGACTCGATCGCGCGAACGCTTTCTGCGCGGTATTACAAGGATGGGTCGGAGATTTTGGTGAGCCAGGGCAAGGGTGAGAATCCGCGACGGCTGACGCCTCGGGAGTGTGCGCGGCTGATGGGATTTCCGGACAGCTTTCGGATTCCGGTTTCGGATACGCAGGCTTATAAGCAGTTTGGGAACAGCGTTGCGGTGCCGGTGGTGGCGACGGTAGCGCGGGCGATGCGGCCCTGGGTTGTCGGATTGCGTGAGCGTGCGCTCGTGGCGGCGCGGTCTCGTGTAGCGGTCGAGGCTGAGGCGGTTGCAGTCCGGCCATGACGGACGTCCATACGCGGGAGCAGCGGAGCCGCAACATGGCGGCGATCCGTTCGCGGAACACGAAGCCGGAGGTGCGGGTGCGACGGGTGCTGCATGCTATGGGGTTCCGGTTTCGGCTGCATCGGAAGGACCTGCCAGGGAAACCGGACATTGTGCTTCCGAAGTTTCGGACTGCGATTTTCGTGC
>Ga0302326_10027754_pt1 | contig 11413 bp, 10 predicted proteins | sample Palsa_T0_3_FD_202264 | JGI IMG/M metagenome (GOLD analysis project Ga0302326, IMG submission 202264) | Peat permafrost microbial communities from Stordalen Mire near Abisko, Sweden - Palsa_T0_3 | ecosystem: Environmental > Terrestrial > Soil > Palsa > Peat permafrost | place: Sweden: Abisko...
CTCCTTGGCCCAGCGGCCGTCGCCGTCCATGACGATCGCGACGTGCTGGGGAACGAACTCGGCGGGAATGGCCGGCGGGCGGACCCCGCTCGGGTGCGGGTAAGGCGGCTTAATCAGACGGGGCTCTTTGGGTTCCCCGGGAACCTTGCTCAAGCACGCTCCACGTGACGCAACGACCGGATCGAATGCTCCAGGTGCCACTGCAGATAGGCGGCCACCAGGCCACTGCACTCTACCCGGTGCCTGCGCTCGCTCCGCATCGCCGCGTCCCACTCCCCGCGCAGCAGCGCGAGCATCAGCGCCACCGTCTGCGGCGCGGGCGAGGCCGAGCCGGGCTGGCGGCAGTTGGCGCACACCATCCCGCCGGACGCGACCGTGAACGCGACCAGCGGGCGGGTGCCGGAGGCGGCGGTCACCCCGCAGCGCGCGCACTGCTCGAGCGCGGGCGCGTAGCCCTCGAGCGATAGCGAGCGGAGCAGGTAGGCGTCGAGGACGAGGCGCGGCTCGCGGGTCGGCGTCGCGGACCCGGAGCGGTCGTCGGGCTCGCCGTCATCGGCGTTCACGGCGGGCGCGTCGGGCGCGCCCGCCTGGCCGAGTCCGGCTGCCTCGCCGATCGCGTCCGCTCGGTCGAGATCGTCCGCTCGGTCGAGGTCGTCCGCTCCTTCGAGATCGTCCGCTCCTTCGAGATCGTCCGCTCCTTCGAAGTCGTCCGCTTCGCCGAACTCGTCCTCGTCGAGGTCGTCCGGCGCGTCGAGGTAGTCGGGTGCGTCCACCTCGCCGAGCGCGCGGAGGCCGCCGATGAGCAGCAGGAACTGGCGGATCGCGGGTTCCTTCTCGACCGGGGTGAACTTCTCGGCGGTCTCCAGCATCGCGGTGCCGGCCGTGTACCGGGGGTAATCGGTGGCGAGGGGCTTGCCGTAGGCCCTGATCACCTCGGCCTGCTGAATGACGTCGAGCGACCGGCCGGGATGGATGAGCACGTCCACGTGCGTGAACGGCTCGAGCCGTCCGCCGAACCGGGACTTGGTGCGGCGGACGCCCTTCGCGACCGCCCGGACGCGGCCGTTCTGCCTTGTGAGCAGCGTGATAATGCGGTCCGCCTCGCCCAGCTTGTGCGTCCGCAGCACGACCCCGTCATCCCGGTACCCCTGCACGTCTCCATTGTCCCCTAAGTCGCCCCGCAGCCGGGCCATCACGTGATCACGAATGATTCATACACTTATACGATTATTTTCCTTCGCCAGGATAAAAGCCTTCGTGATCACATGCCGGAGGGCAGGCTGAGGCGGGCGAGCACCGTGAAATCTCCGGAATGCCGGGCGCGGGTTGTGCGCCCGGCATTCCGGAATCAGGACGTCGCCCCGCCGCCAGGGCCATGTTTGGGGTGGGGCGGAGCAACGGTCCGTTCGAGATAACGGGGTTGAATTTGCCTTGCGGGCTAGCCGCGACGGGAGCGGTTGACGGCCGAGACGATCGCCCGCATCGAGGCGGTGGCGGTGTTGGTGTCGATGCCGACGCCCCACAGGACCTGGCCGCCGGTGTCGACCTCGACGTAGGCGGCGGCCTGGGCGTCGGTGCCCTCGGTCATCGCGTGCTCGGCGTAGTCGAGCACGCGGGCGTCGATGCCGACCGAGGCCAGCGCGGCGCAGAACGCGGAGATCGGGCCGTTGCCGGTCCCCTCCACCTCCTGCGTCCCGCCGTCGACCGAGATCTCCGCGACCAGCTTGTGCTTGCCGTCGACGACCGAGGAGGACTGGTGGCCGAGCAGCGCCATCGGGCCGGCGGCCAGGTACTGGGCGCTGAAGGTGCCCCAGATCTCGGCCGGGGTGACCTCGCCGCCCTCTTCGTCGGTGCGGACCTGGATGAACTTGGAGAACTCGATCTGCAGGCGACGGGGCAGGTCGAGCGAGTGGCCGGTCTTCATCACGTAGGCGACCCCGCCCTTGCCGGACTGGGAGTTCACCCGGATCACGGCCTCGTACGAGCGGCCGACGTCGTGCGGGTCGATGGCCAGGTAGGGGACGTTCCACGGGTAGTCGCCGAAGGCGACGCCGGCCGCGGCGGCCTCGTCCTCGAGCGCCTCGAAGCCCTTCTTGATCGCGTCCTGGTGCGAGCCGGAGAACGCGGTGTAGACGAGCTCGCCCGCGTACGGGTGGCGCGGGTGGACCGGCAGCTGGTTCACGTACTCGGTGGTGCGCCGGATCTCGTCGATGTCGGAGAAGTCGATCATCGGGTCGATGCCCTGGCTGAACAGGTTCAGGCCGAGCGTGACCAGGCAGACGTTGCCGGTCCGCTCGCCGTTGCCGAACAGGCAGCCCTCGATCCGGTCGGCCCCGGCCAGCACCGCCAGCTCGGCGTCGGCGACGGCGGTGCCGCGGTCGTTGTGAGTGTGGACGGAGACGCAGACGTGCTCGCGCCTGCTGAGATGCCGGCTCATCCACTCGATCTGGTCGGCGTACACGTTGGGGGTGGAGCGCTCGACCGTGCACGGCAGGTTGAGGATGATCTCGCGACCCGGTCCCGGCTGCCACACGTCCATCACGGCCTCGCAGGTCTCCAGGGCGAAGTCGAGCTCGGTGTCCATGAAGATCTCGGGCGAGTACTCGTAGCCGAAATCGGTGCCGGCCAGGTACTGCTCGGCGAACTTCATCACGTGCTCGGTGCCGGCCACCGCGAGCTGCTTGCACTCGTCACGGTCGATCCGGAACACGACCTTGCGGAACGTCGGCGCGGTCGCGTTGTACAGGTGCACGGTCGCCCGCTGGGCGCCCACCAGGGACTGGACCGAGCGCTCGATCAGGTCCTCGCGGGCCTGGGTGAGGACCGAGATCCGGACGTCGGCCGGGATCTTGTCGGCCTCGATGAGCTCGCGGACGAAGTCGAAGTCGGTCTGGCTGGCGCTCGGGAAGCCGACCTCGATCTCCTTGTAGCCCATGTTCACGAGCAGGTCGAACATGGCCCGCTTGCGGGTCGGCGACATCGGGTCGATCAGTGCCTGGTTGCCGTCGCGGAGGTCGGTCGAGAGCCACCTCGGCGCGCGCTCGATGGTCTTACCGGGCCAGGTGCGGTCGGGCAGGTCGACCGGTTTGAACGGCGCGTACCGATGGCACGGCATGCCGCTGGGCTGCTGGACGACGGGGGCTACAGACGGATATGCACGATTGCTCGACATTGTTGCTTGGCTTCCTTCGCGGTGAGTCTGCTTGGGGCTTGAGGGCGGCCAGCGGACATGCTTAGGTCCCGCGACGAGGGAGCCAGCCTCTAGAGGCCCCCGCCGCGGCCGCTAAGGAGGAGCAGCTCGTACGACATATCAAGCAACAGCGTATCAGCTCGGTCGGGCGGGCGGCGAAAAACATTGGCGTCGCGCGCGGACGGCGAGGTTAGCTAGAGGGATGCGCATCGTACGCGGGGACGGTTCTGACCGGGCGACGACCCAGGCCTGCTTCGAGGTGGTGCGGGCGGCGGCCGAGGTCGACGACCCGCACGGGCCGCCGTGGTCGCTGCAGCGGCTGCGGGGCTGGATCGAGCACCCGACCGACCCGAACGAGCTCTGGCTCGCCGTCGACGATCTCACTGACGCCTGCGTCGGCTGGTACTGGCTGGTGCTGCCCGACCGGGAGAACCGGGATCGGGGGCATTTCTGGGTGAACGTGCCGCCGTCCGCGCGGCGCCGCGGGATCGGCACCGCGCTGCTCGGGCACGCGGCCGGCCGGGCCGCGGCCGGGGGGCGGTCGGTGCTGTCGGCCGGGACGTTCCGGGGCTCGGCCGGGGCGGCGTTCGCGCTGCGGGCGGGCGCCACCGCCGGGCTGGTCGAGGCCCGGCGGGTGCTGGTACTGGGCCGAATCCCGGCCGGCCGGGTCGCGCTGCTGCGCGAGCAGGCCGCCCGCGCGGCGGCCGGGTACTCGCTGGTGACCTGGGACGGCCGCACCCCCGACGAGTACCTGGCGCGGTACGCCGAGGTGGAGAACGCGATGGCGGACGCGCCGCACGACGCGGGCGAGGAGAACGCCGTCTGGGACGCCGACCGGGTCCGGGAGCAGATCGACGACATCCGCGAGGCGCAGGGCCGGCGGGTCTACACGCTGGCGGCGCTGCACGACGCCAGCGGCGAGATGGCCGCCGTGACCTCGGTCGAGCGCGACCGGGACTTCCCCGCGTGGGGGCACCAGCAGCTCACCGCGGTGACCCGCAAGCACCGCGGTCACCGGCTCGGGCTGCTGGTCAAGGCGGCGATGATCGACTGGCTGGCGGAGGCCGAGCCGGGGATCGAGCGCATCGTGACCTATAACGCCGCCGCCAACGATCACATGGTCGCGATCAACGAGCAGCTCGGCTACGAGCTCCTCGAGCCGCTTGAGCAGTCCTACGAGCTGGCGGTCGCGGCCGTCTGACGGCTGTCGGTCGGCTGTCGGCGGCTGTCGGGCGGACCGAAAATGAGTCGCGCCGTGCGGGCACGGCGAGGTTAGGTAGACGGCATGCGCATTGTGCGAGGGAACGCATCCGACCGGGCGACGACCGCGGCGTGCTTTGAGATCGTGCGGGCGGCGGACGCCGTCGACGACCCGGACGGGCCGCCGTGGTCGCTGACGCGGCTGCGGGGCTGGATCGAGCACCCGAACGACCCGGTCGAGATCTGGCTCGCGGTCGACGAGGCGACCGGGGCGCCCCACGGGTGGTGCTTCCTCAGGCTGCCTGAGCGGGAGAACCGCGACCGGGTGAACATGTCCCTGGACGTGGTGCCGTCGTCGCGCCGCCGCGGCATCGGAACCGCGCTGCTGCGGCACGCGGCTGAGCGCGCGACCGCGGCCGGCCGGTCGGTGCTCGCCAGCGGGGCGTTCGAGGGCTCGGCCGGCGCGGCGTTCGCCGCCCGCGCGGGCGCTCGCGCCGGGCTGGTGGAGGCCCGGCGGGTGCTCGCGGTCGACCGGATCCCGGCCGGCCGGATCGCGGAGCTGCGCGAGCAGGCCGCCCGGGCGGCGGCCGGGTACTCGCTGGTGTCGTGGGACGGCCGCACCCCGGACGAGTACCTGGCCCGGTGCGCCGAGGTGGAGAACGCGATGGCGGACGCGCCGCACGACGCCGGCCAGGAGGCCGAGGTCTGGGACGCCGACCGCTACCGGGAGCAGATCGACGACCTGCGCGAGAAGCGGGGCAGGCACGTCTACACGCTGGCGGCGCTGCACGACGCCAGCGGCGAGATGGCCGCGGTTACCGCGGTCGAGGCCGACCCGGATAATCCCGGGTGGGGGCACCAGCAGCTCACCGCGGTGATCCGCAAGCACCGCGGGCACCGGCTGGGCCTGCTGGTCAAGACCGCGATGCTCGACTGGCTGGCGACGGCCGAGCCGCGGCTCGAGCGCATCGTGACCGGGAACGCCGCCGTCAACCAGCACATGATCGCGATCAACGAGCAGCTCGGCTACGAGCTCCTCGAGCCGGCCGAGCAGTCCTGGGAGATAGCCGTCGCCGACGTCGGCTAGTTCTGGCCGGCGTTCTGCTCGGTCAGCGCGACCACGCCGATGGCCTGGGCCTGGGTCATGCCCAGGGCGGTCGCCAGGTGCCCGGTGGCGGTGCGCTCGGCCGCGGTCAGCGGGCCGTCCGCGAGGGCGATCCTGACCGCCTCGGCCAGGTACCACTCCCTGGCCTCGACCTGGAGCTGGCTGCCGAAGGCGGCGATCTTGGGTCCCTCGCGGTCGGCCTGCTCGGCCAGGTCGGCGTCGAGCGCGGCCTCGTCGTAGCCGCGTTCCCCGGTGCCGGCCACCGCCTCGATCGCGCGGCGGCGGGCGAGCGGGCTGGCCGGGTCGCCCGCCCGGAGCATCGCCGTGACCAGGGCGCGCATCCCGGCCGCGAGCGAGAGCTGCAGCGCCGCGGTGGTCGGGAGCTTGAGCACCTCGGTGACGTACCTGGTCTTGCAGGTCATGCACTGGACGTGCTCGCCGGTCTTGGTCAGCGGGATCAGCGGGATGAAGAACACGGTGACGAACCGGCGGCCCGACCGGTGCCGGTACTCGCGGTCGCCGCCGCAGCGGCGGCAGAAGAACTCGCCCTTCCCGAGCGTGCGGTAGACGACGCGCAGGCCCCAGATGAAAATGAGCATGTCCGTCCTTCGGTGCGGCGAGGTGTCCCGGCCGCTCAGCGTACCGTGTGCGACGGCGCTGCGGAATCGAAGGATATATGGATATCTCAGGATGTTTCGATCGAACATTTGATGGTTTATCGAAAATAGAATCGATCAGGCCGATAATTGGGGGATGCGCTCGGCCGGGCGATGAGGTTGGCTTGGCTGATGCGCATCGAACGGTGGGACCCCGCTGACAAGACGACCACTGCGGCCTGTTACCAGGTGTACCGGGCGGCCCACCGGGCCGACGATCCGATCGAACCGCCGATGTCGGCCGGGGCGTTCGGGCTGTTCCTCCGGCAGGGATTTGAGCAGACGCCGGGCGAGACCTGGGTCGCGTCGGACGCCGACGGAGTCGTCGGCTTCTACCGGATCCACCTGTGGGACCTGGAGAACCTCGACCGGGCCTACTTCGGCCCGGTGATCCACCCGTCGGCGCGCCGCCGCGGCTACGGCCGCGCCCTGCTCGGTCACGAGGCGGAGCGGGCGGCCGCGAACGGGCGGTCGGTGCTGAGCAGCCACGTGCTGACCGGGTCGGCCGGAGCGGCGTTCGCCGAGGCGGTCGGGGCGACGCTCGGGCTCGTCGACGTCAGGCGCATTCAGTACCTGGGCAAGCTCGAGCCGGGGAAGATGGCCGCGCTGCGTGCGTCAGCGGCGCGGGCGGCGGCCGGGTACTCGCTGGTGAACTGGGCCGGTGACGTCCCCGAGCAGTACCTGGCCCCGCTCGCGCACGTCATCAACGCCTTCGAGGACGCGCCGCGGGGCGAGAACGTCCAGCCGGAGGTCTGGGACGCCGACCGGCTCAGGGAACGCACTGGAGCGCACGTCCGGGCGGGGCTGCTTCGCAGTTACAGCGTCGCGGCGCTGCACGACGCGACCGGCGAGATGGCCGCCTACACCGGAATGCTGGTCGATCCCGAAGCGCCGAGCTGGGGACTCCAAGAGCTCACGGCCGTGACCCGGCAGCACCGGGGACATCGGCTGGGGCTGCTGGTCAAGACCGCGATGCTCGAATTGCTGGCCGAGGCAGAGCCGCAGCTTGAGTTCATCGTGACGGGAAACGCGGCTGTCAACGACCACATGATCGCGGTCAACGAACAGCTGGGCTACGAGGTTGTCGAGCCGGGCGGGCAGTTCTACGAGGCGCCGGTCTCGACGCTCCTGCGTCAGTCGGCGAACCCTCAGTCGTAGAAACCGAGGCGGCGCAGGTACTTGGGGTTGCGCTGCCAGTCCTTGGCGATCCTGACGTGCAGATCCAGGTAGACCCGCGAGCCGAGCAGGGCCTCGATCTGGTGACGGGCCCGGGTGCCGACGTCCTTCAGGCGCTCGCCCTTGGTGCCGATCACGATCGCCTTCTGGCTCGGCCGCTCCACGTAGATCTCGGCGTACACGTCGATCAGGTCGGGCTGCCCCTCGCGGGGGCCCATCTCCTCGACCAGCACCGCGATCGAGTGCGGGAGCTCGTCGCGGACCCCTTCGAGGGCGGCCTCGCGGACCAGCTCGGCCACCATGATCTGCTCGGGCTCGTCGGTCAGGTCGCCGTCCGGGTACAGCGGCGGCCCCTCCGGCAGGTGGCCGACCATGATGTCGATCAGGGCCTCGAGCTGGTAGCCGGCCACGGCCGAAACCGGGATCACGTCGGCCCAGTCGCCCAGCTCGCTGACCGCGAGCAGCTGCTGGGCGACCCGGGTCTGCGAGGCCTGGTCGGTCTTGGTGACGATGGCGACGACCGGCGTGTTCTTCAGCCCGGCGAGCTCGCGCGCGAGGTACTTGTCGCCCGGCCCGACGTCGTCCGGGGCGGGGACGCAGAACCCGACCAGGTCGACCTCGGTCAGGGTGGCGCGGACGAGGCTGTCGAGGCGCTCGCCCAGCAGCGTCTTCGGGCGGTGCAGGCCCGGCGTGTCAAGGAGGACGAGCTGCGCGTCCGGCCGGTGCACGATGCCGCGGATCACCCGGCGGGTCGTCTGCGGACGATCGCTGGTGATCGCGACCTTGGCCCCGACGAGCGCGTTGGTCAGGGTGGACTTGCCGACGTTCGGCCGGCCGACCAGGCACGCGAAACCCGATCTGAATACGGGCTCGGCCGACGCGGCGGCCGACGGCGCGCCAGTCTTCTTGGCACGCCCGGCCTTCTTCTCGGTCACTCGCGGCGGGCTCATTATTAGATTGTCCCGCATTCCGGTGACCGCTACCGTCGTTGGCATGGCTGAGACCCCCGTATTCCGGCCGACTGCGCGTTTGCTGGTCGTCGACCCGGACGAGCGGGTACTGCTGTTCAGTTCGGCTGACGGGGCCGGCGGGACCTGGTGGTTCACCCCGGGCGGCGGGGTTCACCGGGGCGAGACGGTCACCCAGGCGGCGGTTCGGGAGCTGTCGGAGGAGACCGGGTTCGCCTACGCCGAGTACGAGCTCGGACCGGTCGTCGCGACGTCGTCGGCGCAATGGAAGGGCGATCACGACGGGACGCTGTTCCTCGGCGCCCACTCGTTCTTCTACCTGCGGGTTCCGCAGCCCGTGATCGACACCGCCGGGCAGGAGGAGTTCGAGCGGTCGTTCATCACCGGGCATCGCTGGTGGACGCTGGACGAGCTCAGGGAGACCACGGACGACGTCCGGCCGCGCACCCTGGTCGACCTGCTTGACCGGCTCAGGCGCGACGGTATCCCGCTCAGCCCCATCCGCCTCCCCCGTGGCTGAGGGGGGCAGCGTCCGCGTCGTGCCAAATGCGCATTTGTTTCAGTCTGGCCGGGCAGGGCACTACTACTCGACCTCGCTGCAGCCCTAGCGCCGATAGCCGATGCTGCGTGGAAGAGCGCGACCTGTACTGGGCGATCGGAGACCATGCAGCTTGACGACGAGAAATATGATCTCCCGAACTCGGGAAGGCCAAAGTGCCAACAGAACGAAAATCACCAACTACTAGCCAGCCTAGACGCCGACCAGCGGCTTCGTGGCATCGGCTGCGGAAACTGTATGCATCTGGACAAGGCCCGTACTCTGACCTCGCAGCAGGCGGCCAGAATCCAAGGTCCCCCGGCTACCTCGAATTCGCCGCTCCGACGCGCGCTTCGTTGGCAACCATGATCGCCAACGCCGTCCCGCCCGAACTTGCCCTGCGAATCGTAACGAGGAGCACCTATTGACGCGGTCGGCGGCTTTCCGGCGGAGATAGAGCTGGAAACCGGGAACCGCCATGAGATGCTGCAGCTCAGGATCCATCTCAAATCTGTGTTCAAGAACCGCGAGCGCCTGGCTCTCGGTCTGCGCCCTTTCATCCTTGCTCAGCATTCCGCCGACGATCCCATTAATCCGCATGACGAGGCCGGGAATCCTTGATTCCTCTACGGTAAGCGTTAGTGACTCACGGAGAAGCTCCGTAGTCCCTCGTCCGTCTTCCGCTATGGAGAAGCCACGCTGCGAGGCGAGCTGAAACCAGCGCACGCGCCGATCCGCCACAACCGTTTCACCGGAGTCGTGCGACTTATCATGCAACTGATTCGCCTGCGACCTCCGGCCGTTCGCTGCCGGTGCCCGCGTGCCCGACGAGGTCACAAGCCTGTATCCATCATCTTCGTCATCATCGTCGATGAGGAAGCAGAAGCCTGGCAGCAGGCTGTGTGCCAGCGCCAAAATCGCGGCCATCGCGGAGACATCCGCTACATTCAGGTTTGCTACGACGTCGCCGAGTTTATGATCCGCCTGGGCTTCCAGAAACGTCCGTGGCACGAGCAGGGCGCTAGCGAAGCGGTTGGCCTCGGCCTCCTGCTCGGTGATCCGCATCGGTGAGAGCAGAGAGTTGGCGGGGACTGGCCCGAGTGGGTCGGCGTCGAAGCTTGCCTGCGCGGGGGTACAAGCCATGGTTCCAACGTGCCAGGCCGGAACGACATGTCCGAGCTCATGGCCCATGGTGAAGCGCTGCCGACGCTTACTGGCGACGTTCTTGCGGATAAACACCTTGGGTCGTCCGCTGCCTAGGTCCACAGCTATAGCGTCGCAATCGAATGGCCAGGCCTCGTACACAACATCACAGAATTGAGTGGCAAGCCCGAATACATCGACCGGCGGCTGAAGATCATATCTTGAGACTACGGTTGCTGCGCAACGCGCCGCCGCGTCGGTTGTCGGCGGTATCAGCCAATCGCGAAGAGTATTGATCTTCTCGTCACCAACGCTGCTGGGGCTCTTCAGTTCGCCCGCGTTCGATCAGCCACTGGAGTAGCATCTCGGCCTCACTCTGGTCGCTGGCTCGCGCAGCAAGGCCGAGACGATCACGTGACTTGAGTACTGCGGCTATCGGCTGCTCAGCTTTGCGGGCCGCAGCTATGTAACGCAACGCAGGCGGATGCTCTACCCAAAGTTGATATTCCTCCGAGGTCATGCCGAGAAATTCCGCAAGGCTCGTAGTTGAGATTGCCGAGTCGTCCGGAGCGTCATGCCAGCGGTCGATGAAGTCATCGATGTCTGGCATCAGTACCTCGCCGCGCAACAGCAAATCCATGTATGTTGGCTGGGTTCCACTGGGGACTTTCGTTCCTCTGCGACTAAACATCGATCCTCCTTCCTCTAACTGGATCCTTGATCAACGCGCCCGTCTCGCCGTCCACCACCCCTAGATGGCGTCCCCTCTTGTTATAGACTTCAAGTTCGCCGTGCTGAGAGTCCCATTCGTAGATCCGATCCCCATCCCTGCTCCGGTAACGTCGCCGACCCGCCCGGATCCCCAAGTACTCAAGATCCTTGATGAACCCCGACTCCGGTACGGGAACGGGCAAACCCCTGCCCTGCCTTCCTACCTCAAGGGTACGTCTCGAACGTACGTGCTGCCAGCACTACTTGTCAGCGCGCCGCGCCACTGCCGGTTCGGCGTCGCGTCCCGACATACGTGATCCCACGCCACACAGAGCTTGACTTGGTGGTATCCCTACTCACTCAAGTGCCGGTAACGCTATGCACCTGATTCTATTCGCCCTGGGCGTGAGCGGGGCGGCTTCATTTCAAGACCGCCCAAACCTGGTCGGGGACTCGCATGAACTCGGCAGGAGATCCTGCACGAGCACCACAGACGACCGGTTGCCTACAGGTCGGCGATGTGCACGAGGATAACGCGCAGGTCGGGGCCGCCGCTGATGAGGATGACGTATGCCAGGTTTGTTTACATAGCCCGGTCGGTCAACTTTGCGCTGCCTACGATTGCGACCCGGTCGGGGCTGAAATGACCTTCACAGGACGGGACTCTGTTCCTCGGCGCGCACTCGTTCTTCTTCCTACGGGTGCCGCAGGCTGTGATCGACACCG
>Ga0302326_10027755_pt1 | contig 11412 bp, 11 predicted proteins | sample Palsa_T0_3_FD_202264 | JGI IMG/M metagenome (GOLD analysis project Ga0302326, IMG submission 202264) | Peat permafrost microbial communities from Stordalen Mire near Abisko, Sweden - Palsa_T0_3 | ecosystem: Environmental > Terrestrial > Soil > Palsa > Peat permafrost | place: Sweden: Abisko...
TTGGGCAGGGTGTTCAGTGGGTCGACGGTCACGCTGGACGGCGCGCGCGACAACTGGTTCGGACCCTGGCCGCCGCCGGGGCTTGCCGATGAGTCGGGGGAGGTGCCGACGGAGGAGCGAAAAGGGCTGCGGCCGTCTGGGTAGCTAATGGCTCTGACGAAAGGCGCCGGTAACATGGAGCCCCGCCTGCGGGCGAGGTGTTGTGGTTGCACAGGAGCCTTCCAAGCTTCTAGGGCGGGTTCGATTCCCGTCGCCCGCTCTCAGAGCTCCCACGGGGTAGGCTCTGGATATCGGCCACGGGGAGTGGCGCAGTCTGGTAGCGCACCCGGCTGGGGGCCGGGCGGTCGCAGGTTCAAATCCTGTCTCCCCGATAGGAAAGCAGTTCGCATCAGGAGGCCGCTAAGAGCCTCAGAAGCCCTCAAAATACCGCTCTGCGATAGGGATTCAAGGGCCTCAGGGTCAACGGCGGCGGACCCCCTTGAATGCTCTGGTTTGGGTGCGGAGCGCACACGAACCGCACACGCCCGGCGGATATGACCGCACACGCCGAGGTCGTCGCGCCGGTGGTTCGAGCCCAGTGTCGCCCATTGCTGGAAAGGCCCGTGGACATTGGGGTTCTGGCCTTCTCAAGTGCCGCCAAGGTTCCAATGAGATTCCGTTTGTGGTCTTAGGGCGTGTTGGATGGGCGCTGCCCTCCGACCGTGCCCCGACCGCGCACTGAGCTCACAGGCGGGCTATGCGCGCTCGCCTCAACGCACGTTGGCGCAGTCGGCTATATGCCGGCGAGCAGGTCGCAGGGTGGAATATCGAGTGCCTTGCAGAGCCGGACGATCGTGAGCAGGCCGGGGTTACGACGTCCGCGCTCGATACGATTGACCTCAGTCGGGTGGAAGTCCGCGCGAAGCCCAAGGGCTTCCGCATGGCCGGTCTGAGCCGCTCTGATGAGGTACGTATGGCAGGGCATACGCTCGCAACCACTGCCCCCCTGGCTCGCGGTATGCGCCGAACGAGTCAGGCGTCCCCGACGACTCGCAGCCCGGAGGAACTGAGCCACTCACAATGGCTCGGTTCGTCTCCCGTTTCGATGGGAAGCCCTCTGTCCAATCATGGGCGAGCTGGCGCGGCCGTTGACGCTGAGCGACCGTGAGCGAGCCGAGGTCGTTCACGCGAGACAGTCAGCTAATAAGTAGTACGCTCCCAGCTGCGATGCGCCTCGGCGAAGACGACATTCCCTGGGAAAAAGAGATCAAGGAAGCACCGTCGCCAGTCCCGGCACCTCCGCGACCGCGACCGAAACCGTCTACATCGGAGGTGGCTGATGTCGAATCCTCCGGTGGAGGCGGATAAGTCGGGCGTCGCGATCTACTGCGGCCTGCTGAAAGACGAACTGGCTGCGCAGGACATCCGGAAGGGTTCTTTTGAACAACGCGGCTTGGCGGTCGTAACGACTGCTGGCGCATTGGCGACGCTGCTCTTTGGGCTGGCCGCGTTCTCGGCGACGGGCACGACACGCCCGCTACCCCGCGATACGAAGGAATTGCTGGTCGTGGCGCTCGTGTTCTTTGTTATCGCCGGAACACTTGCGCTCCTGACCAATCTGCCGGTTGGCTATCAGGTGGTCGCTCCCAGCGGCCCGCTGAACAAGGCCCTCAAGGACCCCAGCGACGGCGAAGTCGAGGCGCTGCGATGGACGGCGAGAGTCTATGCCGGAACACTGACGGACGCCAAGCGGAAAAATAAATGCAAGGGAGAACTCCTGTTTGCCGCTCTCGCAGCAGAGATCGTCGCTATTGGGTTCGTCGCGCTTGCTGTTGCGCACGCGATCTAGCGTCGGCCAATGTGAGTTGTTGCGAACGGCGCGATGGCGGTCTACGACTGCCGCCCGACGAACTAACGAAAGCAGACGACAAGCGTGTCTCTCTCGCGGGACTGGACCCCGAGGAGGCTCTGCGCGCCCTGTTGAAGGTCGATCCCGACGTGGAGTCAGAGCTACCCGAGGACGAGCCGCAGGGCCGAGACGAGAAAGTCAGACGCCGCGTAGGGCGTCATCGGGGCGTCTGGTAGCCCTCGACGGCTGCTCCGAGGTCCGTGAGGGACACGTCCAGCGCCACCGCGATCTGCCTGACGGTCGGCCACGACGGCGACGCCTGCCCAGTCTCAATCCGGGAGTAGCTGTTGAGAGCGATCCCCGCGCGGTGCGCCGTCGCTTCCTGTGATAGGCCACGCTCCGTGCGCAACCTGCGCAGCACCGCCGCGAGGGCAGTATCTACCGGCTGATCTGGCGCAGGCACCATCCCGGCACCCTCGCACGCACCTCATCGCTCAGTCTACAACGCGAGCGTATACAGGCTAGCGTATAAATACTGTCGCTGATAGGCTCGCAGGGCGATGGGTTTCCGTGACGCCATCAAGCAGCGTTCGCACTTCGCCGACGAAAAGGCCAACACCTTCGGCGACGTGCGCCTGTATGGCGGCAAGGTCTTCAACGAGAAGACCACAGAGGGTGGCTGGGTCAAGGGCGCTCACGCGACGGTGGAGACTTCGGGGCAACTCGACAAGCGGATCACCGCCACACGTCTCGTCCTCACCGGCCCCTTGGCGTTTGGGCTGCGTAAGAAGAAGGACAGCCGTGAGCTATTCCTGACAGTCGAAGGCGAGGACTTCGCGTTCGTCGTTGAGTTCGATCCGAAGAAGCAGGCCGAGGCACGACAGTTCGCCGCGAAGATCAACACGGCCGCAAAGCAGTAGACGATGCCGCTGTTTGGCAGCATCGAGAGCAAGCATGGTGTCAGCGACACACCCGAGCAGCACGAGGGGCGCTTCACCGTCAATCCGGTCGGCATCGGTCTCGCGGTACTCGGTGGGGTGCTGCTAGTTGTCTCGGTTTTTCTGCCGCTCGATGAACCCAGCAGCGTCCTTGAGCGCATCCAGGAAAACACGCTGATCCAGCACGAAGGCTGGATGCTGATCGTCCTTGGTGCCACGATCGTATTGGCGGCAGCGTCGTCGAACCCCAAGTCGATCGCGGTCTGCGTCCTGAGTGTGATCGCGGGTGGCCTGATCGTCTACACCGGCCTGGACAAGAGCCTGCGCACGCTATACCCCATCGGCTCGGGCGGCGAAGCGAACACGACGGGCAACGGGGTCGTCGTCCCGCTGGGGCTCGCGATCTACGTCGCCGGGGCCGGGGCGGTGTTGGCGTTCGCTGGGGGTTTGACGACGTTCCCCCGCCGCAAGGTCGTGGAACCCGGTGAGGAGACGCAGCGATGCCCCGAATGCGCGGAGACGATCCTCGCTGCCGCACGGGTCTGCAAGCACTGCGGCGCGCATCTAGCCGAGCGCCTTCCCCCGGCACCAGCCTGATGCGCGTAGGTGTAGCCGCAGGGTTCGCCATCGTTGTGGCTCTCGCGGGGTGCGGGACCTCGGCGACTACCGTGACCGTGCGTACGCCTGTCCCCGCCGCGAGGAAGCTGGCGGCCGTCCGCAAGACCACGCCGAAGCGGACGCCCGTGGAGCGCGTGTGCACCAAGCACGTCACGGTCAACGTCCATGCCTCGTGCGGCTTCGCCAAGAACGTCCTCTCTGCCTACGCGAGCGCCACCAACGAAGAACATGGCGTGACGACCCTCGGGGTCGAAAGCCCCGCCACGGGCAAGACCTACTCCGTCGCGTGCAGGAGCGCGGGCTACCACCGCGTCGGCTGCACGACGACGGACGCGCAGGTCGCGTTCGGCTGGACCGAAGTCGAGGAAGCCCGCGAGCGCCACTCAGCCCAAGTCGCCTCGACGGCTGGCCTGTATGGAGGTCAGTCGCATGCAGAAAACGAAGAAGCGGGCTGCAAATACGGGTTCACGGTCCACGGCGAAAAGTCCAACGGCGAATCGGATGTCGTCTGCAACACCCAAGAAGAAGGCCAGCGCATTCAAGAAGCGGATCGGCGCGAACACGAAGATCCGCAGCGAGAGGCCGAAAACGAACAGGCCGGGGTAGAAGTGCGAAGCCACGAAGAATGCGTCGTCCAACTCGGCGTCAACGCCTGCTGACGGACACGGCCGAAGTCAAGGAAATCAGCGAAGGGGGACTGGCAAGCCCTATCCTTGCTAACCCAGCTTGGGTTGCGAACACATTGCCAAGGACGCTGTGCGGGCCGCGCTGGCGGCTCTATACCCCTATTCGCCCGACCTGAAGCGCTACTGGGATAGGAACGAACCCGTCGAGGAGAGCGAGGCTGACGCGGTACTCCCCCAGATCGCCAAACGCAGACAGGAACTTTTCGGTAGCGGGTCAGCCTACGTGCTGGGGCCGAATCCAAACTGACCCACTACCGCGACGATCACCCGGTCTGATTACCGATCTCGGCGGCGCGGGGAGACGGAAAATCCTCACCGACCCATGCCGGAACGATCGCCGACTCCGGGCCGGTCCCATCACTGCTCTCTGGTTTGGTGCGCAGTTTCGGTGGCGGTGCTGACCAGGGCTTCAGGTCTTGCACGAGGTCTCGGTAGAACTCGACCGCCTGGGCGCTGGTCTCTCGCACGAATGACCCTTCTGCGCGCCCGCGCTTCTGGCCCATCGGCCGAGAGCGTGCGAGGACGAACGAGCGTGGCTCTCGCTTTTGGTCCGGCGGGTAGTACAGGAGCTTTGGATCTCCACGGACATCTCCGAGCGACGCGGCGGTGGTGACTCGGGCGTTTGGGAAGGCCGCTTCGACGCGAAGATCGTCCGGAGCATCTTTGAGCTGGCGCATGAGCCAGGTGAAGCGCGTTTTCAGGCTGCCTTCTCGAGGCGCGTCGATAGCAACGCTGGTGACGGTCTGGCGGGCACGCAGATCTGTCCGGATCTGGAGTGGTCCGACCGCATCTGGAATTCGCAGTGTCGCGTGCATCTGACCCGAGTCCGCGAGCGACTTGACGATCTGGTCAAGACGCGCCGTGGCGGTCTGCTTGCGCGGGTGCTGCGAGGTGACGGTGGCTCCCAGCTCCTGGGAAAGACTGAGCGCCAGGTAGTTGGCGAACTGCTCCCAGCGTTCGGCGACATCACGCGCGGCGTCTCCGGGGCGCAGCGTGCCATCGTGAGCGGCCTTGCGCACCGTGACCCAGTTCTCGCCCATATCCTCGAACCCCACCGCGCCTGAAGCCTCGCTGCTCAGGTAGTGGATCAGCTCGCGCAGCACCCACTCCTGGTCGGGATCGGAGATGCCGTGGTAGCGCTGTTGTACGACCGCTTCGGTGAGCACTCTCCACCAGGAGAAGTGCCACAGGCCCTTCGTGCGCAGCTTGCGCCCATCGACGGAGATCGGTGATTCAGCGGAGGTGGCGGTGATCTGGGTTGAGATTGTGAGGACTCCGTCGAAGCCGTTCTTGCGCGCCACGTCGAGGTAGCTGACCACCTGGTCGTCGTTGAGACGCGCCGAGCCAGTCTTGATCTCAACGAGGCACGTCCAGGTTTTGCCAGCCCGTCGGCAGACGATCGCGCCGTCGGGGATCACGGTCTTGCCAGCCGCGTCCTTGAAGCGCACCTCGGCGAACGTCTCGATCACGGGAGACTTCGGAGCCCCCAGCTCGGTGAGGAGAGCATGTCCAAACTCCGGGACACCGTGCATGACCGCCAGCAGGCAGGACGTTGCGCGCTTCTCCTGCTCCTGCTGCGTGCGCGTGCCAAACGTCGGGATCAGACGAGCATGCCGCCACCCGTCGGGCTCCGATCCCACCGCCACAGAGGCAACCCCGGTCGCAGTCATCGCGGCGAGCTTACACGCTCTACCGAGCGGGTGTTCAAGGCCTCTGACTCCGCGGTGTCTAGATGTCTGGGACGGGGTCCACCCAGTCCTCTGGCGCCTCGATCTTTGCCTCGATCCCGGCGTGCTCTTGGAGCAGGTAGAGCAGGTTCCCGCCGTCGATTAGCTCCAGCGGCTTGCCGTTCGCGAAGTCATGGGAGGCTTGGCCGTAACCGCTGGTAGTGACGAGGATGCCCTTTGTCGCGCCCTCGTTCTGCATCGTGCCGAACAGGTCTCGGACCGCGCTCACGCCTACGGTGTTCTTGTATCGCTTGGCTTGGATCACGACCTTGCCGCCCAGGATCGGGCGGGCGTCGTACGCGACGCAGTCAACGCCCCCGTCTCTGGATGCCTGCGTGAGCTTGGTGTCGAGACCCATCTGTTCGAAGAGGTTGGTGATGAGCGACTCGAACTCGCTGGGCGTGAGCTCCATCAAGTTCGGGCGCGTGTCCAAGGTCTCGAGAACCTGTTGCTCGGTCACGAACCGGGGATCGGCCATGTCGAACTCGATCACCGGTCGTACGGGCACCAGCTCGGCTGGGTTGCGGGACAGGGATGCGCTCAGCCCCTTGAGACACTCGGCTGGATCGACGCGCGCTAGATCGAGTTCGCTGAAGCGCTCGCGAGCTGTCCGAACCGTTACGAGACACGGATTGCTCGGTTTCCCGGTGCGCTTGTCTATAGATGCGACATGACCGTTGACGACGACCGACTCGACGACGTCGCTGGCTTCCGCTTGGAACGCTTCGTAGAGCGTGCGAAGCGTGACCTGCGCGACGAGGTCTGCGTAGCGGCGCCTACGCTCCGTTTCGGGCATAGCGGTCGCCGCGACCTCGTCCCGCGTCTTGATGTACTTGTACTGGCGGGCTGCGGGAATCACGGTCAGCTCCGGAAGAGCAAGCTGGATCACCAGTTGGCGAGAGTCAGGGGAGTAGGCCACCTTCGGCGCGGCCGCCCGATACGGCAGCGATGCCCGGCCTAGAGCACTCTCGTAGTACTCGCAGACGGCGTCGGGCGCATGGTCGAGGAATCGCCGCTCCAACTCGTCGATCGTTGCGTGCTGTGCTGCCTTGGCGTCTTCGTCGGAGCGAAGCTCTTGCTCGAAGTTCGACCTGGCCGAGGCCAGCGCAGCGACTCGCGCAGCTTCGTGCTGCTCGTACTCCTCCGTTGCCTTGGCGAAGGACGCCTCGGCTCTCTGGACGCGCTCGCCTTGCTTTCGCTTCGCCCCCGGCACAATCGCGGACAGGCCCGTGAGCGGCTGCGGCACGTACGTGGAGAGCTCCGGGGGTGCCTCGGCTTTGTCCAGAGCACCCGGCGAGAATGTGGGCTTAACCCGCTTCTCGCGGAGGTTGTCGAACGAGAACCGCGCGGCCGCGGTCAGTGCAGACGAGAGCGCCTGTTCGAGCACATTGAGCCTCTCTCGCAGTTCAGCGTCCTGTCGCGTCGCGTCATTCTTATGCTTGTCTACCGCTGACGCTTGGAGCGCTTTGTGGAGCGTCGCCTGATCGCGCCGCGCCGCGGATTCGACCTTTTCTTCGCGGCGAACCTCAGCGTTGATCGAGCGTAGCGTCTGCTTTGGAAACTGGTTCTTGGCTTTGCAGTTCCCGCACCGAAACACGATGTTCCCGGCACCCGCCGAGGACCCATACACCCGCTGAGCTTCCTTGCAGCGTCGGCACGTGATGTACCAGACATCTTGCTGGCAACTCGTGCAGCGGAAGCCGCGGGCCCCAGGGCCAACCTGATTTGAGGCGCCGCACGCCGGACACGCGGTCTGGACCTTCGTGGGGACAGCCGCCTGCGTTGCCTCTGCTGCCTGTTCAAGAAGCGAGGCCTCCTCGCCATCCCCATCGTCGTCCACGGAGACGCTGAGCAGGATCTCTCCGGCGGGGCCGATCAGAACGCGAAGCCCGACCCGAACGCCGCTCTCGGAGCCGCGTCTGAATTCGCCGATGATGAGACCGCCCATCGCCATGACGAGCCGCTCTTGGGACGATGCGGCCGCCAGAAGCGATTTGTTTAGAGGCGTCGGCACATACCCAAGTTGCCGCTGGCCTCTGGGATCCCAGATCGCTACAGCGTCCTGATCGTGCTCGTTCGACGGCTCCGGCCTCAGGATGATCTGCGAGCCGACCGCTGCGGTGCTGCTCTGCAAAGCGTCCGCGTAGAAAGAGGAGCCCGAGACGCGACAGTACGAGCACCGCGGATCGCTCGTCTCGAAGTCGTCTGGACTTAGAAACTCCCCGTCCTCGTCAACGGGCACGTAGCCGCCGTACCAGAGAGCTGTCCCATCATCAGCTTTAAAGGCATGCGTGTCCTCTACAACTTTGACGGTCACCTCGCTTGTCTCCTGTCGCGCCATACTCAATATCTAGACGAACGCCGCTCAACATGCAACTCGCGAAAACGGACCTCCGCCCGGGGATCAAGTGCCTGTAGTAGTCCGCTCGTGGCTCCCACAGTTCGGCGTTGGCAGCTTGTGGCTCATCGTGTTCGCTCGGGTGCTGATGGTTGGGCGATGCGGTTGATGGCGCGGGCGATGCCGGGTATCCGGCTTTGGCGACTCGGCGCGATCGGGTGATGGAAGCCGGACCCGTAGTCTGGGTCGGGTAGTTCGGGGTGCGCGAGTGATGGGGTCTGCGCGTGACTGCGGCGCATGTTGGTGGCGAGTCGCTGGATGCGGTCGGTGTCGTGGCCTTCTGTTCCGAGGTCTTCGCGGTTGACGTACCAGTGGGTGCCTTTGCGTGCGCGGGATGCCTCGACGTAGGCGGGCTCCTTGCTGGTCTGCCAGCCTCCTGTGACGACGAGGGTGTGGGTGACGGTCGCGCCTTGGGCGCGGTGGATGTGGTGCGCGTAGCCGAGGCGCACGCGGCCGAGGTCCTCGCCGGCGAGTGTTCGCCTGCGGCCGGTTACGTCGAACTCGATGAGTGCTTCTCCGGCGGGAGTGATGTCGAGGACTTCGCCTTGGCTGCCGTTCTCGATGCGCTCAGCTCCTGGCTCGTGGTGTTGCTCGATCATCGCCACTCGGTCGCCCTGGCGGATGCCGTAGTGAACGCCCGGCACTTCGACTTCTAGCTCGCCGAGCTCGCCGCGTTGTTCGCGGTAGTGCTGTGCGCGGGCGTTGAGGCGGTGGATCTCCTGGTTGGAGGCGTCGGAGATCAACGCGACCTCGCCGATCGGGTGGTCCTCTGTGAGCTTCGCCCAACTCTCGACAGCCTGCTCGACGGCCTGATCGCGGGTGTCGGCCATGTGTAGTTGTCCGCGTGAGTGGTAGTGCGCCATCGCTCTGTCGGAGCGTCCGGCGCGCAGGTCCGCCCACGCGCGCTGTTCCTGGGGGTCCAACGTCCGGCGGATGTCCGAGAGCTCGGCGCTGGGCGCGATCTCGGTGAGCCTGTCGAACATGCCGCCGGCGCCGATCGATGGCAGCTGCGCGGCGTCACCTACCGCAACGAGCTTTGCCCCGGTGCGCGCCACGATCTCGGTGAGACGGTCGAGCCGGTGGGTGTCGCCCATCCCGGCCTCATCGAAGTAGATCGTGGTGTCCGCATCGACCTTGACCTGGCCGTGCTCCACACGCGACACGAGCGCGTCGACGCTGAACACCTGTTGCGAGAGCGCCGGGCTGTCTCTGCCAAGACGCTCGGCCGTCGACCAGGACACGGCGACCCCCAGCGTCTGATGCCCCGTGAGCTGCTCGGCACGCGCAGCAGCATCGAGTACGACACCCTTCCCGGTGCCCGCCGGCCCGACGAGGATCGCGCCGCGCTCGGGGCCGGTGATGACCTGTAGTGCGTGGGTCTGCTCGTCGCTGAGGTGCCCGCCGATCCGCTCGGCGACCGTGTCGCTTGCGATCTCGCGTGCGACCGCGCCGACATCGCGGTCGGCCGGCTGGGCGAGCTGGGTGAACCTCCGCTCGATCGCCTGCTCCTGGGCGCGTACCGCGAGCGTCGTCATCAACCCACCCTCCAGCGGGAGGACGCGGCGCTCGGCGATCATCGACCGTGAGAACGCGAGCGCCTCGCGCGGTGAAAGCTCGCCGACGGACTGCTCGAGCAGGACCGCTCGGAACTCGCCGGCCTCGAACGTCGCGGCACGCTCGGTCAGACGCTCCTCGACACGATCCTCAAGCGCGTGCTCCGGTCGCGACCCACGAGCCTCTCCGAGCAGCCGTGCGGGCTCATCTCCCGTGAAGCCAAAGCGCGCCGCGGTCTCATTCCAGACCGCGTGTAGGTCCGCGCGGGTGACGAGCACCTTCGCCTTGCGGTTCTCAAGCTTCAGCCGGCGCAGCTCCCCACGCTCCGGCGCCCAACCCCACTTGGCACGGAAGCGCTCCGCGGCCCTCGCTACCTCACGGCTACGGGCGGAGAATGCCTCCAAAAGCCCCTGCGGCACACCCGCGATCTCGAAGTAACGGCCCTGCTTGCCGGTCCCCGCCTCGATTGCATAACCACGCTCGGTGAGCTGGTGCGCAAGCGCCGAGCGGTAGTACGCGCCCATCTCCCGCGCAGAGCGGAACACCGGCCGCGAGGCGACCGCGACGATCCGCCCGTCATCCCTGATCGCATTCGTGATGACGACATGGCTGTGCAGCTGCGGGTCAGGGGCGTCCCCTTCAAGGACCCCGCGGGCGGTGGTGTGCCGGTACTCCGCGGCCACCACCTCCCGCGCAGGCTCCTCCACAACCTGCCCGCTGTAGCGGCGGCGGACGGTCGGCACTGTCTCGGTGAGGTGCGCCATCGCCTCGCGCACAGCGGCGGCGTGCGCGGCCTCCATATCCGCGCCCTGAGTCGCGTCGCCGAGTGCCCACACCGCGGAGACCGACTTCGGGGCGCTGAACGTCAAGTCGATCCCGCCACCCCGGCCACCACCGGCACCCTCGGGCCGCAGCCACCCACCCGTGCGGGGGTGGCGGCCCTCCATCAAAGCGATGAAGTCCCGGCCCTCAACCGCGCTGCCCTCGATACCCAACCGCGCGAGAATCTCAGGCGACGCGAGCCACCGGCCAGGCGCCTGGGCCATCTCCCCATCCGGAGTCAGGTAGTAGTCGCCGCGCTCTGGCACGACCGTCTTTGACTCCAGATAGCGCGCATACCCACCAGCCTTCGCGGCACCAATGCTCGCAGCGGTCATCACACCCGATACAGACCACGAGCACCCCAGACCGGCCAACGAATTCACACAGCACCCGCAGGGGCGTGCATCTAGTCTGTTTTGGCTTTGGTGCTGTACGCCGGCCGCAGGAGCCGTGAGCGCTGGCCGTGGTGCTGGGTAGTCGGATCGGGGGGGCCGCGCTAGGACTGCTTGCCGGTGGCTTGGATCTGCTCGGCGCGGGCGAGAATCTGGGAGGCGGGGGTGCCGAGGGCACCGGCGATCTTGAGGATGTTCGTGAGGCTGGGGTTGCGCTGGCCGCGCTCGATGCCGCTGATGTAGGTGCGGTCAAGCCCGCACTCCTCGGCAAGAGCTGCCTGGGAGATCCCGTGCCGCTTGCGGATTTCGCGGATGGCATTATCGACGGCTGCGTGGGCGGGGGATCTGGTTCGCATTGGGCGCAAAGTTCCGTCGTAGCCGACTAATAGTATATGGACTATAAGTCACTAAATCGCCATTGAAGTGCCCCGGCGCAGCGCCAACTGCCC
>Ga0302326_10027757_pt1 | contig 11412 bp, 9 predicted proteins | sample Palsa_T0_3_FD_202264 | JGI IMG/M metagenome (GOLD analysis project Ga0302326, IMG submission 202264) | Peat permafrost microbial communities from Stordalen Mire near Abisko, Sweden - Palsa_T0_3 | ecosystem: Environmental > Terrestrial > Soil > Palsa > Peat permafrost | place: Sweden: Abisko...
GCTTCGCATGACGTGGTAGCTGTTCATCAGAACCACGACTATTCACATCATGCCGGCGGAGAAAAAGGTGTCTGGGAGGGCGAAGAGGCGCGGTGGAACGCAGCGCTTTTGGGTCACTGGCGGCATTTCTGCACCGTGGAAGATGCGACACACAGGCTGCATTCAGGCCGCATCGAGCGAAGTTATCGGCACTGGCGCCTGCTGGCGGAGCGCGCGGCGAAAAAATATACCAGCGCCATGTGGTTCGCTGCGCTGCGCGCCACGCGCTCGATTCGACATCGCCTGGGTTTGCGACGCGACGCCGCCCAAGGCTGAACTTTACGGCGAAGCCTGACGGATACTCATTCCATGTCCCGGCCTTACGTCACCGCGCTGATCGACACATTCAATCATGAGCGGTTCATTGAGCGCGCCGTTACCAGCGTTCTCGAACAGGACTTTCCTCCCTCTGAAATGGAGGTGCTGGTGGTGGACGACGGTTCATCGGACGCCACGCCCGAAATTCTTGCGCGCTTCGCGCCACGCGTGCGACTGCTGCGCAAACCGAACGGCGGCCAGGCTTCAGCCTTCAATTTCGCCATTCCCCAGGCGCGGGGTGAAATCATAGCGTTTCTGGATGGCGACGATTGGTGGGCGCCGGGAAAACTGGCGCGCGTTTCCGAAACGATGCGCGCGGAGGGCGGTGTGAGCCTTGTCGGACATGGCATTACGGAAGTGCGTTTGGACGCCAGCACGCATACTGAACTGCTTCGCGAGACTTTTCGATTCCGCGCCGACACGGTTGCGGGCGCGCGCCTTTTCCGCAAGCGGAAATCTTTCCTGGGCACCAGCCGGATGACTCTGCGCGCGGAGATGGTTCGCGGTTTTCTGCCGGTGCCGGAAGAACTAGTTGTGGAAGCCGACGAATACCTGTTCACGCTCGCCGCCGTGGCCTCAAGTGTCATGGTCCTGCCGGAATCGTTGGTCTTTTATCGCATCCATAATCACAATTTGTTCTACGCCACCAGTTTCTCCCAAAAGGGTTTCCAGCGCATGAAAAGGATCATGACAGCGCTGGCGGTCGAGCTGGATCGCGAACTTACCCGTCGTAAGCTGGGCCCGGACGTGATCGAGACCCTCCTCGAAGAAATTCGCGCGGAAGCGAAGCGCCTTTGCCTCCTGGTGGATGGCGGCTGGCCTTGGGAGACGGTGCAAACGGAATGGCATCTCTTTTGCATGATGTTTGAGCGGCCTGTTTTCAGGCAGCGGGTTCTCAAAATATTGAATCTTGCCCCGGCAGCATTTCTTCCACCGCGAACATACTACGCGGCCAAGGACTGGCTGGTTCGCAATCCCACTTTCCGTCGTTCCCGGCGGAAATGGCTGCCCGTTTCCGTTCCGTCTCACGTCAAGCGCATTGACGGCACAGGGATATGAACGGCAAGGTTCCTGGATTGTGACGAGTGGATGAAAATACTGATCGCATCCTGGACCCCGCGGCGGCGCGAGGGCGGCGTGTTCGGAGTGATTTGGAATGTCACGCATGGTCTTCAAGCGCGCGGACATCATGTGGAATGCCTGTTTGTCGAGGATTTGCTGCGGCAACCGTTCTCACCCGCGCGGTTTGAGAGCGTCGCATTTGCCTGGGTTCTGGCGCGAAAGATTCTTCATGAGTTCAGCGGCTTCGACGTCGTAAACCTGCACTCTCCCTGCGGCTTCATCTATGGCGTGATGCGACGCACATGGTGGCGCGGCGGACCGCCGTTTGTGATGACGATGCACGGACTTGAGCAACGGCGCGTTTATGCCATGCGGAGGGAAGAAATGAAGGGCCAGGCGTGGCATTTTTCGTCGAAGAACCGGGCATGGCGAAGCGCATACTATCAACCGCAGTTCGATCTGGCGATTCGCACCGCCGACGAAAGCATTGTATTGAATCGGGAGGCATGGAGTTATCTGCAGCTCTGTTATAAACGCGAGGCGGCTCGCGTCACTTACATTCCGAACGGCGTGGAGGAGAAATTCTTCGTTGCACGGGACTATCCGAAGAACATTGCTCCGCGGCTATTGATCGTCGGGTCCTGGCTGGACCAGCGCGGAATCTATTATCTTCGCGACGCTCTTGAAATTCTCGCCGGCCGGCTTTGCAATGTTCGGCTGACCGTTGCGGGCTGCTCGGTCAGCGAGAAGGGGGTCAAGGAGTTTTTTGGGCCGCGATTGGAACAGAATATTGAAGTTATCCCATTTGTGCCGTCCGAGGGGATGGCGTCAATCTATGCGGCACATGACATTTTTGTTTTCCCGTCCCTGATGGAGGGACTTCCGCTCGTTTTGCTGGAAGCCATGGCCGGAGGAATGCCGGTGGTGACGACGGAGACGTGCGGAATGGCGGATATCGTGCAGGACGACATCAATGGATTGCTTGTTCCTGCAGCGAATGCGGGGGCTATTGCCGAAGCGGTTGCACGTCTGCATAGCTCACAGGAATTACGCCGGAGGCTGGGCCTCGCAGCACAGGCACAGATGCGCAATTACACCTGGGAAAAGATCGCCGCCCGCGTTGAGGCGGTGTTTGAACGCGCCGCGCGAGGGCGCACATCGTAACTTTTTCTGGAAGAAGAGTTCGTTACCTCTGATGCTTAGCCTTGGGATCAACTATTCCCAGATGCACGACTCCGCCGCCTGCCTTGTACGCGACGGAGAAGTAGTTTTTGCCGTTGCGGAAGAGCGTCTGAGCCGCATCAAGCACGATGCCGGTTTCCCGCAGCGCGCCATCCAGGCATGCTTGGCCTTCGGCGCCATTCGCGCCGACGATCTGGATTTCATTTGCTACGGCTGGTCGCCCGCGGGAGATGTTTTTCGGCACGACTTGGCCTGCTATCTGTGGGGCAGCATGCCCGCAAGCGGCCTCAATATTTTGAATTCCACCCGACATTTTCTGAGCATGTGGCGCCAGAACAATGGCCAAAAACAGTTCGAACAGTATTTCGGCAAGACGCACGCACGCATTCTCCTAGTTGAGCACCACCTGGCGCACGCTATCAGCGCGTATGCGCTCTCCGGACTCGACGAGGCGGCCGTGCTTGTGATCGATGGCCGTGGAGCTTGGGAAGCAACCTCTTTCTGGCGAGGACAGAACGGCCGCATCGAGCATCTGGAAACCATCCCTTGGCCGAATTCGCTGGGAATGTTTTACGCGGAATTCACTCAATTCTTGGGCTTTCGGAAATATAGCGATGAATGGAAAGTGATGGGGCTGGCGCCTTATGGTCAGCCTGGCGTAGATCTCAATGATTTCATCCACGTCGGTGAGCGCGGGTATCAAGTGAATTCCAGCTTGCTGTTGGGCGACGGCCGCGCTGGCTCCGCCGGGATAGCTAGGAAGCTGGGCGCGCCGCGCGAGCCGGAGAGCGAATTGACAGCGGCCCATCGGGACCTTGCCTTTGCCGTGCAGGACACCTGCGAGCGGGCCATGATTGGATTGGCATCGCGCGCCGTCAGCATCGGCGGCAGCCGCAATCTCTGTCTTGCCGGCGGCGTGGCGCTGAATTCGAAAGCCAATGGGCGAATCCTCGTTTCCGGTGTTTGTCAGAAATTGTTTATTCCACCGGCTGCGGGCGATGAGGGCGTGGCCATCGGAGCGGCGTTGGCTCCCATGTTGGAGGGAAATTGTCCACTGCCCTTGAGGAAGATGCGTCAGGCATATCTTGGGAACGAAGTTTCGGAGCAAGAAATCGAAGCGGCGCTTCAAACTTTCCAGCTCCGGTACGAACGGCTGGAAGATCCGGCGGCAACGGCCGCCGAATTGTTGGCTGCGGGGAAAATCGCCGGCTGGTTCCAAGGGCGGATGGAATTTGGACCGCGTGCGCTGGGAAATCGTTCTATTCTGGCCGACCCGCGTAATGCGGCGATGAAAGATCGCGTCAACAACGCCGTAAAATTTCGCGAATCATGGCGGCCATTCGCCCCGTCCATGCCGGCAGAGGCTGCGCCGGAATATCTGGAGTCGGTGTATGATTCCCCGTTCATGGCGGTGACCGCGCAAGTACGCCCGGAAAAGAGCAGTGTAATTCCAGCCGTCACTCATGTGGATGGGAGTACCCGGCCGCAAACGATCGAAATGGACACCAATCCGTTTTACTGGCGTCTGATTGATGAATTCCGCCAACGCACTGGGGTGCCCGTGGTGATGAATACTTCCTTCAACCTGCGCGGGGAGCCGATTGTGGGTTCACCGGCGGATGCGGTGCGCACGTTTTTCAGTTCCGGAATGGATGCGCTGATCCTGGGACGATTTCTCCTGCGGAAATGACCGTGGATACGCTCCAATCTGATTGCCTCAACTTGCACGGCAGCATGCACGGGCAGCGGCATTGATGATCGCCCTCCTGGGAGAGCGCGATGAACCCATCGACGCCGTTCGCGATTATTGCGAGTATCTGGCGGAGGCGCTTGCACGTCGCGGCATTACGCTGGAATTCGAGGAAGTTCGCTGGAAGCGGGGATGGGCACGCAGTCTGAGGCAGTTGCGCTCACAATCTCGCGCGTGGCGCGGACAGTGGGTATTGGTGCAATATACTTCCCTGGCGTGGTCACGCCGCGGTTTTCCCTGGCGCTTTCTTGAGGTGTTGCGCATTCTCCGCGGGAATCGCGCGCGCTGCGGCGTTGTATTTCACGAATGGACGCCCGCGACGGGCCATCGCGTTCGGGACTTAGTTCGCGCGCGATTCCAAGGAATAATCATGCGTCGCGCCTTTCATAACGCCGAGCGTTCGGTTTTTACGACTCCTCTCGAACACATCGCGTGGCTTCCGCGGCCCGCGCCTAGCGCGGCATTCATTCCCATAGGCGCAAATTGCCCCGCCATGCAGGCCCCGCGCGATCTCTCCGCTGACGGATCGCCGCGCCGCGTGGGAGTCTTCGGCATTACAGGAAGCGGGCGTACCTCCCGGGAAGTAGCGGATATTGCCTCGGCCATGCGGATTCTTCGACAGCGCATAGGCCCCACCTCGCTCATCGTGATGGGGCGCGGTGTGGAAGTCGCCCGCCCAGCGCTGGAAAATGAGCTCGCGGGCAGTGGAGTGGAATTACAGGTTAGCGGAATTCTCCCCCAAGGCGAGATTGCCCAGCGACTAGCGTCCTGCGACGTTATGCTTTTCGTGCGGGGCGAAATTTCCAACCAACGCGGCAGCGCTCTTGCGGGCGTGGCCTGCGGACTGCCCGTGGCGGGCTATCGTGGCCCGAATACCTGCTTCCCTATTACGGAAGCAGGCGTTGAACTGGCGCCGCTGAATGACCGCGCAGCGCTTGCCGAGGCACTTTGCCGCGCGTTGCAGAGCCGACCTTGTTGGCGCGAGCTCCACGAACGGAGCCGGCGCGCCTATGCGGATTTTTTTTCCTGGGATCGCATCGCCGAGCGCTATGCGGCGGTTTTTTGCGAATGAATCCTTCCCGCCACCGGCTCCTGATGGTGCTTTCGCATCCGGTGCAATACGTAGCTCCGCTGCTGCGCCGGATGGCCGAACATCCCCGGCTGGAGATTATGGTGGCTTATGCCAGCCTGCGGGGCGGGGAGCGCGCGCATGATTCAGGATTTGGGAGGGAAGTGGCATGGGATGTTCCCGTGCTCGATGGCTATCCGTGGTGCACGATACACCCCGCAACGCCGGGTACCGCGACGTCCGGAAATTCCCCGGCATCGAGTGCCGCGCTGATAGGCAGCCTCGCACTAACCCTGTGTATGGACCGCCGCCGAACTATGTGGCGACCTATGAAGCGGAAGAAACAGTACGATGGCTGGAGTGCGGTCTGTGGAAGTCGTTCGGACCCGGCAGCTATTTTCCAGTGTGATAGCTTCGGCATAACTCCTGCCATTTCCACACGGTCAACAAGCAGCATAAAGATGCGGCATATTCTGCATGGTCGCGGAGGCAGCGACCGATCCACACCGCGGGGTGCGGCTTAGGAAAGACATTGGCGCTGGTACGTCGGCTCATTCGATCGCTTCACGCGGCGCGGAATCTGGGCAATCCGCTGCACGTCCTGCGCAAGCGCGCCTTTGGCCACCCGGGCGACACGATGTTGGTACGCGACCGGCGCACAGGCATCCACTGCGCCTGCGCCGTGGCGGCCTACCCGATGTTTGCATCCACCTGGTATAGCCACGATTACGATGTTCCACGCGTGCCCATTGGCCCGGGCGACGTGGTGTTCGATATCGGCGCTCACCAGGGATTCTTCTCCTGCTACGCCGCGCAGCGCGACGCACGCGTCTTTGCCTTCGAGCCGAATCCAGAGTCCTTCGCGCGACTGCTTGAAAATGTCGAAGCGAATGGCCTCAGTGACCGCGTGGTCGCAAAACCCTGGGCCATCGGGGCGCAGGACGGAACAGCCGAATTGCTTGTCAGCGAAGAGTTGGGCGGGGGCATGACCACACTCTTGCCGACATTCGCGGAGAACGCGCATGTTTCCATCCGCGAACGTCTTGCCGTGCCGTGCCACACGCTGCCGCAAGTGCTCGATATGGCCGCACCAGCCCGAGTCCGCCTGTGCAAGATTGATGCCGAAGGCTCTGAACTGGATATCCTGCGCCCGCTCGAGCCGCGCCACCTCGCCATAGTGGACTCGTTCGTGATCGAACCGCACCCTGAAGCCTATCCGCTTCCCGCTCTCCTCGATCTCATAGCAACCTGGGGGACGCATCAGGCGGCGCTACGCGAGCCTTCGGAATTTTCCGTTATGATTCTTCGCGTTGTCGCCAATCGCATCGCGCAGAAAACTTCACAGCAATAAAATGTGCGAACGTGCAGGCAGCACAGACATTGACAGCCGCGTCCCCGCCGGCCGGCCCTGCAAACTGAGTCCCATGCAACTACCAAATCGTATGGCAACCAGAGACCCGGAACGCGCCTTGGGGCACTTGCGCGGGAGAGTTTGGGGGTCGTTTGGTATCGGGCGAGTTCCTCCGGAGATAAAGTAGGCCTCCGCGGGGATTCTCACCGCAAGATGCGTTACGCGGAATTATTTGGCAGGATTCGCAGATCCCGTCCAGTCATTTCCGCGGGTATCGGCACGCCAAGCATCCCCAACAATGTGGGCGCGATGTCACGCAGCGAGCCATCGTTGCGCAGCATGGGCTTCCCGTCGTTGCTCACCATGATAAAAGGCACGGGGTTGGTCGTGTGATAGGTGTGCGGGCCACCCGTGATTGGATCAATCATCATCTCGGCGTTGCCGTGGTCGGCGGTGATGATCCACGCTCCATCGCGCGGCCGCATCGCGGCATGGATGCGCTGCAGTCCCGCGTCCACGGCTTCCACAGCTTTGATGGTTGCTTCCAATTTTCCAGAATGGCCCACCATGTCCGCATTGGCATAGTTCATCACCACCACGTCAAATTCGCCTTTCTCAATGGCATGGACCACCGTATCGGTGACGCCCGAGGCGGACATTTCCGGCTGCAAATCGTAGGTTGCCACGGATGGCGAACGGACCATGATTCGCTCCTCGCCGGGATACGGCTTTTCGACGCCGCCGTTGAAAAAATACGTTACGTGCGCGTATTTCTCCGTTTCCGCCACGCGCAGATTGCGGAGATTTAATTCCGCAAAGGATTGCGCCAGGATATGATTCACTTTCTCCGGGGGCACCACGTAACGCAGCCACGGCCAGGTTTTTTCGTACTGCGTCATGGCCACGTAGAGCAGATTGTCGGGCCGGTCAATGTCAGTGAACTCATGAAAACCCGGCTCCGCCAGCGCACGCGTCATCTCCCGAGCGCGATCCGCGCGAAAATTGAAAAAGATCAACGCGTCGTCCGGGCGAATCATGCCGGCGGGGACTTCCGCGCCGCTCGTCCCTCCGCCATTCGTAATCACGATGGGAGTAACGAATTCGTCCGTTATATTTCGTTCGTAACTGGCGCGCAGAGCGGCGTTGGGATCGGCGGTGCGTTGTTCCGCTTCGCCATGAACCATGGCGCGGTAAGCCAGTTCGATCCGCGGCCAGCGATTGTCGCGGTCCATGGCGTAGTAACGGCCTGATAGCGTCGCAATTGTTCCAACGCCATATTCCCGGAGCCTCTGCTGGAGTTGCGCGAGATAATCCACTCCGCTGTGCGGCGGCGTGTCGCGCCCGTCCAGAAAGCCGTGCACGAACACGCGCTCGACGTGATTTTCCCGCGCCATGCGCAGCAGCGCGAAGAGGTGATCCATATGCGAATGCACGCCGCCGTCACTGAGCAGGCCCAGCAGATGCAGTTGCCGCTGACGGCCGCGCTGCATTGCCTCCAGCAACAGCGGCTGGCGGAAAAAGTCCTCGCCGGCGATCCAGCGGTCAATTCGCGTGCTGTCCATCAGGATAATTCGTCCCGCGCCGATATTCAGATGTCCCACTTCGCTATTGCCCATCTGCCCTTCCGGCAGGCCGACGAAAGGCCCGGAGGTGTGGATCAGAGTGTTGGGGAATTTTCGCAACAGTTCGTCATAGGCGGGCTTCCGCGCTAGCGCGATGGCGTTGCCTTTAGTGACTGGGGAATATCCCCAGCCGTCCAGCACGGTGAGTACAATCGGTTTCGGTCTCTTTGCCATAGCCCTCGGCCAAAGTGGTCGCCGCCCAGTGCTATACGTCACACAGCCCAGATATCCACGAAATCCCTGCGGCAAATCCGAAGCGGTTCTTCCAAATCGTTCTTGTTGAAATGCTCCTCCTGGAGCTCAAGCACATTGAGCATTATATTGTGCGCGCTCATTAGAGCATCTTTCGCTATTTCACGTTGCGGACCAGGATTAAATTCCAGCGAATTGTCAGACTTGGCTTGCAACCTATTCAAGAGTGACCCCACCGTAGTATGGGCCTCTTGCATTGGAAGATAATATGCAGGAACGATCAATTGGCCTAAGGTGCCGCATTCCGTTGCCATGGAAACGAAATCAAGCTTGCTCCATGTGTGGTTCGTTCTTGTCGTCTTGCATTTATCACATTCGGCAATTTGGAATCGCTCCTTCAACGATTGATACTTGGTTGTCGTCTCCTGGAGCCGATTAGGAGGAATCGCGTCCGCACCAAAGGTTTGCTTTATCGCCTCTGAAAGCTTGTGCTGCGAAATCCAGAAATAATCCAAGAAGTCGTATACGAGTTCAGGATTCGTGTGAAGATATCGGGCGGTGACAGCTTTCTCATACATTCCTCTGACAAGTTTCTGGCCGCCAATCCCATAGCCATTCCCGCACAGCAAGAGAATTTCGAAGAAGTCCTCAAGACACAGCCTACCAAGAACAAGGACGGCGCTATCCACAGTCCGTGTTAGTGCTACTCGCTCTTCGAACGCAATTTCAGATGTCTTCACCAGATTGTCAAAGTACTTGAGGAATTTTGGATTCCCGCGGGAGAAATGTTCCCATTCCTCCCGAAACCCGAATTCGACATCGGCCCTATTTTCATCGCCGGTCATACACGTATCTCAAATGTCACGCCGTTCCCTTCAGCGCAGTGTGTCCGAGAAATTTAGCGGCAGAGCCTAATTCCTCCTCGATGCGGAGCAACTGGTTGTATTTGGCGATGCGGTCAGTGCGCGACGCGGAACCGGTTTTGATCTGTCCCGTACCCATGGCCACGACGAAATCCGCGATGAAGGTATCCTCGGTTTCGCCCGAGCGGTGCGATACGATCGCGGCATAGCCCGCTTTGCGCGCCATTTCGATGGCGTCCATTGTCTCGCTGACCGTGCCGATTTGATTCAGCTTAATCAGGATGGCGTTGGCGACTTTCTCCACGATGCCCCGCGCGAAGATTTCCGTGTTGGTGACGAAAATATCGTCGCCTATAAGCTGGATTTTCCTGCCCAGCTCGCGCGTCATCAATTTCCAGCCGTCCCAGTCGTTTTCGGCCACGCCGTCCTCGATGGAAACAATGGGATACTGCCGCACCCAGTCGGCCCAGAACTTCATCATCTGCCCGGAATCGCGCGCGGACTTGTCCGATTTCTTGAAAACATATTGTTTGCGCGCGCTGTCGTAGAATTCACTAGCCGCTGGATCGAGCGCGATGGCCACTTGCTCGCCCGCTTTGTATCCCGCGGCATCAATGGCCGTCAGGATGCACTCGAGCGCCTCTTCGTTCGACTTGAGACTGGGAGCGAAGCCGCCCTCATCGCCCACTGTCGTTGTGTAGCCGCGCTTCTTGAGGACTTCTTTGAGGCGATGAAATACTTCCGCGCCCATCCGCAGAGCTTCGGCAAAATTCCGCGCGCCCAGCGGCATGGCCATGAATTCCTGCACGTCAACGGAATTATCGGCGTGCGCGCCGCCGTTCAGGATGTTCATCATGGGCACGGGCAGCATGGTTCCACCCGCACCGCCTGAGTATTTGGACAGGTATTGATAAAGCGGCTGCTTCGAGTGGGCCGCCGCCGCGCGCGCCGCAGCCATCGAGACGGCTAGGATGGCGTTGGCGCCGTAGCGCCCCTTGTTGGGCGTGCCATCGGCGGCAATCATTTTCGCGTCCACGGCGCGCTGATCCGTGGCGTCCAATCCGCGAACGACGTCTGCAAGCGGGCCGTTCACATTGGCCACGGCGCTCTGCACTCCCTTGCCCAGATAGCGGGACTTATCGCCGTCGCGAAGTTCCAGCGCCTCATGTTCTCCGGTGGAAGCGCCCGACGGCACGGCGGCGCGCCCAAAGGCGCCGCTTTCGAGCCGGATTTCAGCCTCAACGGTAGGATTCCCGCGCGAATCCAGAATCTCGCGCGCGTGGACTTGTGTGATTCGTGGCGACATGATTTCCTTTCCTGCCGAGAATTATCCGGCCTCCGGCTTTCGCCCCAAACAAAGCGTGATTTCAAAATCCGCCGCGATGGGTTTTCCCTCCGAGGCCAGTTGAAATTGGCGGAGCAGATCGTGCAGATAAGGTTCCGGATCCGCCAGCGTCCGCAGGTAAGCTCCGCCATAGGACGTCGAGCGGCAAAATCCGACGGCGTCCTCCGGCGAGAAATAAACGACATTGGGAATCTTTCGGATTTGAGGATGTTGCAGCCCGCTGTACTCGAGAAAAGTTCTTTCCACGTAGTGCGGATCGTCCAGCCGCGGATGGCGGAATTTTCCCCAATGCAGAGCGAACTCGCGGTCAGCCACGGCCTGCACCATGTCGCTGAGTTTCGGCACGGGATAATTGTAAAGCGCCAGGACGCCGCCGGGACGAAGCCACTCTCGAACCCTGGCCAGCACCAGCGGCCCGTTCATCCAATGGAACGCGGTGCCGCTGGTGACCAGATCCACGGATTCAGGCGGGAGATCGCATTGTTCCGCCGTCAAGTTGCGTACGGCGAGGCGTTCATTTTTCCCTGCAAGATCAGCAGCCATTTGTGGATCGGGTTCGACCGCGATTACTTCGCGGAACCATTCGCACAGCGGCAACGCTGAAAGTCCGGTCCCGGAG
>Ga0302326_10027758_pt1 | contig 11411 bp, 8 predicted proteins | sample Palsa_T0_3_FD_202264 | JGI IMG/M metagenome (GOLD analysis project Ga0302326, IMG submission 202264) | Peat permafrost microbial communities from Stordalen Mire near Abisko, Sweden - Palsa_T0_3 | ecosystem: Environmental > Terrestrial > Soil > Palsa > Peat permafrost | place: Sweden: Abisko...
AGGGCGGCGGAAATTCGATAACTGCCGAGATCGCCAATAATCTCCTGCAGTTCTCGCCCAAGGGGGACGCGTTCCTGCTGGCTGCCGCGCTCACGCTCTTCGTGATGACCCTGCTCATCAACTCGTTCGCATCGATCGTGATCAACCGGTCACGCTCGGGTGCCTCCACCGAGGCGGACTGACCGGCCGATGGCTGAAAATCCCGATGTCGCAGACAAGGAAGCAAGGATGGCGGTAGTCCCGGCGCCATCCGGGCCCGAGGCCCGGATGCGCATCACGGCGATAACCCCCGCGGGTGCCGCGACCGTCGGCGGGGCCGCGCTGGCGGCGCTCGGGCTGACCTGGGTGCTGTTCGAGCGGGTGCTGCCGTTCAGCGGCGTGCTGGGGTTCTGGCTGAGCTGGTACGTGATATTCCTGCTGTTCTACGGACTGATGGCCGCGCTGCAGTGGGACCGGCTGGAGGCAACGAGCCGGGTGAGCGCGGTCGCCTTCGGCACGGCTGGCGCGCTGGCCCTCGCGATCGTCGTGGCGGTCGTCGCCTACACGCTCGCCAAGGGCTGGACCGCGGTCACGCATCTCAGCTTCCTCACCGAGAGCATGGCGAAATCGGGCCCGCTGCTCCCGCTGTCGGTCGGCGGCTGCCTGGGCGCGATGGTCGGCACCCTGGAGCAGATCGGCCTGGCGACCGCGTTCTCCGTGCCGCTCGGCGTGGCCGCGGCGCTGTTCCTGGCCGAGGTGGGCGGCCCGCTGGCCAGGCCGGTCCGCACCATCGTCGAGGCGATGACCGCACTGCCCGACCTCGTGGCCGGGCTGTTCATCTACGTGCTGTTCATCATCTCGCTGGGCTTCTTCAAGTCCGGCCTGATGGCGGCGCTGGCGCTCAGCGTGACGATGATGCCGATCATCTGCAGGGCATCTGAGGTGGTCATCAGGCTCGTGCCCGGCACGCTGCGGGAGGCTTCCTACGCACTCGGCGGGAGCCAGTGGCGGACGGTCTGGAGCGTGATCCTGCCCACCGCGCGCTCCGGCCTGGCCACGGCGACCGTGCTGGCGATGGCGCGGGGTATCGGCGAGACCGCGGCCGTGCTGTTCACGGCCGGGTTCACCAAGACACTGAACGTCAACCCGCTCAGCGGCCCGCAGATCAACCTCCCGCTCTTCGTCTGGAACTACGTGCACCAGGAGGGCGACATCCCGGCCGACTTCGCGCGCGGCTTCGGCGGCGCCTTCGTGCTCGTGGTCCTGGTGCTCGGTCTTTTCACCGTCGCGCGGCTGATCGGCGGCGGTACGCCGGGCGAGTTGACGAGGCGGCAGCGACGCCGGCTGGCCGCAGAGGCGGCCAGGGCATGATGCGGGCTCGCCTCGGGGCGGTTTCACCGCATATCATTGTCCCTATCATTCAGATAGGGAAATTCGCTAAACTAGGGAAGAGCCATGCGCCGCTCGGCCGGTAACGTCGCGCCGTGGCCCAGGATCATCCTGGCCCTGAGCGGCGTCGCGTCCATGACCCTGGGCCTGGTGCTGCTCCCGGCCGCCCCGAGTTCGCTCGCGGCGACTCAGGGCAGCCCGCCCGCCGCGGCCCGCGGCTCGGGAGTGACCGTCCAGGGCCCGCACATGCTGAACCCGGCCACGATCAACCCGGCCACCGGGGCGGCGCAGCTGTTCCCCCAGGCGAGCACGGTAACGGTGAGCCAGACCGACAACCTGGTCAACCAGCAGCTGAAGGTGTCGTGGACCAATTTCACGCCGACCACGGCTGACACCGAGCCCTACCAGGCCGCGATCACGCTCTACCCGGTGATGGTCGCTGAGTGCCGCGGCGACAACCCCAGCAGCCTGGACAAGTGCTTCGGTGCCACCCAGAGCGGCGTGCCGGGCGGCACCCTCCCGGCAGGACCGATCAACACCGTCTACAGCACCACCGCCGCCAACGGCACGGGCACGGCCGACATCCAGATCCTGACCTCGGTGCAGAATCAGTGGCTGAACTGCAACACGACCCACCGGTGCTCGCTTGCCATCGTTCCGGACGAGGGCGGCAACAACCTCGTTCCGCCTTACGACTGCACGAATCATCTCTATGACGTCTACTCGGCGACCGGCTCCTTCGCGTACGGCGGCGCGCCGTCCGGCTCGCCCGCGTGCTCCTGGGACGACCGGATCATCATCCCGCTGCGCTTCGCGGCCACGCCGCAGGACTGCCCGATCCGGAACGCCAACCTCAAGATCATCGGCTCGCCGATGCTGGGGCGGGCCATGCAGCAGTGGAACGCCAAGCTGTGCGCGGGCGCCGATCCCTTGACGGTCCAGTACAGCTCGGCGCTGCCCGAGCCGGAGGCTATCGCCGCCGTCCAGTCGGGCCTGGGCGACGTCGCGCTGACCACCAGGCCAGCCGCCTCCGCGGTGTCAGGGAACAAGCGATACACCTACGCACCGGTCGCCGTCTCCGCGGTGTCCATCGCCTACTGGGCGGACAACGACGCGACCGGGGATCCGTACACCAGCATGAAGCTCGACCCCGAACTGGTCGCGAAGCTGCTCACCACGTCCTACGCCCTTTCGGGGGTGAGCTGCGCCCCGAACCGGTCGCCGGGCTGTGACAAGGGCGTCGACGGGAATCCCGCCGACATCTTCGTCGACCCGGAGTTCGAGAAGCTCAATCCCGGCATCAGCAACGTGTTCCTCGGCAACGCCACGTCGCCGGCCGACGTCCCCATCGTGCAGTCCGGCCACAGCGACATGACCTACGAGGTGACGCGCTGGATCGCCGCGAACGCCGGCGCGAGCCAGTTCCTGGCCGGAGCGCCCGACCGCTGGGGGATGCGCGTCAACTATTACTTCAACGGCGTGCAGTACCCGACGGACGCGTTCCTCGCCCAGGATCCCACGTCTCAGATGGCGCACGCTTACTCGCCGGTATTCCCGCTGAGCCTGGCGGTCAGCGACATGGTCGAGAACTGGCCGCCCGGCACCGAGGACCAGCTCCAGGGCGGGACCGGCCTGCCCGGCAACTACACCAGGCTGTCGATTGAGCTGCCCGGCCAGCGCGCGCTGTTCGCGGTGCTGGACCAGGGCGATACGGCCGCCTTCCTGATGCCGACCGCGGCGATAGAGAACCACGCGGGCCGCTACGTCACGCCGACGCCCGCGTCCATGGCGGCGGCCCTGAAGTCGATGACGACCAGCAGCAACGGCATTACCCAGCAGGTCAGCCTGACCAGCAAGAACCCGGCCGAGTACCCGCTGACCATGGTCGTCTACGCGATGGTGCCGACCAGCGGCGTCTCCGCGGCGAAGGCGGCCACCATCGCCCGGTGGCTGCGCTACGTCGCCGGACCCGGCCAGGTCCAGGGCTCCGCACCGGGCCAGCTGCCCACCGGCTACCTCCCGCTGACCGCCAAGCTGCGGGCGGAAACGCTGACGGCCGCGGACGCCGTGCAGAACCAGACCGGGACCACGAAGTCCACCCCCAGCCCCAGCCCCAAGCCGTCCGCGTCACCCAGCGCGGCCAAGTCGGTGCAGGCGTCCCCGTCTCCCAGCGTCTCGCTCCCGGCGATCAGCCCGAAGATCACGACCGTCGCGGACCGGAACCCCGTGGCCGCGGGCATCACCCGGTACGTCCTGCCGGTCATCCTGCTCATCGGCGGCGTGACCGCACTCGGCGGGGCATCGTTGCTGGCCGGCAGCTCCGGGGTCATCGGCGTGCGCGCGCGGCGCCTCTACCAAACGGCCCGACGGCGGAAGAGGAAATCGTGATCACTGCCTGGAGGAAACTGGCGAGAGTCGCTGGCGCCGTCGCGGTGACGGCGCTCAGCGTGATCTTCATGTCGGCTCCCGCCAGCGCGGGCGGCTACGTGACGATCAACGGCTCCGGGTCGTCGTGGAGCGAGGTCGCGCTTGACCAGTGGTCGCAGGATGTCCAGTCCAGCGGCATCACCGTCAACTTCAGCCCCGACGGCTCCGCGGCCGGCCGCCAGGACTACATCGCCGGCCAGGACGACTTCGCCGCCTCGGACCCGCCGTTCCGCAACGGGAGCGACAAACTCGCCGGCACCGGCAGCCAGATTCCCTTCGACTACGGGTACTCCTATATCCCGGACACGGCCGGCGGAACGGCATTCATGTACCACATCGTGGTGGCCGGCCACCTGGTGACCAACCTGCGCCTGTCCGGTGAGACCCTCATGAAGATCTTTACCGGAAAGATCACGAACTGGGATGATGCCGAGATCACGCACGACTACGGGGCCCAGCTGCCGAACCTGCCGATCACGCCGGTGGTTCGCTCGGACGGATCCGGGGCGACCTATTTCTTCACCCGCTGGATGGCGCATACGTACCCCAGCGAGTGGAACGCGTTCTGCGAGAAGGTGACCCACAACCGCATCAAGCTGCCCTGCGGGCAGACCGAGTTCTACCCGACGTCCGGCTGGGGCAACGTCAAGGCCGAGAACGGCTCCAACAACGTCGCGACCTACATCACGTCCAGCTACGCCGACGGCGCCATCGGCTACGACGAGTACGCCTACGCGCTGAACTCCCACTACCCGGTCGTCGCGATGCTCAACCCGGCGGGTTACTACGTGCTGCCCAGCGCGTCGAACGTCGCCGTCGCGCTGACCAAGGCGGTCATCAACGAGGACACCCACAGCGTGAACTTCCTGCAGCAGAACCTCGACAGCGTCTATACCTTCACCGACCCCCGGTCCTACCCGCTGTCCAGCTACAGCTACCTGATCACGCCGCGAACCGGCACGAAGGCCCCGCCCAACTTCACCTCGGCGAAGGGACGGACGCTGAGCACGTTCGTCAACTTCCTGCTCTGCGGCGGCCAGCAGCAGATGGCGGCGCTCGGGTACTCGCCGCTGCCACTGAACCTGGTGAAGGGCGGGCTCCTCCAGGTCGACCACATGCCCGGGCACGTGGCCACGCCCAACCCGGTCACCCTGGCCGGATGCAACAACCCGACCTTCACCAACGGCGTGCTCACCCTGCTGAAAAATGCCGCGTATCCGTCACCGTGCGAAAAGGTCGGCGAGCCCCTCGACTGCGTCGTGCGGGACGGGAAGGCGACCACCCCCGGGTCGGGCACCGGCTCCAAGAAGTCACAGAAGCCCGGAGCATCGACAACCGGAGCCAGCGGGTCGCCGAGTCCGGGAACCGGGTCACTGGGGGGCACGGGCACGGGCACCGGCGCGGTGAACGTCACGGGCCAGGTGGTGGACGTGGCAGACGCCAGCGCGGACCGGCCGCTGCTCAGCGTCCTCACCGCACTGGCGATCCTGGTCGCGGTCGCCATGCCCCCGGCGCTTGGCATCTGGCTGCGCCGGCGGCGGCGCCGGGCGCCCGGCTAGCCGGGCCGCCAGCCCGGCCCAGTGTCATCGATCAGCAAGCGAGCGGAGCCCATGGCGATCCTGGAGGAAACCGAGAAGGCGTCAGGCCCGGCCGCGGCCGGCCGGCCGGCCGACTCGGCGCGCCCCGGCCCGTTGGCGACCGACTGGGGCCCGCCGCCGGCCGCTGCTCAGGCGGCCGGCCCGCCGATGGCTGCGGCCGGCCCGGCGACCCGGCAGCGGCCCGTGCTGCGCAGCGTGGGCATCGGCCTGACCCTGCTCGGCGCGTTCCTGCTCGGCTTCGCTGTCTACCTCTACGGCCTGTCCGGCGTGCAAGAGGCGCGCAGCCAGACGATCCTGTACTCGGCGCTGAAGATCAAGCTCGCGAACCAGGTCGCACCACTCGGCGCGACGACGCCAGGTGCGCCGGTCGCGATCCTGAACATCCCGAGCATCGGCGTGCGCGACATGGTCGTGGTCGAGGGCACCAGCCCGGAGAACCTCACCCTCGGGCCCGGGCACCAGCGCGATACCCCGCTTCCCGGCCAGAACGGGGTCTCGGTGGTATACGGGCGCCGGGCAACCTTCGGCGCGCCGTTCGCCCGCCTGGGCCAGCTGCGGCGCGGCGACAAGATCAGCGTGATCACCGGCCAGGGCACGTCCTCCTACACGGTCGAGGCGCTCGGCAGCAGCAGGCTGCTAGTGCAGGACCCGGCACCGAACAGGCTCGTCCTGCTGACCGCCGGGTCGCCCTACGTTCCCAGCTACTACATCTATGCCGACGCGGACCTTACCTCCGCCGTGCGCCAGGATCCGGGCGGCCTGCCCGCCATCACCCCAGCGGAGACGGCCCTGAGCGGTGATGACAGCGCCCTGGTCCTGACCATGGTGTGGGGGCTGGCGCTGGCGCTCGTCTCCGCGGCAGGCACGGTCGCCGCGGCCCGCTGGTCGCCATGGCTGGCCTACCTCGCGGCGGCACCGCTCGCGCTTGCCGTGCTGTGGAACCTGTATCAGAGCCTTGCCGCGCTACTGCCGAACGTGTACTGACGGGCCACCGGTGACCCGATGACGAGCGCCCGATGACCGAGCCAGAGAGCGGAGCCCAGCAGATGAGCGACCTTGCCGCGGAGCATCTTGACGAGCAGCCGGGGTCTGCGCCGCCGTGGACCGAAGCCCGGCGGATGAGCGACATCGCCGCGGATCATCTTGACGAGCAGCCGGAGTCTCCGCCGCATGAGCCGTCGAGCGAAGCCCGGCGGATGAGCGACATCGCCGCGGAGCATCTTGACGAGCAGCCGGAGTTCGCGCCGCGCCACGTCATGGCGGATACCGCCGTGATCGGCTCCAATGGCAACGGCCCGGCGCCCGGCCCCGCTGATCCGCTTGTCGGCCTGGAGGCCCGGGCCGTGTCGGCCTGGTTCGGCAGCCACAAGGTGCTGGAACGGGTATCACTGCGGATGGAGCCGGGCACGGTCACGGCACTCATCGGGCCATCCGGCTGCGGCAAGTCGACGTTCCTGCGGATACTCAACCGGATGCACGAGATGGTGAAGGGGGCCGCCCTGGGCGGTGAGGTGCTGCTCGGCGAGGAGGACATCTACCTTCCTGGCAGCCGCCCGTCGGACATAAGGCGCCGTATCGGCATGGTCTTCCAGAAGCCGAACCCGTTCCCCGCGATGTCGGTCTACGACAACGTGGCCAGCGGGCTGAAGCTGGCCGGCATCAAGGTCCGCGATAAGGACTTCGTGGTTGAGTCCAGCCTGCGCCGGGCGGGCCTGTGGAACGAGGTGCAAAGGCGGCTGAAATCGCCGGGCGGCGCGCTGTCCGGCGGCCAGCAGCAGCGGCTGTGCATCGCCAGGTCACTGGCCGTCGAGCCGAGCGTCCTGCTGATGGACGAGCCGTGCTCCGCGCTCGACCCGACATCGACGCGGCGGGTCGAGGAGACGATCGCCGAACTGCAGGGCCAGGTGACGATCGTGATCGTCACGCACAACATGCAGCAGGCACAGCGAGTCTCGAAGAACTGCGCCTTCTTCCTGGCCGCGGAGAACACCCCGGGGCACATCGTGGAGGCCGGGCCGACGGAGCGGGTCTTCGATTCCCCGGCCGACCCGAGGACCGCCGACTACGTGCACGGTCGGTTCGGCTGAGCACAAGGCCGGGCGAGGGACTGGTGCACCGGGGCTGACGGTCCTAGGTTGGGCACGAGGCGCACCTGGTGTTCCGCGAGGAGGAGATTGCGCATGGCAAAGATAACCGTCACAGTCGACGGGGTCAGCTACGTAGATCACGTGGAGCCCCGGCTACTGCTCGTGCACTATCTGAGGGAAGTCGTGGGCAAGACCGGCACGCCCATCGGATGTGATACGTCCAACTGCGGTGCATGCACCGTGCTGATGGACGGGATCTCGGTGAAGAGCTGCTCCGTGCTGGCCGTCCAGGCGGACGGCTCGCAGATCACGACCATCGAGGGCATGGCGAACCGCGAATGGCATCCGCTGCAACGCGCCTTCCACGAGGAGCACGCGCTGCAGTGCGGCTACTGCACCCCGGGCATGATCATGGCCGCGGCGGACCTGCTCAGGGAGAATCCGCACCCGAGCGAGCAGGAGGTCCGCGAAGGCCTGGAGGGCAACCTCTGCCGCTGCACGGGCTACGAGAACATCGTCCGCGCCGTCCGGCGCGCCGCCGAGGCAGGAGTCAGCGAATGACCACGCAGACCGAGACCAAGCAGGCGCCGGGCGCGGAGCTCGGCAAGGCCCGCCTCCGCAAGGAGGACGAGCGGCTGATCACCGGCCAGACCAACTGGACCGACAACATCGTCCTGCCCGGCATGCTGCACATCGCCTTCCTGCGCAGCCCGTTCGCGCACGCCCGGATCACCTCGGTGGACGTCAGCGCCGCCCGCGGCGAGCCCGGGGTCATCGCCGCCTACTCCGGCGCGGACTTCGCCGGCGAGCAGGGCAGCCTGCCCTGTGCCTGGCCGGTCACGCCCGACATCGTGATCCCGGCCCACCCGCCGATGGCCACCGAGGAGGTGCGCTACGTCGGCGAGGCCGTCGCGTGCGTGGTTGCCCGCGACAGGTACGCGGCCGCTGACGCCCTGGCCGCGATCGAGATCGACTACGAGCCGCTGGAGCCGGTGCTCGACATCCGGACCGCGCTGGACGACGGCTCGCCGAAGGTGCACGAGGCGGGCAACAAGAGCTTCGAATGGGTCTTCGCCAACGGCGATCTCGACGCGGCCTTCCGCGACGCCCCGGTCGTGCTGGAGCGCAACTACCGGCAGCAGCGGCTGATCCCTAGCGCGATGGAGCCGCGCGCGGTCGTCTGCTCCTGCGTGGGCGGGGAGTTCACGCTGTGGTCGGCGACCCAGATCCCGCACGTGCTGCGGGTCATGCTCGCCCTGGTCACCGGCATCCCCGAGCAGAACCTCCGGGTGATCGCGCCCGATGTGGGCGGCGGATTCGGCTCGAAGCTGCAGGTCACGGCCGAGGAGGTGCTCGCCGTGCTGATCGCCCGCAAGCTGGGCAGGCCGGTCAAGTGGACCGAGTCCCGCAGCGAGGGCAACATGACCGTGCACCACGGCCGGGACCAGTGGCAGCGGATCAGGATCGCGGCCGAGCGCGACGGCAAGATCCGCGGCCTGTCGGTCGATCTGCTCGCCGACATGGGCGCATACCTGATGCTGGTCACGCCGGGCGTCCCGCTGCTCGGCGCGTTCATGTTCCCCTCCATCTACAAGATGGACGCCTACTCGTTCCGCTGCACCGGGATATTCACCACCAAGATGCCGACGGACGCCTATCGCGGCGCCGGCCGGCCGGAGGCGACCTTCGCCATCGAGCGCATCGTGGACGAGCTGGCGGCCGAGCTGGAGATCGAGCCGCTGGAGCTCAGGGAGCGGAACTGGATAAAGCACGAGGAGTTCCCCTACACGACCATCTGCGGCCTGACCTACGACTCGGGCAACTACGAGGCGGCGACCGCCAAGGCCAGGGACCTCTTCGGCTACGACGACCTGCGCGCCGAGCAGCAGCGCAGGCGGGCCAGCGGCGATCCGGTTCAGCTGGGCATCGGCATCTCCACCTTCACGGAGATGTGCGGGCTCGCGCCGTCCCGCGTGCTCGGCTCGCTCGCCTACGGCGCGGGCGGCTGGGAGCAGGCGTCCATCCGGATGCTGCCGACCGGCAAGGTCGAGGTGGTGACCGGCTCGAGCGCGCACGGCCAGGGGCACGAGACCGCGTGGAGCCAGATCGTCGCCGACCAGCTCGGCGTGCCTTACGAGGACATCCGGGTGCTGCACGGCGACACCCAGGTATCGCCCAAGGGCATGGACACCTACGGGTCCCGGTCGCTGGCCGTCGGCGGGATGGCCCTGGTCTCCGCCTGCGACAAGGTCATCGAGAAGGCCAAGACCATCGCATCCGCGATGCTGGAGGCCCCGCCGGAGGAGGTGGAGTTCGAGGCCGGCGTGTTCAGCGCCCGGAACGGCTCCGGCGCGTCCAAGACCATCCAGGAGATCGCCCTGGCCGCGTTCGCCGCGCACGACCTGCCGGACGGCGTCGAGCCGACGATTGACGCCGACGCCACCTACGACCCGGACAATTTCTCCTTCCCGCACGGCACGCACCTGTGCGCGACCGAGGTGGACACCGAGACCGGCATGGTCACCATCCGCTCCTATGTGGCGGTCGATGACATCGGCAAGGTGGTCAACCCGCTCATCGTGGAGGGCCAGGTGCACGGCGGCATCGCCCAGGGCATCGCGCAGGCACTCTACGAGGAGGCCGTCTACGACGACGCGGGCAACCTGCTGACGACGACCCTCGCCGACTACCTGGTGCCGTCCGCTGCCGACCTGCCGTCCTATGTCACCAGCCGGACCGAGAGCCCGGCGGCCAACAGGCTGGGCGTCAAGGGCGTCGGCGAGGCCGGCACCATCGCGTCGACCCCCGCCGTGGTCAACGCGATCGTGGACGCCCTGCGGCCCCTGGGAATCAGGGACATCACCATGCCGTGCACGCCAGAGCGCGTCTGGCGCGCGATCCAGGGCGCGCGCGCCAGCAGCGGCGACACCGCAAACGTCCAGAACGGAGGCACGGCATGATCCCGGCGAAGTTCGACTACGTCCGGCCAGCCTCGCTGGCCGAGGCCATCAGCGCGCTGGCCGGCGGCGGCGAGGACGCCAAGGTCATCGCCGGCGGGCAGAGCCTGCTGCCGCTGCTGCGGCTCAGGCTCGTCTACCCGGACCTGCTCGTGGACGTCGGCGGCATCGCCGAGCTGCGCGGGGTCAGCGACCAGGGCGACACCCTGCGGATCGGCGCCCGCACCACGCATTACGACATCGTCGGCGATCCGCTCATCGGCGCGCACTGCGGGCTGCTCGCGGAGGCGGCGGGCACTGTCGCGGATCCCGCCGTGCGGCACCGCGGCACCCTGGGCGGCTCTCTCGCACACGGCGACCCGGCCGGCGACCTGCCTGCGGTGATCCTCGCGCTCGATGCGACACTCACCGTCCGGGGGCCCGGCGGTGAGCGGGAGATCAGCGCCGCCGATTTCTTCGTCGACTACCTGACCACCGCGCTGCGGCCCGGTGAGATCCTCACCGCCATCACCATCCCCAAGCTCGGGGATGGCTGGGGCTACCGGTACGAGAAATTCCACCGGACGGCGCAGTCGTGGGCGACGGTCGGCGTGGCCGCGCTGGCCCGGCGCTCGAATGGCACGGTCGCCGAGGCTAGGATCGGGCTGACCAATATGGGCTCTGTCCCAGTCAGGGCCGCGGCGGCAGAATCGGCCGCGGCCGGCGCGCCTGCCAGCCGCGACGCGCTCCGCTCCGCCGCCGCTCACGCGGCCGACGGAACCGAGCCGCCCGGCGATCTGCATGGTGCGCCCGACTACCGCCGCCACCTGGCGCGGGTGCTGACAGGAAGGGCACTCGCAGCGGCGGCAGGAGTCTGAGCGATGGAACTAGAGCACTCATTCACCGTTCCGGTCCCGGTGGACAGGGCGTGGGATGTGCTGCTGGACGTGGAGAGGGTGGCGCCCTGCATGCCGGGCGCCTCCCTCGACTCCGTG
>Ga0302326_10027759_pt1 | contig 11411 bp, 19 predicted proteins | sample Palsa_T0_3_FD_202264 | JGI IMG/M metagenome (GOLD analysis project Ga0302326, IMG submission 202264) | Peat permafrost microbial communities from Stordalen Mire near Abisko, Sweden - Palsa_T0_3 | ecosystem: Environmental > Terrestrial > Soil > Palsa > Peat permafrost | place: Sweden: Abisko...
ACCGAGATGGCGAGCTGATCAACGTAGCTCCATACGGTGATGTTCAGGCCGCTGCCGGCAACTATGGGCCCCACGGAATAGATCTCGCTGACCGTTGCACCCTCGAGGTGGCCTCGCTCGCGAGGACCCGCGACGTTGGAGATTGTCAGGTTCATGACGCTGGCCGATTGGACGCGTCGAGCTTGGGCGCGGAAGAGCCGTGGCGCGAGCGCAGGAGGCAGGTAGGACAGCCAAGCCGGCAGCACCATCGGCCCGAGCAACTGGTGGTTCTCTTTGGCGATCTTCGTGCTCATCGAGGTCAGCCGCACACGCTCCAGCGGATCGTCGATGTGGACCGGTAACGAGGGGGTCAGATAGGTGAACTCATTGCCCACCAATCGATCCGGAGAGGTGTTGTAGCTCACCGGCACCCCGGCGATCAGCGGCGAGTCGGCTGCGCCGTCGTACCGCAGCAACAACCGGCGCAGCGCGCCGGCGGCAGTTGCCAGCACCATGTCGTTGATCGTGACGCCCAGATGTTTGCCCGTCTGCTTGACATCCGAGAGCGCCAGCGGCGCCGTCGCGAACCGCCGCCCCGGAGAGACCACATGGTTGATGAAGCTTTCCGGCGGCGCGAAGTTGCGGGCCAGGTCCGGATGCTGGCCCCGCTCCTTGGACCGGCGACGCACCCGTGACACGCCGCCAGCCGTCTCACTCACCAACCGTGGCAGTTTTCGGATTAGTCGCAGATGGTCACGTGCGGCGGCCTTCAGCAGATTCGCTGAGGTGGTTTCCGAATCGTGGGAAGCGTGCACACCGACGGTCGGGTGGTGTGGCTGCATCGCCTGGGCCATCTGGTTGGCCGACGCCACCCCGTCGGCGAGTGCGTGATGGACCTTGTGGATGATTGCGATCCGGTTGTCGGTCAGGCCTTCGGCGACGTGCATCTCCCACAGCGGGTGCCCACGATCCAGCGGGGTGCTCGCGATGTGGCCGATCAACTGATCCAGTTCGCGACGTCCACCCGGAGCGGGCACTTGTACGTGGCGAACGTGGTAGTCCAAATCGATATCGTCGTTCTCTATCCACATCGGGTGATGCAGCTTCAACGGAATGTCCACAAGCTGGTAGCGGAGCGGCGCCAAGGCGAGCAACCGCGGGTACGCCAGCTGGCGGAACAATTCGAAGGTGAATCCGCCTTCCACGCCGGACACGTCAAGCACGCCGATCTTCAGGGTGTGCATGTGAATTTCGGGCGTCTCGCTGTACAACATCAGCGCGTCCACGCCGTTGAGTCGCCTCACATCCCACCTCGTTCGCCAGCCCAATACTGTGTCCCCATTGCACTCCGTCTGACGGTCGGGCACCGGGACTTCGACCAAACCAAAGCCAACGATTTCCATTCAAGGCGCGACACTTCGCCAATATTTGGTGCTCCGGCATACGTATGTGCCGTGTCGCCCAACGCACGTCCGATCAGGGGTTTGGCCTGACCCCGGTTGGCGGGTCCAGTGGACCAATTCTTGGGGTCCTGCCAGTGGGATCTCGTCGACGTGGAGATCAGAAACACGTCGGAGCACGTCGGGCTAATTGGCGGCCGGGGTGCCCCACGCCGTCCTTGGCGAAACCATCACTCGCCAAATGCTCTACGTCGCTCTAACCCGCGGCCGCGACGCCAACACCGCCTATCTCTACGAACGAACCACCGAGCACGACCACGGGCGCGAACCATCCGACCGCGTGCACTCGATGCAGCGCCGCACCACCCATCACGCCGGCCAACTCATCCGGGCCATCATTGTCAACCACGACAACCAACTCATCACCGCACACGACACCGCCGCCCAATCCGTGAACACCCAGTTGCCCGAACGAGTTCAAGACCTCCTCCACCGCAGAACCGGAGCGGTCCACCGTCGGCGAGAGGCCTTCCAACGCTGGCGAGCAGAAATACAGAGCTACACGCAAGCGATGGCCCAGGCTCGAGAACGCCACGCACAGCGCAGTCGAGACCAAAGTCTCGATTGCGGGATCGAGATGTAATGACAGCTGGGACTGCGCGGAATTCTCAACCAGCATGAAGCACAGGTGAGGAGTTTCTCTACTGGTATCAAGCAAACCGACTCCAGCAAACCCGGGGTACATCATGTCCACTCGATGTCCAATTGGACATTGAAGTGAGACGGCGGGCGGCTCACGACGCGTCCGTTGAGCTGGACTCGACCGGCGACCGCGGGCAGCCGCTTTTCACTGTGCAGCTGCCCGCGGCAGTCTCCCGCCGTCACCGGATCTTGGTCCGCCGACGTGTTGGCAGGCCAACTGATTTCAGCTGGTGCTGTATGCCCAATAGTCATACGTGCCGCCGGGCACCGGGCATAGGCCGTGGTATGCGGCCAGCACGAACTGATCCGCTTGGTCCCGGGTCAGTTGTGGATGGTCTTGCACCAGGCCCGCGGCTATCTGAGTACCCGCCATCTGCCGAACCCACAGTCTCCTGCACACCTGGTAGCCGTCTTCCAGCATCGCCGGATCCGTTCCGGTGATGCCCGCCGCCCGTGCGGCGGCCAAGAAGTCCGGGACGCCCTGAGGATGCGGTACCGGGCTGGCCCCGGCCGGCGCGGCCAGGCCGAGGGAAATAACGGCTCCAGCAACACCGATGAGGATTTTGCCGATCATGAGAGTTCTCCTGTTCACAGTGCGTTTTTATTAGTGATGTTCGTGATTAATAGTTGGGATACCTGTACTTCATGCTGCCTGTGTGCTCGGTAAGGTCTTCTTGCCCGTGATGAGTGCTGGCTCGCAACGGTCAAATGCCGCTTCACCAGCGCATTCATGGCGAAAAATTGAGATTTCACTCGCAGCGTTGTTGGCCTGACTCGGACGAACGTGCGCGCTCTTGTGACCTACTCCGCGAGGTAGCACGGAAAATTAGGGCGGCGCGCATGGGTTTCGTGTCGTCTGGCCGTATCGAGACCGCCCGTGATAAGCGCGCGCGATTCAGCGCGATCAACCAGGGTCGGTGACTGCCTTCAGGTATCGAGGCCGCAGCGTGAAGGAGAGTTGTTCTGCCTTGACTTGCTCAGGCCCGAGCCACACGGCACGAAAACCGTACGGCCGACCTCAGCAGCGAAGAATGCAGAACAGGGTTGACGTGTGTCGGTCGTCAGAATCCCTCGCGAACGCAGCGCAAGGGGCGCCGCGCGGCTGAAATTGCGCCGAAACAAAGGATTTCGGTAACGCCGACCAGTCCGAATGCGGCGACAACGGAGCCCAGTTCGACGGGAGATCGTGGGTCATCCACACGTAGCGGAATGGCTTTCGTGAAATCGGCACCGGACGCGAGCTACCGCGAGCTTTCAGGGCGATCACAGTTCCGGTGGCGTTCACCGGTTGGAACTCGTTGACGCCGTGCTGGACATGCTCGACGGCGTGGGTCCACGCTCCCGGTTCCGGAAGTGCGTTGGTGGTGTAATGCGGGCGCAACGCCGACCCAGCGACCAGCGCCACAAACAAGCTCAGCGCGCAGACGACCGCCGCGGCGTGTTCTCGCCGCCGAGTCTTCGCGCTACGGCACCCATTCATCGTGCAGATATCATACAAAACCGCCCTGTACTGCAGTATTCCGTAGACTGTGAAATGCCTGCAAGTTTGCTGAGGCGTGACTGTTGGCTGACGCCGCGGAGTCTCATTTGTAGAAAAATGAGACCTGCCAAATCTGCCCACTTCCTGGCGCTGTTCCCGCACGTGAACTGTCTCGTATCTTGTCTCGCACCGCACGTCTCGAATCCCTGGTGTCAGTCGAGGGGGGTGAGACGAATCGCTCAGCGGTGGTTGCAACTGGCGCGTGGCGGGCCGGGGGCTGGTGGCGCCGAATTCGTCAAACCTGCCGTCCGGGACACATCGCTGACAAGCGTTGACGGCATGTTGCCCGAAAGGGGCAGCTTAAACGGGAAAGAGGCTAGATAACATCGGGGCAGCACGTCGGCGGGAGGACAACCCACCCGCGCTCAGTGGGCACCAGGTCGCCGACGAAGTTGTTCGGGAAGTCATCGCGACGCCGATCGGCCACGCAATGTTCTACCCCGAGCCACCGACAAGCAACGCGCGGCGCCCGTACCGTCTCGGCTATGACGCAGCCGCCGCCGCCTGCCCCAGGTTGGTATCCAGACCCGTCAGGCGCAGGAAGCCGCTACTGGGATGGCAGAAGCTGGGGACCAGCCGCGCCGCCACCCGCCGCGGGTGGATTGCCGAAGAAGAAGCAATCGGTACCCAAGTGGGTCATTGTCTTTGCCGTCATAGCGGTGCTGATAGCCATCGGCGAAGCCGGCTCACACAGCAACAACAGCAGCTCAACGTCGACATCGTCGTCGACGACCACATCCGCGGCGATCGCGGCTGCACCGCCCGCCACGAACACCGCCCCACCTCCGCTGGCTGGAATCGGACAGGAAGTCCGCGACGGCAAATTCGCGTTCGTTGCAACGTCCGTCGACCAGTCAAAAACGGCTGGCGACCCCAGCAATCAGATCGAAACAGTCACTGCGCAAGGTGAATTCGTTAACGTGCACCTAAAAGTGAGAAATGTCGGTGACCAGGCCCAGAGCTTCTTTGCGTCGAATCAGAAGCTTCAAATCGGCGACAAGCAATTCAGCGCCAATGACACGGCGGCCATGTGGATCGGGTCGATGACCGTCGAAATCAAGCCGGGAAGCACCATTCAGGCCGTGGTGTCGTTCGACGTGGCGCCGGGCACGTCCAACGGCGGGGTGCTCACGGTGCACGACTCGATCTTCTCTGGCGGCGCAAAGATCAGTTTGCAGCAGCCCGGCAATAAGACCTGACACCGTTCGGACCGCCCCGCTACGGCAGGCGGCGCTCTTCGTATCTTCATCGAAACCGGCGATCCCGACATCTGACCACGGCTCGTGCATCCTCGCGGTATTGCGAGGATCAGCAGGCGCCACCACACCTCCCCCTTGCAGCTAAGCCGTATCCCACATGTGTACATGACCGGTACACCCAGTGCGTCGTCGCTGCTCAGTAGGCGCGTCTGTGATCGATATCGCAGGCCTTGCTGGATGAGATACAAGATAAACCCGAGTTGTACCTAGGGAACATCTAGGAAGTGCGCAACATCGAGGAGGCCCGTAATGTCCGCCGTAGAAACTCACATGGATCTCGACCGCATAACCAATCCACTGAGGTTGGTCAAAGTCCTCGTCGGTGCCGTTGGAGCCGTCATCGCCATAGGCCTGGCCGCGCCGGCTGGCGCCAGCCCGGCAATACCGCAACCCCAGGCCGTCCCGGACTTCCTGGCCGCCGCACGCGCGGCGGGCATCACTGGAACGGATCCGGCGATGCTGGAAGACGGCTACAGCGTGTGCAGGAGACTGTGGGTTCGGCACATGCCGGGTACTCAGATAGCCGCTGGCCTGGTGCAAGACCATCCACAGCTGACCTCCGACCAAGCGGGGCAGTTCGTGCTAGCCGCATACCACGGCCTGTGCCCGGTGTCCGGCGGCTCGTATGACTACTGGGCATACAGCACTGGATAGGAGCCGATGTGGCCAAACGTACCGGCGAAGAACGGTTCTGGGCGAAGGTCAACGACGCCGACCACTGAACCGCGGGCTTGCGGTTGTACATCATCCACACCCGTGTTGGACGCGGAGCCCCCTCTCGAACGGTTCCGAGCAGGAACGTTTCACTTGTCGTCTGATTTTTGGCAACACCTAAGCCAATTCCACTTAGCGCGTTACCTGTTGGGTCAGCCGATGACTGCGCGATTTGCTACAGCCACTGGGCTGCTGGTGGGAGCTTCGCTAACAACCGCTGCAGCCGCCGTCGCCGATCCTGGCGATACCGTGACCTACACGGTCAACTCGGACGGCCCGCTGATGTCGGTGTCGTACTACGACGAGATGGACAACATGCTCCAGGTAAAAGACCAGCCGGCCAACTGGTCTACCACTTTTACGAGCGAAGCGACTTCTGGGCTGTTTGCCGTCGACGCGCAGACCAGAGGCGAGAAGGTGTATTGCCAGATCATCATCAACGGGCAGGTCCGCGACCCGAAGTCCGCCACCGGCCGAAACAGCTTGGCCAATTGCTCGGTACCCATCTACGCGACCCCGGCGCCACCCGCTACCTAGCGCTGGCTGAAGCCGCGTTACCTGGCCTCGCGAGCGGGTTGAGATGCCTGCACATCTCCGCTCAAATAGCGGCGTTGCAGACCAGTGATATGGGCCTGAGCTTCATGGATGTCTCGCCGCAACGCTGCGGCGTCCAACTGAGCACCGCGTTTTTGTAGCCATGTCATCTGGCTAATCATCTTGTCCCGCACATCGCTCAAAGCCTGGATCAGTATCTCGGCCTGAGCTGCGTTGCGTTCACTCATTAGGGAATGGTCTCATCTGCCGGTGAGCTGGGCGCGTGCAGCGGCCCGCCCCGAGGAGACGCAGCCCGTCCGTGGCCGGCCAGCGCACGACGGCCAGGACGTCGTCCAGTTCGATGCCGTTCATCGCTGCGCCTCCAGTACCTGTCGCATCGATCAATTAAGTGGCAATATCGGCGCTATTCGGGACCCGGTGAACGGAGTGATCAATGACTTGGGCAATGTCATCCGGCGTCCGCGGCAACATCAGGAAGATCGCGGTGGCGGGGGTGCTTATCGCTACACCCACGGCCGGCGTGAGCGTCCCGGCGTATGCGCAGCCCGGTTTCGGCGGCACGCCGAATACGCCGGCTGTGCTCCCGGCGCCGCCGCCAGCGGATCCACCCACCGATGCACCACAGCCGCCACCAGCGCCGGCCCAACGGTCGAATGGTGAGTACTACAACCCAAATGACCCAAATGACTGGTGGCCTTACGCTGGCACCGGCAGTTTCTGAGTGTCCGAAAGGCGCCGCAGGGAAAGGTTGCGGCGACCCGCCTAATGGGATTCGATCAGCGCGTCGTTGACGGGTTTGGGCCTGGTTGACGAGAGGCTGGTCTCACAGCGGTGGCGCATCGCGCGCTTTCATCGCGAGGTAAGCGCTGATGATGACTGGCTCGACCCTGACCGCGTGCGGTGGTGGTTCGGCGTCGGCGCGGTGTTCGATGAGGTATCTGCGCTCGGTGTTGGAGAGGGAATCCGAGTTCCACCATTTGTCGAGCGTCTTGCGGACACTGCTTAGCTGGATTGCTGCCGGTTCGGACAGCTTCCAGCGGTCCGAATCCCCGCGCAGCTGTTTGACTACGGCGTGCCCGCCCAGGATGGCGTCGATGTGGCCGGCAAGCTCACCTGAGATTGTGCGATGCGGGTTTCTCAATAGTGCGACTTGGTCCTTTATCGCCAGCTCGTGTAACCATGTGTGGCTGACAGCCTCCGCAAAACCCCCGGTCATGAGCGAACACTAGTCCCGCTGCCTGTGAGTTCTATATATCGCGCGGGCAGGCGATCACGCCTACTGGTCAGATGCCGGCTGCCACGTCCCGGTGCCAGGGCCCACCTCGCCGTCATGTTCTACCTCGGACCACCGACAGAAACCTCACAGCATCTCGGACGCGCGGGCTGCGTGGCCGGGTCTCCCGGCTCTCTGCCAACGTCGCACGCGCATATACGACCCCCGGCGCGCAAATCTACGTATCGACGCCGATGGTTTTCGATTGCCCACGCCGCACGATCGAAGGGTGGCCAAGTGCCCCGACTCCAAGGGGCCTTTCAAGAGGAGAAGAAATCATGACAAAACCTACTGGCATGGTGTTGGCTGCCGGCGCCGCTTTCGCGGCCGCGGTGATCGGACTGGCTCCCGCGGCCAGGGCCGACGAACCCGATCCGTTCCAGCTACTTTTCGGCGATACCGGGCTCAACACCTGGACCCCTTCGGCGGACGCCTATTTGGACACCAACGATCCGACCCTGGCCGCCCACTTCGAAGCGAGCGTCGACGGCTTCCAACAAGGTGGAAGTTTTTTAATTCCTAACGACCCGTTCACCTTCGTGACCGACGAACTCGACCACAGCGCGTTTAGCGGTGGCTTTCCGGACAACGCCATTGGTGACTTCGCCGTGGGCCTGGATTACTCGGTGGATGCCGTCGGCCTGTACCCGACGATCGACCCATTCCTCGATGTGCTCTTCGGCGTTGGAGTCTGATTGACCATCGAATCGATGATCGCCCGCGAGCGGTTCGAGGTGGCCCCGCGAGGTGGCGATACGCGGAAAGAGCAGTCTCCAATGAGGATTGGGCCCCCCGGAGAGTAGGAGCGGCCCGATCAACAACTTGGACGTGAGTCGCGGCCTGACGGTTCCCGCGTGTCTCGGTGAACGTCCAAACAAGAACAGGTAGCGGACTACTCGCGTCCAGTTGCACTGCTTCGCAGCACCATTGAACGGTGAGCCATTGGCCCCACTCCAAGGTGGTCATTCAAACGGTTTTAAGGGAGAAGAATGGGAAATGTTTTGAAGATGCCGCGAGGCGAGGCACGTCCTCCGGCCTCTTGGATCGCCGAACTCGACCGGGTCCGCGCCGACAACCGCAGGCTTAGCCTCGAACTCGCCGCTGCACGCAGCCAGCATGACAGCTGTTCAAGTGTCAGTCCGCTTGAAGGCTTCACGGGTGGCCCCCTGTGTTGGTAGCGGCGGCGCGAGCCCGCTGAGAAGCGCCTATGCCCACCCTGACCGACTGACCCGCCAACGCCCTCAAGGGTTTTGGGGGCGGGTAAGGCTTGCTAGCCGGTTCCCGGCTGCCACGTCCCGGTGTCTGGGTGATACCGAAACCCACACGCAGGTGCGCCACACCGAACTCACCGACCAGCCGCCGTCGCTGTAGTTGTGGCCGTCCAGGCAGCACGTGGGTGGCACAACCACCCAGCCGCGCTCCGTCGGCACGAGGTCACCGACGAAGTTGTTCGGGAACTCGTCGCGACGGGATTCGGCCACCGCGACGTTCTACCTCGGACCTCCGACAGAAACCTCAGCACCCACTCAGGCCGCGTACACGGCCCCGATGACGGTGTAGATCAGCCTCAGAACTTCACGAACTCGCGGAGTGCGGTAATGACGCGGCTTACTTCTGCACGCTGGTCGATCGGAATGGGACCGGCTGGAATGCTAACTGCGCCGTCACTGAAGATGACCTTGATGGGTTCGGCCGGATAAAACACGTTCGGGTTGCCTTCGGCGGCGTAGAAGGCCCCGTATCGAATCCCGATGATGTCAGCAAGCGGCCGGACCCATACAGACCAGCTTGACGGGGTGAGCTCGTTCTCGCGTTCCACACGTTCGTCATAATCAGCCTTCTTGTACCTGATTAGGACATAGCCGACAGAACGCTCGGTGACAACCCAGCATTTCCACGCCGTTGTCGATGCCGTGGTGTCCATCGACGACCAGGTCGCTGCGCTGACCGAGCTGTCGATGATGGAATTCAATGCGACGACGACCGCCTTCGGCGCTGATGTGCCCGCGAAAGACGCAAACCCTTGGATCTCGCGCCACCGCGTTTCATCAAACTCCATGACTAGAAGCCTGCCAGAATCCTCGATAGAACTGACGCACTTACTGTGCATGTATCGGGCCGCCCTCCAGGAGAGCAGGGGCGGCCCGAACAACTATTCAGACGCCGGCCTAGGGGGATCCGGTTCCCGGTTGCCAGGTCCCGGTGTCAGGGTGATACCGGGACATGGCAGGGGCGCTGGCAGGCAAACAGGCTGTTTCTGACGCCATCCTGGCACGATGGGTGATTTAGTCGGAGAATCCGTAGTGCAATGTCTCTCGACGATCACGCAGGAGTTGCACAATGACAGAAGACCAGCCGCAGCCAGGCACTCTCCCCTGGGTGCAGTTCCGAGAAAACATGCTGACGGCGCGTGAAACCCGCCGCAAGGCGGCGATCGACGCGGTGCGGCGGTTCGTTGATGTCCATCCAGTGGTCAGCCGACTCCCTCGGGTCAAGGCCATCATCGACGCACGGTTGCAGCTGCGCGAGGACCTTCTTTCCGCGCGATTTCAGTTCCGTCGCGCGGTCGTGCACGGCGTGGGCCAATTGGTTTCCGGCGCATAGGTGCAGCGCGCTCGGCGCTCGTCGCCAGCCTCGGGCGCCCCGACCAACCGTTATTCGCGGAGCAGTGGGAAGGCCCGTCATCCGGAAGGGATGACGGCTCTGGGTCGGGCAGCTCGGACTCAGCCGGCGACGCATCTGCCGGCACAGCACCTTCCTGGACGCCAAGCCACAAACGCAAGCCGCGTCGGACACGCTCTGCCACGGCACAATTCCCTTCTTGCTCAACCTCAGCCACAGGTTTACACCCCGAGATCAGCTCAATCACTGACGACACGCCGCGCCGATTGCGATCCATCGTGATCTTTTTGGCGTATAAGCACATCTGCCCCGTGGGTACCTGTAGCCACATTGGCAACAGTGAGTCTCGAACACTGATTACTTGCCCCGACGGCACCCGAACTTGCCTTCGACCGCCGTCGATGCGGTTAGTGTTTCCGAATTGGGCGGAGAGCGGCGGAGGGGTGTTACCCGCGATGCGGAGCAAAGGCGGCAAGGGCGATAAGACGGTGATGTTGGCCGGGGTTTTGCCCTGCATCGGGTTCGTGGCGATGCTCGCAATACAACCTGCGACGGCTCATGCTGATCCAGACAGCGAATTCCTATCGTGGCTCAATAATTACGGAATCGACCTCTCAGAAATAATGGGGCACACCATCACTCGGCAGGATGCCATCGAGCTTGGGCACGATATATGCAAAGACCTCCATGGCGGGAAGTCGGCAGAGGCCGAGACAAGCGAGATTTATAGGGGTATGCCGAAAATCAGCGACAAGCTCGCCGGAAACTTGGTGTCAGCCGCTCAGTACACGATCTGCCCCGACACTCTTACCTGACGACCAGACACCGCAATGATGCTCGTGAGCATACGGATGGCACTGGGCGGCTACGACACTGATTCGGCGCTATCCGGCACTGGATCACGCCAATCCTCGGGAGCCTCGATGCGGGCTTTGATGTCCGCGTGTTCTTCGAGGAGGTACAGCAGGTTGCCGCCGTCAATCAGCTCGATGGGCTTGTTTTGCGCGAAGTCAAACGACGCTTTGCCGTACCCGCTGGTCGTTACAAGTATTCCCTTCGACGCACCTTCATTTTGAAGCGTGCCGAACAGGTCGCGGACAGCGGAAACGCCGACCGTGTTCTTATAGCGTTTGGCCTGAATTACGACCTTGCCGCCGAAAATGGGTCGCGTGTCGTAGGCGATGCAGTCAACGCCGCCGTCAGCATGTTGGTGGCACGACCACCCATCCGCGCTCCGTATGCACGAGGTCGCCGACGAAGTTGTTCGGGAAGTCATCGCGACGCCGATCGGCCACGCGATGTTCTACCCCGAGCCACCGACAAGCAACGCGCGGCGCCCGTACCGTCTCGGCTATGACGCCGCCGCC
>Ga0302326_10027760_pt1 | contig 11411 bp, 11 predicted proteins | sample Palsa_T0_3_FD_202264 | JGI IMG/M metagenome (GOLD analysis project Ga0302326, IMG submission 202264) | Peat permafrost microbial communities from Stordalen Mire near Abisko, Sweden - Palsa_T0_3 | ecosystem: Environmental > Terrestrial > Soil > Palsa > Peat permafrost | place: Sweden: Abisko...
GAGCCGCGTGGTGTCGAGCGCCTCCTCGGGGCGCACGTCGATCGTGTCGGCGTCACGCTGCATCATCGGCGCGACCGGGCCGGGATCGCGGCGAGGTGCGACGTGTCGTTGGCGCTCATCAGCAAACGCCGTCCGCCGCCGATGCGCAGCACCGACACCGATGCGTTGGCCAGCGGGAACAGAAAGTCGTGCGGACTGGCGGCGATCGTACCCAGCGCGGCGTTGATCGCGCCGGCGTGCGAGACGACGGCGACGCGCTCGCCGCGATGACGCGCCGCAATGGCGTCGAGCGCACCGAGCATGCGCGCGCGCACGCGCGCCGACGCTTCGGTGCCGGGAATCCCTTCCCACGAACCGTCGCGCATCGCGATCATCGCCAGCCACGCCAAACGGTCGCGCAGCGCCATCGTGTCGTCGGTCGCGCCGATCGTGATCTCGGTGACGCCCGGCTCGACGCGCACCTCGACGCCGGCCACCGCGGCGATCGCCTCGGCCGTCTCGTGCGCGCGGCGTACCGGGCTCGCGTATACGGCGGCGATGCCGAGCTCGGCGAAGCGTTCGGCCAGGGCTTCAGCTTGCGCGCGGCCGCGCGGGCTGAGCGGGTGCGCTTCGTAGTCGTCGTACACGGTGAACGACTCGTCGGACTCCGGTACGGCGTCGGCGTGCCGCACCACGTGCAGCTCCGCGGCGCCGCTGCGCAGGCTGAGCTCGAGCGTGTCCAGCGGGTCTTGCCGGCTCACCGACCGCCCTTCGCCAGCTCGTACTTGGCGATCGAGCGCATGTGCACTTCATCCGGACCGTCGACGATACGCAGCGTGCGCGCGTGCGCGTACGCCGCCGCAAGATGCTCGTCGCCGCTCACGCCGCGCGCGCCGAAAGCCTGGATCGCGCGGTCGACGACGCGGCACGCCATGTTGGCGGCGGCGACCTTGACCATGGCGAGCTCGTTGCGCGCGACCTTGTTGCCGAACGCGTCCAGCTGCTCTGCCGCATGGTAGACCAGCAGACGCGTCTGATCGATCTCGATCCGCGACTCGGCGATCCACTGCATGATCACGCCTTGCTCGGCGAGCGGCCGCCCGAAGGCGGTGCGTTCTTTGACGCGCTTGACCATCGACTCGAGCACGCGCTCCGCCAAACCGATCGCGCGCATGCAGTGGTGGATGCGCCCCGGGCCAAGCCGGCCTTGTGCGATCTCGAAACCGTGGCCTTCGCCGACCAGAATGTCCTCGGCCGGGATGCGCACGTTCTCGAAGGTGATCTCGGCGTGGCCGTGCGGCGCGTGATCGTAGCCGAACACGCTGAGCGTGCGCACGACGGTGACGCCCGGTGCGTCGATCGGCACGACCGCCATCGTTTGCTGCTGATGCTTGGGCGCGTCGGGGTTCGAGCGTCCCATGAAGATCAGGACCTTGCAGCGCGGATGGCCGGCGCCCGACGTCCACCACTTGCGCCCGTTGATGACGTACGAGTTGCCGTCGCGCACGATCTCGGCGCTGATGTTCGTCGCGTCGGACGACGCGACGGCGGGCTCGGTCATCGAGAAGCCCGACCGGATCTTCGCGTCGAGCAGCGGCCGCAGCCAGCGCTCCTTGTGCGCGTCGCTGCCGTAGCGCGCGAAGACTTCCATGTTGCCGGTGTCGGGTGCCGAGCAGTTGAAGACCTCGGGCGCGATCTCCGAACGGCCCATCACCTCGCACAGCGGCGCGTACTCGCGGTTGGTCAGGCCGGCGCCCCACTCGGGCTCGGGCAGGAACAGGTTCCACAGCCCCTGCGCGCGCGCTTTGACCTGCAGCTCGTCCATGATCGGCGGCTGCGCCCAGCGGGTCGGCCCGCTCTCGAGCTGCTCGTGGTAGACGCGTTCGTTCGGGTAGACCTCGGCCTCCATGAACGACTCGAGGCGCTCGCGCAAGGCCGAGGCTGGTACGGCGGTAGCGGTCATCCGCTACCCTTTGCCGCCCGCGGCCGGAATCCGTCGCCGGCCGGGAATGCTAGGATGACGAGATTTCCAGAGCGGAGGACATCGACCACGAGACAAGCGAGCGGCGCCCCGTCGTGAGCGCATCGGTAGCGGCTCCCGGGCGCCGGCGGCCGATGACGGCGGTCGAGCTCAAGGCCGAGCGCAAGGCGAACCCGCCGCTGGCCATGATCACCCTCACCGTCATGCTGGGGCTGATCATGGCGATCATCGACACGTCGATCGTCAACGTGGCGCTCAACGACATGGCCGGCAACCTGGGTTCCTCGGTCGACGAGATCGGCTGGGTGGCGACCGGCTACATCCTGGCCTGCGTGATCGTCATGCCGCTCAACGGCTGGCTGACGGCGCGCTTCGGGCGGCGCAACTTCTACGCCGCCTGCGTCGCGCTGTTCACCGTCGCGTCGTTCATGTGCGGCACCGCCACCAGCGTCTGGCAGCTGGTCTTCTACCGCGTCATCCAAGGCTTGGGCGGCGGCGCGCTGCAGCCGACCGCGCAGGCGATCCTGTTCGAATCCTATCCGCCCGACAAGCGCGCCGGCGCCATGGCCATCTTCGGGCTGGGCGCGATGGTCGGGCCGGCGATCGGTCCGACGCTGGGCGGCGTGATCGTCGACAACTACTCGTGGCCGCTGATCTTCTACATCAACATCCCGATCGGAATCGCCGCGTTCCTGATGACGCTGGCCTACATTCGCGACCCCGCCTACCTCAAGCGCGACAAATCGCCGGTGGACGTGATCGGACTCGCGCTGTTGACCGCCGGCGTCGCCTCGGTGCAGTACGTGCTCGAGCGCGGTCAGCGCGAGGACTGGTTCTCGTCGGCGACGATCGACGTGCTCACGGTCGTGGCGGTCGTGTCGCTGGTGATCTTCTGCTTCCGCGAATGGTACGACCCGCGGCCGCTGGTCGACCTCAAGGTCTTCAAGTCGCGCGCCTTTGCCGCCGGCAACGTCATCGGCATCATCACCGGCTTCGGGCTGTTCGGTACGGCGCTGATCATCCCGCTGTTCCTGCAGAACGTGTTGGGCTTCACCGCGACCGAGACAGGGCTGGTGCTGCTGCCCGGCGCGATCGCGACGGCGATCAGCATGCCGATCGCGTCGCGCATGGTGGCGAAGGTCGACGGGCGCGCGATGATCGCGTTCGGGCTGCTCATCTTTGCCGCTAGCGCGTGGTGGATGGGCAACATCAACCAGGACGCCGGCTACTGGAACGTGTTCTGGCCGCGCGCCGTCCAGGGCTTCGCGCTCGGTTTCCTGTTCGTGCCGCTGTCGACCGCGACGCTGGGCGAGATCGAGCGCCATCGCATGGCGAACGCGACCGGCATCTACACGCTCGTCCGGCAGCTGGGCGGATCGCTGGGAATCGCGATCCTGCAGTTCATGCAGACGCGCTATCAGGACAACGCCTACGCGGCGCTGGCCTCCGGCGTGACCGCCTCCAACCCGGCCGACGCGCAGTTCCTCACCCAGGTCCAAGGCGGCGCGACGCAGCTCTACAACCTGGTGATGCTCAACGCGACGGTCATCTCGTACGACATGGTGCTGCGGCTGTGCGCGATCGTGTTCGTGATCTCGATGCCGCTGGTGCTGCTCCTCAACTGGCGCCGCGTGCCGGCCCCGCCGGGCCCCGGAGTCGCTGCCGACTAGCGGCATCGCGGCAGGAGACCCGGTCGGCCGAGCGCGACGGTACGAGAATGGGCCGTCTCGCCGTTTCGCTCGCCGTCCTCGCGCTGCTCGCCGCGGCCGCCGGGCCGGCGCGCGCGCAGTCCGCACCTTCGGGCGCTCAGAACGCGCTGTTCGACTACGCGCCGGCCGGCACGACCTGCGCGCGGCCGGCGAATCCCGGTCAGGGCGGCACGACCCTCGTCATCGGCGGTCCGGGCGGCGCGCCGATGAACGCGCTGGTCATCGGCCCCGCCGGCTCGCTCAAGCGCGCACCCGGCGTTCTCTGGGTGCACTGGCTCGGCAAGGCCGCGACGACGAATCACACCGAGTTCGAGACCGACGCGCTCGCGCTGGTCAAGTCCGGCGTCGTGTCGATGCTGGTCGACATGCCGTGGTCGCAGCCGGGATGGTTCGACAAGGTTCGCACGACGGACGGCGACTACGCCGGCACGATCGCGCAAGTGATCGCGCTGCGCCGCGCGCTCGACTGTCTCGCAGCGATGCCGGGCGTCGACAAGACGCGCATCGCGTACGTCGGCCACGACTTCGGCGCGATGGTGGGCGTGCTGCTGCTCGCGGTCGACGACCGCCCGAAATACGCGGTGCTGATGGCACCGACGCTGTCGTTCTGGGAGTGGTACCTGCTCGGCAAGCAGCCCGCCGACCCGGCCGCCTACGTCGCGCGGATGAGCGTCTTCGATCTCCCCGCCTGGCTCATGAAGGGCAAACAGGAAGCGCTGCTGCTGCAGGTCGGCCAGGACGACGAATACGTCTCGCAATCGACCGGCATCGCGATTTGGAACACCATCCCCGATCGCAACCGCACGCTGCGCGCCTACCGCCTCGACCACGCCCTCGAAGACGAAACCGCCCACGAAGACCGCATCAATTGGCTCCAGGCCCAGCTGAAGGCACCCTAGATTCGAAGCCGGCACTCGTCGGGTGGTTCGTCGTTGATCTGCGAGCCAAGCTGTCCGCGAAAGGCATCGTCCTTTCTGCGACACCAAAGGCTTGGGACGAGTTTTTCGGCCGCTTAGCGCGCTTGCCCGACGATGCGTCAGTCGGCCTCGTTGTTACTCTTTCAGACGGCCGAAAGGTGGGCGGCTTTTGGTCGGAGGCGCCTTTTGCGTCGTCATTCCCCAACGACGAAGATCTTCTGATCTCAGTGCCTATTACTATTGACCAAACGAGCGGGCAGTTTCGGGAGCGCGCGACCTCATCGCGTGGAGTATTGCTCAAGCGGGACGATATCGTTATGATCGAGGCGTTCGACGGGGCAGCAGTCATTGGCGCGGCGGCTGAGTCCGAGAAGCGAAATCCCCACGAATCGAGTCTCAACGTCTGGTGAGGTACAGTGCCGAAAAAAAAACGCGAACAATCCATCTACGTTTCGAAACCGTGGGAAGGTCACCGGGGGCCTACGGGACCAGCGCCGGCCATGCCGATGACGAAGACACCGGTTTCCGTCCTCCCTCCGCTGGAGAAAAACAGGTCACGCCCTGACGACCGATAGGTTTTCGCAAACGGATACGACCCAGGCTGTCGTGCGCTTGACGACGGTAGGGGTGCAACAGCCGTGGGCCTCGGCTGACGTTAGACGGGGACGGCGGAAAGGAATTCGCAGACGGCGACGGTGACGTCGGTGGTGCGGGCGGTGCCGCCGAGGTCGGGGGTGCGGGTGCCGGACGCGGTGACGTGCTCGACCGCGCGCATGAGGCGTGCGGCGTTCTCGGGTTCGCCGAGATGCTCGAGCATCATGACGGCGGTCCAGAACGCGCCGATCGGGTTGGCGATCCCTTTGCCGACGATGTCGAACGCGGAGCCGTGGATCGGCTCGAACATCGACGGATAACGGCGTGAGGGGTCGAGGTTGGCAGTTGGCGCGATCCCGATGCTGCCGGCCAGCGCGGCGGCGAGGTCGCTCAGGATGTCGGCGTGCAGGTTGGTCGCGACGATCGTGTCGATGCTCCGCGGCGCGTTCACCATGCGCACGGTCATGGCGTCGACCAGCTCGCGCTCCCACTTCACGTCGGGATAGTCGCGCGCGACCTCGGCGGCGACCTCATCCCATAGCACCATGCCGTGGCGCTGCGCGTTCGACTTGGTGACGACGGTGAGGTGCTTGCGCGGCCGGGCGCGCGCGAGCTCGAACGCGAAGCGGATGATGCGCTCGACGCCGGCCCGGGTGAACACCGCGACCTCGGTGCCGACCTCGATCGCGTGGCCGCGGTGCGCGCGGCCGCCCATCCCCGCGTACTCGCCCTCGCTGTTCTCGCGCACGATCATCCAGTCGAGATCACCCGGCGCGCAGTCGCGCAGCGGGCTGCTCAGACCCGGCAAAATGCGCGTCGGGCGCAGGTTGGCGTACTGGTCGAACGGCTGGCAGATCGCGAGGCGCAGTCCCCATAAGGTGACGTGATCGGGGACGTCGCGGTCGCCGACCGCGCCGAAGTAGATGGCGTCGAAATCGCGCAGCGCGTCGAGGCCGTCGGCCGGCATCATGACGCCGTGCTTGCGGTAGTAGTCCGAGCCCCACGGGAACTGCGTGACGTCGAGCCGGAGCGCCGGATCGATGCGCTCGAGCGCGCGCAGCGCTTCCAGGCCGGCGCCGATGACCTCCGGACCGATCCCGTCGGCCGGGATCGCCGCGATGCGATACGTGCCCATGCCGACCGAGTACGCCCGCCGGGCCGCCGCCGCCTGGGAACACGGCGCCTGGTCTGCCTATCAGCGCGGACGGGATATTCCGGCGCGCCTCGGAACCGCCCGCCCGATGCCATTGGAGTTCCGGTGCTCGAAATGCGGCGAGGTCAAGGACGTTCGAACCCTGCGCGAGTCGGTGTGCCCGGAATGCCGCGCGCAGGCCGCCGACGACGCCGTCGCTGCGAACGACGCGACCACCGCGCTGCGCGAGCGCTACGAAGCGCTGCTGCGGCGCGGTCCGCACTACGCGGGCGCACTCGATAGCTGGACGCCGAAAGACCCCGTTCTGCTCGCCGACGCCCAGCACTTCGTGTGCCCGTCGTGCAAGAAGCGCGCGCACCTCGTGAACGACCTCGGCTACCGCTGGAACAAGAAGCCGTTTCCGATTCCCAACCGCTACACGCCCTGCGACGCCTGCCACCGCAAAGAAATCGACGACACCGACTACGCCCGCCGCTAAGCTCAGGGCGACATCGGGAGGTGCGTCAGGCGGCGGTCTTCTTGCGCTTCGGCTTCGCCGCGGCGGCGGATGATTTTTTCGCCTTGCCGGCGGTGGTGCGTTTGGCGGGCTTTTCGTCGGCCTCGTCGTCGTCCGCGGCGCGGCCCTTCTTGCGCGCCTTGGACTGCTCGATCGAGCGCTGCAAGACGTCCATCAGGTTGACCACGTTGGTCGCCGCCGGGCGGTGGACTTCGGGCGCTTCGATCTCTTCGCCGTTGGCGCGCGCCTCGATCATCGCGAGCACGTCTTCCTTGTACTTGTCGTGGAACTGCTCGGGATCGAACTTGTCGCTGCTCATCGTGTCGATGAGCAGCTTGGCGACCTTCTTCTCGGCGTCGGCGACCTTCTCGTTGAGCGCCGGGAAGTCGAAGCTGCCCTGATCGACCATCTCGTCGGCGAAATGCATCAGCTCGAGCACGAGGGCTTCACCGTTGGGCTTGACCGCGGCGAGATGCTCGCGCGACCGGATCACGACGCTGGCGATCGCGACCTTGCCCGAGTCGAGGAGTGCATCGCGCAGCAGCGCATACGCGTGGCGGCCCTTCTTCTCGGGCTCGAGATAGTAGGGCGTGTCGAAGTACATCGGGTTGATCTGGTCGAGGTCGACGAACTCGACGATCTGCACCGACTGCGTCGCCTCGGGACGAACGGCCTTGAGGTCGTCGTCGGTGACGGTGACGTAATGGCCCTTCTCGTACTCGTAGCCGCGCACGAGGTCGGCGTACTCGACCTTCTCGTCGCAGACGCTGCAGTGGCGCTCGTTGAAGATCCGGCCCTTGTCCTTCTTGTGCAGGAAGTTGAAGCGCAGGTCATTCGTCCGCACGGCCGTGTAGAGCTTGACCGGGATCGTGACGAGCCCGAAGTTGATCGCGCCGGACCAAATCGCGTGTGCCATGTCCCCCTTCGTACCCAATGGAGCAGCGAGCGAGCGTATCCCGCTCGACCTTCGCGCGCCCTCCCCACCGGAACCTGCGAGCGAACGCCTGCACGACTCGGCCGCCGGCCGGCCGGGTCATGCTACCAGACGCTGCGCGCCTTGGCCACCGCTGCGTCGAGCTTGTTGCGTTTCCAGCCCGCGCCGCGCCACGGGTCGCCATTTTTGGCGACGAGTGCCGGCACGTTCTTGATGTTCCAGCGGAGCATCTCGCGGGTCGTCTCGGGCGAACGCTTCCGCCGCATCGCCTCGACCTCGCTCCAGGCCAGCGGCATCGAGACCGGCGCGCCGTCGCGGGCCCGCACCGAAAACGGAGAGACGTAGGTCTTGCCCTTGCCGACCTGCACCCAGTCGAGGTACACGAGGTCGTCCGGGCGGCGCGAGATCGTGCGCTCGAGCGTCGTGTCCTGCGGCAGCACGGTGTTGATGCGACGCGCGATGAGCTCCGAAAATCCCTTGGCCACGTCGTAGTCGTAGCGCGGCTCGAGCGGAACGATCACGTGCAGCCCCATCCCGCCGGTCGTCTTGACCGCGGGTACGATACCGACGCCGCTCAGCTCTTCGCGAAACACAAGCGCGACCTTCGCCAAACGCGCCAGCGGACAGCGCTCGCCCGGATCCAAGTCCAGCAGGATGACGTCGGGCACGTCGATCGTCGCGACCCGCGAGTACCAGATGTGCAGCGTGATCGCCGCGAGGTTGCCGATCCACACCAGCGTCGCTTCGTCGTCGCACACGACGTACGTCACCTTGCGCGGCTCGCCGGTCGACGGCGCGATCGTCGCGCGATTCACCCAGTCCGGCGCGTACTTCGGCAGCTGCTTCTCCCAGATCCCGCGCGCCACGTCGATCCCGTCCGGATAGCGTTCCATCGTCAACGGATTGTCGCGCAGATACGGCAAGATCGCCGGCGCCACCGCGCGATAGTACGCGACCAGATCGCCCTTCGTATACCCGTCGTTCGGGAACAGCACCTTGTCCTGATTGGTGAGCTTGACCGTCTGCCCACCAACCTCAACGGTCACCTCCGGCGACTTACGCGCCACGGTCAAAGCCTTCCCTGAGTTTATCGAAGGGCATCGGGATCCGCATGTACCTCACGCTCGCGCACGACGTTGAGCGCGTCCTTGTCGATCCGCAAGCCGATGAAGACCGGCTGGCGCAAAATCCCCTCGCGCGTCCACTCGGCGAAGGCGACCTCGGCCACGAGTTCCGGCTTGACCCAGTGCGCCGGCGTATTCGGTTTGGGCGCGTCGACGAACGGCGGCGTCTTGCGCTCGAGCGGCTTGAGCTTTGCGATGAGATCGCGCAGCAGCTTGGCGTCGAAGCCGGTACCGACGTGGCCGGCGTAGATCAGCTCGCCGCCGTCGTAGTAGCCGACCAGCAGCGAGCCGAACTCCTTGCGGCTGCCGCGCGGCTCGGTCCAGCCGCCGATCACGAACTCCTGGCGCCGCTTGATCTTGATCTTGACCCACTCGCGCGAGCGAATCGAGCGGTACCGCGACGTGCGCACCTTGCCGACGATCCCTTCGAGCCCGCGCTGCTGCGCCGCGTCGAACAGCATCGTTCCTTTGCCCAGCACGTGCTTCGAATAGAGCACGCCGCGGTCGGGCACGACGAGCTCTTCGAGCAGCCGTTTGCGGTCCTCGAGCGGACGCTCGCGCAGATCGCGTCCGTCGGCGTACAGCAGATCGAACACGACGAACGTCACCGGTGAGGGCTTGCGGCGCTTGAGGCCGCGGGCTTCGGGCTTGTCACGCGACTGCAGCGCCTGAAAGTCGGGCCGGCCGTCGGAGTCGAGCACGCACAGCTCGCCGTCGACGACGATCGGGATCGAGCGAAACGCGGTCGTGAGCGCGGCCATCTCGCGGAACTGGTGCAGCAGGTCCTTGCCGTTGCGCGACGTCAGCGTCACGCTGTCTTGCTCGATGATCGCGATCGCGCGGTAGCCATCCCACTTGAGCTCGAACAGCCAGCGGTCGTCGTCGAAGGGACCGTCCACCAGCGTGGTGAGCATCGGCTTGACGTCGCGCGGGATCGGATCCACGTTGGCGGCGGCTTTCGCGCGCGCGGCGCGCTTGACCGCGGTGCCGTCGGGCGCGGCGGCACGGTTGCTCTTCCAGATCGGCGCGTCCTTGCGCGACTGCTGCAGCTGCGCGAGCGTCCGGCCCGTCTTGACGCTCTCGGCGTGGTCCTCGACCTTCCAGTTCGGATCCTCGTACTCGTCGTGGTCCTTGAACAGCAGCCACGGTTTGCCGTGCTCGCCTTCGCGTGGCTTCATCCGCACCAGCGTGAAGAGACCTTTGAGCTTGTGGCCGGCCAGGACGATCTTGAGCTTCCCTTTCTCGATCTGCTCGACCGGGTCGTCGCCCTCGAACAGCGTGTAGAAGCCCTCGTCCCACACGATGACTTCGCCGGCGCCGTAGTTGCCGGCTGGGATCACGCCCTCGAACGTGCGGTAGTCCATCGGATGGTCTTCGGTCTGCATCGCGAGGCGTTTCTCGCCGGCGACCATCGTCGGACCCTTGGTGACCGCCCACGACGGCATCACGCCGCCGGCTTCGAGGCGAAAGTCCCAGTGCAGCCGCGTCGCGCGGTGCTCCTGCACGACGAAGCGGAGCTTCTTGGTAGAAGCCCGCTTCGATTTTTCCCCGCTGGGTTCGGGCGTCGCCGAGAAGTCGCGCTTGCGGACGTACTCGGCGAGCCGCTTCGTCGGAGTCTTCAGCTCGGCGTCAGATCCCTTCGTCGCGCGTCTCGCGCTTGGTCTTGTCGATGTCGGCTTTGAGGTCGTGACCGGCTTCCTTGACGTGCGATGCGACGCGCTCGCCCAACGGCATGTCGTCACCTTGCACCGCGCGATTGAGTTTCTCGCCGCCCGCCTTGACGCGATGCTTCGCTTCGTCGAGCGCGTCTTGTGTGTCGGCTTTGATCGTCTTTGCGGTATCGCGGTCGTTCCGTTCCATCAGTGGGTTCCTCCTGAATTGGTGTTGGTCGTCGACGTACCCGTCGTCGTCGTCCCACCCGGGCCGACCGGCGTGGTGACCGACGTGCTGGTCCCGTTGGTGCGAGTCGTTTGATTCCACGGTTGCCAGACGAACAACGCGATCAATGCCACCACCACGATGACCGCAACCAAGCTGAACGTCGCTAGCGAGCCCCCGTTCTCGCGATCGACCGTGATGTTCCGTTCTTCCATTTCGTGCATCTCCCGCAGTGTCGTGACGACACCGTTACCCAGGAATCCATCGGGACCCAACCCCCATTTTTGTGGGGCTGGGCCGCATCACGTTCCCGGGCGCAGGAACGTATTCCAATACCAGCAGCCCCACAACCCGGCCAGCGCGCTCCAAGCAATCAAGGCCCGGCCCGCAACCCATACCGCGCGGGGCGCCTCCCTCGCCGCCAGCCCCATCAGCACCAGCAGAAACGGCGCGAAGTCGAGCGCGTGACGCATCCCGAACTGCGACCCGCCGTTGGCGTAGTAGAGCAGTGAGGGCCCCGCCACCAGCGCCGTCGCCACCCACAGCGATATGACCAGCGCGCGCGGACGGCGGGCGAACAAGGCCAGCAGCAGCGCCGGGCTGGTGAACCACAGCGCCGTTCCGAACAGCAGCGGCTTCAGGTAGG
>Ga0302326_10027763_pt1 | contig 11411 bp, 4 predicted proteins | sample Palsa_T0_3_FD_202264 | JGI IMG/M metagenome (GOLD analysis project Ga0302326, IMG submission 202264) | Peat permafrost microbial communities from Stordalen Mire near Abisko, Sweden - Palsa_T0_3 | ecosystem: Environmental > Terrestrial > Soil > Palsa > Peat permafrost | place: Sweden: Abisko...
CGGCCAAGGGTGCTGGAGCGCTGGTCGGTTATGGCGCGCCTACGTTCGTCAATACCGGCTGCTATTCCGAAACCGTACCTGCAACCAGCACTGGTAACCCCACAGGTGGATTCGACCCCGGCAGTCTCGCCAACTGCACCGCCGACTCTCGAGCTGTAATCGAGGGCACCGCCGGATTCTGGTACCGCGTTTACGATGGGAACCGGGGCAGGGTCCAGTTCGGCACGCAGTACTCCTACGTGACCCGTCAAACCTGGTCAGGGATTGGGTTCGCAGGTGCTAATCAGCCGGGGGTTACGCCATCCGGCATCGACAACATGATCTTCACCTCGTTCCGTTATTACTTGCCGTAAGGCCGAGATCGGTCCCGCGCCGCAGTCGCGACGCGGGACCGTCCAGCTTTCCATGGCATCTCAACTTTCTGAGGGGCGCCTTCCCTTCAGAATCGCCGCCGGTCCGGTTTTGGCTACTCTCCTTTTCCGGGCCGGCGGTGCTAACCACCCCTCAGAGCATGACGAACAGTAAAGACGAAGAGCAGATAAAAATCAGGGAGATACCATGTCTTCGGAAACTTCGCCCAACTCTAAACGCGGCGGCTTTCGCTTATCGCTCGATAGCTGGGCGGTTCTGCTTGCGTTGGTGTTGGCTGCAGCAGTGCGATTTCACATTCTCAACGCCGTGCCCTGGTAAGCAGTAGCAGCTTTTCGCACAAAAAAGAAGAAACTCCCGGTTGGCAGGAGATTCCGCATGTCCGCTTCAGTTTCCGCTTCCATCCCACAGGGGAAATCGGAAAAACCGTTCCTAAAATTCCTGCAGCTCATCCCCGGGATCTTGCTGCTGGCGGTCATCGGTTACGCCGGGAAATTTCTGGAGAAATTCCTCAACACCTACGCCAAGACCCATCACTGGACCTTTCCTAACATCGAGTACGTACTCTGGGCGATCGTGATCGGCCTGCTGATCTCCAATCTTCTGACTGTGCCGAAAATATTCCTGCCCGGGATTGCTACCTATGAATTCTGGCTTAAGCTGGGCATCGTCCTGCTGGGCTCGCGCTTTGTGTTGGCTGACATTCTCAAGCTGGGCGGCATCAGCCTGGCGCTGGTCGTCGTCGAGATCTCACTGTCTCTGCTTCTGATGCATGCGCTGGGTCGTGCCTTCAATCTGACTCCGAAACTGACCAGCCTGCTGGCCGTGGGATCATCCATCTGCGGTGTCTCCGCCATCATCGCCGCCAAGGGTGCGATTGACGCCGACGACGAAGACTCTACCTTCGCCATCGCCGCTATCCTCGCCCTCGGAGCGCTTGCCCTGTTTACCTTCCCGTTAATCGGCCACAGCCTGCACCTGAGCGACACAGTGTTTGGATTGTGGGCTGGTTTAGGAGTCGATAATACCGCCGAAGCCACGGCCACGGGCGCACTCTACTCTGACGCTGCCGGCAAAGTCGCCGTGCTGGCAAAAACGGCTCGCAATGCCATGATCGGCTTCGTAGTCCTGGCCTATGCCATCTATTGGGCGAAACGCGGACAAGCCGCGACCGTCGGTAACAAAGCCGCATTCCTGTGGAACAAGTTCCCCAAATTCGTGCTCGGGTTTTTGGTCATGTCGCTGCTGGTGAGTCTTCACGCGTTCACGAAAGACCAGGTGACGTCACTGGCCAACCTCTCCCGGTGGGCGTTCCTGCTGACCTTCGCCGGAGTTGGCCTGCGCACGAACTTTCGCCAGATGTCGAAGCAGGGGTTGCGTCCGTTTATTGTAGGAGCACTCGGAGAAGTGTTGATCGCAGCGCTGACCTTTGGGTTGGTTCTGGGTGCCAATCGGATCTGGGGACTGTAAGCGCGACCGACCCTGGGGTTCAAAAAGCCTTAACCACAGGGGACACGGGGGTTTACACAGAGGAAATAAAAGGTCTGAATGCAAAGCGCTACCGACCCAGTGTCGACAGCGTGGCTGGACACTACGGTAGCGCTGCCATTTCTGAGCCCAAACTGACGAAAGTATAAAAATTCTGTATGCACTAATAACAGTGCAACATCCGGTACCAGGCGGTTATTACCCACGCTGTACCTACCCCTGCTTCTCCTGTGTGTCCCCCGTGTCCTCTGTGGTTGAGATTTTCTCAGGCCGGAGTAAAGGAAAGAGAATGACGTCGCGGATGGTGTGCGAGTCGGTCAGCAACATGCATAGCCGGTCGACTCCCACGCCCACGCCACCAGCCGGCGGCATTCCGTACGAGAGCGCGCGAATGTAGTCCTCATCCATCTGGTGAGCCTCTTCGTCGCCGCGCTCGCGTTCCCGCAACTGCCCTTCGAACCGCCGCCGCTGATCTTCGGGATCATTGAGCTCGCTGAAGCCGTTAGAAATTTCCATCTGCCCGACATAAATTTCGAAGCGCTCCGTCCACTCTGGTTCATCCGGCTTCTGCTTCGACAGCGGAGAGATCGCCGTCGGGAACTCGTAGATGATCGTGGGCTGCACCAGATGTTCTTCCGCAAAAGCCTCAAACAACATCGCGATCACTTTACCAATATCCGCACAGCTGATTACATCGGCCATTGCCTGGCTCAATACCCGTAAGTGCTCGATACGCGCTTTCTTCACTTCTTCCGAATCCTGCCAAGCGGTGGCGCTCGTGGCCGTGGCGTGCAGCGTAGACGAGGCCTCGCCCAGCCTATGCGCCAGCGCCGATTGAGTTGTCAGTTCGGCGACGCTCGGCTTCGGTCCGGCGCCTTGCGGCCAGTAGTGAATCACGGCCTCCCGCATGGTCATGCGGCGCCAGTTGCCCCAGTCGATTTCGTGTACGACCTGCTTCTCGCCTTCCCCAACGGTCCACTTCGTGATGGTCCCGCCGGTTACATCCCGGGCGCACTGCGTAATGATTTCCTGGGTCAAATCCATCACGCCCTGGTAGTCGGTGTAGGCCTGATAAAACTCCAGCATGGTGAATTCAGGATTCCAGCGCCATCCCAGCCCTTCGTTGCGGAAGTTGCGGTTGATCTCATACACCCGATCGAATCCGCCCACTACCAGCCGCTTCAGATAAAGTTCCGGCGCGATGCGCAGGTAAAGATCCATGTCGAGGGTGTTGTGATGGGTGACGAACGGCCGCGCCACGGCGCCCCCGGCGATGGGTTGCATCATCGGCGTCTCGACTTCGATGAATCCGTGAGCGTCGAGAGTGCGCCGCATGGACTGCACGAGCCTGGTTCGTTTCAGAAAAATCTCGCGCACCTCCGGATTCATCACCAGATCGAGATAGCGCTGGCGGTAGCGCAGCTCGACGTCGGTGAGTCCGTGAAACTTCTCGGGCAGAGGCAGCAGGTCCTTACTCAGGAAGGTGATCTCTTCCACGTGCACGCTGAGTTCGCCGGTGCGGGTGCGAAACAGATATCCACTCACACCGATATGGTCGCCGAGATCGAGCAGCTTGTATAAATCGAAGCCCTGGTCGCCGACCGCATCCTTCTTCACGTAAATCTGCAACTTCTGCCCGCCCTGCTGCAGGTGAGCGAAGCCGGCCTTGCCCATCAGGCGAATCGCCATGATGCGGCCCGCGACGCGGACGTTGACGCGCGCAGCCTCAAGTTCCTCGGCCGTCTTCGCGGTGTACTCCGCCAGAATCTGCGCCAGCGTGTGCGTGAGTTCGTACTTGCTGCGATAGGTCGGTTGCCCCAGCGCCTCAATGCGTTTCAGTTTTTCGCGCCGGAGTTCGTAAATATTGTCGTCGAGTCCCAAGAGAATCCTTTTAAGTCGTTGTTTTGGAAGAGAGATTATAAACAATGGGTCGAGCCGTCCCGGACTCGGACTGCTGGCGCGCTCGGCTCGAGGGTGGGTATAAATCTCGATTATTTTTTTCCAGCTTCGAGGCAAAATCATGATGGCACCGGGGTTAGCGCGATGGCATACCCAGGCCCAACGGCAGAATATTGGATCGAGAGGAGTTACAGGTATATATTGTGAAATAAGGAGTTAGGGGCATTATTTTCGCGCTCTTGCGCGGTGGTATCGAAGCTCTGCCGGAGTTGTGACACAGTTCAATTGTCGGCTTTCTATATTCTGGGTAAAGGTTGTTCGTCACAAGGAAGGGGATTATTTTGTTGCAGACTGTGGAAAATCGCAGAAAACTTAATGAGTGTAATGGCGATGTTACGCCAGTTGACCGTCTTTGCGACGCCCCCACCGCGATTGCTCGGATTATTATTTTGACCGAGGGGCATACTCTTTAACCTCATTTTCACAATCGTCTGCCATTCTGGAATAGGATCGAGATGCCTTTTCGGAGGTGTTTTATGATTCCTCTCTCTCCCGCTAATTCCAGCGGGGTTTCCTGGTCAAAACTAGCGCGTAGTGGTGGCTTTGAGGTCAAGCTGATCGGCAGTGCTGTAGGTGCTCGGGAGCATTGCGGAAGCCAATTTGACAAACACCGTGGGCACAAAACCCACTTCAAAGAGTGTGCGAGCTACAAATTGGAGGCTTTCAGATGATCATCATTATCGCACTGATAGCGGCCACCCACGGTTGTTCTTCTCCTTAGCCGCGTGGCAAATCAAAGAAAAAAGCCTTCCGAACTCGACCTTCGATCGGTGCGAGACGCAATGTTCGAAAAGCATCGATGGACTGAGGAGCGAGCTGATGCCGCGCAGCTTGAATATGTTCGTTTTCTAACTCTTCTTCAAGCCAAACCTGGATTCATGCTGATACCGTGGTTGGACGCCGGTGGGCGTGATGACCTTGACCAGTTCTGGCATCAACACATTCTGGATACCGAAAAATACGCGGCTGACTGCAAAGCTCTTTTTGGACGCATGATCCACCACAACCCCAATGTTCTCACGGGGTCGCGAGAAGAAAAGGACGCCTTACAAAAGACGCGCCGCCATTACACTCGAACCTTTTCATCCGGGACTTATGGCTCGAACGCCGATCCAGCGGATTTCAGCAGTTGCTCAACATGCGCAACTGCAAATGCGGACTCTTCCTCTCATTCCCATGCGGCTCACTCTCACGACGGGGGAGAGGGCGGTCAAAAGTGTCCATAGTTGCGGAGGAAGCCACAGCCATGGGTGCGGAGGCCACGGGTGTGGAGGTCATGGATGCGGAGGCCACGGGTGTGGAGGCGGCCACTGACAGAATGTGACAGATATCGGACTTCATTCGGAAATTTGCCAGTACGCAACGGTTGGCGAAACCAGGCGTGGCTGTTGAAAGACTCACTCACCGGACAATCACCGAAAAAACTTTGCGATAGGAAGCCCTAGGAACGACGATCTCGGTTCTGGTAGACATTTTCTATGTCCCAAATTTCGGGTGTTTAGCAAAAAGGGAGTTTTTCAACCACCACAGGCGTTTACACTCATTACTGTCTCACTTCACAATCTTCTCGACGATCGCAGTGTATCCAGGACCGTGGTCGGCAATAATCTGCCCGATCTGCCAGCCTGTCCCCGCAAGGATGTCCCTCATTTCTGCTCGAGACACCAGCAGGTAATCAAACCATTGGCCGATGATCGTGTTATGTCGCAGCCTGATTCGTAGCTGGCCAGCCATCCGGCCTCGTTTGCGATTGAACCGGTGATAGCTTAAGTGCAAAGGCTCCTTTGTGCAGTAGGGGTCGGTAGCTTCGGCAATGATCCGGCCACCCGAAGCTGTGATCCGGTGTAATTCCTTCAGTAGACGTTTCGCCTTGCCGTACCCTCCAAATAGCCCGAAATTGTTACCCATCATTATGATGGTATCGAAAGACTCTGCTTTGAACTTGCGAACTTCCACGATGGACATCCGTTTGACTCTCTGATAGCCCCTCATCTTGCACACCTTTATCGCGCCCGGAGAGATGTCGATACCAGTTACGGCAAGCCCCTTCTTTTGCAGATGAAGTCCGTGTCGTCCAGCCCCGCAGCCAATATCTAAAACACGGCCTCTCACCTGACGGATAGCCTGTTTCTCGCGCTCGGACCATTTTTGATAGCCGGTAAAATAGCGCTGCGGCCAAGCCGATACTCCAATGAAGCGATCGTCCCTCTCGACAATCTCAAACGTGTTATCCACGCCTTGGTAAACAGCCATTATTTCTGAGCCGAATGCATCGTTATTATTCATCCCGGGAGCATAGCAGACCGGCTTCTGGGGCAGGCACCGGCGGCATCGTTGACGTTAACGGGACATTACACTCAAGTGCTCCGGTCAGGCGCTATTCGTGATGGCGGGCTTGTTGTTCCTTGTCGGAGGACTTGTGCTTAGCGCGTGCACGAAGATGGACCGGTTGCTCGCTGATGCGCTGGGCATCGGATTGGCCGCGGCCAAGGTCTATGGGCATCGGCTGTGGTGGTAGATGTGTCGCGCCGCCGTTCTAATGCTCAACGACGTGTGCTACTTTTTCGGTTTCGCAGGAACCCTCGGTTTGTTAACTAAGGCGATGCCAAACAAAACGGGGAGCCTGATTCGGCTCCCCGAAGGGTGTTCCTGTTGCACAGTACTTTTACAAATCGGGACGCGACGCGCCTCAAACGCCGTTAGAAGCGGACGCGCAGGCCCAACTCGATGTTTCGCGGTTCTCCCTCGCCCAGCGCTCCGAGAGCACCAAAGCCGCCGGGGTTGTAGAGACCGAGGTAGTTATCGGTCCACTGATCATGGTTCAAAACGTTGGCGAAGACACCCTGGAATTCCAGGTTGATGCCCTCCGCCACTCGGATGCTCTTCTTGATGCTGAAGTCCATATTCCAATACGACAACCCACCGAGAATTCCAGCGCCACCGTCCCGGCCGTCGATCCCTAGAATTGGATTCCGGAAGTTGTTAACTTCGTTCACCCCGTTCGGAAAATAATTCACGGGGTAGCCGTTGGTTTGACTTCCGCAGTTGGGATTGTTATTGCAGTTGTAGGCATGTACGTGAGGAACGGGGCCAATCGGCACGGCGTTCTCCATGTCGTAGTCACCGCATCCGACGCCGTCGCATGAGCCGAAGGCTTGGTAATCTCCAAAGGTCGTACCGACCTGCGTCGGGACGCCGGACCCGGCAGAGAATATGGTTGCGAACGTCCAGCCGCCCAGAGCCCGTCCCAGGAATCCAGACTGTCCCTTGAAGAAAGGTGGCTGGTAGACCAGGAAAACGTTATAGAGGATTTTGCGGTCCCAAGCCTGCCTTCCATACTGTTCGTTGAGATTAAAGGGATCGAGGGCAGAGAGTACGCTCGAGGATTGCGCCTGCGATCCTAAACCCAACGCCTTCGACCAGGTGAAGTTATTCTGCAGGGTCACTCCGCGCCAATCGGCCATTTTGAGCGAAACGAAGCCGGCGTTGTAGTTGGCGTGGCCAATGCTGGCGTTTAAATACGGCCCATCGGTGTAAGCGCCAGAGCAGCCGTTGGTATTTGTGGCGTTGCAGGTGCCGGGAATCGGAGTGCTCTGCAGGGTGCGAGGGAAGTTGAACGCACCAACATTGCCATTCACCACAGTACACCCGCCCGCCGGGCATCCCACTCCACTGTCCAAGTCACTCCACAGTCCCCAGACTTGAGCATTGGTAAGGTTACCGGTTCCGTTGGCGCCTTCATTCGCGACCACGGCTTGGGTGCAGTTAGCGAAGCCTGTGCAGTAGCCCGTGCCCTTGAGGGCAGTTTCAAAGAAGGGCTGTGCAGTAACAGCGCCGGGGTTAGGCCCCCCCGAGCCTCCGCACCCGCCACCGGCGAGTCCGGCGAGGCCGTTGCAGTATTGGAGAACCGTGTTGGCGTAGGCCTGCTTAAATTGCTGCCCGCCCAGGGTCATCATGTAAGGAACCGGGTTGAGTTCGACGGGTTGGTATTCGTGGGTAATTCTGCGCCCAATGTACCCTACCTCCAGCGTGACTCTGCGGCTGATCTGGCGCTGGATGGTGAAATCGAACGAGTCAATGGCATTAGCGCGGAAATTCGGATCCAAAGCCTCCGGATCCGAAGAGAATGTGTTGTTGAACCCGGGATAAACCGGTTGGGGCAGCGTTGTGCTCACGTTCGAGACCAAGGGAACGGTCGGGCCTCCTGCAGTAGAAGTCGCCGACCCCACGCGAAAGGCTTCGGTCGCCGAGGTTCCATAGGTGCCACTGTGCGAGGCCCCACAGTTCCAAGCTGAGGCGGTAACCTGGTTCGAGTTGCAAGCCACGGGCTGCTCCAGGCCGAGTCCCAGCAATGGCACCAGCACCTGAACTACGCCGTTGGTGCGACCATAGGCGCGGCCATAGCCGCCCCGGACTACCGTGCTATCGTGACCGAAGAGCTTCGCGCCGAAAGTGTCACTGTCGAATCGCGGGTTCCAGGCCACGGCCACGCGCGGGCTGAACTCGCCGTAGAACGGGTTGTAAGGGTACTTCAACCCGTTCGCCGTATTGCCGACCAGGGCGAACCCGAGTTCTGGGTTATATACCTGGCCTGCCAGCGCGGCTTTCTTGACATTGGCCAGGTAGCCCAGCGTGGTAATCGGCTCGTTTGCCGCGTCTACCAGCACTGCCTGCTTTCCGTTGGCCTCAACCGGCGGCATCTCCAGCGCCCAGCCTAAACCGTAAGTGAGTGTGAAACTCGGCTTCATGTGCCAGGTGTCACTGAAATAAACGTTGTAGTAAGGAATCTTGCTCTGGTCAAAGGCGTTGGAAAGAGGAGGATCCAAAGTCAGACCCGTCCCACTACGTGCGAACATCTGCGACGCGATGGAAACGACTCCCAGCGCCGCGGCGGTAAGGGAATCGCAGGTCGCCGCGCTGGTGGAAATTGTAGAGGTAGTTGCGCAAGGATACAGGTCGGCCCCCAACCCCGATCCGTTGGTTCCGTTGCCCAGAGAATACACCGGATAAGCGTTGATGGTGCCACCACTATCATTGCGTTGGTGATAGTCCCAATTGTGCTGATAGGTACCGCCAAACTGGAAGAGGTGGTTGCCTTTCAGCATGGAAAGGTCATCGCGAAACATCTGGTCGTGCCCATCCCAGAAACGCCGGCGGATTTGCTGATTGTTCACGTTGAAGGGGCCAAGATCCTGGGTCTGCGACTGGCCGGCGTCTAATTCGAGCGCGCCGCCCAGCCCGGCGACCTGCGGCGGAGCTCCGTTCCGTGACCAGGCCCACCAGTTCCGTAGCCAGCTGTAGTGGATGTCATTGGTGGTGTTACTGCTGATGTTGGTGGTCAGACCCCCAACCAGGTACCAGTCTTGAACTGGATCGCTCGATGCAGAGGCCGGTGTGCCCAGCTTATCGCCGGGGAAGAAGCCGCCGATGTCGACCTCCTCAGTCCCCGCCACCTTGATCTTGTAATAGCGGTAGCTGGCCATGAAATGGTTCTTGGAACCGAAATCGTGGTCGATACGCGCTACGTCGAAGTTGCTGGTGATGGGCGTATTCAGGGTGCCCGCAAATCCTAAGATATTGGCTCCGTCGCACAAGCTCTGGCTGCAGGTGGCGTTTGACTGGGGCTCATACGTGTTCCATATCTGCGCAACCAGAGGATTGAGACCCAGGCCAAGCGGGTCGCACAATCCCCCCGGAGCGGCGGCACAACCGTAATTCGCCGGGTAAGTCGTGCCGTTGTAGGTCACCGGAGCGTTGTTCAGGTTGTAGTCAATCTGTCCGGGAGTGGCGGAATCTGACAATAACCCCAAGCGCAGAGCCGGCGAGGGAACGTTTCTGGTGATGGTCTGGGCGCTGGGAAACCGGAAGCCTTCATAGTTGAAGAAGAAGAAGGTCTTGCCGCCAAGGAGCTCTTTCGAAGTGACCGGCCCTCCGATGGCGCCGCCAAACCGACTGTAATGATAGGAAGGCAGTCCGATGTGTCCGCAGCCGGGAGCGCCGCACTGGTCTACCCCCTGCCAGTTGAATTCATTATTCTGCCAGGAATTTGAGGACCAGTTATTGTCTTTGTAATACTCGTAGGCCGTACCGTGGAAATTGCTGGTGCCGCGTTTTGTGACTACTTTGATTTCGGCGCCGGCGGAGCTATTGAAATCGGCAGTCTGCCCAGCCGTGTTCACTTTGAACTCTTCGACGCTGTCCGCAGGAGTAGGCATTACGCCCGACGGAGCGGAATAAGTAAACGTCTGGGTCGCCATGCCGCCGGTTGGGTCGCCGATCACGAGATTTTGCTGGGTCGCCGTATATACGCCGCCGCTGCCATCCATGTCGTTCGAGTTGTTTCCGCCATCCAGCGAGAAATAGCTTTGGTCATTCACCGCGCCCGCAACGTCGCCACCGGCACTAACTCCCGGTTGCATCTCGATGAAGGTGTTGACGTCGCGGCCGATGCTGGGCAGATTGTCGATGGCGATCGCCGTAACCGTATTGCCCACGGTAGCATTCGCGGTCTGCAGTTCAGTGCCAGTAGCTTGCACCTCGACGACTGAGCTCGCTCCGCCCACCAGCAGAGATAAATTGAGCGTCAGACTGGCTCCGACAGTTACCTCCTGCTTCGCCGCCTGCGTGGTCGCAAACCCCTTCTTCGTGATGGCGATGGTGTAGATGCCCGGGCTCACATCCACGAAAATGTACCGCCCATCTTTGTTGGTGCTGGTAGTGCGCGCGATGTTCGTAGTTGTATCCGTCACTGTAACGGCGGCGTCTGGCACCACTGCGCCCGACTGGTCAGTGATCACACCGGCGACGGTACCGGTTGAGGTCGATTGTGCCCATACGGGCAGGCTTCCCGCACAAATTGCCAATACCAGAACCAACTTCATGCTGCGTGTGTGCATTGCCTTTCTCCTAACCGAGAGATTGAACGTCAGACAACCGACCAACCGACCGCAAAGCAGCGACGGGGAGACCAGCAGGACGACGTTGTCCGTTGGAGAGAAAATCGCACACTGCCGTCACCCGACACCTACACCGGTGCACAAGTTCAAACAGCCCACAACAGCTATCAACTATCGAGACCCAAGAGCGAAAGTGAGAAATGCAAGAGCGGACAACAGGATGAGCCAACGAAACAGCAACTATCGTTCCAAACAGTTTGTTGTGACTTGTTGTTATGTACATTGGACTTGTGCAGCTTGGTCTCCCATAACGCTGCAATTTACGGAATAACAATATGTTTTTCTGTAGATAACATCCAGGCAATGGCGCGGCGGAGGTCCGCGCCAGGCGAGTTCGGAAGCAGACGACGGATCGCCAGGATGCGCCGCCGGGGATTAATGGTGGAAGAGGATTTTCCGTAGATCTGAATGCGTGGCAACCGCCGGACTCTTACGGTCAAGTTGAGCATGGCACAACCGCTGACCGGCGGGATTGCCGGCTCCCGGTTCCCCATGCACCTGCCGGCTAAGAGATTCAACGGGGCGCCACATGGCTTACTCTTACGCCGATTCGGGGCTGGCATTGCGACTGCCTACGCTGGCATTAACTAATGTACCGTGGTACATTGGTACGTATGGTTGACGATTCGAAGCTGCTGG
>Ga0302326_10027765_pt1 | contig 11410 bp, 13 predicted proteins | sample Palsa_T0_3_FD_202264 | JGI IMG/M metagenome (GOLD analysis project Ga0302326, IMG submission 202264) | Peat permafrost microbial communities from Stordalen Mire near Abisko, Sweden - Palsa_T0_3 | ecosystem: Environmental > Terrestrial > Soil > Palsa > Peat permafrost | place: Sweden: Abisko...
TAGTTACAGAAGGTTTACATTCCGGCAAAGAAAGAGCAGAGGGGAAAGGGAAGTAACTGCTGATGGAAAGGCAGTAGCTTAATGAAACAGAACAGACTTCTCACGGATGGGAATGCAGGAGGCATCGCAGGAAGGCGCATCCCGCTTCTACACAGATGCTGGGGAAGGAACCCTTCCCCAGCACCCCATCCCCAAGAGCAAACCTTGATCCACACAAAGAATAAATGGCCACAGATCAGAAGAGGGGTGTCTAGAACGGAATATCTTCATCCGTGATCGGGCCGGCGCTGGCTCCCGCGTGCTCGGGTTCGGGCGTGCGCTGGTCGAAGTTGTTGCCTCCACCGGCGGACGCGCCCGCGCCGCGCGAGCTGCCGCTGAAGTCTCCGCCGCCGGCTTCGCCGCGGCCGCCGAGCAGGACGAGGTCATTGACCACGATTTCGGTCATGTATTTCTTTTGGCCGCTGGTCTTGTCGTCCCAAGAGTGCGTGCGCAGACTGCCCTCGATATAGACTTTGCCGCCTTTCTTCAGATACTCGCCGGCAATCTCGGCGGTGCGCGCCCAAGCGGTGATGTTGTGCCACTCGGTGCGATCCTGCCAGTTGCCGTCCTTGTCTTTGAAGCGCTCGTTGGTGGCCAGGCTGAACTTGGCCACGGGCGTGCCCTGCGGCGTGTACTTCACTTCGGGATCTTTGCCGAGATTGCCAATGAGGATAACTTTGTTAACGCTCTTTCCTGCCATGGGATGCTCCTTTGCAGGGGTTCAGTATACCGGAAGCAGCGGGCTGCGGACGGCGCGGTAGATCATATTCTCTTTGGAAATCCGTTCGGGGTCGGACTGGGGCTAAAAGCCCACGGATTCGAGTTGGCTTACGCGGCGCTGAAAGTGGCACCGCTCTTCACCAGTAACAGCGTCCATTTTCGATTAGACGAGAACCACGGTATAATCACGCCATGCCTCCCGCACCCGGCGCCACCAAAGCCGTCGGCATGGTTCCCGACGAGATGAAGGCCGAACCGAAGTCCAAGGGCCTCACCACGCCGCGTAAGAAAAAGCCGAAAGAGTTGGCTGTGATCACCGAGTGCTGCACGGGATGCGCCGGCTCGCCGGCTTGCGTGGAATACTGTCCGGTGGAAGACTGCATGTTCTGGGTCCCGGACGAAGACAGCACGCCCTTCGGGCGCATCGCGGTCGATCCCATTCTCTGCATCGGCTGCAAGAAGTGCCTCAGCAAAGGCCCCGACGGCTGCTTTCTTGACGGCTGTCCTTGGGACGCCATCGCCATGGTGGATACGGCCGAAGTGGAAAAAGAAGTTGGCGCGATGGCGATTTGAAAGGCGGCTATTACCCAATAGCCGTTAGCGTTTAGCCGCGAGTTACAATGACTCGTCCTGCCAGCCTTTTCGCGGCTTCGCCCGCTTTGGCTCCCGCCTTTCTGCGAGCCCACATGCGTTGCGTTACACCGGCACAAGGTCAGCGATGGTTTTTGGGCGAGCACGCTGTACGTGGTGATGGCATCGTTCTCTGGGTTTTTGCCGCGGTGCGTTTTTGCCGCGGTCTAATCCCTCTAGCCCCTGTCAATGAACGCGAAGGCTGCCACGTGGCACTACTTGAGGACGGCTGCCGGGATCACCGACTTTTGGGTTTGCTTCTACCTTCTTCGCCGTCTACTTCTCCCTCGGCTCGAAGCCTACGACGTTTGTGCCAGACCGCCTTGCTCGCACACGCCGTTTCAGTGTTATTTGTTCTGCTCTCAAGGACGCTTTTCGTCGTCAACTTGACGTCGGCGATAGTCTGGCTTAGACGTCCAGCTTCGGCCACGACCACCCTCAGCGTTTGCTTTGCTGCGTACTGTCTTCGCCGGAGTGTTCAGGGCTTCCACCGGGCTCGGGGAAGTCTGAGTCGGCGCCCTTGATGCGAGGGTCCTGGTCGCGGTGGCCGAGTTGTCCAGCGAGGCTGGCATTGGCGTCGTGGTCGCGCTTTTCGCCTTCAGTGGCACCCTTGGCGCGGTCGGGATCGTTTTCGGAAATTTTGGTCATGGTGGAGCTCCCAGCGGAAAGCAAACCTCATTGCCCTGGGTGGGCGGTTGCTGAAACTCCCAGTTTGCGGAGGCGTTCGCGGGCCTGCAGGGCTTCGTTGGATCTGGGATAGCGCTGGATCACGTGGCGGAGTTCCGTCACGCCGTCATCCTGCTTGCCGAGTTCGATTAACGAAAAACCTTTTTTCAACTGAGCGGAAGCGGCTTTGGTTCCGGTGGGGAAATTCTGTAAGACCTGGTCGTAGCTCTGCGCGGCCTGCTGGTAGTTTCCCTGACGGAATTGAATTTCACCGAGATAGAAGTAGCAGTTCCCAGCGAGATCGGTATTGGGATAGAACTTGATGTAGTCGGAAAACTCCTGAGTGGCGAGATCGTTCTTATCGCCGTTGTAATCGCGCAGAGCGTTGTTATAAAGGACATCCGGCGGCGGAGCCTGCGCCTGGGCCTGCTGTTGCGCCTGCGACTGAGCTTGCTGCGCGGCCAGACTTTGCTGAGACGACTGCATGTCCTCGAGTTGTTTGCTGACTTTGGCGAGGCGTGCCTTCAGTTCGTCGAGCGTGTCGTTGAGCGATTGGATCTGGCCGGCGAGTTGGTCGACGTGCGTGGAGGAGTCTCCTTGCTGTTTTTGCAGGGTGGCTTGCAGGCCAGTGATGGCGGCGGTCACTTTGTTGATCGCGTCGGTATCCTGCTCGACTAGGTTTTTCATGACACCCATGCGCTCGTCGAAGCTGCGCTGCATGGCGGTCATCTGCTCTTGGAGTTGCTGGACTTGAGTTTGCAGTTGGACCATCTCTTTGCTGGCGCCCGAAGCCGGGGTGACGATCAGCCAAAGCGTGGAGAGCAGGGTGAGAACAGCGGAGAAGCGTCGTGTGGTCATAGGCTTAAGGTTCCTGAACCCTATTTTAGACGGATTGAGCGCGCTGTGGGTTGGGAAGATTTGTGGCCGGGCGTTTCACCCGGCCACAGGAACGCTCCCGCATGCAGACACCGATGACGGCGGCTACTTCTGATAGACGAAGTGGCCGCGGCGATTCTGCCGCCAACAGCCCTCGTTGTCTTCCAGGCAGAACGGTTTCTCCTTGCCGTAGCTGATGGTCTTGATGCGATTGGGGTTGATTCCGGCTGTGGTTAAGGCATTCTTCACCGAACTGGCGCGTTGGTCGCCCAGGGCCAGGTTGTACTCGGTTGAGCCTCGGTTGTCGCAGTGCCCTTCAATCGTAAAGTTGATATTGGGATGCTGGTTGAGGAAGAGCATATCGGCCTGGATAGCAGCCTGCTGATCGGAGCGAATATCGTACCTGTCGTAGTCGAAGTAGATGTCCTTGACGTTGTGGCCGAAGAGGTCTTCTTCCGTAGACGAAGGCGGCGGAGCAACTTCACCTTGGGGCAGCGTGACGGTGAGGCGCGTGCTGGCCTCCTGGGTTCCGCCAGAGCCTTTGGCAACAAGGTGATAGGTGATGGAATCGGTGGGAGTGACCTGTTGCGTCCCGCTGGGTTGAACGGCGCCGATGCCATCGATGGAGACATCGGTGGCATTTGAAGTCTGCCAAGTTAGGGTGGCCGATTGCCCCTGCGCAATGGTGTCTGGGCTGACGGAGATCGAAGCTGTGGGCGCTGCCACAGACGGTGGCGGCGGTGGTGGCGGCGGGGCTGCTTTCTTGTGGCATGCGCCGAGCATGAGAATAGCGGCCAGAGCGATGACGGTTGCGAACGCCTTCCACGTCTGATGTTTCATATTCTTCCTCTCCACGTTTGTCCCTCCTGCAAACCAAAAAATCGTCTTCGGGAGTGTTCTTATTTCCAACTCCAGTTTGGTTGCGTGTTACGTCCAGCAAAAGTCAACTGATGCAGCTTGGTGCCATCGGCGAGCATCATCCAGATTTCTTCCTTGCCCGAGCGGCTGGACTGAAAGACGATGTGGCGGCCGTCCGGCGCCCACGAGGGATAATCGTTGCGCCCTCCATCGTGGGTAAGCTGAACCCATTGTTTGCTGGCGATATCCATCAAGTAGATGTCGGAAGAGCCGGGCTCGCCGGGGCCATACTTTCGGATCCAGGCCAGAGTGAGAAACTGGCCATTGGGCGACCAACTGGGCGAGACGGCGTAGCCTTGGTCCGTCATGCGCTGCTGATTGGTGCCATCGGCCTCAATGGTATAGACCTGGGGCAATCCAGAATCGCCGCTTACGAAAGCGATCTGAGCGCCGGTCTTGCGATTCCAAACGGGGCCAACATCCGGGCCTTTGTTGGCCGTCATACGGTGAATGTTGCCGCCGGAAACATCGCAGACATAAATCTGGGGATTGCCGCCACGAGAGGACGAGAGCGCGAGGCGGGTGCCGTCGGGGGACCAGGCGGGCGAGATATTGGTGCCGCCGAAGCGGGGGAAGCTGACCAGACGGTTGAGATCGAGAGAGAACATGAGAATGTCCCAGCCGGCCTTGGTCAAAGAACTGAAGGCGAGACGAGTGCCGTCGGGCGAGATGCGCGGAGAAAGAGAGACGGAACCCAGGTGAGTCAGTTGCCGTTGATTGGAGCCGTCGTAGTCCATCACCCAGATTTCCTTGTTGCCGGAGTGATCACTGACGAAATAGATCTTGCTCTCGGTGATGCCGGGAATGCCGCCGCCCAGGCGGAAGATGATTTCGTCGGCAAATTTGTGGGCGATGAGGCGGGCCGCGTCGCTGGTGGCAACGTCGGTGTACTGCTTGCCGAGAACCTCAGGCGAGGCCGTGTTCTTTACGTCGTAGAGCCAGCCTTGGACGGTAAGTTTGCCGGCGGCGACGCCGAGGTTGCCGAAGGCCAGCATGGCCGCGTTCGGCGGAGGCGAGTTCCAGACTCCGAAGGTGACCTCGGGCGGTTGGCCGGGCACCTGCAAGGGATAGAAGCTCTTGGAGACGAGTTCAACCACGCCGGAATTGTCCAGGTCGTTCCAGAACGTATCGTTGAACGCCTTGAGCAGGGCGTCGTTTTGGGGATCGCTGTTGGAAGGTTTGAAGTCTGGAACGGCGAGGCGGACTTTTTCGACGCCGAGGCCGGAACCGGTGCGAACCCAATCCTGGGCGAAGGACGTGGACGGGAAAACCGAAGCAAGCAGAGTCAGCAGGCTCAAGACGCCGAGAAGCCGTGCGCCGATTGTGGAGTGCGGAACTGGCCTATGCGTCTCGTCCATCCGTCTGGAGCCGTTGCGCGAACCCGGGCAAAAGGATCGTGTATACGACAATATCGTCCTCCGATATGTTTTCCTTGGCAAGTTACGGTCCATCATTAAGGTCTATCATAGTCACACATCTGCAACCTCAGGAGTAATCAGCTGGATGCCGTTGGGTTTTTCAATTCTCTAGATCGGAATCTCCGGGCGTCAATTTTCCGGGCATTAATTATGGATGCCATGACGGGGCTATAAGGACACAAGTTTATTTCTTGCTGTAATCAAACCAATATTCCACCGAGATTTTGCTGCCGCTGTAATCGGCGGGCAGCGGGCCGAAGGTGTCGATGCGCTGCAGGGCCCGGGTCGCGGATGTGTCGAGCGATGGCACGCCGCCGGATTGCTCTACCTGCACGTTGTAGGGATGGCCATCGCGGGCGACATCGAAAGTTATGTATACGCGTTGTGCGCTCGTGATCCGGGGATCGACTTCGTACTTCAGCCAGTTCTCGGAAACTTTTTTTTGGATGACCTGCACGTACCAGCCGTACCTTGTGCCAAAATCGCCCCCGCCGCCGGTGACGCCGAAACCACCTTTAGCGCCGCCGGCGTCGAAGCTGCCATAAGGGCCGCTGACCGGTCCGCCTTCGCCGAAGGCGACCCGGTTGGTCTCTTCCTCGGGTGCAGGCTCAGGTTTTGCTTGGGTCGGGGTGGGGGGCTTCTTCGGTTTGATCTTTGTATTCTTGCCCTGAATCTCGATGGCGTCGGGTTCCTTCTCTTCAACTTTGGGTTCAGACTTGGTGACGCCCTTGGATTCGTTGGCCAGAACGTTCTGGGTTGGAGCGGCCGTGGCGGGCAAGGGAACTGAACTGACTAATGTGACGCCGATTGCCGAACCGCCTCCGCCGGCGCCCCAGCCTTCCCCTCGGCTTCCAGTAAAGACGAACGAGTAGAGCAGCATGAGGGCAGTAAGCGTGATGTGGAAGCCCGCGGACCAGGCGAGGGCGCGTCCCCAGTTATTGTGCTCGAAGAATATCTCAGCGTTTTGCGCCATTTTGTTCCAAAGGCTGAGTGACGATGCTGATGTTAGTGATGCCCGATTGCTTTACCGCATCCATGACGGTGGCGAAGGCGCCGAAGGGCACGTTCTCATCGGCGCGGATAAAGATGAACTGGTTGCGGGGATCGCGGATCTTCTGCCGGAGCTCGGCGGCAATCTGGTTGATGTTGACGGCATCGTTGCCGAGGAAGACGCGCTGATCCTTATTGATAGTGATAACCACCCGTTCCTCAGTAATTTCCTTGACGGTGCGGGTTTTTGGAACGTTTACTTCAATGCCCGACTGGAGGATTGGCGCAGTGACCATGAAGATGATGAGCAGGACGAGGACGACGTCGACAAGGGGAGTGATGTTGATATCGGCGAGTGCGGTTTGGGTGCGGCCCTGGGACGAAGTGAACGCCATCAACGCCTCATTTCGGCCGCAGGCTGCGGCTGCATGCTCTCGATAGCGTTAAGCACTTCGAGCGTGAAATCGTCGCTGCGGGCTGCAAACTCGCGAATGGAGCTGCCGACCAGGTTATAGGCGATGACGGCCGGGATGGCGGTGGCCAGTCCGGCCGCGGTGGTGATGAGAGCTTCCGAAATGCCCGGTGCGACGGCACGCAGAGTGGCACCGCCCGCGGTCCCGAGACCATGGAAGGCGTCAATGATTCCCCAGACCGTTCCGAACAGACCGATGAAAGGGGTGACGGCGGCAGTGATGGCGAGCCAGGGGACATTGCGCTCGAGGCGCGTAATTTCTTCCGAGGCTCCGATCTGCATGCCGCGCTGCACGGCGGTGAGGCTGCGAAGCGTGGCGGCGGGTGCGGCGAGTTGGTGCTTGTATTCCTGGAATCCACCTTCGAAGACGCCCACCAGCGGGCTGGGACGGAACTGATCGGCGACGGTCGCGATGTCCTGCAGGCGTTGCGCTTTGCGAAAAGCGCGCAGGAAGCGTCCGCTCTGCGTGCGGGCGCGGCGCAGCAACCTCCATTTGGTGAGGATGATTGCCCAGGAGATTAGGCTGAAGACTAGCAAGGTAACAAGAACGAACTTGGCGACGGGACCGGTACTCAAAAAAAGATCGAGGATTTCGCCGCCGATGAAGAGTGCAAAGTATGGGAGCAGATGCATTGTGATTTGGAGAATACCTTGAGGCGATTATAGATGATCAAGGCCCAGCCGACGGGGGAGTGGTATCGCAAGAATAACCTTCTGATCCGAACCATCTGATCCGGACCATGATTCGCCCTTCGGCCGATAAGAGCTGATTTTTAGTGATATACCCCAGATCCGAGATTGACATCCAAGAAGAGCTCGATCGCTTGTTTCAAACTTTTCACGGGAGGAGAAATCATGGCACGTTACGGAATGCTGCGAGATTACCGCTTCCCAGATGTCGCTGAAGACGTCCGGGGTTCCAAGTTGTATGGTCTGAAGGACGAGAAACTGGGCAAGATCGACGACGTAATTTTCGACTATTTCACGGGATTGATCCGTTATGTTGTGGTCGACACGGGGGGATGGCTAAAGACCAAGAAATTCATCGTCCCGGCCGACCAGCTCTGGGCATCGACCGAGCACAAAGACGACTTCGCTGTCGAATTAACCAAGGCGCAGGTTGAGGCCTTCCCGCCCTATAACGAGTCCGACCTCGAATCAGAGCAGCAGTGGGCGGATTATGAAGGCCGCTACCGCTCGAAGTGGGAGGCCGACCCGGTGATGCACCGGATGGGGACGGACCGGAACATAACTCCTACTACGCAGCAGATGCCGGGGAGTTTGGCTTCGAAGCAGGCGGCTGCTTCGGCGACGGGAAGCGCAGACAGTGATACTGGGGCGTTCACCGAAGGTGGGTTTGCAGCCAGCACCGACTCGGTCGTGATCAGTCAGAGTGCGGTGGGCATAGGACCGCGGTGGGACACTTTCCAGGACCGGTTGCGCGAACGGCGCAAGCAGGCAATTGATACCGGCTCCGTCGAAGAAAGCGCCGACAGGTACCGCAAGGCGGGTTAGCCTGCGCGATGATTGCTAAGCCACGGTTCCGGCCGTGGCTTTTTTGTTTCGAGGCGCACCGGGTGCTCCCGATTCTTGAGAGAGACCGCCGATAAAGCCTTCCCGGCGCAACGGGCAACTGACAATGGACTACCGGCAGCTGCCTTTCATGCTATGCTGCGCAAAACTGCGACATCGTCAAGCGAGGACGGCCCGTGCTGGTTGAATTGCGTTTGGAGAACTACGCGGTCATTGACAATGCGGCGGTGGAGTTCGGCTCCGGGCTGAACCTGCTGACCGGCGAAACGGGCGCGGGGAAATCCATACTGATCGATGCGCTGGCGCTGCTGCTGGGCGAAAAGGCTTCGATTGACGTGATTCGCACCGGAGGGGAACGCGCGGTGGTATCGGCGGTTTTCGAGTGCGAAGGCGAGAACGTGCTGAAACATAACGGGCTGGACGAATCGGAAGACGGCTCGCTGATTCTGCGTCGTGAGATTGCGGCTGGAGGCAAAGGCCGCGTCTTCGTGAACAATCAGCCGGCAACGGTCGCGGTGTTGCGGCAGCTTGCGCCGCAGTTGGCGACCGTCCATGCGCAGAACGAATCGATTCTGTCCTTCGATGGTCCGGCGCGTCTGGGACTGCTGGATGGATTTGGGGGAAACCAAATCGAGCCGGTATCGGCCGCGTATGAGGCTTGGAAGGGAATTTGCAGTCGCATCGAAGAACTGGAACGCGGCGAACAGGACCGCTTGCGGCTGGTGGATCTCTGGGTGTTTCAGAAACGCGAGATCGAAGAAGCCAAGCTGCAGGCCGGCGAAGATGACCGATTGGAAACGGAGAAGCGCGTACTGGCGAATGCGGAGAAGATTTATAACGCTGCGATGCAGGCGTTCGATCTGCTGTACCAAGGCGATGGCTCCACATCTTCTTCGATGCGGGCCGCGCAAAAGCAGATTGAGGAGCTGGCGCGGTATGAGCCCAAGTTTCACGAGGCTCTGGCTGCGCTGGAGACGGCGCGGATCAGCGTGGAAGATGTGGGAGCGACGGTGCGCGATTACGCGGGCGGAATCCATGCCTCGCCCGAACACCTGGCGGAGGTGGAAGACCGGCTGGCGTCGCTCGACCGGCTGAAGCGGAAGTACGGTCCGTCGCTAGACGATGTGATCGCGTTCGGAGCGGACGTGGCACGCAAGCTCTCGGAAGTCGAGAATAAGGACGAAATTTTGCGCCAGTTGCGGGCCGAGCTGGCGAAGGCCGGGACGGAATATTTGCGGGCGGCGCGTGCACTGTCGAAAAAGCGCGAGAACGCGGCGCGGAAACTGGAGAAGCTGGTGGAGGCCGAGATCAACGATCTGGCAATGAAATCGGCGTTCCGTATCGAGATGACGAGTGGAGAGCAAGAAGGGAACTGGACGGCGACGGGAATCGACCAGGTGGTTTACATGATTGCGACGAATCCGGGCGAGCCGATGCGCCAGTTGGAGCATGTTGCCTCTGGAGGGGAATTGTCGCGGGTGATGCTGGCGCTGAAAGTGAGCGTGGAAGCGGGAGCCGATCCCGCGCTCCGCAAGAAACGGCAAAGCGTGCAACGCACGATCGTGTTCGACGAAATTGATGCTGGCATCGGAGGCCGAGCCGCTGAAGCGGTAGGCAAGAAACTGAAGGAACTTGCGCGGGCGAACCAGGTACTGTGCGTCACCCATCTTCCACAAATCGCCACTTTTGCCGATCACCACTATGTCATCGAAAAAAAGGCCTGGGGCGGGCGCACGCGAACCAGTATCCGCCCGGTTGTGGGCGAGGAGCGCACCGAAGAAGTTGCACGCATGCTGAGCGGCGCCAAGTTGACGGAGACCTCGCGCAAGCATGCGGAGCAGATGATCAAGGCCAACGGGTAGCTCGGTTGCGAAAGGGCTTGCGTCGACATGGAAACCATAACCATCCACGAGGGCAAGACGCAGCTCTCCCGCCTGATGGAGGAGGCTTGTCGGGACGAGGAGATCGTCATCGCGCGGAAAAGAACCCGCGGTGAGGTTGGTTGCGATTGAGGACAAGCGCGGCGATCGCAAACCCGGCGCCCCAAAAGGCAAGATCCATACCGGCCTGGAATTCGTCGAGCCCCTGGCTCCTGATAAACTGGAGGGTTGGGAGTAGCGACCTGGTGCGCCTCCGCTGGTGGTGGTAGACCGAGAGTGCCCGGATCCCGGTCGACAGGGAATTCTTACCTTTCGCTGCTAATTCCCGCCGTTTCTGTGGCTTACGTTGACCAAAAGGATACTTTCCAGTAGTTTATGAGTATCACCTGAATGGGTTTCGTGTAGCCTGACCGTAGGGTTCGAAACCCATTTTTGCATCTTAAATCGTATGGGGAAGATCAGTACCAAAATGGGAGTGGGAGTTTGAGAGTGCCAAACCGCCAGGGGAAGACCGTGCTTTTGCTGAAGCCGCGCGGATTTTGCGCCGGGGTGGTGCGAGCCATCGATGTGGTCCGTATTGCTCTCGAAGCCTTTGGGCCGCCCATTTATGTGCGCAAGGAGATCGTCCATAACAGCTTTGTGGTGGACGAGTTGCGCGGCAAAGGCGCGATCTTCGTGGATAGCGAGGACGAGGTACCGAACGGCGAGCGTGTAATCTACAGCGCGCACGGAGTTTCGCCCGAGGTGCGGGAGCACAGCGCCCGGCGCGGGTTGCGCGTCATCGATGCGACCTGTCCGCTGGTCACCAAGGTACATGTGGAAGCAGTAAAATTTGCCAAAGAAGGCTATTCGCTGATCCTGATCGGACACCACGATCACGATGAAGTGATTGGAACCTTGGGCGAGGCCCCGCTGGTGACCCAAGTAGTGGGAACTCCGGAGCAGGTGAAGTCGCTGGCTGTGCCGGACCCGAATCGCGTGGCTTATCTCACGCAGACCACGCTGAGCCTGGACGAAACCAAAGACATCATCGCGGCCTTGAAGAAAAAGTTTCCCCACATCAAAGGCCCGGCCGCGCAGGATATCTGCTATGCCACGGAGAACCGGCAGGTGGCCGTGAAACAGGTCGCCTCGGAAGCTGATCTGCTACTGGTGGTCGGGTCGGAAAACAGTTCCAATTCAAATCGTCTGGTCGAGGTGGCGCGGAATCTGGGTACGACCGCACATCTCATTGATAGCTACAACGACATTGAGTCCGAGTGGTTGGT
>Ga0302326_10027766_pt1 | contig 11410 bp, 12 predicted proteins | sample Palsa_T0_3_FD_202264 | JGI IMG/M metagenome (GOLD analysis project Ga0302326, IMG submission 202264) | Peat permafrost microbial communities from Stordalen Mire near Abisko, Sweden - Palsa_T0_3 | ecosystem: Environmental > Terrestrial > Soil > Palsa > Peat permafrost | place: Sweden: Abisko...
AAGCGCGTCGATCTCGCGATCGAAGCGTGCCGTTTGAGTGGTGTCCGGCTCGTCATCGCGGGCAGCGGTCCGGCACGGCGCTCGCTCGAACGCGCCGCTGCCGGCACGCGCACGGAGTTTCTAGGCTCCGTTTCCGACGCCGACGTGAGCGACCTCATGGCGCGTGCCCGGGCCGTGTTGTATCCGGGTGAAGAAGACTACGGCCTCGTGCCGCTGGAAGCGAATGCTTCGGGTCGGCCGGTGCTCGCGTTCGGACGGGGCGGCGCGCTCGAGACGGTCGTGCCGGGCGTTACCGGCGAGTTCTTCGAGGAAGCGTCCGGTGCTTCGCTGGCGCGCGCCATCGACGCGTTTGATCCCGCGCGTTTCGATCCGGCGCGCCTTCGCGCGCACGCGGAAACATTTTCGCCGGCCGTCTTCAAACAACAGCTACGCGAAGCGATCGACGAAATTCTCGTCTCGGGACGCGAGCCGGCGTAACAGTCCAAGGGTTCCGCGTGCGAACCCGTCGCGGTCGAGAGCTGCGACGCGCGCGAAACCGCGCGCGCGCAATTCTTCCGCGCAAAGGGGATCGTCGAGCAGCAGGCGCAGCGCCTGCGCCCAGCGCGGCACGTCGTACGGATCGAGCAGGAGCGCGCCACCGCCCGTCGTTTCGGGTAAGGCGCTCGAGTCCGAGGCAATCACGGGCGCACCGCAGGCCATCGCCTCGAGCGGGACCAAACCGAAGCCTTCCGCCGTCGAGGGAACCGCCACGACCCCCGCGTTGCGATACAAGGTGCGCAACATGCGATCGCTCGCCGCGATCTCGCCCGCGCGCACTCCGCTGCGCACGACGAGGGCGCGGTCATCCGGCCCGAGTCCTCCGACGATCACGAGGGACTCGTCCGCGCGCTGCGTGCCCGCGCAGGCTGCGATCAGGGTGCGCGCGTTCTTGCGCTTCTCGCGTGCGCCCACGAGCAACACGTAGCGCTGCGCTTCGACTTGTGGCGGAAGCGCGTCGCCGCTGCCCGGCGACCAGTACGTGCCCGGTGCCGGCGCGACGATCTCGACTTTGCCGGAGGCCGCGACGAACGTCGCGAGGATCTGTTCGCGACTCCAACTCGAATCCGTCGCGAGACACGTCGCCTCGCGCGCGGCGCGCAGGATCGGAGCTTGTTCGCGTCGCCGCGCGATCCGTTGCGGGTGAGGTTCGCTAAAAGCGAACACGTCGTGCAGCGTGACCAGCGAAGGTGCCGCGCAGTGAAAACGCATGCCGTTCCAGGGAAACCAAACGGCGTCGTACGCGCCGCGCTTGCGTGCGGAAAATGGGCCGGCGGCACGATAGCCCTCGCCGAATTCAGCGCGCAAGGCCCGCGCGTCCGAGCGCTTCGCAGCGATCAGCGTCACCTCGAAGGCCGGATCGGCGAGGGCCGCCCACAGCACCTCGCGCGCGAGCCGTCCCATACCGCGCCGGTCGCGTGGAAAATTCGCGGCATCGATCGCGAGCCGGAGGGCCCGCCTCATCAGCTCTGGTGAAAGAGCATGACCGCGGCAACGCCGATTGCGTTGAAACCCGCATGCGTCAGCACGTTAGCCCAATAGCAACGCGTCGTCGCATAGACGTACGCCAGAACGACGCCGCCGAAAGCCAGCGGCAACCCGATCGTCGCGAACTGTCCGACGGCGGCGACGTGCACCGCACCGAACAGGAGTCCGCTGATCAGCGCGGCAGCCCAGATCGGCGCGTAGCGAGAGAGCGCATTGAAGAGAAAGACGCGGAAGACGAGCTCCTCGACGATCGGCGCGAGCACGATTGCGATCAAGACGAAGATCAAGCGCTCGACGGGACTTCGCAGCTGTTGCATCAGCGCGACCGCCGCCTCGGTGTCGTGGCGATGGGTGATGCTTTCGGCCGCTGATTCGATGGTGCTGACGACGACGAACATGACGACGATGCCGCCAAGCGCAATCGCGAGATCGCGCCCGGTCGGAGCGCGTAGACCGAGCTCGCGCAGCGAACGTTGGGAAAGCGGCGGCAGAATGACCGCGATGTAGACGGCGAGCGGCAGATACATCGCGATCTGCAGGGTTAAGGCAACGTCGGGCGCCGCGCCGATCGGATTGTGCCGGTCGATCACGCCGGCGGCCATCGCGCCGCCGATGAAGACGACAAGGGCGCCGACCGCGACAACGATGGCGCCGAATGCGGCGAGCACCGTCGGGAGCGCGGGAAAAGCTTTAGGGGGCCAAATCGTCGGCGAGGGCTGCCAGCGCGCCCAAGTCGAGTTGTTCTGCACGAATCTCCGTATCGAGCCCCAACCGTCCAAGCGTTGCTTGAGTTCGAGCGCGCGGGATGTCGAGTGCGAGCGCGAGGCTGTTGGCGAGCGTCTTGCGGCGGTACGCGAAGGCAGCGCGCACGACCTGCATGAGAAATTCAGGATTGCGCGCGATTGCTGCCGGCGTTTTGCGACGCTCCATGACGACGACCGCGCTGTCGACCTTCGGGCGCGGGTAGAACGCGCCCGGACCGAGCGTGAACGCGCGCCGTACTTCCATCGAGTATCCGACCGCGAGCGTTAAGCTCCCGTATGCCGGCGTACTCGGCGTCGCCGTGAAACGGTCTGCGACGTCGCGTTGCACCATCGCGACGATGCGCGAGGGTGGATTGCGCAACTCGAGCCAGCGCAAGATCAACGGGGTTGCTACGTTATACGGTAAGTTTCCCGTGGCGCACCATTCGCGCTCGGCGCTGTACGCGTCGTAGTCGAACTCGAGCGCGTCGGCTTCGAGGATCGTCGCCGCCGCAAGGTCGGCGCGATCGTGAAGCACGGCGACGAGGTCCGGGTCAATCTCGAGTGCCGTAACCTCTGCGCCGTTCGCCAGCAGCGCGCGAGTCAATGCGCCCGTGCCCGCTCCGACCTCGACGACCGGCAATGCGTCCGCCGGGACGGCGAGCTTCGCGATGCGCGCAGCGGCGCCGGCGTCCATGAGAAAATGCTGCCCCAGACGTTTCTTCGGCCGGATCCCGCGGGCGGCCAGCAGCGCGCGGGGATGAGGAGAAGCGGACTCGGGAGTTATCGCAATACGTACACGGTGATCGGTCGCCGCCCGAAACGCAGCGCTTGGCCGAGGTCATCGAACCCGAGATCGATGCGGTTCCCGTGAATCGCGCCACCGGTATCGCCCGCTACCGCATTCCCGTAACCGGGAACGTACAGTCGTGAACCAAGTGGGATGACGTTCGGATCGACCGCGACGACGCCGTGCCCGGCGTGCAAGCCGAGCTTCGTTATTCCGCTGCATCCCGAACAGAACGGGACGTAGGCGGTCGCGACCATCTTCATCGCCGTACCGGCGATGTGCAGTGCGTCGCGCACGCCATCGACGAGCGAAGCGAACTCTCCGATTCCGTGCACGATGACTCTCGGACGAGCTTCTTGGATGACGCGCGAGGCGAGAACGGTACGCTTTTCCGGTCCGTCGCCGCGCTTGACGAAGCGGACGGTGAGTTCGCGTTCGCCGGGAAGACCTTGATCGATCGTGCGCGTCTTTCCGATGGCGAGTTCGGGATCGAAGCGATGGCGCACGCCGGGTTCGATGGGTTCGCGCACGTGTGCGGTCCATTCATCGACGCGCACGACGCGCACGACGGTTCCCGGCGTGGGATGCGCGGCAAGAGCCGGCACGACCTGATCGTATGGTCCGAGTTTCACTCCGGCACGATCGAGTAGATCCTCGACTGAGGCAGGCGCGATGTGTAAGGAGATGCGTTGACCGTCAACCACGAGCGAGAGCGCCATTGCGGCGCGATATTCCAAGCGCAGTCCCGGGACCAGCGCCGTGTCGGCGGCAGGGGCGACGAAGTCGTCCTGGCCGGCTTTGACGCCACGCTCGTCGAGGAACTCGGCCACCGTCCGCGCGCGGGTTTCGTACATCGTCGCTTGCCCGTCGTGCACGAAGGTGACGATGACGGGCTGTGCGTCGTCGCTGCCGGCAACTTCTGCCGCCGCGAACGCGCTACTCGACGCGGTGAAACTGAGAACTAGTGTTAGGACGCTCGTTGCGACAAACGTCGCGAACCTTTGATCATTGACGATCAACTCGGCTCCTTTCTGGACGAGAGGCACGTCGCCGTGAGACGCCCACCGAAGTAAGCTGTCGCATGAGGCGAGGCACCGTTCAGTAAGTTGCGGGTTGAACGCTTCCGGGGAAGCATTACCACTGGGTCCCTCGCGAGCGGGCAAGGAACCGGAACCGGCACACGATAGCATAGGCCCCTCGAGAACGTCAATTTGACAAATCGGCCCGGATGTGTTCCGGGGTGCGGGGCGGCCCGAAATTGACGAAGAAGTCAGAGGCTGTGAGACTTCTTCGAGTCGGCTTGTTCAGCGAGTGTTACCGGCCGATTCAAAACGGAATCGTTGCATCGCTCGACGCGCTGGCCGACGAATTGCGCGCGCGCGGACACGAGGTTATTTTCGTAACGCCGAGCATGCCGGGATATCAAGAGTCGGACGACGACATCGTGCGTGTCCCCTCGCTGCCGCTACCGACGCGCACCGCATATCGTTTGACGATTCCGCTCGTCGCACCGCAACGTCTCGCGAATCTCTCGATCGTTCACACGCACTCTCCCTTCGTGACCGGTTGGATGGGATTGCGGCTGGCGCGCCGGCAAGGCATACCGCTCGTGTTCACGTACCACACGCAGCTCGAGGAGTACGCGCACTACGTTCCGTTCGATCCGCGCGCGGCACGCAGCGCGGCCTCGCAACTGACCCGCTCGTATGCGAACGCAGCCGACCTGGTCGTGGTGCCGACGGCCGCGATGCACACGCGTTTGCGCGCGCTCGGCGTGCGCTCGCGGATCGAGATCGTGCCCAGCGGCATTGACGTCCGCTTCTTCGCGGGAGGCCGGCGCAGCGAGGCTTTGCGGGCTCGCCTGGGAGTCCCGCCGGAGGGCAAAATGCTGCTTTCGGTTGGGCGGCTCGGACGTGAGAAGAACGTCGAGCTGGCCCTCGACGCGTTCGCCCGTCTGCCCGATCCGTTGGTGCGCTTGGTGATCGTCGGCGACGGCGTCCACCGTGAGGCGCTCGAACGCAAAGCGGCGCGTTCCGGCGTTGCGGGCCGCACGACGTTCGCCCGGGAGTTCGCGCGCGACGCGCTGCCCGACGCCTACGCCTCGGCCGACGCCTTCGTCTTCACCAGCTTGAGTGAGACGCAGGGACTGGTGCTGGTCGAAGCGCTGGCTGCCGGTCTGCCGATCGTCGCCGTCGACACGCCGCAGACTCGCGACGTTCTGGGGGGCGCCGGCACCGTCGTCCCAGCGACGGCCACAGGGCTGGCCGCCGCGCTGGCACGCGTTCTCGCGGTGGGGCCCCAAGCCGCGCAGATCTCGCCCATTGCTCTACGCTTCGACGGTCCAAGGCTGGCCGGGAGCATGCTCGATCTCTACGCCGATCTGCTCGGAAACCGGCGCGTTCCGGCCGGCGTTCCGGCTTGACATCGAACGTATGTTCGAGTCATAATGGGAACAAGGTTGATATGGGACAATACGATCGCTCGCGGCTCGTCCGGCACGTTACGGTAGGCTTTGCGGCCGGACCGGGCGGATACGGCGTCGCCTACGCGGCGACGGGAGCGGGCGGACGGAACGGGTCGCCGGTCAGGGTAGAATTCGTTTGCCGGCCGCTCCCGGCGCTGCGCGGCCGAGATGTTGCGTATGCTGCCCTCGATGCCGTCCTCGCCGAACTGGCGGAGCGCGGGATGACCCGGGCCGTGATCGCGATCGACGACGCGAGCCTTCCGCTCGATGTGGCGGAACGCCGTTCGTTACCGAATGCGCTCATCGTGCCCTACGTTGCGCTGCGTTGCCGGCTCAACCGGTTCGCCGCCGTCACGATCGTCGAAGCGCACGACGGCGTCGCGCGCGATTTGACGGCTCGGGCCCGCGCCGAGGCGACCCTCATCGCCGCCTGATTCCTTGCGCTTGCGCCGCCTACGGCGGAGCGAGCTTCCCGTCGGAGCCGTAGAACTGGCGCGTTTCTTGATTGGCGCAATCGTCGTGCGCGACGACGCGGCCGGTCGTCGCGCAGTCCGGATCGTCGAAACCGAAGCATACGTACCGGGAGATGCGGCGGCGCACTCGTACCGCGGCGAGACCCCGCGCAACCGCTCACTGTTTCTGAGCCGCGGCCACGCCTACGTCTACTTCATTTACGGAACGTGGTTTTGCCTAAACGTTTCGGCCGAAGCCACGGGCGTCGGCGCGGGCGTGCTGTTCCGAGCCGGGGAGCCGCTCGCCGGCATTCCCGCGATGGAGCGGAGACGGCGAGGTGCGACGCTACGCGATCTCGCCCGTGGGCCCGGACGGTTGGCGGAGGCGCTCGACGTGACGCGCGCTGAGGACGGTCTCGACATGTGTGCGGCCGGCCCGCTGTGGCTCGCCGCCCCTCATGGCGCGGCGCCGCGTATCGGAAAAAGCGTCCGGATCGGGGTGACTCAGGAGGCACACCGTCTGTTGCGCTTCTACGAGCGCGATAGCCCATTCGTCAGCGGGCCGCGCCGCATCAACCTCTAAAGGGGCGGAGTGCGACTCCATAAATTTCTCGCGCACGCCGGTGTCGCGTCGCGGCGGCGCGCGGAAGAGCTGATCAAGAGCGGTCACGTCCGCGTGAACGGCAAACCCGTGCGTGAGCTCGGTACGAGCGTGGCTGAGGACGATCGCGTCGAGTTCGACGGACGTCTCGTCACCGTTCCGAGCGAGAAACGCTATCTCGTGCTGCACAAACCGCCCAAAGTCATGACGACGATGAGCGATCCGGAAGGCCGGCGCTCGGTCTCGTCCTTGATTCCTAAGAGCGAGGGCCGGGTCGTGCCCGTCGGACGCCTCGACTACGACACGTCCGGCGTCCTCCTCATGACCAACGACGGCGAGTTAGCGCACGTCTTAACGCATCCGCGCTTCGGGGTCGAAAAGACATACCGCGCACTAGTACGCGGCCGGCTCGGGGCCGACGACGTGCGGCATCTGCTCGAGGGCATGCGCCTCGAGGACGGCAACGCGGGACCCGCCAAGGTCCGCGTCGTGCGCACCTCGGCGGCGGGTTCGGAACTCGACATTACGATCCACGAAGGCCGCAACCGGCAAGTCCGGCGCATGTTTGAAGCGACGGAACATCCGGTGCTGTCTCTCGTACGTCTGCGTTTCGGGCCAATCGCACTGGGCGAACTCAAGATCGGGAACTGGCGCGAAGCAACCGAGCGCGAGATCGCGGCCTTGCGCGTCATCCTTAAAAAGGCGAGCGGCGCTGAGAAGGCGAGCGACGATGAGTAGACTCGCGCGCGGATTGATATCGCTTGTCTTGCTTCTGGTAAGCTACGCGCTTTCGCGTTCACGACGCGGCCTCGGACGTGAGGGGCCGGCGCAGCCCGGACGAGCCTTGCGCGGGATTCGCGGGGCAACGACGGTCGTCGAGGATACGCAAGCGGCGATCTTGGAGGCGACCGAAGAACTCATTCGCGACATCGTCGCGGCGAACGGCCTCGCGTCCGAGGACGTCGCTTCGGCGCTCTTCACCGTCACGCCGGACCTTCACGCCGAGTTTCCGGCCGCCGCGGCGCGCCGGATGGGCTGGACCCTCGTGCCGCTCTTGAACTTCACCGAGATCGGCGTCCCGGGAAGGTTGCCGCGTTGCATTCGTGTCTTGATTCACGTCAACACCGCCAAGGCGCAAGCTGAAATGGTCCACGTCTATTTACGCGAAGCAGTCTCGCTTCGCCCCGACCTCATATCCCGGAGTACGACCCCGCAATGATCATCGTCATGCGTCCGCACGCGGCGGACGAAGAGATCCTCGCCGTCGAAGCCAGCATCGCTTCGCTCGAACTGACCGCGCACGTGAGCCGCGGTGCGGAACGCACGATCGTCGGGGTGATCGGCGCGCCGGACGACAAAGAAGCGCTGCGCGCGCAGTTCGTGCAACTCGACGGCGTCGAGCAAGTCATCTTGATCTCCCGCGCCTACAAGCTCGTCAGCCGCGAAGCGAAACCCGAGCCGACGATCGTGCGCGTCCGCGAGGGCGTGACCTTCGGAGGCGAAACGCTCGCGCTCGCCGCAGGCCCCTGCAGCATCGAGTCTCGAGAGCAAGTGCTCCTCACCGCTCAAGCCGTCGCTGCCGCCGGCGCGAACCTCTTGCGGGGCGGAGCGTTTAAGCCGCGCACCTCGCCCTACGCTTTCCAGGGCTTGGGCCAATCGGGTCTCGAGTTCATGCGCGAGGCCGCCGACCGCAACGGCTTGGCAATCGTCACCGAGGTCGTCGATCCGCGCGACGTGGAGCTGGTCGCCGCGCACGCCGACATGATGCAAATCGGTGCGCGCAACATGCAGAACTTTACCTTGCTGCGCGAAGTGGGCTACGCCCGTAAGCCCGTGTTGCTCAAACGCGGCATCTCCGCGACGATCGACGAGTGGCTGATGGCAGCCGAGTACGTGTATGCTGCGGGAACGCACGACATCGTTTTGTGCGAGCGCGGCATCCGCTCGTACGACACGCACACGCGCAATCTGCTCGACCTCGCGGCGGTTGCCGTGCTGCGGACGCTCACGCATTTGCCGGTCATCGTCGATCCCTCGCACGCAACGGGCGTGCGCAGCCTCGTGCTTCCAATGAGCCTCGCGGCAGTCGCAGCCGGCGCCGACGGCCTCATCATCGAGGTTCACCCGACTCCGGCGACCGCCAAGTCGGACGGCGCGCAATCGTTGACGTTGCCGGCCTTCGCGGAATTGACCGCGCGCCTCGCTCCGGTGGCACACGCCGTCGGCCGCCGGCTTCCGGCGCCGGCCGTTGTCGTTTAGCACGACCCCCGGCGCGCCGCTCGGCGCTCGCACCGTCGGCATCGTCGGAACGGGTTTGATCGGAGCCTCGATCGGATTGCGCGCGCGCGGTGGCGGCGCACGCACGATCGGCTACGACGAGCGGTCCGAGCACGCCGAACGGGCGCGCGACCGGGGCGCTCTCGATCGCGTCGCGGCAACGGCCGCGGAGTGTTTTGAGGCCGACGCCCTCGTGTTGGCGACGCCCCTCGAAGCGACGCTTGCCCTCCTCGCGGAGCTTCGCACCAGGGCCTCGCGCGCGTCGCTCGTCTTGGACGTGTGCTCGGTCAAGGCGCCGGTAGCGCGGGCCGGGAGCGGGCTTGAGCGTTTCGTGCCTTCGCACCCGATGGCAGGTTCGGAACGGAGCGGTCCGCAGGCCGCGCGTGGGGATCTCTTCGAGGACTGCGTCTGGATGTATGCACCTGCCGCGCCCTCGGCCGTGGAGGAGGCGCAGGCGTTCATCCATTCGATGGGAGCCCGTCCGCTGCCGCTCGACCCGGCGGAACACGATCGCATCGTGGCGCTGACGTCCCATCTCCCTCAGTTGCTCTCAGTCGCCCTGGGGGCACGCCTTGATGAGCGCTTGGACGAAACGGGCGTTGCGGAACTGAGCGGACCGGGTATGCGTTCGATGCTGAGGTTGGGAAGCTCGTCGTGGCCGGTCTGGCGCGGGGTGCTCGCCGCCAACGCCGGCGCGGTTTCGCAGGAAGTGCGCGGCCTAGTCACCATACTCACGGAATTCGCGCGCGCCCTCGAAGCCGGAGAAGTGCAAACGCTCGCACCGGCTTTCGCCGAAGCGGCCCGCGCAGTCCAACGCTTAAACGAATAGACGAACGCTCGGAGACAACATGATGCAGATCAAAGGCCGGTTCGCGCTTCTGGCGGTGCTGGCGTCGGCAGTCGCTGCCGGGCCCGGAGCCGCCTTCGCGCAGAGTGCGACGTCGAAGGTCGCCCCCCAATACGGCTACCTTCAGCCGAAGATCATCAAGCGCGGCAACGCATCCGCGATGCCCAGCGGCAACGGCACGGTGGTCGTCAAGGTATTCGTCAAGAAGGACGGCTCGGCGCAAGTTCAGAGTATCATCCGGTCGACGAACCACAACCTCGACGCTGCAGCACTTGAGATCGCCAAGAATTCGACCTACCGGTCGGCCACGAACAACCACAAACCGGTCGACGCGTTCTACGACTACACCTTGAAGTTCGCCGGCGGAAGCGCGAGTCAAGCCGTCGTGCCGGGCGATCTCGCGGGCTACGAGCACATGATCACGGGCACCCCGCCGAACTACGCCGGCGCCAAGAGCGGCCTCGAGACGTATTTGGCCGCGCATCCGGGCGACCCGACCGCGCTCTCGTACCTCGGGCTTGCCGACTACAACCTGCAAGATTACGACGCAGCGAGTCAAGCCTTCGAAAAGGTCGGCGACAAGCTAGGGAGCGCGTACAAGGCGGTTGCCGCATCGGCCTTCGCGCTGTCGGCGGTCGATGAATCCAAAGCGAAGAACTACGATCGAAGCATTGCGCTCGCGAAAGAGGCGGTCGGGCTCGACGGGTCCTACACGAACTACAACGTCCTTGGTTTGACGCAGTTTTATGCCGGTCATTATCCCGATGCGATCGGCGCGTACCAGAAGGCGCGCTCGCTGGCCGAGTCGTCGAACGTACCGAACGAGAAGCGCGCCGCGATCGAGGTGAACTTGGTGTCGGCGTATCTCGGCGCGCAACAGCCCGATCAGGCGAAGGCGAGCGCGGCCGCGGCCGTCCGTCTCAACCCCAAGGCCGGGGCGGCCGTCGAGATTGCTATTGCGAACTATTACAACGTACAGGCAAACACGTTCGAAGAAGCTCAGAAATTCACGGACGCCGCGAATTCGCTGGAGCTTGGGGCGGTTGCCGCGCCTTCCTCGGCGGCGGCGCTGTACGCTCAGGCCGCGATCGCCTACCTTAAGGTTCAGCCCAAAGCGGACTACGTCAAGGCGCAGGTCGACGCTGAGAAGTCGCTCGCGCTCGATCCGAACGGCGAAGTGGCAAATTACGCCGAGGGCCTGGCACTGGCGGGTCAGGGCAAGAGAACGGATGCCCTGACGTATCTGAATAAAGCGAGTGCAATCGCCAAGGCGGGCGGGGGAACTCCGTCGGTGGACGCGGCTGTTGAGGCCGCGCTCAAGCAACTGAACTCGAGCAAGTGAACAAGAGCGAGGAGAAAGACCGGAGCGGGGGAAATAGGCTGACCTCGCGACGGGGCCCTCGGCGTCGCTTCAATTTTTCAGCCAGCGGAGTTTGATACGTGGATTGGTTTTCGGGATTTTTCAACTTCCTCGTAAAGGGCGGCCCGGCGATGATCGGGCTTCTCATTTGCTCGGTGGTGGCAGTCGCCATCGTTATCGAGCGGCTCTGGTTCTTCGCCCAGCAGCATGGGGACAGCAAGACCCTTCTGAGGCAAATCGGTGCCCGGATTCAGGTGGACGACATCCCCGGCGCGATACGAGTCTGCAACGAGAACAAGGGCATGCTCCCTAAGATTCTCGAGTTCGGCTTGCTTCGCGGCTCGAAGGGACG
>Ga0302326_10027770_pt1 | contig 11409 bp, 12 predicted proteins | sample Palsa_T0_3_FD_202264 | JGI IMG/M metagenome (GOLD analysis project Ga0302326, IMG submission 202264) | Peat permafrost microbial communities from Stordalen Mire near Abisko, Sweden - Palsa_T0_3 | ecosystem: Environmental > Terrestrial > Soil > Palsa > Peat permafrost | place: Sweden: Abisko...
ATTGTTATCGCCGGGCTGCGGAAACCGCTGCATATCGACCTTGGCGTGGGTAGGAATCCAATCGGTGATGGGATACTCCGGCACATCGGCCTCGTTCATCTGCAAATAGGCGAGACGGGTCGAGTCAGGCGACCAAAAATAATTGCTCCTCACATCAAGCTCTTCCTCGTAGACCCAATCCACTTCGCCATTGAGTATGGTCTGGTTGGGCGGTATAGCTACGGGCGTCGCGGCCAATCCTGAGTCTTTCAGCCGCAAAACAAAAAGCCCGTGTTCGCGGATAAATGAGACCATCTCGCCGTTGGGAGAAAACTTGGGATCGTCGCCTGAGGCGCTACCGGTAAAGCCAACCTGCACGCCAATTCCGTTATGCAGATCGTAGAGCCAGAGGCGGCCATTGGAATCGAACAGCAGATGCGCGGAGTCAGGAGCCCATAGATAGCTTGCCATGTTGTAGCGCTCGCGATGGTCGCGGTCTGTCTCAGAGCCGGCAGCCCCGGCCAGCGTGGCCAGCTTGGCGCGGCTCACCAGCACGTGCGACTTGGCGGAGGCGAGATCGAGTTCGACCAGTTCTCCGCCATCGATGTAAGTGAGGTGCTCTCCATTCGGCGACCAGGTTAGCCCCTCTGGGGGATGGCCAATGAGGGGACCGTGCGCAAACAGAGCCTCAACCGTAAGCGGCTTCGCGGCGGTCTCTTGCTGCGTGGTTTGCGCCGCGATGAAATTAGGAAAGAGCGCACACGAAAGAACAGCCGAGAGCAGAACGGCAGAGGCAGGAGTCAATACAGGATCCTCCGGAGACGGTGAAGGGCAGGGACGCTGAACGCGGAATGGGCGTGCGGCACTTCCAAGCAGAAGTGTAAATCACGGGCGATTGAGGAGGCACAGGGCGAGCGAGAGCGCAGGTTACGTGGTGCGCGATGCTTGCGCTCGAAAGGCCTGGATGAAGTGCCAGAGAAGTCCGAGGACGATAGGCCAGAAGATTGCCATCTCGAGTAGCCAGCCCGATCTTGTTCGCCAGGCGCCGGCCGCGTCGCTGTAGACGACGAGGCAAAGGGAAGCATTGGCCAGATAGGCAGTGCAAAGAGCTGCAGCGCATGCGCGGGTGGGCGAGATGTGGTGGCGGCGGGCATAGAGAATAATCGCGCTCGCGATCACGATACCGAAACCCAGGCCGAGAACCGCAAGACGCTGCCATTCGCTGGTTCCGGCGAGATGAAGAAGGAAAGGCACTTCCACCAAAATTGTGCCGAGAGCCGAGAGGCCGGCGACGATCCAGATCGCGCGCCGTTCCATAGCCGTCGAAAGCCGGTTTGAAAAAAGCGCGCGAAGTTTCAGCCAGATCATGGGATAAGCCAGAAAAAATGGCCCACCCGCCAGAAAGTGCCACCAGTTTCCTTGATTGCCGGGAACGCGCAGGGTCACCGCATCCCACGCCGACGTGTCGGACGCAAATGGAAGGAACGCAACGACACCTGCCGCGAGCCATAGAAGCAGGGCGAAAGCGTTAAGCCATTTCGGCCCATTTTGTTCCTGAGACACATCCGCTTGCCCACGATTTGCAGACCCTGAATGATTGCCCACTATAACCTCTGAATCGACCTACGCAGCGTAGCCCTCAAAGGTTCCGTCCCGTTGCAAAGCGAGAATCAGGATCAATAAGCCAATTCCCGTTGCGCAGTCGCGGCCCCAGCTAGTATGGTGCGGGCTATGCAATGGGCGACTCCGCAGGAACGCACGAAGCTGGGCCAGGCGCACCGCAAACAGCTGGGCCGCCAGGCGCACGACGCTCTCAACATCAAAGCACGCGAGCGCACTCCGCTTGAACTTCTTGAGCGGTCGGTCCGTGGCCGCGTGCCGGCATTGGTCAAGCTCAAGTACGAGCTGATGTCCGACTCGCCCTTCGGCTACTACCGCGGCGCCGTGCCGGTGATGGCCGCGGACCTTGCCGCGCTGCCGAACACCGGCATTGTCAGCCAGCTCTGCGGCGACGCGCATGTGCGCAACGTGGGCGCGTATGCGGCGCCCGACGGCCGCCTGGTCTTCGACATCAACGATTTCGACGAGACCATTCGCGGACCCTTTGAATGGGATCTGAAGCGCATGGCTGCGTCGATTTCGCTGGCTGGCCGCGGCTCGGGGCACAAGGATTCCAGCATCCGCCGCGCCGTGGAGGATTGCATTCTGCGCTACACCACGCAAATGAAGGCTTTCGCCAAAATGCCCCACTTGCAGGTGGGTCACTTCCTGGTGCATCGCTTCAGCAAAGTGGAGCCGGTGCACACGGCGCTGCTGAAAGCCGAGCGCGCCACGCCGCCGCATACGCTTGAGCAACTCACGGAACCAAGTTCCGACAAGCCCAATGCGCCGCGACGCTTCAAAGAAATCAAGCCGATGCTCACGCGCGTGTCCAAGGCCCAGGCGGAAGCAGTGCTGGCCTCGCTTGAGCCCTATCGCAAGATGCTGGAGCCGCAGCGGCAGCATCTGTTGTCTTTTTATCGCCCTATCGACGTGGCGTTCAAAGTGGTAGGCACAGGCTCCGTAGGCCTGCGCGATTATTGCGTTTACTTCGAAGGCAACGGCCCCAGCGACCCGCTGTTTCTGCAGATCAAGGAAGAGACGGCCTCCGGCTACAACGCCTATTTGCCAAATGCGCGTCCAGACCATCAGAACGGCAAGCGCACTGCGGACGGGCAGCGTGCCATGCAGTTGCAGTCCGATCCGTTTCTGGGGTGGACGCATATTGGCAAGCGCGATTATCTGGTGCGCCAGCTTAACGACCACAAGGGCTCGATCGATCTGGAAGACCTGGCAGGAAGCGGCTTGACGGCCTTCGCTGAAGTTTGCGGAGAGCTGCTTGCGCGCGGCCATGCACGGTCCTGCGATCCGGCGGTCATTGCCGGCTACCTTGGCTCTGGCAATGGCTTTGCCGAAGCGTTAGGCAGATTTGGCCTGGCCTACGCCGATCAAACGGTGAAAGATTGGGAAGACTTGCGGCGCTCCCGAAAGCTACCGAAGAATCCGTAGACCGCAACCTTGGAGACCAGCATGAATCGCCGCACATTTGGGCAAACGATTGCCGGAGCAGCTCTGGGCGCAGCGCTCCCGTGTGCCGAAGCCGCGCAGGCCCCCGCAGCCGGGACCCCGGCGTTTGGCCTTTCCGTTATGCTTTGGACAGTCTTCAAAGACCTGCCTTTCGAGGAACGGCTGGCCAAAGTTGCAGAAGCGGGATATAGCAAGATCGAGCTGGTGGGCGAATACAAGAACTGGTCGGCAGCCGAATTCAACCGCGCCAACGCCGCGCGCAAGCGGCTGGGCATCGAGTTCGACGCCACCGCCGGCCTGTCTCACGGCGTCGCCGACCCTTCCGTGCGCGATGCTTTCCTTAGCGAGCTGCAACAGGCACTGACGCCGATGCAGACACTGGATTGTCCGGCGATGATTGTGCTTTCCGGCAATGTGGTCCCAGCGCTTACTCGCGAAGCCCAGCATCAAGGATGCGTCGAAACTCTCAAACGAGCGGCTGCTTTGATTGAGGGAAAGACAATCGCCGGTCAGCCGGTGCGGCTGCTGCTGGAGTGCATTCATCTGGAAGAGAATCCGAAATACTTTCTCACTTCGGCCAACGAGGCGATTGAGATCGTGCGCGCGGTTAATCATCCGCAGGTTCAGTTTTTGTATGACATTTTTCACGAGCAGATGAGCTATGGCAATTTGATTGACAAGCTGAACAAGCACGTCGATGTGATCGGGCTGATTCATGTAGCGGATGTGCCGGGTCGGCATGAGCCCGGTACGGGTGAGATCGATTACGGGAACATCTACAAGAAACTTGCCCAACTGAATTATCGCCATAATGTCGCAATGGAGTTTCTGCCGGTGGGGGATGCAGTGGCTACGCTGCGCGCCGCGAAGGCCCAGGCTTGGAGCGCCGGGGCGGTTTAAGCAGCTACGCTCTACAATCTATCGATATGCCTACCGCTATCCGCTCCCACGCCAAGATCAATCTCGGCCTCTATATCGGAGCGCCGCGGGCGGACGGATTTCACGAGTTGACAACGACCTACCAGACGCTGGAACTGTTCGATGTGGTTACGGTTACGGCGCGACGGGCTGCTACGACGCGGCTGCGGCTGACGTCGAACGATGGGCGGGTGCCGTGCGATGCGCGCAATACCGCCTGGAAGATGGTGGAGCTCGCGCTGGGGGCGCTGGGTGTTACCGCCGATGTGGAGATTCAGATCGAGAAGCGGTTGCCAGTGCAGGGTGGACTGGGCGCGGGGTCGGCGAATGCGGTGGCGGCGCTGGTGGGGCTGGAAGCTGAGCTGGGGATTGGGCTCCCAGCTCTCAAAGGCGAGACCTGGGGCACCCAGCGGCTGGAAATCGCCGCGCAAGTTGGCTCCGATGTCCCCCTATTCCTCATCGGCGGCACCGTCCTCGGCACCGATCGCGGGCAGCAGGTGGAACCCCTGCCGGATATTGAGCCTACCTGGTGCGTTATCGCTACGCCTTCTATTGGGGTTTCCACGCCCCAGGCCTTTCGGGACTGGGACGCGCTCTGCGCCGCGGAGGGTTTGACCCAGGAGGCCAGTCACGCTAAACTAAATGAGTTGAGCCGCGCCTATGCCAGTGCCTTTGCGGAAGCGATTTCCAAAGGACAGCAGGGAGTTGGCTCCTCCGGTGTTCTCTCATTTGGGGAGAACCTGGCCGGACCAATGGAGTCCGCGCTTGTCCGCACCGGGATATTGAGCTGGATTGCGAACGACTTTGAACGCGTCGTCTTCCCCCAGCATCCTTCCCTTGCAGAAATCAAGCGCATTCTTCAGGCTACCGGCACACCGGAGGCAGCCCTTCATGCTTCGCTGTCCGGATCCGGTTCGGCTCTTTTCGGGTTATACCGTACCCGCGAAGATGCAGAAGCAGCTCGCCTGCGTTTGCTTGCAGACGGCATTGCCGGTCAGTTGACTCGCACTCTGCCGCGCCAGCAATATTGGAGCGAAATGCTTTTGCAAGAAGAAGATTGACAGTCAGCCGCATTGCGAGAGAAACTCGCCATCGGCTGCAAAGTTGGGCGATCGTCTAATGGTAGGACAGTGCCCTTTGGAGGCACTTGTCTAGGTTCGAATCCTAGTCGCCCAGCCAGTTTAAAGGCAGGGATCAGGGATTTGGGATCAGTTAAAGACGCGGACGAGGCGACTTTTACTGATCACCGATCACTGACAACTGAATGAAGGTCCCGAAAAACAGCCAAAGCAAACCAGCTTGGAGGGTAATCGGAGATGGAAACGGAAGCAGTGACGTTGACGTTGGAAGACAAACAACCCGGTGCGCAGCCGGACGGCGCCCCCAAGGATCCCAATCAGGGTTCGGCGGACTCGTCCAAGGCCAAGGACGGCAAACCCGCTCCCGAGCGCAAGCGGACCCACAAGCTAAGTGAGGACAAGCGCTTCAAGCTCTTCTCGGGCACAGCGAACAGGCCGCTGGCTGAGGAGATTGCCCGCCACATCGGGGTTACCGTGGGCGAGGCCAAGATTCAGCGCTTTGCCGACGGCGAGGTCTACTTCCAACTTCTTGAGAACGTCCGCGGCGTGGATGTGTTTGTCGTCCAGCCGACCTGCTATCCCGTTGATCAGCATCTGGTGGAGCTGTTCATCATGATCGACGCGCTCAAGCGAGCCTCGGCGGCCCGCATTACGGTGGTTGTGCCGTATTACGGCTATGCCCGCCAGGATCGCAAGGACCGTCCGCGCGTTGCCATCAGCGCCAAACTCATGGCCGACCTGCTCACCAAGGCGGGCGCCAATCGCGGTCTTTTTGTTGATTTGCACGCCGCGCAGATTCAAGGCTTCTTCGACATTCCCGTCGACCACATTTTCGCCAGCCCGGTGCTGGTCAGTCACTTCCGCGAGTTGAAACTGCCCAACCTCATCGTCGTTTCGCCGGATGCCGGCGGAGTGGAACGGGCTCGGCACTTCGCTCAAAAAATCGCCGCGCCGCTGGCCATCGTGGATAAGCGCCGCACGGATATGAACGTTGCCGAAGTAATGCACGTGGTCGGCGATGTGGCCGGAAAGACTTGCCTCATCATCGACGACATTATCGACACCGCCGGCACGCTGGTGAAGACTGTCGACGCCCTTTACGCCGCAGGCGCGACAACTGTTTACGCCTGCGCCAGCCATGCCGTGCTTTCGGGCCCGGCTATCGATCGTATTGCCAACTCGCGCCTGGAACAGGTGGTGGTTACCGACACCATTCCGCTGCGCGAGGCGGCTCTGAAAGTGCCAAAGATTAAAGTGCTCTCCATTGCCGGCCTCCTGGGCGCGGCTATCGAGAGCATTCACATGGAGACGAGTGTGAGCTCGCTGTTCAATTGAGGTGCAGTTGGCGGTTCACAGTTCGTAGTTCAAAGTTTTCGCTCTCCGCTGACGGGAAGTGACGACTGGAACTCAAAGGGATGGACGAACGCAACACTGTGAACTACGAACTGTGAACTATGAACCGCCAGCCTTGGCTGGCCCCAACAAAGGGAGCGGACCTGAAAAGGCCGTGCCCGATAGAAGGAAACGAGAGACGAAATGCCAGAAGTAGTCGTAGCCAAGCCCCGTGAGGGCAAGTTCACCAAAAATGCCGCACGCCGTGTGCGTGTCGCGGGCAAGATTCCTGCCGTCCTTTATGGTTCGGGCCACACTGCAGTGGCCATTGAAGTGGACCCCAAGCAGATCTCCCGGATCCTGTTTTCAGAGACCGGACACAACACCATCTTCGATGTGGAAGTCACTGGCCTCGCGTCGGCGAAGGCCATGATCGTCGATTGGCAGCGGGAGCCTATCAAGGACCAGCTGATCCACATCGACCTGAAGCGCATCGCTCTGGACAAGGCTCTGCGCGTCAGCGTGCGCGTCAAGCTTCTGGGCATTCCGGTGGGCGTCAAGGCGTCCGGCGGCATTCTCGATCAGGTGCTGCGCGAAGTGGAAATCGAGTGCCTTCCGGGTGACATTCCCAGCCACATCGACGTAGATGTGGCGGGCCTTGAGATGCACGGAGTGATTCGCGTCAGTGGTCTGCCGCACTCTGACAAGATCAAGTATCTGAATGCCGAAGATGCGACCGTGGCGCACGTTGTTTCGATTCGTGAAGAAGTTGCCACACCGGCTGAAGTGGATGCCGCCGCAGCTGCTGCCGCTGCCGCAACCACTGCGGAACCGGAAGTCGCCAAGAAGGGCAAGCCGGAAGACGCAGCCAAGACTGCCGACGCGGCCGCCAAGAAGCCAGCGGCAAAGAAGTAAGCCTTGGCTGAAGAGAGTCAACCCGAGGTTCGCCCAGGCCCGTTTCCACAGCGTCCGTTTTTGGTTGTGGGCCTCGGCAACCCCGGTTTGGAGTATCTGTGGACTCCGCATAACGCGGGGTTCATGGCCATCGACCGCATCGCACAGCAAGAGGGCGTTGTGGTGCAAAACCGGCGCTGCCGGGCCGCTACCGCAACCTGCCGCATAGCAGGGCGCGAAGTGGTTCTGGCCAAGCCGGAGACCTTTATGAACCTGAGCGGGCTGGCAGTGGCCGCTCTGGTGAAGGAGTTTGAAGCGGACCCGGCCAAGGATCTGCTCGTGATTTACGACGAGCTCGATCTGACGCTGGGGACGTTCAAGATCAGGGAGCGCGGTTCTCCTGCAGGGCACAACGGAGCCCGCAGCATAACCGGCGTCCTGGGAAATCAGGAGTGGCTGCGCCTGCGTATAGGCGTGGGCCTCAATCTGCCACCGGAGGCAATTGCTGCCGGTGGGGGAAAGCGGCCGGGCAGAGATTTCCTTCTGTCGCCCATGCGCAAGGCGGATTTGACGGTTCTGGACGAGGTGCTTGACCGGGTGGCAACGGCCACGCGGCGCATCATCGAGCAAGGTCCTGGCCCGGCGATGAATGAGTTCAATCGTAAGGACTGAAGGACAGGGACTAGGGACGTAGGGACTAGGGTCTGTCAGTTGTTAGCTGGAGGCGAACCTCTGGCGGAAAAGGAATGCTGATGTCGCGTGTATATGAAGTGATGTTCATTGTTCGGCCCGACGTGGCCGAAGAAGAGGTCGACAAGCTGATCGCCGGCTTCTCCACCACCGTTACCGGTGGCGGTGGAGTGGTGAAGACTGTCGAGAAGATGGGTCGCCGCAAGCTTGCATACCTGGTGCGCAAGTTCAACGACGGCAACTACGTTCTGCTCACCGTTGAGGCCACTGGTCCGGTAGTGCTTGAGCTGGAGCGCCGCTTGCGCGTTACCGAGCCGGTGATCAAGTTCATCACCGTGCGCATCGACGAAGAAGAAAAGCGTCTGGCCAAGGTGAAGGCTCTGCGCGGAGTGCGCCGCAAGGTGGAGCACTCTGCTCCTGCTTCTGCGCCGACTCCGGCACCAGCGCCCGCTGCTGTTGCCGCTCCGGTTGAGGCGGCTGAGCCGGCTCCGGCGGCTGTTTAGGTCTGCTTCTGTGGTTTCCCACCCCAGCGACAAAGACAAGAACGTCGCGAGGATGGGGCACTCAGCATTGACAGTCATTCAATTGTTCCAGTTGACCCTGAAAGGGTGAGACCGGAACCGAAGAGAGTAAAGAGGAAACAGTTATGTCAGATGAAACTCCTGTAAGGTCGTCCGACTCGGGCGCACCGCATGCAAGTTCTGAATCCGGCCCCAGTGCGAGCTCTGGCCCGGCTCCCCGCTCTGGCGGCGGACGCCCCCAAGGCGGACCTGGCGGCAGGCCATCGGGTGGTCCCGGCGGCCGCGGCAAGTTTTTCCGCCGCAAGAAGGTCTGCAAGTTCTGCACGGAAAAGATTGACGCCATCCCTTATCGCGACGTCCGTCTGCTGCAGGGCTTTGTGGCCGAGCGCGGCAAGATTGTGCCCCGCCGGCTTACCGGCGTCTGCACCACGCACCAGCGCCGCCTTACCCGCGCCATCAAGCAGGCTCGGAATATCGCGTTGCTGCCGTTTGCAACAAGACACTAGAACGAATTTTTCAGTCGGCTGCGGGCGCTCTCATCCAGAAGATAAGAGCGCCCACGGCGCCGGCGCATTGGAGATTTCTCATGGAAGTTATTTTGAAGGAAGATGTAATCAACCTGGGCCACCGCGGAGACGTGGTGAAGGTTGCGGATGGCTATGGCCGCAATTTTCTGCTGCCCCGCAAGCTGGCGCTGCAGGCTACCGACGCCAACAAGGCCGTGATTGAAACCATGAAGTCGGCCGCCGCTCGCCGGTCTGCATCTGAAAAGGTTCAGGCGGAAGAGCTGCTCGCCAAGCTCGAGCCGGTTTCGCTCAGCTTTACCCGCAAGTCGGGCGATGGAGGCCATCTGTTCGGCTCCGTCACCTCGGCTGACATTGCCGCCGATCTCGCTGCCAAGGGCTTCGAAGTCGATCGCCGCAAGATCGTGTTGAACGAGCCGCTGAAGACCGTGGGTGACTTCGATGTCGCGATCAAGCTGCATCGCGAGGTCACCGCGCATATCAAGGTGAAGGTCGTTGCTGAAGCCGGCTCTGAGGCTCCAGCCACCGAGCCTGCAGCCGAACCAGCCGCTGAAGAAGTCGCAGCAGAGTAACTGCGTTGCTTGAAACCACGCCCGCCTCTCGGTCCGCCGAGGGGCGGTGGTGCCTAGAAAATGTCCTTCTCCGGCGACCCACCAGCCAGCACTGCCAGCTTCTTGATCGCCTTCCCCATCGAAGCCGTAAAGTTAGGGACGGCGTTGGATTTGCTCTCTGAGAACAGCAGCCGTGCACGATTCGCGGCGAGGCTTTTGTCCACCTGATTATGGCTGTCGTAACAGGTCCGAGCCTTTTTCCCGCTCAGCGATGTCAGCGTTACCCGCAGCACTTTATCGCGGGTGTGATAGGTATCGCTGGGGTCGAACACTTCCCAGATCATGCTGTTGGTGTCGACGGCGCCCAGGAAAATATCGCATCGGCCATCCGGCTGGGTGATCGAGAGCACCGAGGTCGCGGGATCGAAGGCTACCTCGAGATTGTCGTTGATTCCATCGCTGGGGCTAAGGGCCAGAAGTTCTCCTCGCACGTAATCGAACAGCTCCTGCTGCGTAGGCTCGGCTTTTGCCGTGTGGTGAACAGGCTTAACCTTCGGAGCAACCGGGGCGGCCTGCACAACCTGTTCAGGCTGCGGAGGCACGGGTCCACATGCCGGCAAAAAAGCAAGGGGCGCCAACGCACAGAGGCGTGCGAAACGCATCATAGGACCTCAATTCCCGACAAGGGGTTCATGGGGAAAGTATATCGCTGTCTTCACTCGTTCCCAACGGAATTGGGTGCGAGGTATCCGGATGCTACTCACCGCGCACCATGGCGAGAGGCTGGCTGCGGTCGGTCCTTAGAGTGGGAACGGCGGCAAGCAGGCTGCGCGTGTACGGATGCTCGGGCGCAGTCAGCAGCTGCATGGCTGGGCCGGTCTCCACCACTTGTCCCGAACGCATGACGGCAACTCGACTGGCCATCTGCCCAACAACGGCCAGATCGTGTGAGATGAACAGCATCGCCAACCCGTGCTGGCGCTGCAGGTCTTTCAGCAACTCAAGCACTTGCGCCTGCACCGTGACGTCCAGCGCGGTTGTCGGCTCGTCCGCAATCAACAGGCGCGGCTTGTTGATGAGCGCCATGGCAATCAGAATCCGCTGCCGCTGCCCGCCGGAAAACTGGTGCGGATAGTCCCCGTAGCGCCGTTCCGCATCGGGAATCGCAACGGCCTCAAGAGCTTCAATCGCCTTCTTTCTTGCTTCGCGTCCGCTAAAAGAAGGGGCATGCGCCGCAAAGCTCTCAGCCACCTGGCGGCCGATGGTCATTACCGGATTCAGTGCCGTCATGGGTTCCTGGAAGATCATTGCGATGTCGCGGCCGCGCAGCCGACGCAGCGCCGCTGGAGTTTGCCGCGACAGATCAACGCGCCCTTGAGTTCCCTGCCAGAGAATCTCGCCATCAACCCGCGCCGCCACCCCCTGCAGACCCAAAATCGCAAGCGCCGTTGCACTCTTGCCCGAGCCCGACTCACCCACCAGCCCCAGCACTTCGCCCTCATCAACATGCAGACTGATACCGCGCACCGCCTCCGCCGCGCCAAAGCGAATCTGCAGCTTGCGGATTTCGAGCAATGCTCCCATGCAGCCATCGTATTTCATTGCGCTGCTTGCGGTTCACGGCAGCCGCTTCGATGATTTAGTCTCCCAGTAGCCTTGACCTGTCGCAGAGACCAAAGGAATTCCCCATGCATCGCCTTACAATCGCCGCCTTTGTGATTTGCCTGATGGCCAGCCCGTGTGGTGCGGCCAGCCAGACACCACCCGGTGTACCCGCGCCTGTCGCAACTCCGCATCCGCCGCGGCAAGCGCCTCCAACACGCGATCCGCATACGCCCGGCTACGTCGATGCTGC
>Ga0302326_10027776_pt1 | contig 11407 bp, 11 predicted proteins | sample Palsa_T0_3_FD_202264 | JGI IMG/M metagenome (GOLD analysis project Ga0302326, IMG submission 202264) | Peat permafrost microbial communities from Stordalen Mire near Abisko, Sweden - Palsa_T0_3 | ecosystem: Environmental > Terrestrial > Soil > Palsa > Peat permafrost | place: Sweden: Abisko...
GTCCCAAGGTCCAATCCAAGTGTGCGCGAGCGAATCAACCTAATGAACTCAAAGCTAAAAACGGCCGGCGGGGACATCGGGCTGCTCATCGACAGGAAATGCAAGGAGCTGATCATGGATTTCGAGCAGGTTTGTTACAAGGGTGACACCGGGCAGATCGATAAGGACCGAGATCGCATGCGGACCCATGCTTCAGATGCGCTGGGTTACCTGATTTGGGAAGAGTGCCGACCGCTCCCGCCGATTGGAGAGCAGCAGGTGAGGGTTATTTAGGGATGGATACGATTAACCGCGAGCATCCAGAGTACGCCGAGCGGAAAGCGATCTGGCGACAGTACAAGGACCTTTATTCAGGCGGTGAGCAGTTACGCTCTAACGCCTCCTTGTACCTGGTTCGGCGGCATAAAGAGCCAGGCGATATCTACCTGGAACGGCTGGCGCGGGTATTCTACCAGAACTATGTGGGGTCGATTATTGACTGGTACGCGGCGACGCTGATGCGATGTGCGCCAGCGGTACTTCTCGGGGGCAGCGATTCCGCGGCGCAGAGCTTTTACGGCGTGCTTTCCGACGATTGCGACTTTAAGGGGACCAGTTTGACCGAGTTTTTCCGCCAACGGTTCGTCGAGGCCCTGGTTTGCGGAAGCAGCTACATCGTGATCGACTTTCCAAAAATCGATGGCGCAGCGCGATCGCGGGCGGAGGAAGATGCGTGCGGGCAATCGCGAGCGTACCTGATGGACTACGGCCCGGACGAGGTCATCAACTGGAATCACGACCGACTAGGCGGGATGGATTGGGTCGTGCTGCGCACATCGTGCCTACAACAGTCGCAAGTCACGGATGCGAAGTGGGAAAAAGAGACCCGTTGGATCTACTACGACCGGAAGAATTATCAGATCTACCGGAAGCGCGGAGAATCGAGCCTGATCGAGTTAGTGGATGAAGGCCGGCACGGACTGGCGTCGTTGGGACGGGTGCCGGTGTTCGAGATGAGGGTCTCGGACGGGTTATGGTTGATGAACAAGGCGGCGTCGCTGCAGCTGGAACACTTCAATAAGTCGAACGCCCTGTCGTGGGCTCTCACGATGGGCCTATTTGCTTCTCCGGTAGTGTACTCGGACCGCGAATGGAAGCAGGTAGTCGGAGAGTCTTATTACATACAGCTGGGGAAAGACGACAGATTCGGGTGGACCGAACCGGAAGGCAAGGTCTACCAGATTGCAGCGGACAACCTGCAGAATTTGCGGGACGAGATTTACCGGGTCTGCTACCTCATGATCCAGGCAGGTGAGGCAGGCACCGGAGGCCGCCAGTCGGCAGTGAGCAAGCAGCTGGATTTCGCGACTACGGAAGAAGTGTTGAGGGCGTATGGCAATACGGTCAAGGATGCGATGAAACAAACGCTCTGGGCAATCGCAGCGGCGAGACAGGACGGGGTCACGATTGACGTTTCGGGGATGGATGAGTTTGACATCAACGACTTAGGAACAGAACTAGACGATGCCCAGAAGTTACTAGGCCTTGGGATCGAGTCGAAGACTTTAAGGAAGGAGGTCTTTAAGAGGCTGGCTCTCAAATACCTGAGTGACGCACGGCAAGAGATCAAAAACACAGTGGTGGGGGAGATCGACAACGGGGAGTAAGTATTCCCAAGGAGACATATGGACGGAATCGACATACAAGCAATCGTGCGGCAGGCGGTTCAGGAGTTCACGAATAACGAGAAGGCCCGAAGCGAACCGGCGTACAAGACGGAGTTACTTGAGGAACGAAAGCGCCGGGAACACTTGGAGCGCCGGATGAACGAACTGGTAGCTGAGAACCAACGGAGCCGCAGAGCAGCGGAGGAAGCGGAACGCAGTTCAGCCGTAAGGGCCGAACTGCAACGGCTGGGCGTGTCGAAGATCGACCTGGCTTTCAAGGCAGTGCAAGACGGGATTGTGCGCAGCGAGGATGGCCGACTGGTGGCCCGGAGCAATGATGGCGACGTTTCGGTCAAGGATTACCTTACGACATTCGTCAACGAGAATCCGGAGTTTCTGCCGGCTCGAATTCCGGGAGGGACGGGAATGACGGCCACCCACAAAGCCCCTGGTGGAGGCAGAGAAACGGTGACGCTCGAACAGATCCGGCCGGGCATGAGCGCGGAGGAGATGGAGCGCGTACGAGAGGAAATTGTGCGCGTAGCATCGCAGACCCTCCGGGGGCTGTAGAGAAGTTCCGGCTAGACGAGCGAGTAGCCGGCAAGAAGAAAGGAACAAGGAGAAGAAATGGCAGCAATTACTTCAGCTAATGTCGCCAACGCGATCGTGAAGCTGGTGGCGGCGGACGCATTGCCGGTGCTGGTTGGGAACCTCATTATGGGGAACCTGGTGAATCGCGATTATGAGCCAGCTCTGGCACATGCGGGCGATACAATTAACGTGCCGATCCCGCCTGTGATGCAGGCGAATAACATCCTCGAGGGCGGAACGGTTCAAACGCAGAATCCGAATCTGGGAAACGCTCAGATCGTATTGAATACGCACGCGGAAGCTACCTTCCAGATTCCGGATGTCACGAAAGTGCTGGCCGTGCCGGATCTGTTGAGGGTCTACATGCAGCCGGCGGTGGCGGCGATCGCGCAGAAGGTGGAAAACGATCTGCTGAACTTATATGCCGGGTTGACGGCGAATACTCCTGTGGGCACGCCCGGAACAGCGATTACAGAGAGCGTGATCGACGCCGCAGAAACGGCGTTGTTCCTAGCAAAGGTTCCGCCGAGCGCCGAGAAATACATGGTGGTGGATGCGGCCACTTATTCGGCGTGGCGGCAGATTCCGCGATTCAGCGAGTTTCAAACCGCAGGCGATGCTGGGTTGAAGGCACTGATTGACGGCACGGTCGGGAAGATCAAGGACTTTTTCGTGTTCCGATCGCAATTTATACAGTACACCGGAAGCAATCCGGTGACGACGCATAACCTGGCGTTCACGCGGGATGCGCTCGGGCTGGTAATTCGGCGACTGCCGCAACCTTTGCCGGGCACCGGAGCGATCGCGGAATACGCGGAGTTGGGCAACTTCGGAATGCGCGTGGTGATGAGCTACCAGCCCGACACGCTGGCGCAGCAGTTCACCGTGGACATTCTGTACGGCTGCGGAATCTTGCGAAATTCGTCGGGTGTGCAGGTGAATACCTAAAAACGGGGCGAAGTTGGGGGATTGGATTGGGGACCGCTCTCCTGCGGTCGCGGCTCATTAAGAAGCCGCGGCCGCTCCGCACTTCCCCCGATGGACTGACGTAAATGCAAGTGAACTCGTGAGGAGAATCGAATGGATGTGAAGACGTATTACCAAAGAATCCGGGCCACGGAAGCGACGATAACCACTCCGTTCCCAGTGGTGAGCAGCCTGTCGACGGACGACGGAGGCAAGAAGGGCGTACTGGTGGAGGTGCCGCGGCACCTGGCAGCAAAAATGATCGTTGAAGGGTCCGCGGAACTGGCGAAGGCCGACCAAGCGACGGCATTCCTGCAAACGCAAGAAGCAGCGTTCAAGGCCGCGCAGGACGCCGCGACAGCGTCCAAATTAGAAGTCACGATGGTATCGTCCGACGAATTAAAGAAATTGACGGACGATATGAAGAAACTGAAGAGTGGAGCCAGAACGGCCAAGGAGTAGGCAGACATATGGCTCTGTTTACGGACGGGTTTGTCTTAGGGATAGAAGACCTGATGGCGCAGGACACGCAATTATCGAATGTGGCTAGCGTGGAAGGCATCGACGTGACTCAGAAGCTGGCTTTGGCCCAGGAAGAGCTGACTCTCGAAATCACTACGCTGCTGAGCGGGTCGAGGCGCGCCGAGGAAGCGTTCTGGTTGAACGCACGGCCGACGATAGACAACGTGGTGGTGACACCCGCGCTGAAGCTCTGGCACACGTTCCGCGCTTTAGAGATGGTTTACGGAGACGCGTACTCGAGTCAATTGAACGATCGCTACGCGGCGAAGCGGGACCAGTTTCACGAGCGGTCCCGGTGGGCGTACGAGCGGTGGTTACTGATGGGGATCGGAATTGCATGGTCTCCGATACCGCGCCCGAGACAACCCCAAGTAGTAAGTGCCGGCGGCAGTTTGCCCAACGGGACCTACTATGTGTCGATGACTTGGGTCAACGCAAAGAGCGAGGAAGGCGCACCATCACTACCGGCGGCGATTACAACGGCAGGAAGCACGCTGTTGGTAGAGCCAGCTGCGCCGCCTGCGGCCGCAACGGGCTGGAACGTTTATGTCGGCAGCGACCCGGACGCGCTCTCGCGGCAAAGCGCGTCGCCGATAGCAGTTTCGCAGGCGTGGCTGCAGCCGAATACGATCGCGGGTACCGGTAGCGGGCCCGGCTGGGGGCAGTCCCCCAACTGTCTGATGCCGATGCCACGCGTCATGCTGAGGGGCTAATGACGACAACAATCGGAAGCCTGATTACAGGCCAGGTAATACAGCTTATCACGGGGACAAGCGGCGGCGTCAACTCCTATTTAAGCGGCGGCGTGCAAGACAACGGGCAGCTGCTTCTTACGCTCAACAGCGCCCAGGTCCGGGCACAGAACGTAGCGCCGGAAATAGCCGATCAGAGCAACACGATGCAGTACCCGGCTGTAAATGTATATTGCGAAAAGATTGTTAACAACCTGGTGGAAAAGTTCCGAACATTTTCTGGGAATGTACAAGCGACGGTGGAGTTGCGGCACTCGCAGGATCATCTGGATGGGCTACAAGATTCACTGGAGAACTACACGGATGCAATTCTGCAAGTGCTGAATGCAAACCGCGGCGATTGGGGCAGCGGCATGTTTTATTGTGGCGAATACCAAGTAGTTTTCGGGGCCGTGAAGCACGGCGGCAAGAATTTTCAGCAGGTGGCAAAGATAACGTTCGAGATTGGAGTGAGCAGAAGCTAATATGGCCTCTTATATTTCGTCCAATGCAAACCGGTTCTACACGGCGCTGGAAAGCGCGTACGGGCAGGTTCCGGCAATTACGGCAGTAAACCGGATTCCGGCGTTGAAACTGACCGTACGACAGCAGCGAGAGGTGGCGAATCGGAAAGACAAGACGGGCGGCCGAACGTTTACGGGTGTTCCGCTCGGAGGCCGGCGACAGACCAGCTTTGAAGTGCGAACTTTGCTCACGAATTGGCAGCAAGGGACAAGCAATCCGAGTTACGGTCCATTGTTCCAGGCGGCGATGGGTGCTACTCCGGCCTACTTCGCAGGCGGAACGGCCGCAAGCACAACAGGGAACGGTCGGCTGGCGTTTTCTGCGCCGCATGGGCTCTTCTCCGGCCAGGCGGTGAGCAGCGGGGCTGAGATCCGATTCGTGGCGACAATCGTGGACGCAGAGACGGTTCAACTAAATGTTCCGTTCACAGTGCCTCCGGCGCCGGGCACACAGATGGGAGCGGCAGTCACCTATGCGCCGGCGACCGAGTTACCAAGTGTAGGGATCTTCGATTATTGGGACCCTTCAACGGCTGTCCAGCGATTGCTGTGTGGAGGCGCGGTCGACCAGATGGAGATCGATCTAAACGGCGACTACCATGAATTCCGGTTCAGCGGCCAGGCTCAGGATGTAGTGGACAGCGTGAGCTTTGCGAGCAGCTCGAGCGCCGGACAGCTACAGACTTTTCCTGCCGAGCCGGCGGTAGGGGCCTTCGACTATACCATCGTCCCCGGGAATCTCGGAGAGGCATGGCTCGGAACGCTGCCGACACAGTTTTTCACCGTGACGTCGGCATCGGTGGAGTTAAAGAACGGATTGGACACCAGGTACAAGGAATTCGGATCGAGCCTTCCACTAGCGATTTCGCCTGGCGACCGCACGGTGACCGCGGCATTCGAGCTGTATAGCCAGAACGATGCGAACACGCCGGGTCTGTACCAAGCTGCGCGCCAGCAAACGCCGATCAGTGTGATGTTCCAGTTGGGTGAGTCGCAGAGACAGCTGGTGGGCGTGTACTTACCGAGCGTGATTCCGGTAGTTCCGGAATTCGACGACAGCAAGAACCGGCTGCAATGGAAATTCCGGTCGTCGCAGGCGCAAGGCACTATAAACAATGAAATCGCGGTGGCTTTTGGATAGGGGGATTGAGTTTCCATGATGTATGAAAGCGTGGCCACCGTCGCGTCGCGCGTGGCGAGCGGCGTGACGTTCACGGTGGCGAAAATGTCCTTCGGAAGACGGGCGGAACTGATGCGCCAAGTTCGCGAACTGTCCCGCAAGATGGAGTTCCTGGAGGCAGGCGAGGATGCAGGGCAGAAGATGGATGCGGCTCTGCTACGAGTAGAGATTGAGCGGGCCTACGTAAAGTGGGGTCTGCTCGCGATCTCGGGACTGGAAGTGGACGGTGTGGCTGCCACTCCGGACTCGCTCGCGGACATCGGACCGGAGGAGTTGTTTCAGGAGGCGGCCGCATTAGTGCGTGCGCAGACAGGGTTGACCGCCGAAGAACGAAAAAACTGATTGTCGCCTTCCACTTTGGACATTCTAACCAGGCCGGTTGGAAGTGCGACACTTGCCGGAGATCCGGCCTGGAACAAAAGCGACGGTGCGGATGGCTTCCCGCGGAGAAACTCGGGGTGACACGCCTGGTGTGGACGCGGAAGAATGTGACCCTGGACCAGTGCCCAAAGCCGTATATCACTGCTCAAAGCCTATCGCTGCTGGAGGAGTTTTTCATCAGGCGCCGATTTCGAACGATGGATAGCGAAGAATTGAGCGCCCGTCAAGTGGAGGCATTTCTAGTTTTGGAAAAGGAATTCGCGGCGGAATCCGAAACCGGAACGCGCGGGGAGCGCATTTGAGATGGCAACGTTTCCTCAGCTTAAGACAGGCGCGGTGGCACAGTATCCTGCCACCAAATCGGCTCACTTTCAGAATCAAACGGTTCGATTTCTCGATGGTAGCGAGCAACGGTATCGCGATTCGGCTGGCCCTCTGCATCAATGGGTAGTCCAACTAAGCGAGTTAGACGAGAGCGAGATGGCGGCATTTGAACAGTTCTTCGAAGATAATCAGGGCCGCCTCGGGAGCTTTGCGTTTACGGACCCGTGGGATGGAACACAGTACCCGAATTGCAGCCTCGCCAGCGATGACTTGATGTTGGCCTCCACGGCGGAAATGCGTGGCAAGACCTCGTTGACGGTGATTGAGAACCGGAACCTCTGATGCTCATTTATCCCCAACTTCCGACCGGCGCGCTGGCTCAGTTTCCAGTTCAGAAACAGCGCCAGGTGCGAACTCTTGTCAATACGGCAGGGGACGGAACGAGTATAAAGCTGGCTGACGCGGGGGCGGCGACCTTGGAGTGGCAACTGAAGTATGCCGCACTAAGCGATTCGGAACTGGCCACCCTCCTTCAGTTTTTTGCAGCGGCAGAGGGGACGCTGAACAATTTCACATTCGTCGATCCAACGGCGAATCTACTGGCATGGAGCAACGACTTAAGCAATGCAGTTTGGAACGCGGCGTCCTTCCTTTCGCTCTCCGGAGCCAATGCCGATCCAACGGGAGGAAACAACGCCTGGCTAGTGACGAACTCCGGCGCGGCGCCACAGGACGTGTCGCAAACGCTGACGGCGCCTGGCGGATATATCTACTGCCTGAGCGCTTACGCAAAGGCCCCCACACCGGGAACGCTCACGCTGTTACTCGGAAACAATCGCTACGGGCAGAATCTCAGCACCGTTTGGCAGCGGATTGCTTGCACCGGCGCCGGGGATCCGACGGCCTCATCGATCACGTTCGGAGTGGAGTTTGGGCCGGGCGCGGTGGTCGATATATTCGGCTTGCAGGTGGAACCGCAGGAAAGGCCATCCGTCTACAAGCCCACCACGACAGGCGGGTGCTACGAAAATGCTCGTTTGCGCGACGATACACTTTCCTTCACGACGACGGACGTAAATCGACATTCGGCGAGGGTCAATATCCTCTATGCAAACAATCTCTGATCTAAAAGAACAGAGCGTCACGGACACGCCGTTAATCGTATTCAACTGTATCCTCTCCAGCGGACAGATCGAATACTGGTGCACACATACGGTGACGGCTGGAGGAAACACCTACGCTCCGCGCGTGATCCAGCACAGCGCTTTCAATATCCAAACAGCGTCGGACCAGGGGATCGATGGAAGTCCGCAAATCTCGATTGTCCTTGCGAATGCCGACTCTTATTTCTCGGAAATCGAGCGGTCCGTCGGATGGAAGGGCGCGCGCCTCACGGTGGGAGTGCTGTTCTACGATCTGCCGAACAATGCCGCTCTCACCGATATTACATCGGTATTTCAGGGAATATGCAATCCTCCGGATCGAAGCGACGAATCCACATTTCGATTGACTGCCCTAAATCGCATGAGCCTGCAGAGGGTGTTTCTACCCGAAGTGCAGATTGAACGGCGATGCCCCTGGCAGTTTCCTTCGACGCCAGCACAGCAGACGGAAGCCGTAGACGGCGGGATCAACGGAAAGTACTCCTTGTATTACCGCTGCGGTTACTCGGCGGGACTGCCGGGTGGAATAGGTAATCTCAACGGCGCAGATCCTTACACAGACTGCGGCTATGCGCGCACGGACTGCCAAGCAAGGGGCATGTTCACACGATTCGGAGGACTAGAATTCATTCCGCCGGCGATCAGCGTCCGAAGCTACGGAAAGGCTTGGTCGACTTCGGTAGTCTCGACTAACCAGGCTCTCTACAACGACTATGTCCCGATGATTTACGGGACGGTTTGGCAGCAGCCGATCGTAACCTTTGCGCGGAATGACGGCAACCTGACCCGGATGGAGGTACTGCTGGGTATCGGCCAGATTCAGGGCGTGCTGACGGTGCTGGTCAACGACGTGGAAATACCGATCGGAGTCAGCGGTACCAGTATGACCGGCACCGGTTGGTACAACGTCGAGACTCTCGGGACGCGAGATGGCGCGCTGGATCCCAATTTCACGGACTCCACCGGGGCGCCCGCGGGCGACCCGTACGGGAGCATGGCGTATCTATCGGTGGTGGTTCCGAACCAGCTAAACAACGGCACATCCCTGCCCAGCGTGGAGGTGTTGGTGCAAGGCCTCCTGGTGCCTGTCTATGCAGCGGATGGAACCTATTTAAGCGATCAGTTCTCGAACAATCCAGCCTGGATTCTTCTGGATGTTCTGCGACGAAGCGGATGGTCGGCCTCGGAGATCGACGTTACCAGCTTTGCAGCAGCAGGGGCGTACTGCGACGAAGAGATCGCGGCCACCGACATCAACGGCAACGCAATCACACTGCCGCGCTTTCAATGTAATCTGCTCTTGCAAAACAGGCGAAGCGCCGGCGATGTGGTGCGAGGCATTCGCAATTGCGCGCGAATGTACCTTACCTACGGATCGAGCGGCGCTCTCCAAGCGAAGGTCGAAAATACGATCGCGCTGGAAAGTCCATCGCAGCAGGCATGGTCGAACAGTACCGAGACTCTAAATGGCGGCTGGCCGAGTTATGAATTTGGCGACGGGAGCAGTGGCTTCTCGGGAATTATGCGCAAAGCGAATGGGGCATCCAGCGTGGTGCTGACAGCCCGCAGTATCGCCGATACGCCGAACTGTATGTCGGTAGAGTTTCAGGATTCACTGAATGGCTACCAGCAGGACAGCTATGAGATGGTTGACCCGAACGATATCGCGTTAACGGGACAGACAACCTCGGCGACATTGATGGCGCTGGGCCTTCCACAGTTCGACCAAGCATCTCGGATTCTCAAGTTCAATCTCGACAAGTCGATCCTCGGAAATACTTATATAGCGTTTCAGACCAGCATCAAGACGTTCGGGGTTTCGCCGGGCGACTTGATTACGGTGACCTATCTCAAAGAAGGCTTCCTGCGGCAGCCGTTTCGAGTCTTGAAAATATCGCCGGCAACGAACTATCGAACTGCGACGATCACGGCGCAGTTGCACGACGATGCATGGTACGCGGACACCAACGGTCAAGCTACATCCGCTTCCGGGCAGGCAACCCAGAGCAATTCGGGTGTGGGACTACCAAACCCGTTACTCGGCAGCGTCGTCGACTCCGACGGAAATGTGCAATTCGGCATCGTCGAGACGGCCGCTACCAACAGCGATGGCACTTTGGAAGCCAGCGTCGTCGTGAGCTTCATTGCACCAGCCACGGTCGTAAGCACAGGACCGGGCGTCCCCTTGGTCAGCCTATCGGCGACAATCGGCTCAAGTGGATCTATTACCGGCGACCAGATACTTTACTACGCTGTGTCGGCGGTGGATGCCGCGGGGAATGAGAGCAGCCTATCGTTTGTGGTTATTGCGATCATCAGTGCGAGCGGTAGCAGCGTGACACTCACGGGCCTGAGTTTTACGACAGGGACGGCAGGTTTCAACGTCTACCGTGGAAGTTCGCCAGCGAACCAGCTGCGAGTTGCGTCCGGGCAGGCGATCGCCACGACTTTCATCGATGGGGGATTGACCGATCAATTGATTCCTCCGCCCGACCCGAATTTCGATCACGCGAATTTCTACTGGCGATCGGAATTGCAGCCGGAGGCCGCCGTGACAACCCATTCCCCGACAATGATCGGGAATGCTACGCTGCAGATGGCGGTAAACGGCTATGTGGGCATGACGGTACGGATCACAAGCGGCACGGGCGCTGGCCAGGAACGCAGTGTGACGGCTAATGACGCAATAACAATAACTGTCGCGAAGTGGGATGTGGAACCGGGCGCGACGAGTTTCTTTACTGTAGCGGAAGCCGCCTGGCACTTCGCGGCGGTCGCACAGAGCAGCCCGATCCAGTTCACGATTCCAAATCGAACAGGCGAAGTAGTCGAGATTACGGGCCGCTCGACAAACGTCAATAATCTCGAGTGCTCGCCACAACTCTCGATTGTGACACGTTGGACGATTGGCGGGTCGGGGAGCGCCGACACCCAAGTGCCGCCACAGCCGTACTTTGGCCTGGGCCAGGACCTGCAAGGCGGGTCGGTCGTACTAAGCGGAGTGTCATTCATGGATCTAACAAATACCGGCGGTGTATCGTCGGGAACTCTTACCCTCTACTACTGGAATGAGCTCCTGGGCACACCGACAACGCTATTGGCCGCGACTCTCGGGGTGGCAGACGCAGTACTTACGTTAAGCGTCGGAGGCTCCGCAGAGGCCGGGAGTAAGATACAAATCGATGGCGAGGTCCTCGCGGTGACGGCTGTGGCTGGCAATGGAACCCAATACGGTGTTACGCGGGCAGTAGACGGAAGCACCGCGATCGCTCATACGGCTGGAACACCGGTCTATCAGCTAGCCGGCCAAACGACAATCGTCCCATTTCCGCCAGGCTTCTTCGGGAGCCCCTATAGCGGAAGTTGGAACTACCCCATC
>Ga0302326_10027777_pt1 | contig 11407 bp, 9 predicted proteins | sample Palsa_T0_3_FD_202264 | JGI IMG/M metagenome (GOLD analysis project Ga0302326, IMG submission 202264) | Peat permafrost microbial communities from Stordalen Mire near Abisko, Sweden - Palsa_T0_3 | ecosystem: Environmental > Terrestrial > Soil > Palsa > Peat permafrost | place: Sweden: Abisko...
TTCAGGCCGGAGCGAATTGGTTCCTGGCCAAACCGGTTGATCGAACGCGACTGATGCGCTTGATCCAGACATCCCGTGCACCTATGGAGCGACGGGAAAGCTTGGCGAAGTGAAGGTCAAGTACGACGCGTCGATTGAGTCGGAGGGCTAGCGGAAACACGCCCAGCGCTGTTGAATAGTATGTAATAACGCTAAATATAATTGATTTAAGGTTTACGGAGGTTTTGTTACGGTCAACTAGTTTTACCGGGAGATGACGCTTGGCCAGGGTGCAGAACCTCTTATGCGATTACTGAGTGTACCCGTGATTCGATCCAGTACCGTGCGATCAAGCGCCGAAAAAGCAGGCGTCCCGCAATTGCAGGGCCGGCGACGGCTCACCGCACTCCTTGCGGTTTCGAGTCTTTTGTTTTTCTCATCGGGATTAACGCAAATCGGCCAGGCGCAGACGAATCAAACCATACCGGGCTCACTCGCACAACTGAACCTCGAGCAACTCGGAAACATCGAAGTCACGAGCGTGTCTAAGGAGCCCGAGCAGGTTTGGCACACTGCGGCTGCGGTCTCCGTCATCACCCAGGACGACATACGCAGGTCGGGCGCTACGAGCGTGCCTGAGGTCTTGCGCCTGGTTCCGGGTGTGGAAGTGGCGCAAATTGATTCCGACCACTGGTCCATCGCTATCCGTGGCCTGTCGGGCCAATTCTCGAAAGACCTGCTCGTCTTAATTGATGGCCGCAGCGTCTACACGCTGCTTTACTCCGGCGTCTATTGGGACGTCCAAAACCTGTTGCTGGACGACGTGGATCGGATCGAAGTGATCCGCGGCCCCGGAGGCACAATCTGGGGCGCCAACGCCGTCAATGGCGTGATTAACATCATCACGAAGAGCTCGAAGAATACACAGGGCGCGCTTGCCACTGCGGGCGGGGGAAACGCCAACCTAGGAAACGGCGCTGCGCGGTACGGCGGCATGCTCGGGCAAAATTTCAGCTATCGCGTCTACGGAATGGGTTTTGCCAACAGCGCCGAATTTCATTCGGACGGAGACGGGTTCGACGCCTGGCACATGGAGCAGATGGGGTTTCACTCCGATTGGAACAAAGGTCCCCAGAACACGTTCACCGTCCAGGGTGACATGTACACAGGGCAGACCGGCGAGCGAGTTGATATCGCCTCCTTCTCTCCGCCCTCGGAGACTCAGCCGGACGACCTCGCGCAGGTTTCCGGTGGCAATATCGTGGCTCGTTGGCAACACCAAAAAGCAGACGGCTCCGATATCCAGATTCAGGCCTATTTCGACCGGACGTACTTTCAGGACCTCGAGCTCGGTGAGAAGCGCGACACATTCGATGTGGATTACGTCCAACACCAGCGTATCCGCGCCCACCACGAGCTCACCTGGGGGCTTGGGGCGCGCGTGAGCCCCAGCACTTTCATTCAGACCTCAGCTGTGAACTTCCTCCCGAACCGCCAGACCGACAGCATTTACAGCGGCTTTGTCCAATACGAACTGCCCATCGTGCCGGACAAGCTCACGCTCACGGGCGGCACCAAACTCTCGTACGACAACTTCAGCGGCTTCGAATACCAGCCCAGCGGCCGGCTGCTCTGGACACCGACCCTCCATCAGTCGCTCTGGGCCGCGGTCACGCGGGCGGTGCGCACGCCGTCGCGCCTGGACCAGGATGTTTCATTTCCCATCTTCATAGAAGAATTCCCAGGAACGCCACCGGTTCCGGTGTTCTACGACATTGTCGGGGACGCCAGCTTCGCCGCAGAGCGGTTGATCAGCTATGAAGCCGGCTACCGTAGGACCGTCACGCGCCGGGTTTATTTCGATTTCGCCGCGTTCTACAACGTCTATCGCGGTCTGGAGGCCTACGGCACGCCCTACGCCGCGGAGGAAGCTGGACCGCCAGCTACGCCAGAAGTGTTGTTCTTCGTGCTTCCTTATGCGAACGGCATCGATGGCAATACGGTCGGCGGTGAGATTGCTCCGGATTGGCAAGTCACCCCGTGGTGGCAGTTGCGGGGCTCCTATTCCTACCTGCATATGGGATTGAAGGACGCGCCCGGATACACAGCCGACACGGGCAATCTGCTTATCTCCTACAACGGCTCCAGTCCGCGCAGCGAGGTCACCGCCGAATCCCGTTTTGACTTGCCGAAGCGATTTCAGCTCGACCCAACTTATCGTTACGTAAGCGCTTTACCCGCTCAAGCAGTCTCAGCCTACAGCGCGGCGGATTTGCGACTGGGCTGGCATGCGACTTCGGAACTCGAACTTTCCGTCGTTGGCCAGAACCTGATCGATCCGCATCACGCAGAGTTCGGCGGTGATCCCGGACCGCTCGTTGAGATCAAGAGAAGCGTCTACGCGAAGATTACTTGGGCTCATGAACGGAACTAGTTCCGTGGAATCGACTAGGACTCCAACTCACGGTTGTGCCCTTCATCGCAATCTCACTCTTTGTTCCCGGCTCATTACTGCTGTACTCATCTCTGTTCTGTGTGGGGGCGCCGTTTTGCCGGCGCAACAACCGTCGAAGCCTAGTGAGTATCAAGTAAAAGCCGCATATCTTTATAACTTTGGCAAGTTTGTGGATTGGTCCGCCACCAACGCGACGGACAAGGACGATTCCTTTTCCATCTGCGTGCTGGGTCAAGACCCGTTCGGCGCGGCACTCGATGCCACCCTTGCGGGTCAAACGGTCGGCGGGCACAAAGCAATCGCCAAAAGGATCTCCGGACCAGACGACGCAGTGGCCTGCCGCATCTTGTTCATCAGCTCGTCAGAAGACAATCGACTGAAAGACATCCTGCCGGTACTGAATCGCTTGGGCATTTTGACCGTTAGCGATATCCCGCAGTTTTCGCAAAGAGGCGGGATGATTCAGTTCGTTACCGCGGAAAATCGAATCCGTTTCGAAGTCAACCTCAAGGCCGTCGAAGATGCCGGTTTGACGTTAAGTTCCGAGTTGTTGAAAGTTGCCGTTACCGTGAGAAAAAGCAGTTAGCCCGGAGAACGACATGTTCAAGAACTATTCCATCTCCAAGACGCTCACCTGGATGAATATGATGGTCAGCACGATCGCGCTGCTTACGGCTTGCGCCTCCTTCGTGGGCTATGACTTGGTAACCTTCCGAAGGGAAGCCGCGAACAATCTTTCCACTCAAGCTCAAATCGCCGGCTCGAATAGCGTCTCGGCTTTGTTATTCGACGATCCACAAGCGGCACAAAACACTTTGTCAGCGTTTAAGTCAAGACCGAACATCCTATCCGCCGGGATATACACCCTGGATGGCAGCCCCTTCGCTTTTTACGCCGGGGGCAGTGGCACGTCGCACACCCCAGTGTTGCCTAGCATCCCGCCGGGGCAAGTCGAGACGTATCGGTTTGACGGCAACCGGGTGGTTCTGGTTCGCTCGATTGTCTCGGATGGCAAGCCCGTAGGGACGATTTACATACAATCCGATTCTCAGGCATTGAACGCGCGTGTTTTACGGTACGCCGGAATCTCGGCTGTGGTACTGATGGCGTCTCTCCTGGCAGCATTCTTGGTGTCCTTCGTCTTCCGACGCGCCGTGGCGGATCCGATCGTACATCTTGCGCAGGTCGCGAAAGCCGTTTCCCGCGACAAAAACTATTCGATTGAAATGCGACATCCAGGAGCCGGGCAAGAAGTCGGCGTTCTCGTAGAAGCCTTCAATGAAATGCTAGCCCAGATTCAGGAGCGCGAGAGGGCTCTACAAAAAGCGCACAACGAATTGGAGCAACGCGTGCAGGAACGAACCAGAGCTCTTGCGCTTGCCAACAACGAACTGGAGGCTTTTTCTTACTCCGTCTCGCACGATCTGCGGGCGCCCTTGCGTAGTATTGATGGGTTCAGCCAGGCCATTCTGGAAGACTGTGCGGACCAACTGGACGCGAATGGCAAGGATCATCTTCGCCGGGTGCGCTCCGCTACGCAGCGGATGGCTTCGCTCATCGACGACATGCTGAATCTGTCGCGTGTTTCACGCGGCGAAATGCGGCGAAACCAAGTTGATCTGAGCACCATGGCGGCCTCGATTGCCAAGGAGATCCAAAATGGCGAGGAGCAGCGAAACGTCAACTTTGTGATTGCGGAAGGAATGACGGCGGATGGAGACGAGCACCTGCTTCGAGTGGCCTTCGAGAATCTTCTGAGAAATGCCTGGAAATTTACCTCCCGGCACGATCAGGCGAAGATCGAAGTCGGATACAAGTTGGACAACGGGCGACCGGCTTATTTTGTCCGCGACGACGGGGCGGGTTTCGATATGAAATACGCCACCCGCCTTTTTGGGGCATTCCAGCGGCTTCACGACGGCAGCGAATTTCCCGGGACCGGTGTGGGCCTGGCCACAGTGCAGAGAATCATCCGCAGGCACGGTGGGGAAATTCGAGCGGAGGCAGAGCCAGAAAAGGGAGCGACATTTATTTTTACGCTGGCGGGAGGCGCACATGACTGATGAAAAAATCATTTTGCTTGTAGAAGATAATCCGGACGACGAAACGCTTACCGTACGAGCACTCAGAAAGAACAATATCAAGAATGAAGTAGTGGTAGCGCACGATGGAGCAGAAGCGCTCGATTATCTTTGCGCCAATGGAAAATATTCCGGTCGTGATAAGAGATGGACTCCTCAGGTAGTTCTCTTGGACCTGAAGCTGCCCAAGGTGGATGGTCTTGAGGTGCTCCGCCAGTTGCGTGGTTTCGAGCATACCAAGCTCCTCCCGGTCGTCGTTCTGACCTCCTCGAATGAGGAACGAGATCGCATCGAGAGTTACGGCCTCGGCGCCAATAGCTACGTGCGTAAGCCTGTGGACTTCAATCAGTTTATGGAAGCCGCCCGTCAGCTCGGCCTGTATTGGCTCGTCCTGAATGAGCCTCCTCCAAGGAGACCCTGAGTCGGAGAATCAGACACGATTACGTACCTCACGTTGCTTTGCGCGCGTCGGGCCGCACTGTCCGGCCGCCAGGTCGGATCTTGACGTGCCTTTCGGGCGCAGTGGCCTACCGCGGTGTGGAACCGTTACGTTTTTATCCGGGCGTCGCTGGCTCATTCAACCCTCGTCCGCGATGAGAGCCTTCTAAACCTTTGCTATAGCTGTTTTTAATGGACGCGAGGGAGTGGTCTTTTGAATGCTTCAGTATTAGCGGGGTGATCTATCAGGGGCGTCTTTCAATGACATTCGACCCGCGGCTCGCTGTGCGTTGAGAAATTTGTGAGCTGGTGGCGCGCAGCGCCGGCCAGCTCCGACAAGATCATCCAGCCAACTTCCCCAAGTCAAGGCTGGGTGCCCCTGGAGCGGCTCCGATCCCCCTTCGGAGCCGCTTCTGTTTTTGCCGGGTTTGTTGGCGCGTTCATGGTCCAGCCCGCACGCCCACCGAGAACGTTGTGATCGGCGACGGCGTGATGCAGGCAAATTGCGTGGGCCATCCGGGATCGGTGAGCGCGTTGCGGCAGATTGTAGACTGGTTGAAAACGTCGCCTGGGCTTACCGGCCCATCGAGCGGCTCAGCATAGACCTGGTAGGCCTGACTCGCGCCGACCGAAAGCCGCTCGATGCTGTAGGAGCCGTCAAAGACGGGCGGCCCGGGATCGCTGCAGGACCATCCGGATATCGACGCGGCGGCGACCGAACCCGTCCCAGAATCAACCGCGACAACTTGCGCCGCGAAAATTCCGGTTGTGCCTGCGGGTTCGCCGGCGAGAGCGAGCGGATTGGCCGGCAGGACGTGACCGCTGATCGAGCCGACGTGCGTGGTATCCGACGGATCGGGGTACATCGCGCGCACCGCTGCGCGATCGTCGTCGGCCAGCGGCGCGTCGGGAGTTTGCGTGGACGGCCGGCTGCCGAGGAACGTGCCGGGAGCGGACACGAAGGGAAACAGGACCGCGCTCCAGACATCGGAGTCGCCGAAGCCGAGCAGGTTGCCGATTTCCTGCGTGAGAACGGACTCGAGGTCATAGGCTGCCGGGTTGCTCGAAAGGGCAGCGGGAGTGGCGAAGGTCACGGTCGGATCAGACGGCCGCAGCAGAATGTCGGCATCGAGGATTTGCCCCACAAAGTCGGAGGTCGGGGTGCTGGCGTTGACCGACTGGCCGATTAGATCGGCGGTGATGATCCGGCTGAACGCGAGAACGCCGGTGGTGAATGCTGGATCGCTCTGGTTGAGGCAGATGGTGTTCTGTCCGTCGGCGGCGCAGGCATCTTGCATCGACGTGCTGGCGAGGGCTCCCAGCGAGCTAGCCGTGAGCGCGCTGCCGGAAACGCTGGTCCAGCTTCCAAAGGATTGGACGATCGTGTTCGCGATTTCGTTGAGCTGGCCGGTGGGCGTTTGATCGGCAGTGAGGATGGTAACTGGCGCGGTACCGAGGGAAGTGCTCCACTGACGGTTGATACCGCCGGCAATCGAGACGTCGAAGCGCGTGGGTTGCGGACAGGAGGTGCCGCCGGACGCCGACACCGGCTGGGTCATGTCCGCGACCACCGTATTCAACATGTACGCTGCGTCCGGCTCGGGTATCGCCACGTAAAACAAAAATAACGCCGCCACCGGAATCGCGAACAGGCGCTTTGTCCTTCTACGGGATTGCATCACCGCAGGCCTCCGGCGCTCGTGTGCGATAAGGCATTTACCAGCTGTCGCCGGAACTCTTCCCAGGGGAGGTTGTGAGTTCCCTCGCTGCGAAATCGGCGGGTTGCCGGATCGAAGACGGCGAGCGCGCCGGAATCCTGCGTGACGAATGCCTGACCGGAGGAAGCGGAAGCCTGACGTACGCGAAACGTGCCTTCGGCCCAGGCGGTAACACCGTAGCTGCCGTCGGCGGCTGCTTCGAGGAAGAGCACGGCATCGTCGCCGGGGCGGAATTGCGGCGCCGCCTCCACTCGCATCGAAATATGGCCGACGCGCCCACCCGGCACGCGCACGCGGATTCGCTGTGGCGGGCTGCCCTTGAAGCGTTCGACCAGGCCGAATTCGCTGAAGGTCCAGATGGAGCCGTTTTCCCAGAGTGATGAGGTGGTTATGCACCGCGCGCGGACAATCATGCCGGCGGCCTGCGCGAGTTGGTCGAGACTCATGCGTTCTAGCGTGGTGGCCCGCAACGCGGAGGCGGTACTTACCGCGGCGAGTCCTACGATTCCCGCGAGCAATAGCGTTTGGGCTTTTGCGTGGCGGCAGCGGATCGGTTTGGCGATCATCGAGTGTCCTCGTGGGGCGCATGGAACGGTCGTGCTTCAGCACGACGGAATTCACCGCACATCAAATTGCCCGTCAACATCGCCCGTCAAATTCACTCCACATCGATGGCTCCGGTGGCAGTGGTGACGTCGAGGCTGGCGTTCTGGATGAAAAGCGTTCTCGTGCCAGTGGCCGTCGTGCTCGACAGCTGAATCGTGAGTTGTACGATGCCCAGTCCCAGAGGCGCTTTGCCTACGACCAGCATGTCGTTCGGCGAAGGGCCGCTGAGCGTGTAGCTGTATGACGGATCGAGGCCGCTCACGGAAAACGCGCAGAGATCGGTTGTCGTTTGGCCCGAGCCGGGAACCGAGAAAGTCACCGGTCCTCCACCAAGAGTGCAGGTATTCGTGGTGGGCAGAAATGGTCCCAAGGCGACGACGCTTAAGCTCACGTCCTCTGCCGGCAAAGACGAGCCATCGGTGCTGAGGTCGGTGACGATAATGTCGTCCGCCGTTGCGTTGGGCGCGCCCGGCGTGAGCGGAATGTTTTCTGGGCTCGAGGTTGCGGCCACCACGACGAACAGGACTGTGTTCGACAGAGTACCGTCAGGGTTTTGAATGGTCACGATCGGATTTGTGGCCACGGCCACGTCGGCGGAGCTGAGCAGCGTGGAGCAATCCGATGCGGAAGCGCAGGTGGTGCTGCGTTGGCTGCCATCGAAGAAGATCGCTGAGCCCGGGCCCGGGCCGCCTGGCACGAAGTTGGCGCCCTGCACCAGTAGCGTGAAGCCGCCTGCCGCTCCGGCTGTGGCACTCGACGGCAGGAGCGAAAGAATGGTTGGCTGCGCGGTGATGGTGATTGCGGACGATGCCGTTCGGCTACTGTCTTCCGCGCTGGTGGCCACCACGCTCAGAGCGTTGGGTGAAGGCACGACGGCGGGAGCCTGATATAGCCCGGCTGCGTTGATCGTGCCGCAAGGGGCGCCTGCGTTGCACGCCGTTCCGGTAATTGTCCAGGTGACCTGTTGATCGGTGGTTCCGGCGACCATCGCGGTGAAGGATTGGCTTGCGCCCGGTGCAAGAGTGACGCTGGGCGGCGACACGCTGACAATCACGTGGGGAATGATCGTGATGGCGCTGCTCGCGCTGTCGGTCGTGTCCGCCTCGCTCACCGCGCTAAGCGTCAGGGGGTCCGGTGACGGCACCCCGGAAGGCGCGACATAATCGACGCTGCCGGCATTGGTCGACGTGACGGGCTGACACGGACTCGATCCCACGACGCAGACCTGCCCCAATGTCGAGCTCCCTCCCGCGACGCCATTGACGTTCCAGGTCACGCCAGCATTCGAAGTATTTTGCACCTGTGCGGTAAACGTCTGCCGGTCGTTGAGGCTAATGGTTGCGTTCGCTGGCGTGAGCAGCACGGTCACAAGCGCCGGGGCCGTGATCTGGATCGCGAGCGATGCCGCTTTGAGCGGCGCAGCCGCGGGCGTAGCGGTCACGGTCACGAGATTTGGGGATGGAGCGGTGGTTGGCGCGATGTAAGTCGCCGTGGCGCCCGAGCCGGATACGCTGAGGGCTCCGCAAGCTGTGCCCGCGCATCCGGCCCCGGAAACGGACCAGGAGATCGCCGGATTCGGGTCTGAGCCTGGCACTGGCGTCAGCGTAGCGGATAGGCCGGCGGTCGCCCCGGCGGCGATGGACGAGGGACCGCTAATCGTGAAGGTGAAATTGCTCGTGATGGTGATCGCCACCGTGGCTTTCTTCGAAGGATCGGCCACGCTGGTGGCGGTGAGCGTCACGGTCGGAGGCGACGGAAACGTTTGCGGCGCGATGAAAAGACCAATCGAACTGATGGCTCCGCACGTCGCTCCCGCGCAGCCAAACCCGCTCAGCTCCCACGTGACCAGGCTGCTGGGATTTCCCGCGGAGACGATACCAACCTGAAAGAGTTGCGGGGCTCCTAATTCAATCGCAGCGCTCGTGGGCGCCAGGGTTACGCTGACATCGCTGACGATGGTGATCGTCGCCCCGGCGGTCTTTGTGGGATCGGCCACGCTCGCCGCTTGAATGTTCATCGTGGCCGGCGAAGGAAGAATCTGCGGCGCCGTGAACAATCCGCCGGTGGAGATTGTTCCCACCTGCGCGTTGCCTCCGGGAATACCGTCGACGGTCCATTCGACCGCTACATCGGTTGTGTTGGTGACGGTCGCCGTCAAGATCATTGTGGCTCCGAGCAGCACCGAGGTGCTTGCTGCCGTGACGCTCACGCTGATCGGCGCAGGGTTCAGAGGCGCGCCCGAGGACGTTGAGCCTACGATGCCCCCGCAGCCAGCAGAGACGACAGCGCAGAGCAATGCGGTCAACAGCGAGGCCGAAAGCGGTGATCGCGCTCGTTCGTGAAAATGAAGTGTGGCCGTGGCGGACACGCAGCCTGTGGAAGCACGGCGGCTGCCAGTAAAGAATCAGCGAACCGCGGGCTGTTCACCGATGCCACAGGGGCAACGCTCTCGCTGCATCGTCGGCCTAAGCCCACAGTTCGGCGGCGGTTGGCGAGCCTCTGACGCGAGCGATTTGAGCGCCTTGAAAGTACGGGTAGGTCTATATTGGGCTCCCGTTGCACCCTACGTGTTTCATTGTGGCACCCTGTTTTCGTTTCTTTCGTTTCACAACGGAACACGTCGCCCCCGGCTGAGCGCCAATTGACATGTGCCGGTGGGAGCGGAATACTCGGCTCATGACTCGCTCCGAGACCGTGAGGCGCGTAAAGAGTTATTCCGCCGAGACAGGGTACGTCTACCAATACTATTTCTACGAAGTGCAGAAGACGCGACGTGGTCTCTCGCCCGGCACCGAATACGTCTACATGGTATCCGCGGACCGTAAAAAAGCGTTTCCGCTGCGGATTTTTGTGCGCCGAGACGCGGAGGAGAAGTGGGGACGCAAAGTTGGGCGCGCCCTCTCCGGGACCGAGGAGTACGCCGTCGCCAAAATGCGTTTATTTCAGGCGCTCGATGAGATCGAGGACGTGGAAGCACACTCGGCGGATCTTGTCGTGGACGAGTCTAACCTGGAAGCGCTTCTGGCCCAGCTGGATCTCTGAGGATCGTTTGGTCTGAAAATGAAAAAGGCGCGGCTCCGATAGGAGCCGCGCCAAATTCCCTACGCCTCTATTGCAAAGTGAAAGGGCTAATTTCGTTGAGCAATGTCGAGGCCGCTATCTTACGTTCGTGGTGAGCGAGGAGCAAGGCTGCTAGCAGCGCGCCGCCACCGATGATGATGGCTACGATGATAAACGTTCTCTTGCTGAGCCCAAGCGAAGCACTCTTACCCGCAGCGGGAGGCGCTTGACCGACCTGCCCAGCCTCCGGTTCGTTCACGAGAGTGAGGCGCGCGGCAGATCCCTCGGGCACAACCCAGGTCCGAGAATCATGCGCGGTTGTAATTTCCAGGGCGTTTTTCTCGGCGACGACGATGGCCGAAGTTGGCGATTCCATGCCGAACATACCGACGGCGGAGCCCCCCTTGGCGGCGCGAATCGTCGCGTCGGACATCACCGCTTCTACGGCTGCGTTTGGAGCGCTTCGAAACGACACGGTGCCTTGCTGGACAGCAAACTGCACCGAACTCTGACTGCGCGTGAGGACCGCAACACTTTCCTCGAGCACTTGGATTTGTCCGCCGCCCGTCAACGCAATGGTGGCATTGCCATTCTTGTCCACGGCAACGCCGTCGCCGCTGAACACGGTGGACCCGGCCGAAAGATTCTGACCGCCGACCGCGGCTCCCTGACTGTTCAGGGCAACGCCTACGACACTGCTCGATCCGCCCCAAGCGGGACCGGCCAGCGCACCGATAAGCAAAAACGCTACAAACTGGCGGAGAATAACCACGAGGCGCCCCCCTTTTCGCGATGCCAAGCGCAGAACAGTGATGCGACTCCGATGCTAACCGGGGGACGCATGCCTGTCAAGATAGGTACAACAAAATAAACCGATTCCTAGGGTATATCTGGTATGTAGCATACCCGTTTCTACCTAGTATTACGGTAGTGTTACGGAATGCCGCGTTGTTTAGTGCCGAGCGCTTTTTGCAGCGCTTTTTCGAGGTCTGGAAGCGAGAAACGGTATCCGGAGTCTTCAAATCGTTTCGGCAGCACCTTCTGGCTTGCCAGCAAGAGGGCATCGGCCA
>Ga0302326_10027778_pt1 | contig 11406 bp, 10 predicted proteins | sample Palsa_T0_3_FD_202264 | JGI IMG/M metagenome (GOLD analysis project Ga0302326, IMG submission 202264) | Peat permafrost microbial communities from Stordalen Mire near Abisko, Sweden - Palsa_T0_3 | ecosystem: Environmental > Terrestrial > Soil > Palsa > Peat permafrost | place: Sweden: Abisko...
GAGAAAACATGACGTCCGCCATCATGGGACTGCCGAGAGTCATCCGGTGCCCGCCACACATGTGAAGCGCGCCCACAAGCTTCATGGCCAGAAGCCTCATCGTCGTCGACTTGCGTGAAAACGAAATGGCGCGGCGTGCCGATCTCCACTTACGGGCCACTCCCAGCACCGATATCGTGTGGCTGAGCGCCGTAGCCGGTATCAACCCTTTGGTTTTTTTATCGCCTCGCCATACAGACTACCTGCAACCCGGATACTGCACCGGCAGCTACGCTGGCGCCGGGGACCTGTTTTGCACCCGGTCACATGCCGACGCTAGATTGAGAGCATGTCCAAATCGTACGGCACGTATAAGAACGTACAATATAGGTCGCATGTAAATTATTGATTTTAAAGCTAATATCCTGGCGGAGGAAGAGGGATTCGAACCCCCGAGCGAGTTACCCCGCTAACGGTTTTCAAGACCGGCGCCTTCAACCACTCGGCCATTCCTCCACATCCTATTATAATAGCCTCGCTCAGGCTCCCTTTTGTTGCATCAGAAGGTCGAGCTTGCCGCCAAGCTCGCTCAGCCGCGCCATCACCTCACTGTGTTGCACGCTATCGAGGGCGGGCAGCTTGCGCTGAATGTAAAATGTCCCTCCCGGCTCGAGGACGCATCGGTGCACCTCGGCCAGGCTGTCGAATCCCTGCCGGTGGAGCACCGTCAGCAACTCGGCATGCGTCAACAACTCCTTGGACAGCGCTCGCTCTATAATCTTGCCGTCATCCACCAGCACCATCGGCTTTCCTTCGAAGAGCTGGTCGAGCCGCCGGTGGCGGAACAGGAATCGGATCACGGCGTAGTTCATCGCCAAGAGAGTGAACGCGCCAATCAAGCCTCCAGTGAGCGAGTTGTCGTTTCCGATGATCGCGTTCTGCACAGTATTCGAAAGCGAGAGCAGTACCACCAGGTCGAACGGGTTCAGTTGCGCCAGTTCGCGCTTGCCGAAGACCCGCAGAGCGATCACCAGAAAAAAATACACCGCCACCGGGCGCAGGGTCTTCTCCGCCACCGGCGCCCCCAGCGCAAAAATATCGTGCCACATCGAGTTCGAAACCAGCCATCCCGGCATTGTCGCTGCCTCCCCAATCGAGATTATCCCCGATCCCACCCGTGGGGCGACCGATCTGCTACAACAAAGAGAGCAGCGAATGTTTCGGAAAATTCGTCGAAATCCTGTGGGTATTCTTCGGGTGCTTGTGAAGAACTGGGCGGAGGAAGCTGATTGCGTGAGGTTTTTGTCTTGCCGCGAAATTCGTCCCTAGCCGAAGTGTTTTTCCAGAGTTTATGTTCCACCGTGCTAGACGGGCGCCCTCCACGAAACATAAGCTAAAGAACTCGCGATGTCTACGATAAGCGCCAGCTCCATTGAAAAAGGTCTTCCCACCAACGTAGACGCGGAGCGCTTCGTACTCGGCTCCATTCTGCTCGACGAAAGTTTCTATATCCAAGCCGCCGGAACTCTGGAACCCGACGACTTCAGTCTCGAAAAGCACCGCCGCATCTTCCGCCGCATGGGCGAGCTACAAGACCGCGGCGAAAAAATCGACCGCGTCACCGTGGCCAATGAGCTCATGAAGTTCAACGAGCTCGAAGCCTGCGACGGCCTCAGCTACCTGGTCTCACTCGACGACGGCCTGCCGCAGATTCCCAACCTTGACAGCTACCTCCGTATCGTAAAAGACAAATCCATTCTGCGCCTCATCATTCACGCGTCGCAGAATATGATGAATCGCTGCCTGATGGCCGAGGAAGATCCCAGCACAATCCTCGCCGGCGCCGAGGAGACGCTGCTCAAGCTCGGCGAAGCCCGCGTGAAAACCGGTCTGCTAGGCGCGCAGCAGATTCTGGAGAGCTATGAGGGCGGCATCAACGCGTTTCTCGACCCCAGCAAGCGTCTCAAAGGAATCAGCACCGGGTTCACCAAACTCGATGAGATGACCGGCGGCATGCACGGCGGCGATCTCTTCATCCTGGCAGCGCGGCCCTCTATGGGCAAAACCGCGCTGGCTCTGAACGTGGCGCAACATGTGGCGCTGAAACTGAAACAGCCCGTAGCGGTTTTCTCGCTCGAAATGTCGAAGGAGTCGCTGCTCACCCGCATGCTCTGCGCCGCCGCCCGCGTGGACAGCCAGCGTTTCCGCGCCGGCTACCTGACGCAGGAGGAGCGGCGCAAGCTCAACCATGCGCTGCATGAGCTGGTGGAAGCGCCGCTCTATGTGGATGATACGGCGGCGCTCCACCTGATGGATATGCACGCCAAATTGCGGCGTTTGCAAATGGAGCATGGAAAAGTCGGCCTGGTGATCGTCGACTACCTCCAGTTGATGACGGGGCGCGGCCGTTTCGAAAACCGCAACCAGGAAGTAAGCGCCCTATCGCGCGGCATGAAGCTTCTTGCAAAGGAACTGAACGTGCCGATGATGGTGCTCTCGCAGCTGAGCCGCGCCGTGGAGACGCGCCAGGACGATCATCGCCCGCAGTTGAGCGACTTGCGCGACTCCGGATCGATCGAGCAGGACGCCGACTTGGTGAGCTTCATTTTCCGCGAAGAGGTTTACAAAAAAGATCGCGAAGATCTGCGCGGTCTCGCCGAGCTGATCCTCGCCAAACAGCGCAACGGTCCGGTTGGAACCGTGAATCTGGTCTTCCTGCACGCGCAGACGAAGTTCGAAAACCGCGCCGAGGACACCGGAGAGCAGCCTGAGGAGTAGCGGCGGAGCATCGCCGCAATTGCGGGCGGAGCATCGCAACCAAAAGCCCGAACAATAAAAAAGGCCCCGGAAACCGGGGCCTTGAAGTGTATTTTGATTTTGACTATCGCCCGCTTACGGGCGCGCCCAAAGGCTACTTCTTCTTTTTTGCGGGTGCCTTTTTCTTCGGGGCGGCTTTCTTGGTTGCGCTCTTCATCGATTTGTTTCTCCCTAACATCAAATTTTGCGACTTGAAAAATCGCAATGTGATTCATATATAAGGTGGTTCACGATTAAAGTCAAGAGAAAAATGCAAAACACCGCACTCATTTCTGCAAGAGAGGCACGCTTCACCTCGCCGTGAACCTCGCTTTCGCAAATCTGTCGCGGCCATTTCACACGTACACTACGATAGAGGAACGCAAAGCCGATGCTGCTCTCACTGCTCATGGCCGTTCTCGCGGAAGGCGACGCGGAACTGATCAAACGTCTCCAAAGCCGCGATCCACAGGCCCTCGCGGAGATTTACGACCGCTACGGCCGCGTCGCCTATTCTCTGATTCTGCGCGTGGTGCGCGATGCCGCCATCGCCGAAGACCTGGTGCAGGAAACTTTTCTGCGCGTGTGGAACCGTGCGCAAGGCTTCGACGCGGAGCGTGGCGCGTTCGGACCGTGGCTGCTTTCCGTGGCGCGCAACCGCGCCATCGATTACCTTCGCTCGGCCGGCGGCCGCGAGCGCAACGCCCTTGAGTTGGACGAGGTGGATCATCCGGCGCTCTATACCAACATGGAACGCGACATCCTCGCTTCTGACGATGCGCGCGTGATTCGGGCAGCCTTGCTCAAGTTGACGCCGCAGCAGCGCGAGGTCATCGAGCTGGCGTACTACGAAGGGCTGACGCAAACGGAAATGGCCGAGCGCATGGGGCAGCCGCTGGGCACCGTGAAAACCTGGGTGCGGACGGCGTTGAAGAATCTGCGCGATGAGCTGGGCGTGGCGGTGCCGGCGTGAACCACGAAGAACTGCAGGGCCAGTACGAGCTGTACGCCATGGGAGTGGCCGAAGATCCCGAGCGTAACGAAATACGCGAGCATCTCGATCGTGGTTGCGAGGTTTGCATGAAAGAAATGAGGCGGGCAAGACAAGTCGCATCCATGATTGGCGCCTCATCGGCTCCGGCGGCGCCCTCCGCGAAGTTGCGGCGGCGAATCCTGGCATCGGTGGGCGTAGAGCAGCGCAGCTTCGGCTGGGCGCCATGGCTGGGCCTGGTGGCGGCGCTGAGCCTGGTGGGGGCGTTCTACTTCGAAGCCCGCGAGCGCAGCTCTCTCGAAGAACTGGCCGCCGTGCGCAGCCAGATGCGGCAGCAGGCGGTCGATCTGACGCGGCTCAATGAAGCCATGACCATCATGAATGGCGCCGACACCAGGCAGGTCAACTTCGGCGCCGGTCCCAAGGGCAAGGTTTTCGTGAATCCCGCGTCGGGCGTGTTGTTGATTGCGACCAACCTGCCGCCCGCCCCCGCCGGGAAGGCTTACGAGATGTGGGTGATCCCGAAAGGCGCCAACCCCGTTCCGGCCGGCACGTTCCAATCGCAGGCGGATGGAACCGCCATGCATGTACGGACAGGCCCGGTGGACATGAACGGCGTCACCATTGCCGTAACTCTGGAAGACCAGGCCGGCGCCGCGCAGCCCACCTCCCCCATCTTGATGGTGGCGACGCTGCAATAGGCGCGCTACTCTTTCGAGAGGAGAACTTCCATGCATCGGAGGATGCCTGGGACCATCGTGGCCGCCGCTACGCTCTGCGCGACAATTCCCGCCGGCTCGCAGACCGGCGGCCAGCATCCGCCGCGCACCTGGATCGACGCCGATACCGGCCACCGCATCGTGCGCCTCACCAACGAGCCCGGCAGCGCCAGCCTCTACTTCAACCAGAACGGCTACACAGTGGACGGCCTCAAGATGGTCTACGCCACGCCCGAGGGAATTTCCGCCCTCGATCTGGCGACGCACGCCGCGAAGTCTGTGGTCACCGGCCAAGTTCGCGCGATCGTCACCGGCCGCAAGAGGCCGAACGTATGTTACACGAAAGGCAACGCGGTCTATTCCGCCCGCAGCAACCGCAGCAGCTCAACCAGCCGGCCAACAAGGGCCAGATGATGGAAGAGCGCCTGGCCGCCCGCTTGCCCATGGCGCTGTTCACCATCAACACTACGACTGGCGAGACCAAGGTGCTGCACCGCGCAACCGACTGGCTGAACCACCTGGAGTTTTCTGATGTTCTGCCACGAGGGACCCTGGCACAAGGTGGATCGCATCTGGACCATGCGCACCGACGGCTCGCACATCACCCTGGTGCACCATCGCGCCATGACCATGGAAATCGCCGGCCACGAATTCTGGAGCGCCGATGGAAAGACCATATGGTACGATCGGCAAACCCCGCGCAGCGAAGTCTTCTGGCTGGCCGGCTACAACGTGGAGACGGGCGCACGGACTCGTTACCATCTGCAGCGGAACGAGTGGTCGATCCACTTCAACGTGACGCGCGACGGCAAACTCTTCTGCGGCGACGGCGGCGACAAAGGCCAGGTTGCGCATGCGCCGGACGGCCAGTGGATCTATCTGTTCCGTCCGGAACTTGTCGCCGACCGCGGGACCATTGGGAAGGATCTGGTGGCGCCGGGCGTGTTCCATGCGGAGAAGCTGGTGAACATGTCGAAGCACCAGTACCATCTGGAGTCGAATGTGAGCTTCACGCCGGATCAGAAATGGGTCGTGTTCCGCTCGAATATGTTCGGGGCGACGTATGCGTTCGCGGTCGAAGTGGAGAAGGCCGCGAAATGAGTTTCTTAGCCGAGCCTGCCAATGTGGAGCAGGCGCTTCCGCCGGCCAAGACCGCCTAACGAGTTCCGCCGACTACTTTGGGTGAGCCGTTATGTCCACCAAGTAATACTTGTCGCCGATAATCCTGAAGTAGAAGCGCCAGTCGCGGTTTACACGCGCTTGCCAAAGATCATCCGTCCCCTCGTATTTCTTCGAGCGCAACGAGGGATGGTGCAGATTCGACAGCAGAAATCCAGCCTGCTTCCAAAATGCGCGTTGCACTGGCGCCGGCGCCCGACGGAGACTTTGGTCGAAGCGCTCGGCAAAAACCAGTTCCATTGGCTAGGATGCCTTGGGTTTGGTCCGTTTGGAGAGCTTGGCCGTTCGCTCTTGGAACGCTCTCATGGCTTCGGCGGCTGAATGGTACGGTCCATGAACGCGGCCTGCTCTGATGTCTGCGAGTCCCTCGGCTATTCCGCGGTCAAGGAGCGACTGCGGCGTCAAGGTAATCTTTCCACGCTCAATCCGGGCTTCCAGCAGATCGCCCACATTGAGACCTATCTGCTCGCGGACGTTTTGCGGGATGACCACTTGATATTTGCTCTTTACGGCGACGAGTGCCATGATAGTTTCCGGTCGAGTCGTTCTCCTCAATCGTACCAGTGGGCAGTCTGTCCGTGGCATACGGCCCATACGGCCTGGCGCTGGTACAATTGCGACGTATATGGAACTCGCCATTCGCGTCCAGATCGAGGAGTTGCCGGAGGGGGTTTATCTGGCGACCTCCGACGAACCACCGGGCCTGGTGGCACAGGGGCGGACGGTTGCGGAGGCCCTCGATATCGCGCGCGATGTTGTCCGGAAGCTGATCGAAGCACGCCGGGAACGGGAAGGCGAGGTCTCGTGTCCCACGGCTGCGGCTCGGCATGACCATACCATCGTCGTGGCCGCGTAGGTGGGCCGGCTTGTTGGCTTTCGTTATCGCGAAGTGGTTCGCAAGCTCAAAGCTTGCGGATTCCAGTTCGACCGGCAAACGGTCGTCAGTCATGAGACCTGGTACAACCCCGGCACAAGCCGCTACATCTGAATCATACCGGCGATATAGCACGCTCCGCGCGATTCTGAAACAGGCTGCGGTCGATCCCGAGGCGTTTCTCCAAGCTTAATTGAGGTGAAGACGGGACGGCATTGCCGCTCATCCCTGCCGAGTTGGACTAAACTATCAGGGATGACGCGACTCTCAATGTATGTCGACGGCTGGAACTTCTACTATTCCCTCAAGGGCGCTGGCATCCGAGAGTATGGCTGGTGCAACTTCCCAATGTTGGCTAAGCAGCAAACCTCCGAGAAAGACGCTGAAGTCAAGGTCAAGTATTTTACCTCAGTCGACAAACCCAACAAAGAAAAGATTGATCGTCAAACGTCCATTTGGTGGACGGCTTTAGACTTTATGAAGTGCGACATCATCAAGGGGGAGTTTCGCGACACAATTGAGGAGATCGAGGATCATAATCGGCTTGTCAGCCAGAAGTGGCGCGAAAAGCAAACGGACGTGGCTCTGGCATCTCACATGGTCAAGGATTGCAGCCAAATCGATCCCGGCCAGCAGCCTGGGACATTTCTTTGGTCGCCGGGCTTTGACCGCGCCATTTTGCTCACAAGGGACACGGATTTTATTCCTGCAGTAAGGATAGCCTCCAGAGAGCCCTTTAACCGAAAAGTACTGGTTTTGCTCCCACCTTCGGGGTCGGCGTTCCAGGAAAGCGCCGACCATGCATGGAAGCAGGAGGGAAGTACAAAGGTCTCCATAAAACCGCTCCAGCTCGCAGATCTCGCACGCGCATTATTGCCGAAGGTCGTGGAAGGCCCGGCGGGGAAGAATGTGGAGTGCTACCGCTCATGGATGTGGCGCGAAAAGTATGAGTCCGACATCGCTTGGAGAAGAAAGCCCCCGGCCAAGAACCCCCGACGCTAAGGTGAGCCGTGGGTTACAGGTTTCCACAACGGCCTTTCCCGCCTACGCCGTCAGCACTGCCGCATCCGCCCTCTGCCCCTGCATTGCCGCCCAAGGCCCCGGCATATCCGGCGCCGGCGCATTCTCGCCCGTCCTTCTGATCGCGCGCAGCAAGTCCAGCGCTTCCGGCAGCGCGAACTGCTCGCCGATGAACGACGCGATGAATCGCCCTCCGCGAATCTTGCCGCGCGATTCCATCCGGCGCAGCTCCACCAGCAGATCGCGCCATGCCGGGGCCAGCGGCTCGCGCGTAGCCACGTCGCGAAACACCACGCCCCATCGCGCCAGCAGTTGCCTGGCGAATGCGGCCGCGTTGCCATCGGGCGAGGGTTCGGTGTGGCGCAGTGTGTCGCGAAACAACGCCCAGCGCCCTGGCGCATGTCGCGGACGCGCCGTTCGCGACCGGCCTTCCCCGCGGCGGCGTTTGGGGTCGAGCAGCGCCCGCAGATTTTCGAAGCCGTCAGCGGTCACCAGTCCAGCCGCTACCAATTCCCACAAGCCGTCTTCCACTTCGCTCGCCAATCGGCCGGTGGCGCGCGCTAAGTCGGCGAAGAAGCTGGCGCCGCGCGTTTCAAGCACCGCCAGCAGCTCTTGCGCGGGGTGCGACAGCGAATCCTTGGGCGAGGGCTGCGGCGTGGGGAGCAGCCAGCCCGCATCGTCGCGCAGGAATATCGCCAGCGGCGCCACGCGTGTAGGCCGCACACGGCGGCCCTTGCGGTCTTCCTCCTCTCGCTCGAATGCAGGGTGCGGCGAAAGGCGGCCCCAGCTCACTTCGCCGGACAGGCACAACTGGTCGAGATACTCCGGGTTGTAATTCGCCACACGGCGCGGCAGCACTTCCAGCTCCCATGCAGCGCCGCCAAATTCGCAGCCCTGCAATTGCTTGATGATCTGCAGCGTTCCATCCACCCCATGAAGCTGAGTGCCCGGCGACAGGTGTTGCCACCGATGCAGGAACGCGAAGAACTCCGCCGTCGTGACCGGATCGATCTCGCGCCGCAACCGCCCGATGGTCAGGCGATGTATGCGCGCCAGCAGCCGCCGGTGGCACCATTCGATCTCGGCGCCTGCTTCCTGACGCGTGAAGCGGCCGCGCAGAATCTGGCCTTCGGCTTCCAGTTGCGCCAATCCCTGATTCACCAGCTCGAGCGGCATGGCGAGATCGCGCGCCAGTTCCGAAGCGCGCCGCGGACCGGAGCATTCAAACCATCCGCGCAGGATTTCCGCGGCGCAGCGCTCCAGCGAATCGGGCAGTGGACGCGTGGCCGGCGGCGCGACCAGCGGCGGCGCTACCGTGGCATCAGGATAGACGCAGCGCACCAGGTCCAGCCGCTCGGCCGCGATCCAAAATGCGCGCCCATCCACCGTCAGCGTGGCCGCGCGACGGTTGGAAACCAGATCGGCGAACATTATGGCCGCATCGCCATCTACCGGCGGCAGCACTCCTAAACCCAGCAGCGCTTCGTGAAGCTCATCGGCGTCGCGCATCACCGGCCACGCTTCCGAAGCCACTAGCGCGATAGCCTCGGGATCCAGCGCCCCCGCGCCTTCAGCGAAATCGGTAGGCAGCGTGCGGCGCATCTGGACGGCGCGCGCGCGGCGCTCTTCAAGCGGCGCATCGTCCAGGTACGCGTAGGGATTCGCGTTGAGAATCTCGTGCGAGAACGGCGACGGCTCGGCGGTATCGATGGCGACGGTTTGGATTCGCCCCGCCCGCATGCCGGCCAGCAACGCGCGCAGGCCATTGAGATCCATTGCTTCATAGAGACAGTTGGCGATGGTTTCCTTCACCAGCGGATGATCGGGAATGCGAACTTCTCCCACCAGGTTTTCCGGACACGCGGCGTGGTCTGGAAAAACCGCGGCCATCAGATCGTCGGCGCGCATGCGCTGAATGGGCGGCGGAACCTTGCGGCCTCCGGAAAAGCGAGGAATGGCCAGCGCGCGCGAGGCGTTCCAGCGCCAGCGGGCCGTGAACATGGGCGCGTCCAGCAGCGCCTGCGTCAGCACGTCTTCCACGGTCTCCGGCCGCAGAAATTCGAACACCGCATCGAGCGGGAATGAGTGCTGCTCGCCCAGCGAGATGTTGATTCCGTTATCGGTGGCGGCGGCTTGCAGCTCGAAGTTGAACGAGCGGCAGAACCGCTTGCGCAGCGCCAGACCCCACGCCCGGTTGATGCGCGCGCCAAACGGGGCGTGGATCACCAACTGCATGCCGCCGCCTTCGTCGAAGAAGCGCTCGGCCACCACGCGCTCCGCCGTTGGCAATGCGCCCAGCGCAAAACGGCCGGCCACAACGTATTGCGAAGCCTGCTCAGACCCCATGCGGTCAAGCCCGCAATCGCGCTGTAACCATTCAATGGAGGGGTCCTTGACGATGTCCTCGCGCAGCCGCGAGAGCTCGCGCGAAAGCTCCAGCGTGCGCCCAGGGGCCTCGCCGTTCCAGAACGGAATGGTGGGCGCCGCGCCCTTCGCGTCTTCCACGCGCACGCGGCCGGGCTCAATACGGCGGATACGCCAGGAGGTGGTGCCCAACAGAAAAACGTCGCCGGCCAGGCTCTCCACGGCGAAGTCTTCGTCGAGGGTGCCGACCGTGGTTCCTTCGGGCTCGGCCACTACCAGGTATTGCGCGGTCTCCGGAATGGCGCCGCCCGACGTGATGGCGGTGAGCCGCGCTCCGCGGCGCGCACGCAGGCGGCGGTTCACGGCATCGCGATGCAGGTACGCGCCGCTCCGCCCTCGCGCCGTGGAGATGCCATCGGAGAGCGTGACCAGCACGGCGTCGAAATCGGCGCGGCTCAGGGTACGGTACGGCCACGCACGCCGCATCAAGTCGAAGAGCTCGTCTTCGCCGAAATCTTCGGCGGCGCACGCGGCCACCATCTGCTGCGCCAGAATGTCGAGCGCGTTGCGCGGAACTTCCAGCCGGTCCAGCTCGCCTTCTCGAATGGCGCGCACCAGTGCAGCGCATTCCACCAATTCGTCGCGCGTGGTGACGAACAAGCGGCCTTTGGGCAGCGCGCCCACCCAGTGGCCGGCGCGGCCGATGCGTTGCAGCGCGACGCCGATCGAGCGCGGCGAGCCGATCTGGCAAACCAAATCCACCGTGCCGATGTCGATGCCCAACTCGAGCGACGCAGTAGCCACCACCGCCTTCAGCTCACCGTTCTTGAGACGCTTTTCCGCTTCCAGGCGGAGAGCACGCGACAAGCTGCCGTGATGCGGCAGTACCGCGTTCTCGCCCAGCCGCTCGGCCAAGTGATGGGCCACACGCTCTGACAAGCGCCGCGTATTGACGAACACGAGCGTAGTCCGGTTCTCGCGGATCAACTCGGCGGTGCGGTCGTAGATTCCCGCCCACATCTCGTTGCTGGCAACCGGGCCCAGCTCATCGCGCGGAACCTCCACCGAAATTTCCATGGCGCGGCGATGGCCGATGTCGATCATGCGGACGTCGTCGCCCAGGAACGCAGCGACATCCTCGATGGGTTTGACGGTCGCGGAGAGGCCGATGCGCTGCGGCCTGGGGCCGCCGTTTTGCTCCACCAGGCGGTCGAGTCGCGCCAGCGTCAGCGCCAGATGCGAGCCGCGCTTATCGTCGGCGACCGCGTGAATTTCGTCGACGATCAGCGTGCGGACGTCCTTCAGCATCTCGCGCGGCCTGCCGGCGGTGAGCAGAATATAAAGCGATTCGGGCGTCGTCACCAGAATGTGCGGTGGAGTGCGCGTCATCTGCTGGCGTTCCGCTTGCGGCGTATCGCCGGTGCGGAGGCTGGCGCGGATGGGCGCCAGCTTGACGAACCGCTTCACCGCCAGCGCCGAGATTT
>Ga0302326_10027779_pt1 | contig 11406 bp, 9 predicted proteins | sample Palsa_T0_3_FD_202264 | JGI IMG/M metagenome (GOLD analysis project Ga0302326, IMG submission 202264) | Peat permafrost microbial communities from Stordalen Mire near Abisko, Sweden - Palsa_T0_3 | ecosystem: Environmental > Terrestrial > Soil > Palsa > Peat permafrost | place: Sweden: Abisko...
TGACGATGTTTCTTTGAACAACGCACTCGCGAACGCATATCTGGCGAACGGTGACGCAAAACGTTCCGTGGCTCTCTACGCACGGCAGGATATGACACGGGCAGACGCCGCTGTTTGTGTTGCAGCTGTCAATGCAGCGCTGGTCGCAAACGATCGGAAACAGGCACAGACATGGCTGCAGATCTCCCTCGACCGCTTTGAGCGTGATGCCAAAGTGTTGGAACTCGCCGCACGGTTCGAGGAGCAGCGCGGCGATCGGCAACGAGCAGCATCCTACGACCGTGCAGCCTTGCAGGCAGCCGGGCCACCCTCCATCGCGGAGCTCACAGCGTCATCCGCTGGCGTCGCTTCCCGCAGTACAGAGCCGTCGGCCCGGCAGGAGTTGTTCAACTTGTTGGCTCCTACTAGTTCTGGCCCCAAAACTAACCTGCGATCTCACGCAGTAGAAGATTCGGACCAGGACAGCGCTCTTGAACCTCTCCCACCTCTTCACTCCAAACCGATCCGCGACAAGGACATCATTGCGCGCTCAGAGAGCGACAGACCCGATTACGATCTACCGCAATCCTCTTTGGATATGGATACTCCCCGTCGGCAAAACCGCAATAACTCGACGCTGGCCTCCGAAACATCACATGATGCCTATGATGACGATCTTGCACTCCCCACAACCAGTAAGGTGAGACCTTCGAGTATCGCTTCTTTGCCCCCACGGAACCATCACATTATCTCCGACAAGAACCTAACCTCAGCCATCGCGGAAGAGCCTTCATACGATTTGCCTGCAGGCGATATCGCCGCTCTTCCTAAAACCGATATCTCGAACTCTCATTCGCGCCGCTCGGTACCGGAAAGACATTCGGATTCCCCCATTCTGGAGATCCCAACATACGAAGCCCACTCTCTTCCTCTTTTACCGGACGACAAGCCAGCGTTGGATCAGCCAGCCAGCATAACCTATCGAAACGTCGTTCTCAGTAGGATTCTTTCCCGCGATGCAGTCGAGAATATCTCAACCAGCGATGCATCTACATCCGCCATGCTCGAGCCTCTATCCCCTGAGCCGATCCAGCCGTTACCGCCTCTCTCGGGCGTCTCCCATGTGGTGGTGCAGCCTTTATCGCCACGCCAACAGACCGAGCAAAACCTGGACGCTATCGAGAGTAGTTCAAGTTCGTATTTCGGTGGCGACTCCTCGATAGGCCTTCATAGCGGTCAACTTGGATTCGACCATCTCACCACCTTCGGCGCTGACGTCGAGCAGTCTACGATGCTCGGTAGAGGAGCACGAGCTACTGTAGTGGTACATCCTACCCTTCTACAGAGTGGAACCGCAGCTACTGATGCCACCTTCCAAATGGGAACTCTTCCACTCGGCGCTCTCTCGAACATCCAGACGGCGGCAGGTGTCGGTGGAGAGGTACAGCTTCGAACTCGTAGTTTCGGTGTCGCACTTGGCTACACGCCGCGAGGGTTCCTCGTAGAAAACGTAACAGGCCGGCTTCTCATTCAGCCGGACAACGGTCCCGTCACTCTAAGTTTCGAGCGTCAGCCTATTGAGGATACCCAACTGTCGTACGCCGGATTGCGCGATTTTGGTTCAACGACCCCTTCGAATCCCGGCAATATCTGGGGCGGAGTCATCAGCAATGCAGGCTCATTGCTGATGAGCCACAGTGACGCTGTATCGGGTTGGTACGTCCAGGGTGGCGGACAATTCATGACGGGCCAGCACGTTGAGTCAAACTATCGCATCGATGGATATGCGGGTGCCTACTGGTCGATTTGGAATCATCCAGAATACGGTAAGCTCACGCTCGGCATGAATTTTTTCGGAATGCACTATGAAAATAATCAACGTCTATTCACCTACGGAAACGGTGGCTACTTCAGCCCAGGGGCCTATCTGCTGAGCAGCGTACCTGTCACATTCGACGGTAACTATGGTTCTAGATTTCATTACAAAGCAGCAGGTTCATTGGGACTTCAAGCATTTCAGGAGGATGCAAGCCCTTACTTCCCCATTGATAGTGCGTTGCAGGCTGCAGCAAAAAACCCGTTTACCGTTGAACGGATCAGTGTAGGAGCAAATTACAACTTGGACGCAGAAGGCTCGTACCTTATCACGGATCACTGGCATGTCGGTGGAGCTTTTGCTTTGAATAACTCTTACGACTACACCAGCAGTCAACTCAGTTTCTTCCTGCGGTACGCCTTCTACCCGCAGTCAATCGATGCTCCGAGCGGACCGACAGGTCTGAATGCACCCCGCGGCTTGCGACCGTTATTTACGCGGTAGTCTTCAACAGCATCACGAACTACGTTCGTAGTTGAACAGCAAGCTATCTGCCGAGTGACTCGAACGTGCTACATCAAAGGTTACCGCAGAGGAATCTAATTGGAATCATCTAAGGGTGTCCTGCATGAGTATTCACGGTTCTTATAATTATCTCCTTGTCGCAGTTTCGGTTTTGATCGCACTCTTTGCGGCTTACGCTGCACTCGACCTCGCTGGACGGGTGACGGCCGCACGGGGCATCGCTCGGTATGCCTGGTTGGGCGGCGGTGCTCTGGCAATGGGGTTCGGCATCTGGTCGATGCACTACATTGGCATGGAAGCCTTCCGGTTGCCCGTACCTGTGCAGTATGACTGGCCCACGGTTCTGCTTTCGATGGTAGCGGCTATCTTCGCCTCGGCTGTGGCTTTGTTTGTGGTGAGCCGGAAGACGATGGGGCTGACGGCAGCCATCCCCGGCAGCCTCGTGATGGGCAGCGGAATTGCGGCGATGCATTACATCGGGATGGAGGCCATGCGGTTGCCTGCAATGTGCAGCTACTCTCTTGGTCTGGTCGTGCTCTCCATCATCCTCGCGATCGTCATATCCTTTGTAGCGCTATGGTTGACGTTTGCCGTAAGAGCGCAGACGGCGACTTGGAGCAGGCGAAAGTTTGGAAGCGCACTGCTAATGGGGCTTGCCATTCCTGTGATGCATTACGTAGGCATGGCCGCTGTCAGCTTTATGCCCGCTTCGCTACCAACCTCCGAACTCACGCACGCGATAAGCACCTCGGATATTGGAGTAGGTGGAGTTGCACTCGTAGCCCTAGTGATTCTGGGACTGGTGTTCCTGATGTCACTGCTGGACCGGCGCTTCTCTCGCAATGCGGAGGAGCTTGGGTTGAGTGAAGAACGCTTCCGCATGATGGCCAAACTGAACGAGGAACGAGAGAGAGCAAGGATTGCCGCTGAAGCCGGGAGCCGCGCGAAGAGCGAGTTTCTTGCGAATATGAGTCACGAGATTCGCACCCCGTTGAACGGCATTATCGGAATGACCGACCTCACGCTGGAGACGGAGCTGACGCCAGAGCAGCGAGATTATCTGGAGACAGTCAAGTTGTCCGCCGACTCATTACTGAGTGTCATTAACGACATACTCGATTTCTCCAAGATCGAGGCGGGCAAGGTGGATCTGGAAGAGATCAATTTCGATCTGCATGAGTGCATCGAAGGATCGTTGAAGACGATGGCCTTCCGTGCAGACGAAAAGGGACTCGAATTATTGTGTGAAGTTTCTCCGGAGGTATCGGAAACGGTGGTGGGCGATCCCGGGCGCCTCCGTCAGATATTGATTAATCTAGTTGGGAATGCCCTGAAATTCACGATGGAGGGTGAGGTCGGCTTGAAGGTTCAGGCTGACTTGATAGAGGAAGAAACTGCGACGCTGCACTTCATCGTGTCCGATACCGGGGTCGGGATTGCACCCGACAAGTTGAACGCCATCTTCGGCTCGTTCAGTCAAGCCGACACGTCGACGACTCGCGAATTTGGAGGGACTGGGCTCGGCTTGACGATCTCGAAGCACTTGATCGAGATGATGGGTGGACGTATCTGGGTGGAGAGCGAGCCCGGAGTAGGATCGCGCTTTCACTTCACGGTTAGGCTGGGGACTGCTGTGACGCCTGACGTGGTGGTCGAGAGCACGGCAGCTCCAGTGATATTGCGCGGGGTCAAGGTTTTGATTGTGGATGACAATCGCACAAATCGGCGAATTCTCGAAGGCCTCGTCAAGCGGTGGGGGATGAATCCGACGGTGGCATCGGATGGAGAAAAGGCGCTGGTTGAGCTATCGGCTGCGAGATTGGCCAACGAGCCATACGGTCTGATCCTGACCGACATGCACATGCCCAAGATGGACGGATTTGGTCTTGTGGAAGAGATCAAAGGAAGGCCCGACCTTTCTCCAGCGACGATCATGATGCTTACTTCCGGGGGGCAGCGGGGAGATGCCGCACGTTGCGGAGAACTGGGAATCGCTGCCTATCTTCTGAAGCCCGTACGTCAGTCGGAGCTGCGAGATGCGATCGCACGAGTGTTAAACGCAAAAGAACAGGCTGGAGCAATTCCTATGATTACTCAATACTCGATGCAGAAGAATGGAGGCTCCGCAACAGGAATGCATATTCTGCTGGCGGAAGACAATCCGGTTAACCAAAAGCTGGCCGTGCGGCTGCTGGAGAAGCGGGGCCACCACGTGGCTGTCGCCTCCACCGGAAGACAAGCGCTGTTGGCACTGGAGAAGATGTCCTACGATCTGGTGCTTATGGATGTGCAGATGCCTGAGATGGATGGGTTGGAAGCAACCATGTTGCTCCGTGAGAAAGAGAAAATTTCGGGACACTATCAAGCAGTGGTTGCCATGACGGCGCTGGTGATGAAGGGAGATCGCGAGCGTTGTATGGCGGCTGGAATGGACGGCTACCTCACCAAACCGATCCGACCGCAGGAGCTTGACGACGTGCTGGACTGTTATGTGGCCAAGGAACGTGTACAGGTTTCTGTGACCGAGGCGAGCGACTTGCTGGAAGAATCTGTCCACAAGGACGAGTTATTGGAGAGGATCGATGGCGATTACGCCTTTCTTGCGGAGCTGCTTGAAATATTTCGTGGAGACTATCCGGGACAGATTCAGTCGGCACGTCAAGCAGTGATGGAGGGCGATGCTGCTGCATTGCAACGAGTGGGACATGCGCTAAAAGGCGCATTAGGAAATCTTGGGGCCTCGATCGCGTCGAGAATTGCCGGTGAACTTGAATCGATGGGGAAGAGCGGCGATATTGCGCTTGTGGGGACCAGAGTGACCGAGCTAGAGAAAGAGTTGCTCCGAGTGATTGAGACGTTGGAAGGTATGTGTCTGGAGGCAGTTAAGTGAGAATTCTCGTCGCGGATGACGATCCTGTTTCTCTTCGCCTGATGGAACACATGCTGCAGAACAGTGGCTACAAGGTGATCACAGTTGACAACGGGCAGGAGGCAGCCAGTGTTTTATCCAAAGCAGGCGGACCTCGGCTGGCTTTGATCGACTGGATGATGCCTGGGCTAGATGGACTAGGTGTGTGCCGGGCGGTGCGGGGTAGGCATGACGATGCATATGTTTATATGCTGCTTTTGACGTCGAAACAATCAAGTGGAGATGTGGTTCAGGGTTTGGAGGCTGGAGCAGACGATTACCTGACGAAACCTTGCCATCCCGCAGAGTTAAAAGCGAGATTGCACACAGGGCGGCGTGTTCTTCAGCTCGAAGACAAGCTGGTGGAGGCGCGAGAGAAGATGCGCTTCAAGGCGACCCACGACGCGCTGACTTCGCTGTGGGACCGGGGTGCCATTCTTGCGTTACTTCGAAGCGAACTAAGCCGGTCGAGACGGGAACACTCTCCGGTGTCGATCTTACTTTGTGATATAGACCATTTCAAGGAGGTTAACGATATGTATGGACATCTGGTTGGAGACGAGGTGCTGCAGGAGGTGTCCAAACGTCTTCAAGATGCGGTCCGGTCGCATGACGCTGTTGGCCGCTATGGCGGAGAAGAGTTTCTGATAGTGATGGGTGGCACCAGAGGTGACGAACTGAAAGAGCGCGCAGAGCAGGTGCGGAATATCATCAATTGTCTCCCATTCTCTACGGCGCAAGGGCTGATTCCGGTATCGTTGAGCATGGGAGCGATCACCATTGAAGATTGGGACAAGTCGCTTCGCGTTGAGCCGTTTCTGAAAGAGGCCGATGACGCGCTGTATCGAGCAAAGGCGGCTGGTCGCGACTGCGTTAGTTATGCGGAGACGGTAGTTACCTTGTGATGGAGGTGTCCAACTCCCGAAGAATTGCCGATCATTAGAAGTCTCGCCTAATTCATCATTAAAGCTAGACGAGAACTCTTTTCATATGTTGCCGTCAAGGAGACGTCGTTTCCCCGACGAGGTGCTGCGCTGTCTTTTCACGAACATGGATCCATCTCCCCTTGTTACTTCGCTAAGTGATTAGACCCCGTTTTCCAGTAGTCAGACGGTCAAGCCCTCACCGGAAGTTTCCGATGAGCCGATTTCACGATGCCGATGCAATATCCTATGCAACGTGTAGGTCCATGTCTAAGATGGAAGCGCCTAGCAGAACGCTTTGATTTACTTCTTACCCCAAATCCACGTCGATAAGCGCGGAGCCCTCACGAAGTAATCGCCTCGCCGACATGAACATGCACACCGTCTTCTGAAGCGTCTTCGACAGATGCCAGAAGCACCCTGGTGCAGTTTCGTCCAGCCCGTTTCGCGTTGTAGAGAGCCATGTCCGCCCTCGCAAGCGTCGACGCCGAGGTATCGCAGCATTCTTTCTTTCATCGTGCAAACCCGAACGGCATTTACGCTTCGATCTGTATTCGGTGCTTTGAGACTAGAAGGTCAGCAATCCCGGAGGCCGACTTGGGGACGGCCAGAGACGAAACGTGTGCGAGTCGACTGCTTCTTCTTAACGCGCCAAAGTAAAGCCGAACTGACCTAGGCTCCCATCCAGCCACAATACGAAGTACGCTCAGAATTTGATCTCTTCAATGTCTTAAACCAAGATAAAGCCCGTTACCTCCCCGATTAGAGGAGGTAACGAGCTTTTCTTGCTTGAAATCTGTATATGCAACGTTAGAGGGGTATCCCAAGTACGGAGGAGAGCATCCAATATAGACATCTGCCAGCAGGCTTTATGGGGCAGATAGGTGTCTATGCGCCACAATGCTCGTGTTGAAGAGCAATTTGCGGATCGAGTAATTTCTGCAGAGCTTCTGAGAAGCTGCCGGAACCATATTGAAACCCTACAGAATCTTAGCTACCTAACCTCAAGTGACGCTGCCGACCCAAATCAGGTAAGGCTTAACGTCAAAATGATGGAATGGCATCTCCTCAATCTCACTGAAGCATTACTAACCCCGCTGAGGCATGTGTCAACGGTATCTGCAGAGAGTCCTCTTGCAAAACCGCAAGTGTCCCCCGTTACAATAACCGCCACAGAGAGTATGGAAGGGATTCACGAAACCTGCAAAGGTGAATTTAGATCCGCTCCCGATAGGGCCATTTGGTCAGCACTAGTGAATGTAGCTGACGATGCCAGACTCCACAGGCTTCTCCTAAAAGCGCAACGGATGTTGATAACTGCTCAAGGTTCTACCTCACTTACAGTCTCACTGCCTAATGCGGTATCCGATTGGCGGGACTTCTCCGCTGCCGTCACGGATGAAGAGAATAGACGGCTGCTGATATAGGAAAATTTGGCATCGTCAACTTAATGGCACGATGTTGAAGCGGAGCACAGAGCAGCTCATTTGGTGAGCTATGGAAGTAGAGCGAAACGGGCGGTTTTGTTCCATAGATGGAAAGCTTGCTTAAGCAGTAGCCGATAACGCGTTGCAGAGAGAAGATGCCGGCGCATGCGAAAGAGTGCGTTGATCGACTCGAAAACAGAGAGGAAATGTTGGGCCTGCTGCGGAGATTGAAAGCGCTTCATTTGCCTTTCCTGCACACGAGTCGGTTGATGCGAGTTCTCGGCTCGGTTATTGAGGTAGCGGCTCTGCCGATGCTCAATGTTGGGCAAGATCATTCTTTTCGCAGCAGCGTAGCTCCGTAGCTTGTCCGTAATGATGACGCGCGGTGCTCTGCGTGCGGTATGGAGCAGCTTGCGAAAGAAACGCAGAGCTGCCCAGCGGTCCCGTCTCGGTTGCACCAAAATATCGATGACCGCTCCGTTCTGGTCCACGGCTCGCCACAAGTAGTGCTGGACTCCATTCATCTTGAGGAACACTTCATCCATGTGCCATTTCATTCCGACCCGAGCTCGTTTGGTTCTCAGTTGGGCGGCGTAGAGGGAGCCGAATTTGTGGCACCATTCACGGACTGTTTCATAGGTCACCTGGATGCCTCGTTTCGCCATCATCTCCTCAATGTCGCGATAGCTTACGGTAAAGCGGAAGTACAACCATACGCATTGCTCCACCACTTCGATCGGAAAACGATGCCGACGGTACCTTCTCTCAGACTTACTCACCACGTCAGCATCTCACACCTTTAAGTTGACGATGCCCCAAGAACGGCTGCAAGTACACCGCCTTTGGAGTCACGATCATATCCGACCGCAACCTTCAGGCCTTTCATTACAACGTCGTTGCCTTCGGCTTGCAGGGCCACTTCGCCAAGAAGCTTCAAACAGGCACCCGCATCAAGTTAGTCGGCCAGGCCCAGTTCCAGCCAGACAGCATCCCACTCCTCACCGCAACCTTCGTGCGACCGGTTCGTCCGGTTGCACGGGGATGAGCTATGCCTACGCTCGATTCATGGATCGGAGGGACAGGGCGCTCAGAGAGCGGATTTGGAGAGTCCAGATTGATTCGTTATCTCAGCTACCCAATCGCTTCCACAAGGCGTCATAGAAGGGCTGACACTGTCTGAGTGCCGGTCTGTGTCCATCGGTCTACGGACCCTTGACCGTAAGGAGTCGAATAGTGTCTTTGAATTACACCATCGTGGCGCAGGGCGCAGAAGATTACATAAACTTCCACCGGTCCCCATCAGGCTATCTGTGGCCCTGCTTGCGAATCGGGGCATGGACCGATCTGCTAGGGCAAATGAGCATTTATACAGGGCGCAGAAAGAACGGCGGTCAAGATCGATTGTTATATCTCAACATGGTGGCTATGGGCATGTGGACTGCAATGCTAAGAGCAGGAACAGTAATTGGACAGGTGCACCGTCCGCCTCAGTCAGCGCGTTTATTGTTGGGGATGCCCTTCCGAGGTAGATCATGGACTTCATTGCGATGGGCATCGCAAGAGCCTGTAGTCGCCAATTGACCTCGATGCTGTAAGCGAAGCTCCAACCGTCTGGGGTCTGCACCCCAAGACTTCATAACTGACACCTTCGTCGAGAATGGTGTCAGTTCATGACTGCGTCTACCCAATAAATACTTGTACCGTCGGCCGATCCTCTCTTTTCACTTCTGGCTCTGGGGCGGAACGATTCCATTCATCCGCAAATACTCTGAAAGCTGGCCATAGTGGTCGGCGTCATGCACCATCACGTATGCGGCGATTCCAGACTTTGTCATTCCGTGGGAGTCTGCGGGAATTTCGCTTGAGTTTGCAAGGTTCAGAGTGAGTAACGCTCTGTGTCCGTAGGCGAACGACCGAGTAAGCGCAGAAATGATTTCATCCTTGCTCTTCAGGTCTTTGATGGAATCCATGTCCATGTCGGGCTTTAGTCCGCTCATGACGTTATAGATGACAAAGTTCATCTCGGCCACGTGCTTCACCTCGGCAGCGAAGGTTCGCACACCTTTGTAATCAGCCCCCATTATTTGCAGCGTGGCGGGAGTGAAGTCATACTTCTCACTGGGCATCGCCTTCGAGACCGCCAAGAACTGAAGCTCAAACTGGGACAGCACCTTATCGAACGACTGGCTCAGGGGGTCGGGCTTTGCCGTCGTTTGCGCCGTCACGGTTAGAGGCATGCAAGCAGTGGTCAGTAGCACAGTAGTGATCACGAAATGGCGAATTGCGGACATAAGGAATCTCCTGTACGGAAGATAACCCGCCTCGCACCGACCGGCGTTGCAATGTTGCGAACCGGTCCAGGAGAGGAGTGAAGCGGCTGCAAGCCGTGCGGGACGGTCTGCACCATAGGCGTCCGTTCGCACTGACGCCTATAAAGATTGCGGGTGAGGACGGAAGGCATTGCGTACGTACTGCCACTTGCCATCCTGCTCACATACGTCATGGTGAGCAGGATGGGGTGCCATAACGCCACTAGGGTATACCTCAAGCATAGTGACCGGCGACAACGTCCGTTGTGATCGCAGGTCTACAACCTCTGCCCCAATCGTTTTTCCAGTGAGCTGCGATAATTTCTGCTGACCCGAGGGTGGGAGCCATCCTTCAGGAGAACCTCGAACTCTCCATGAGAAAGAGCCTCCAGCTGCACGATACTTTCCATATTGACGATGGCAGAGCGATGTATTCGGAGAAAGCGGACAGGATCGAGACTTTGCTCCAAATCAGCTAACGAAGCTCGGTAAAGCACCTCTTTACCGGAGGCATGGAGCGTGACGTATACCCCTGACGCTTCGATCCAATCAATATCCCCGACTCGCACAAACCTGGTGATTCCATCCATTTTGATTGCCAGGCGATCCAAGTGACGCGTTTCGGTCGCTTGCAACCGAAGCACCTGAGCCAGATTTTGGCCGAAAGCTCGAAGATGGAGATCATCCCAGCGCCTCTTTACCCGCGTCAGCATCGTCTCGAATCGCTCATCACTGAACGGCTTGAGGAGGTAGTCCAACGCGTTCGCCTCGAAGGCGCTGATTGCGTGCTGATCATAGGCTGTGACAAAAACCGTCAATGGCATATTCTCAGGCCCAACAGCTTCGATCACTTCAAGGCCATTCAACTCCGGCATTTGAACATCGAGAAGCACCAGGTTGGGGCTTTCGCTGAGAATCATCCGCACTGCTGTCTCGCCATCCCCTGCTTCTTGCACCGACGACACTTCTGAATCTTGACTCAGTAGGTCGGCGAGCCGCTGTCGCGCCGGCGCCTCATCATCCACGATGAGGACTCTGATGCCTTCAAGCCTTATGGATTTCATCAGCGTCCTTTCGTCTGTGCAAGGGAAACGAGATGGTTACCTCTGTTCCGCTTTCGCTCCTACGCCGGACATCAAACTGGCTTGTGTTGTCAGGGTACAGCCCTGCAAATCGCTCACGCGTCACCGACAGGCCAACGCCTTTATGCGTGTCGAACGACCACCCAGTCGGTAGTCCCACGCCATCGTCCAAGACCTGCAGGACAAGTCTGTCTTCAAAGCCCTGCGCGCTCAAGACAATTGTTCCGCCCCGAGCTCGCTTTGAGATGCAGTGGCGAATGGAATTTTCCACCAACGGTTGAATGAAGAGGCTCGGAACCAGAGCATCCTTGACGTGTGGATCAATTCTCATCTCGACATTCAGTGCATCGCCGAAGCGGATCCTTTGGATGGCTAAATAGTGGTCAAGAAACGCTAACTCTTCAGCGAGTGATATCTCCTGAACTCCTTGTGAGTTC
>Ga0302326_10027780_pt1 | contig 11405 bp, 16 predicted proteins | sample Palsa_T0_3_FD_202264 | JGI IMG/M metagenome (GOLD analysis project Ga0302326, IMG submission 202264) | Peat permafrost microbial communities from Stordalen Mire near Abisko, Sweden - Palsa_T0_3 | ecosystem: Environmental > Terrestrial > Soil > Palsa > Peat permafrost | place: Sweden: Abisko...
GCATGGTCGGTACGAGGGTTCCCATGTCGTATCTGGCCTTGTTTTTGTCGCAACAGCTGGATACGCCGGTCGTAAATGACACCGGATTGGACGGATACTACGACTTCACGGCTTGGCTGCCGCCGGAACGGGCGCTGGTCTGTCGGTTGTTGCCGACTCGTCTGGGGCACGCCGCGAGACCTGGACAGAGGGCGTCATCGTCGCGGTACGCGAACAGCTTGGGCTGACGCTGCAACAGCGGAAGGCTCCGGTAGAAGTTTTCGTAATCGATCATGCGGCAAAGCCGGAAGCGAATTGAGCGGTCTGGCTCACGCCTGCTCAGGGCCTCAAATCCGACTACCGGTGTCAACAGAACCCGTTCAATTCGGTGCCGCGGGGAGATGTGGCGGGCCAACCCGTAGATCCCCCCTGACGCCCCGTAGCGGCGATTTGGCCGAACTCCTCGATTTCGATCACATTTAGAGGGAACTCCAGGAGGACCTTGCTGAACGCTTCGCCGAATGGGCAGTTTCGACTGGCCGAACGGAGCGGCCACTTTATCCAGATTGATCAACCCGAGCTCGTTGTTTAAGGGATCCGAGATTTGGTTCCCGCTCGCTGATCGGTAAAGTTACTCATTCCGGCGACAGCTGCCTTCCGAAGGGCATTGAGGGATGCTGGCCGACTTATCAGGAGTAATAGTGCTCCTTCGCCAGCTTTGGACGGTCTCCTGAATATTGTCCGGCTTCAGTATTACGTGCGAAGCGTACAGCTCGCGACATATCCAGGGTCCTGATACTCAAAGAGTTGGATTTCACCGACCGACGCTAATTGCTGCCCCAGGAAGACGGATAGTGCGAAAGGTCCGTAAAAGAACACTCTTGTCTTTCGGAGCTGATGCACCTTTAAGAGTTTCCCAAGGTGCTCGCGTACTGCGGCCGAAAACGCCAATGCATCCTCTGCTCCACCGATTGATTGCGCCCCTTGAGACGGCGGTGACATGAAAGCGTAAAGTCGAGGACCTTGGCCCGTACCTTCGACATAGCGCATAATGTCTCCTCGTCCGTCACCTTTGATGTTCAAGCTCAGCACCAGATCGTCAGCACCGAGGTCGCCGTCTATCGTCTCAGTACCAAGTTGATAAGGAACAGGTACATTCCTGAGGTGCAGGGAACTGGCGAGGCGGTGAACGGCGCCACATCGCGTCTATCCGCTCCCAGTGTGACCATGCCTTCATCGAACGCAACGACATGGCTGAAAAGTATCGAACAGCATCCAGCCATCCCCCACGCTTAGCTGAGAGAAACAAGTTCATCTCAGCCCAACAGGTGATATCCTCCCAGGCCACGATCCCTGGGCGATCGCCGCAATCGATCGCGGACCTCACTTTCGGGTGCAGAGATTTGTAGACACCAGGCGCTCGAAGTTCGATCTCAGTGCAGATCTCGGCTGGAACGTCGTTGGCGGCATCGATTATGGCACGTGCCCACAGCGTGAAGACGTGCCACCCGGTGTACTCTTCGGCTGCCTCGGCCAAATGCGGCCAGGGGACGCGTTTCGCCTGCACCAAGGCCCGCCGCGCAGTGGCATTGCAAACCCGTGCAACGTTGCCTGTCCTCTTCACGTTCTCTCCCGTCTGGTAGGGCCGCATCGCCAAGCGTTCCGGACGACAGCTTGAAAAAGTGTACTCCTTGGCCGGTCGTGATGGGCATAGCGGCCGGGCGTGTTCCGGCTGAAGTGTCAAGCAGTCGGCACGTTTCGATTCTCGCTCAGTTGATACATTTGCGCCAAAAAGAGAGGTGAGCGGAGCTCGTGCACGTGGTGTGTACAATCTCGCACTTTGCGTCGCTTGCTGTAGAGGTCTTCCCCTGAGCACTTTCGCGGCGGCGGGACGTATCGTTTTTTGCCGGATAACCCAAGGCTGTTATAGATGTCATGTCACATCACATGGTTGGCCGCACTCGACGCGTGCCCCAGCGATCTGGGGCGGGACCGTACCACACCAAGGGGTACCGCCAGATTCAAATTGCAGCCCGCATTATAAACAGATCAATAACTTGGCATCGCGAATCGGTCATACAGAACCGACCATAGGAGGAGAAGGAATGTATTATACGATTCGACTTTTCACCGCACTGATTGTGATCTGGATCGGTGCGGCATCACATTGTTTTGGGCAGGCCTCTGCCATGAACGGCGAAATCTCGGGCACGGTCACGGACCCAGTTGGAGCCTCAATCGCTAACGCAGTCGTGAGGATTACGAACATCGGCACTGGATTCCGTCAAACTGGCAAAACTGGGGATTCCGGCCTGTACCGATTCAGCCTCTTGCCACTCGGCGCCTACGATCTGGAAGTCCTGGCAAGCGGATTTGCCACGGTAAAGCGGTCCGGAATTGAGGTTAATGCCGGCGCGACCGTCACCGTGAATCTATCGATGCAGCTTCCCGGGTCCACAACACAGGTGGAAGTGACGGCAACCAGAGCAATCAGTGATCCAAATAGAACGGACCTTGGTACCACGCTCGAAAACAGCACCACGGGCAACCTCCCACTGGTTTCGCGCAATCCGTACAACTTCATCCTGTTCCAGCCAAACGTCAGCGGCATCGAGAACACCGAATTCGGCGTGCCACGCAAGATCGACGCGAACGGCTTCGACGACCGCGTCAACTATGAAATCGACGGCAGCAACGACACCGAAAGCGATCGCGCGGGAATCCGCTTGATCCCGATCTCCAACACGTACGTGGAGGAGATCCAGGAGGTCTCAAACGGCTTCGCGCCGGAATTCGGCAACACGGTGGGTACGGTGTTCAATACGATCACAAAGTCCGGCACGAACGATTTCCACGGCGAGGGCGGTTACATTTTTCGGCGCACGCCGTTCAGCGCGCGTCCGAAATTGCTCCCTGCGAATGAGCCAACCCCTGAAGTCAACTTGAATTCGTATTCCGCCGATGGTGGTGGTCGGATCGTCCGCGACAAGCTCTTTTTCTTCGGAGCCATCGAGCACGTGAACCGGGATTTGCCGGCGCCAGTGACGGTTCCGGCATCCGTGATTGCACAACTCGGGCTTCCCCCCAACTACGCAAACGCCATACCTTTCCACCAGGATCTCTACTTCTACATGGCAAAGGCCGCTTGGATTGTAAACTCGCGCAACCGGGTCTCGATTCGGTACATGCATCATTCCAACGACTCCCCCTACGACAACACTTCCGCGATCGGCGGGCAGTATCTCACCTCCCAGAGCTATAGCTTCATTGACCGATCCCATGTGGGGGCCGTACAAGCCGTTTCCACTATCTCGCCGAACGCCGTCAACGAATTTCGTAGCCAAATCGACTATCGGGGGCAGGCCGACGACCGGTTTTCGGGTAGTGGCTCCGGACCGAGCATCACGCGCCATCGACGACGCCCCGGAGCCGAACACTATCGACAGTGCCAACACCGAAACCTTGTCGGACCCGTCAGACCGCCGACGTGACCGCGGGAATTCCCTGACCGACCGGCCTCACGTTTTCAACATGACCGGCGTCTTCATGCCCCAGGTCCATACCAGCAGCAAGATTGCCAGGTATTTGCTGAATCTCAACCGGCTGTCAGTCGGGCTCGTCGCGTCGAGCGGCGACGTCTTCAATATCGGCAGCAATCAAATCCTGAATGGCGACAGCTCGGCAGTTCCTGCTTACCAGCGTCCACTTTTTGTCGGTCGGAATACCCTTCGGGGGCCAGCGACCTTCGAACTGAACGCCCGTTACTCCCGACTGTTCGCCTTGACCGAGCGGAAAAGCCTTGAGTTCTTGGCCGAATCGACGAATATTACGAATACGTTAAACGTAACGAATCTGAACACCACGGCGCAGATCGATGCCTTCGGCAACATTGTCGTACCACCCCCGAACGCGGCCACCGCCGCCCGCGACCAGCGGCTGATTCAGATTGGTTTGCGCTTGATCTTCTGATCGCCGACGTAAATGCCATGATCGGTTGCTGCTAAATAAATTCCGAGAATCTTAGCCCCCCCTTTTTTACGGGAGTGAAATTGGGAAACCGGCAGTACCCTTTGATGGCGGGGTTTCCAGGTAGCCGGGGATGACTCGTTGTTGTCGATGTACATTGAAAGCATATTTGTTGACCTTTTTGGATTATTCCTGAGATGATGGAGGTGGCTCTTGATTCCGGCATTCGACCCTAGTTCTGGCGCCTTGCCGCCAGGAAATCACCAGTAGAGTCAGGTGTTCGTCTTTTGTTTCCCCTGGCCGGAACGGCCTCAGGAGTGCTTTTTCTTGAGGGCGACGATGCGGTCGGCAATTTTTCCGAATTCATACAGTAGCTTGTCACGCACGTTCCCTGAGCATGTTTCGAGAAGTTTGTCTACTTCCAACTCACTGTGGAGTTGCGGCCAAAACTTTACCCAAATCCATGACACCCGCCTTTTTCGCATTTACCTAGAATATGATGCGACAACAAGGAGACCAAAGCGCCAGCAGAATGTGAGAAACTATGCCACCCCTTCTCTGCGCCGTCTGGCTTCTCTCCTGCGCCGAATCACCCTATCGACCGACAGCTCGTTTTGATCAAGATGCTGTTGGAGATAGCAAAAAATCAGCGAGTAGAAGAGCTGAATTGCGACGATGTTGTAATTCTCAATCAGCGTGCTACCGAAGATGAGGGAAACCATCCAAAGGCTGCCAGCTGCCAAGCCAAGCCAAGTGCGGAAACCGAAAAATACAAGCAGGCCAATGACTGTCTCGACCGGCGGCGTCATTCCCGCAAACGCCGCTACCGCCGCCATCGGCAGCGGCGAATGGGCGAATTGCTTCACCGTGGCCTCGACGAAGGCGGAATATTTAGGCACTCGGCCGAGTCCGTGAATCAGCATACTCATGCCGATCGCCAATCGGAGCATTGTATAGCCGACCGCCGGGGGTGAAATCCTCACTTGCGACCTTTGGGCATGGCCTCAATCACCTCGGTCGCCGTGGTTCTCCCGTTGTGTTCCTTGACGATCTTCGAGAAGGGTACCGCTCCCTCCCGGTTAATGAGGAACGTCGATGGATAGGCCGTTTCGTTAGGTGCGTTCCATCTAAGACCGTAGGCGTTCGTGAAGTCGTAGCCGGGATCAAGCACCAGATCAAAATCGGCGGGCAATTTCTTACCCGTCATAAACTCATCCGCCTTTCCTCTCAGATCCTGCGGTGGTCCAGGGTAGACCAGGATAACGTGCGCGCCGATATCAGCAAAGCTCGGGGCGTTGGTGATGAACTCCTGAACCTGCCGGTTGCAGTAGGGAGATTGATACCCCGGATACCCCCTCAACACGACGAGAACCACGGGGCCTTTAGCCATGACCTCCGAGAGCTGGACGACCTTGCCTTCAGGCGTCGACAACTTGAAATCCGGCGGCCGTTCGCCGATATTGGGAACCGCGGCAATCGCAATGCTAGCGGCGAGCCACACGATCATAAGGAGCTGTTTCATTTGAAGACTCCAATTCAATTTGCGAATGGTGACGGAACACGCCCAAATTTACTGTTCGCACGCGCTCGTCGGAAAGTTACGCTGCGAATGCCCATGAGAGGCAGCCGATGGTAAGCTCAGGTATTTTGAACATAATCGACAGGAGGGCGCGCGGCGTTGCGGAATCCCACAATCAATGAAATTCCCTTGAACGGCGAGAACATTCTGACAATAGGTCTAGCGCAGATCGCGCCGGTCTGGATGGATCGCGCGGCGATGTGTAGATCGAGCCCCGTCTGCACAAAGTAGATTGAAGGTGCCCACAGCAAAGCTATGTTATTTGGAATATGCGGACGCGACAGCGACCGGTGAGCATGGGCTCCGCCGAGGTGCCTCAGCCCGTCTTCTTTTTGCACCAGTTGTCCTCTGCGCGGCTGGATAGGCTTAGAACAACGAGAACTGCTCGGGGGCTAGAGGCGGAGTATCCGGTCGACGCTGAACAGGATTCACTGGGGCCGCATACCGAACTCAGCTCGCTTGCGGAGTTCGGTATGGCGGGTGTCGGTGGTGCGCACGGTTCCGGCGTTAGGTGGTCAGCTTCCGTGTCCTCGACAGCGACTGGCTTCGGTATCGGCGGCAGGATTTGCATTCGTTCTGTTTGGAGCTGCTTCCACAGAGCGTCGGCGGATTCGCCGATCCCGTGTTTGGAGACCAGCTCCCGGGCCATGGCCGTGAGTACGTCATTGTCCTCCTCGAACAATTGCAACCCTCCATCGGAGAACTTGCCCTCCATGGCAAGCGAAACGAGCATCTTCTTCGCCATCAGTCTGAGGCAACTGGACTGTATCGTCTCCGCATAATGCAGGTGAAACACGCGGACAGCCTGGCGCTGTCCGATGCGCCAAGATCGCCGGCCACAGAGTGTGGAGCGAATATCCGGATTCATAGAAGATCAGCGAGGGGTGGCTCAGCAAATCAAGGCCCGTCTCGATAATTTTTGGGTGACAGATCGTGACCTGGACATCTTCGTGAAGCTTCTGTTCGAACCAGGCCTCCCATCACCCGCCGCTCAGGCGCGTTCTTCAAGTACGTGGTGAACAACTGGCAGCTTTCCAGCATTACCACGCTCGCCACGGGCCACCCGGGAGGTAGCGAATCGGTGCGCGTTACCAGCTCGGCCATCGCAGGTGCGCTTTCTACCAGCACGTTGAACGGCTTCACCGGTAGCAGCCGGGCGCCCTTCCTGCCGGTCGATGGGCTGTATCTGCCGAACGTCTACCGCGAAGATGCCCGCATCAGCAAGATCGTTCCTCTGGGTGAGAATCCGGCTCGAAAGATGTATTCCAACTTTGAGGCCTTCAACCTATTCAACAGCACCGAATTCACCGGAATTACGACGCAAGGCTACACGGCTTTGGGAGCAGTGCTCACGCCGACCCCGGCGGCTTTCTCCGTGGGGAACGGCGACAGCGCGAACCCCGACGGCAACCTCGCTCGTCACCTGCAGTCGAGCCTCCGATTCACGTTCTAAGCGCGGCTTCCAAGTGGGGGGCAGAGGTGTTTTTCGCAACGCCGAAACTGCCATCTGTCCCCCTCTTCCAGCTTTGGCGCGACGCAAACGACCGGAACCGTCAACCGCGGCTCATTGAGCGATCAACTGTTGAATCTCCGCCTCATAATCGCGCTTGGCAACGAGGCCCAGATGCGTGAATGCGATCCGCCCTTGACGATCGATTAGGAAGGAAGAAGGGAGTGAATCGACGCCTCCATAGAGTTCCGCAAGGCGATCATCGCCGATCATCACCGGATAGTTGATCCCCATCTGGCTCAGAAACGGCTTGACGGCTTTCCAACCATCGTCGTCCATAGAGACGCCCAGGGCTATGAATACCCGATCCTTGTAGGCCTTCGCGAACTGGATGAACCATGGAATTTCGATCTTGCATGGGCCGCACCACGTGGCCCAAAAGTTCAGCAGAACGACTTTGCCTTTGTAATTGGAGAGCTTGACCGGGGCGCCATTGGCATTAGTGAGGCTAAAATCCGGAGCGGCTTTCCGGCTGTTGTCCGACGATGAGGCCGCGTGCACCGGAGATGACGGCGAGCAGCTTGTCAGCAGTGTGCTTGCGAGGGCGATCACGGCAAGTATTCTCAATGAGGCGTGCGGCGTCATGACTGAAAGGCTCCTCTCGTTTTGTTTGTTTGAGTGAACTGCGACGTCACGCGCTTCGACGAAATTTGCGGCAACGCCGCTACATCCCGGAGATGCGCCCGGCCTAAATGGCCGCTCAGGGCTCCAGGAGGTGCATGCCATGCGTCATTGCCGCGCCAGCCCGAAGCACGGCCGCGACGTGAATCGTTTCCGTTAGTTCTGCCTCAGTCGCGCCGGCTTCGAGAGCCGACTTGCGGTGAATCTCGATGCAGTAAGCGCATTGAGTGGTAAGCGCAACGGCAACTGCCATAAGCTCCTTGTACTTTTTGGGGAGTGCGCCGTCGGCAAGCGCCGCTTTGTCGTAGGCCCAGAATGCTTTCGTTGCCTCCGGCGCGTTCTTCGCCAACTTCGGGAACTTTTTGAGATTGTCCATGGAATACAAGATTCATTCTCCTTTTCGCTAAGTTGGTGACATCAAACACAGACACCGGCTTCGTTGCTAGCAAGATCAAGACACAAAAAGCGCGCCCGCTGCTCAAAAGGTCCCGGCAGCGGGCGCAAGGGAAAGAACTCAATTGAGGCGTATGACGCTCAGACAATTGATCGAGAAGCCCGTGCTTCCAAATGGGACTTTGACCTGGTCGCATAAGTAGCCCATCTTGCACGAATGTCAGGATATTGAAGCCTTCACGAAGTTGACCTCGAAACCACTATTGCGAGCAGCTTGTTTTCATTCGTACAAGTCGGCATCTCAGGCAGGATTGCAACCCAACGCCCACTCCACATTTCGGCTGCAAGCAGCAGAGAAAGGCGAGTTGCAATTATGATCTTGCAACCCGCCGAAGAAAACAGAGCTAAATCAACTTAGTAGGCGGCGATTCCATTGAACCCAGCGTTGGATGCGGGTAGGGCCGCTCCAACATTCGCGGTCAATACGCCAGTACTCTGATTGATGGACCAAGCTCCGATGGTGCCATTGCCCGAATTCAGGGAAAAGAGAAACAGGCCATCGCTCGATACAGCCAGATCAAGAATCGTGGCGCCAGGGATACTGGCGGCTTCGCCCGTGCCAATTGCGGTAATGGCACCTGCATTGGAAAGCGAGTAGCCATTGATGATGCTCGCTGCACCGGTTGAGCCGTAGACGAATCCCTTTGGCGTCACAACCACCCAACAGGCACCGGCAAAAATTGGAGTGGAGTCCACGGTCTTGAGTGCGCCATTATCAGCCACCGAGGTTGAAGTGACGGTGGGACCGCCGACAGTAATGAGAAGGCCGTTGGTCGGCGATGTTGTGAAGTCGAAGATCCCAGGATATGAGGTGACAGTGGCACCGCCCAAGGCGCCGTCTGCATTGACCGGAAACGAGTCAATTACGCCCGTGGTTCGTTCCGAGACTAACAGAACTTTACCATCTGCCGAAAACGTAAGGGAACTGCCGCCTGAAAGTCCAGTAGTCAGATAGCCGGTAGCGTTCGGAATTCTACTTAAGTGGCCGTTTTCCAGGTTGAAACCAACGACGTTACTGTTTCCCGACGCATTCAGGACGTATACAAGGTTGCCCGACTGCGCGATCGCATTGGGGAAACCACCACCAGTGGATACGACACCAGTCGGTATCAGAAATGCGCCAATCACTGCAAAGGACGAAATGGTGCCGCTCGCTGCATTCACTGCCAGCAGAAAACGGGAGTCTGAGGTGAGCAAGAGCGAATGCTGAGAGGCGAGAGGATCAGTTGTACCGCCAGTGCCATTTCCGCCAGTGGGCGTCTTTCCTACCGAAACTAGGGAGCCATTCGGATTTCGTAGGAACTGCAAACTTTCATTGCCAGTGTTGCTGTTTGTCATCACGAAGACAGCACCGCTGGTCGTGCTCGTTTCTTGCGCATCCGACCGGACGGCCCCTGCCAACGAGAGGGCTGCCAGAAGCGCGACCGACTTATAGGTGAAGATTTTAGACATCAACGTTTTCCCTTTCAAAAGTAGACTTAGTGGAAGAACTGAAGTTGCTTCCTGTTGTTGATTTCGGCGAAAAACGCCAAAAGTTACGGTCTATGCAATAGGAGAACTCGGCTAATTTCTAGCACAGCGACGAACAGATGTGCCTGCTTTACGGTGCCACCGTTCGGGTCGCAAATCGGCATGGTGGTTCCCGCCCAATCGACGAACGCTTTTCGCCGGGCTTGTGTTCCTGGCGCAGCACCACACGCTGTTTGCGACGCCAGGGCTGGTACAGCTCGCGAAAAACGCGAAGTCACGCGGCGCCGAGGGTCGCTCAATTTGGTGAACGGCAAGAGCGACACCGGCTTGGCTACGTGCCCATCCCACTGTCGGGATCACATCAGCGGTAGCATTTGCCGCAATGCGGGCATTGGGCCACTTCTTTACGGGTGGGTTGCACGACCCGCGCCGTCTCCAGCAAATTGCGCAACCGACCGTACGCCCGGTGGGCCTTCTGCTTGACTGCGCCGACCGTCGTAGAGGTGGCGCGGGCAACCTCTTCGACACTCAAGTCATTCACCTTGAGCATCGTCAACACCTCACGCTGGCTCCGCGGCAGCGTCGCCACGAGGTCTTCGAACGTAGGAAGATTGCCGTGTTTACCCTTGTTCTCCGGGTATTCGGGCAACACATTGGCGCCAGTCTCGTGTGATGCGATACGCCGGCGTTTGCGATAGTAGTCTACCCGCACGCCCAATGCTATCGCATACACCCAAGGCAGCAGGGGCTCACTCGGATGATAAGTGTGCCGCGCCCGGTGAATGCGTAACCACAAATCCTGTAGCATGTCTTCCGCTTCAGATTTGTTACCCGGTCGGCTGGAAAAAAACCGGTAGAACTTTGGGCCGAGCAAGTCCACGAGAGCCTCTGCAGCCATAGGATCTGCCTGTTGATACTGACTCATTAGGCGCTCCATGTTGTGGCTTGCTGGCTTGGAAGCGCTATTGGCAGTCTTCATGGTCCAGGCCCGATTTGAAGTCTTCGCCTATTGCGACAATCTTCTCTTCGTTGAGCGCTGTAATCTGGGCCTCCAGAGCTTCAAAAGAGCTACCCGTCGAGCATTCCGAAATGTGCCCGGTCTGATTGCCGCTCAGGGCTCCAGAAGGTGCGTGCCGTGCGTGATTGCCGCACCGGCCCGAAGTGCCGCCGCGACGTGAATCGTTTCCGTTAGTTCTGCCTCAGTCGCGCCGGCTTCGAGAACTTCGGCAACGTTTTGAGATTGTCCATGGAATGCAAGACTCATTCTCGTTGTCGTTAAAGCGGTGAAATCAAACGCAGACACCGGCTCCACTGCTAGTAGATACAAGACCAAAAACTCGCGCCCGCTGCTCGAATGATCCTGGCAGCGGGCGCAAGGGAAGGAACTCAATTCAGCCGTATTACAATTGGACAATTGATTGAGAAGCCGGCGCTCCCGAATGCGGCGCCGCCCGGGCCTGTCAGCAGGCCATCCGACACGAATGTCAGGATGTTGAATTCTTCGCGAAGTTGTCCCCGATAGCCGCTGGCGATCGCCGCGGGCGTCCATTCGTACAAGTTGGCATCCCATGCAGGGCTGTAGTCCAACGCTAATGTCGGGATTCCGCCCAATGTGTTATTGGGCCGGTGACCGTCCGCCAGGTCCGCCGACAGGCCTTGCCGTAACGGATTATTGCACTGGCCGTCCTCGGCCCCGTTGGTGGCGATGAAGATGCGCTCAATCGGGCTGGAGAAACTGTCGTCATCACCCAAATGGAGCGCCGCCATCAAGGGAGCGTAGGTATTGTGCTCGATCGCCGCCGCCAGCGGGATACTCGCATCCATCGA
>Ga0302326_10027781_pt1 | contig 11405 bp, 12 predicted proteins | sample Palsa_T0_3_FD_202264 | JGI IMG/M metagenome (GOLD analysis project Ga0302326, IMG submission 202264) | Peat permafrost microbial communities from Stordalen Mire near Abisko, Sweden - Palsa_T0_3 | ecosystem: Environmental > Terrestrial > Soil > Palsa > Peat permafrost | place: Sweden: Abisko...
ACCGTGCAGTTAGGCGTGCTCTTGAGCAATGATTCCAGCGCGCTTCGTGATTTCCCAGAAATCTCGTCCTTGCGTGCTTTCACTCGCTTCATATCCGTAGATATTGGCCCCGCCAATTGGACACCGAATTCCCCTGCGCGGCGCGCCATGTGCGCGGCATAGGCGGAGGCGACTAGCGTCTTGGTCGGGATGCAGCCTGTATTGACACACGTTCCCCCAAAGCGCCCGCGCTCGATGATGGCGACTCGTTGGCCGGCAGCCGCCATCCGCACCGCCAGGAATGGTCCGGATTGTCCAGTTCCGATGACGATTGCATCAAAGTCTTTTTTCACGTTCGGTGGCCATCCTCGGCTTGCGTCCTTAGAGGTCGATCTCGATGTCACCTCGCGGCTGCGAGCAGCAAATCAACACGTTTCCTTCGGCGGCTCAAGAGGCTCGGGAAATAGTCGATTTGAGCGCTTATCAAAGCACATTGGCAGCTATGGCACACCCCCCGTTCGGCGGGTACCACCTGACAGGCGCGTCGCATGTCTCCGCGAGCTCCAGCAGACTGTGCCGATCGGGACGCCACGCCACGGCCGATCTACTTGGCGTACACGAACGTTGACGCCGAGGGCCGGGCGTCCCTTTAGGCGGCATCAGGACGGTCTGCAGCTGAGACTTGTTGTCAGAAAAGCCGCGCTTTTTAGTTCACGGAATTAGGTATCTCAGGGGAACAATGTTCTTGCCCAACCGTAAGTACAGGAACCGAGTTACGTTACTCTTAATGCCTTCCGACTCAAGCTAATGACCGCGCATATCAACGGCCCTCGAACCGAAACATCAATCGCGGGCGCAATGCCCGCCCAGTCCTTGGATGGCCGATCGGCGCAGAAGCGGAGCGTTCCGATGAGGCCCTGGGCGCCTTGGAGGCGCTTCGTGAACACGCACGAGCTAGCCGTTTGCTTTGTGGCAGGCGCAATTGCCTTTGCACCGGTGGCTTACCCCGAGCCAATCGTGTTACAGAACGTGCGCGTCATCGACGGCAATGGCGGTCCGCCGATCGAGCATGCCGACATTCTCATCAACCGTGACAGGATCACGGCCGTCAATGTCTCCGGACAAGTCGCCATACCGGCCGGCGCGACCATCGTCAACCTGAGCGGCAAGACAGCGTTGCCGGGTTTGATATCGGATCACTCGCATCTTGGCCTTGTCGACGGCGCCAGCGCGGCGGGTCACAACGTCACGCGTGAAAATATCCTGCGTCAATTGAGACAGTACGAAGCCTTTGGGGTGACGACCGTGACATCGCTCGGGCTAAATCTGCAGCCCTTTTATGATCTGCAACCAAAATTGCATCTTGACGCACTACCAGGCGCCGACTTTTTCGGGGCCGATCGCGGTTTCGGCGTCGACATGGGCGCACCGCCCGCTGCCACGGGTATTCTGAACCAACAAGTCTACCGGCCGTCCACGGCCGAAGAGGCTCGGTTAATGGTTCGTGAGACTGTGCCACGGCACCCGGACCTGCTCAAGATATGGGTTGACGATATGCATGGCACTGTGCCAAACAAGATGAATCCGGTCATCTACAAGGCTGTCATCGACGAAGCGCACGCAAACCATCTGCGCGTCGCCGCGCACATCTATTATCTGGATGACGCTGAGAGATTGGTCAACGATGGGGTTGATATCCTGGCGCACGGCGTCCGCGATAAACCCGTCGATACCAAATTGATTCAGGCGATGAAGGCGCGCGGTGTCTGGTACATTCCGACCCTGGGCCTTGACGAAACCTTCTTTGTTTTTGCCGAACATCCGTCATGGATGCAGCAGCCCTTTTTCCGCCACGCGCTACAGCCGGCACTGGCCGCGCAATTCGATGATCCGGCATGGCGCGCGAAAAAGCTGGCTGACACCAAGACGATCTCAGAGGAAAAAGCGGCCTTCGCAATGAATATGCAAAACATCAAAACGATGTATGCAGCAGGCGTAAAGATCGGATTTGGCACGGATTCCGGGGCAACGCCGCTGCGCATTGCAGGTTTCGCTAAGCATAGAGAGCTGCAACTGCTCACTGATGCCGGGTTGACACCGCTCCAGGCTATTGGTACCGCGACCAAGAACGCCGCCGAGCTGCTCGCTCTCGACGACCGCGGAGTTATCGAGCCGGGAAAGCTTGCCGATCTGTTGATCGTTAACGGTGACCCCTCGAAAAATATCGCCGACATCGACCGCATCGCTTCGGTTTGGCACCACGGTAAGCAGGTGGCCAGTTCGATCACCGCGTTCTCGCCTTAACGGATTTCTCGATCGCCGCGCGATCAATGTGCGCGAGGTCGCCGGTCGACCGGAAGTTCCAGTGACCTAGGCTATGTGAAAGGCCGATTTCTCAGCAGCGGTCAATGACGTGCCTCGTTGTGGGCATCTACCGCTTATTATCTGTCGGGTACGCCTCCTGCAGAGCGATCGAACCGGTCTCCAGCAGGGACTTCAGGTTGGAGATGATCTTCGGCCAGCCGCCGGACACCGCCGCAATGAATTTTGAGGGATCGCGCTCGATGGTGTGGGTGATGGAGAGCTTGACCGCCGTTCCAGTCGGTTCCAGTTCCATCGTGCAGCGCGACTCGCCTTCGGCCTTGAGCTCGGGCTTGTTCTGGTGCTGCCAGCGGATCACCAAGCGCCGTGAAGGCTCGGACTCGACGATCTCGCCGTCGTCGAAGATCTGACCGCCGCTGGACACCATCTTCCACGAGGATCCCGCTGTCCACTGGCTTTCGCAGCGCATGCCGAACCAGTACTGCTTCATGTACTCCACGTCGGTGAGTGCTGTCCACAGCTTCTCTGGTGTGGTGCGGATGTAGGTCACGTAGACAAATGTCGATCTAGCCATTGGCATTCTCCAGTCGTCGTTTCAGATCCGAGAGCGCCTTGAGGCGCGGCTTTTCGAACTTGGCAATCCAGCGCTCGTAGATCTCCTGCAGCGGTATCGGATTGAGGAAGTGCAGCTTTTCGCGGCCGCGCCGCAGGGTAGCGACGAGGTTAGCGGCCTGCAGCAGGTCCAGGTGCTGCGTCACGCCCTGCCGCGTCATGTCCAGGTGTTCGCACAGCGCGCTGAGTGTGCGGCCATCGTGCGCGTGCAGCAGGTCGAGGAGCTTGCGCCGGCTGGGATCGGCCAAGGCCTTGAACAGCACGTCGGTGTCGTGGCGCTCTGCCATTTTCTATATGCAAGTAATTACTTGCCTAAATGATAGGCAAGTGAGGCCTTGCTTGTCAAGAACTCGTCAACGATCGCCACCGCGGCCTGACTTCGTTATGGGCGGCGTCGGCTCGATCGGGGGCTCGCCGTTGACGCGCTTTTGCAGCGAACGCGAACTTACGGGCTTGAGATCGACGCCAGCGAGTCACACGGCCGAGATACAAGGACGAACCGATTGACCCGATAGTGGCTAATCAACGGCGGATCGTCCTCGTAGGCTACGTCTTCTATCCGCCAAGGAGCATCAGAGTCAGACCAGTGCAGTCACGGCCACGAGGATGGGAATGGCGAATCCGACCACCGTTGATCTAGCGCTGGGCGCGCCCCGGCACATTGGCTAATATCCAACTCTACGGAGAGCCTGACCGCGCGGGCCGTACACAAACCATGCAAAGGCACGAAATCATGCGCCACTTAGCTTTTACCATCGCGTGCCTGATCTCCGTCCTCGGGAGCGCAGCGGCCTTCGGCGGTGCGGATCTGCTGAATATCCCTCTTAAATGGACGCCGACATCCACCTTCGTCAGCATGGGTACGATTGACCTCAGCGGAAATATCGTTGCAACCAGCATCCATTTTGAGGCGCTCAGCGATGCGCGCCAGAATCCCTCGTCGATCGCGGAGAATCGCGAAAACACCAACAAATTCCGGCCGGTGACAACCACGAGCGACGTCGCCGCTTTCGTTACCGATCATTTCAAGGAGAGCCTGCACGCCGCCGGACTGAACATCGTTGACGGCGCGGCCGACATCACTGTCAGCGGGGAACTTCGCCAGTTCTTTGTGACCGAGACGACGACCTATAAGGGCGAGGTATCGGTGATACTTCACGTCAAGAACAGTGCCGGAAAGGAACTGTGGACAGGAGTGGTAGGCGGAGACTCTGAGCGGTTTGGTCGCTCATACAAAGCTGACAACTATTACGAGACAATGTCAGACATGGTGCTGCGCGCAAGCTATAACCTGCTCAGCAGTCAGGGATTCCGCGATACACTGCAGAAGCACTAACCTGTGCTATGCATCGCGGGATATGTCTTTGATCTGCATCGTTGACGATACACGCGGTCGGAGCTCTGCTTTGCCCCGAGCTAAGACGGCGGCGCAGTACCAGTCAGCAGCCGTCTTCGTCATTGAGTGATCTCAGGTTCGACGAGTTTGGCCAGGTTTCTCAACGATTCCTGCCAGCCGAGATAGCAGGCTTCGACTGGAATGGCATCTGGCAGTCCCTCCTGAACGATTGTGAGCTCCGTGCCGAGCGCGACTCCCTTCAGTGTCACCGTCACTCGAATTTCGCCCGGCAAGTTTGGGTCCTCGAACTTGTCGGTGTAGCGCAAGCGCGCCGCGGTGAGTAGCTCAACATACTCGCCACCGAACGAGTGGCTCTGGCCGGTAGTGAAATTCCGAAAGGACATCCTGTACGAGCTACCGACTTTGGCGTCCATGTGATGCACGGTGCACGTGAAGCCATTCGGCGGGAGCCACTTGGCCAACGCATCTGCCTCGATGAACGCGCGATAGACTTTTTCAGGTTTCGTGGCCAAGATACGATGAAGTCGCACGGTGTTGGGCATGGTCAGGTTCTCCAAGTATCGCGTCTCGTGGCTTTAAAATCACTGTTCGACAAACGCGCGCAGCGAGCATTGGCTCGTAGGGCGCTATATGCACTACGCGCCCGGGATGGGCAGCACCGGCATGATCTCGACGGCGTCCCCCGGGAAAATGGCGAAGTGCGGGTGGTGTTCGAAGAGCTTGGCGGCCGCCTCATGCGAGTCGGCGCGTACAACCGTGAAAGCGCCCAGGTTGTTGCTGGTATCGTCGATCCCGCGTTGCGTGGCCTTCTTCGTTTTCCCTAAGGGTCCGCCCATGGCGACGATGTCGGCATGATGTTTCTCGACCCAGGCCTTCCAGGCCGCCATGCCCTCCCGTTCCTTCGCGCGACGATCGCTTTCGGGAAGAGCATCCCAGGCCGTTCGTCGCGGGCTGGTTTTGCTGCCAAGGAACACAGCGAGGTAGGTATTGTTCGTGCTCATGACGTCCCCTTTGCTTTGCGGTTTGTACGGTGAAACAACAACTCGATGTAGCGGTGCAAGTGATCGATGCTTGCGGCCGCAATAGCCGCGCCGCCCTTGGCCTTCGCCATAATGAAGGCACCTTGCAGGACCGCTTGTGTATGTAGCGCCAGGCTCTCGGCGGTCCAGGGAGCGCGAATCCGATAGCGCTTCATGGCCCGGGCGATGTCAGCTTCAATCTTGGCGGCGTGACCGCTGATGCTCGCCTCGCACGCCTCGCGGATGTCGGGGTTGGTGCTGTAGATCTCCTGCACCATCGTGCCCACAAGACAGGTGAACTCGGCAATTTCCCCTTTGAGGATAGCCTTGCGGAAGTCGAGATAACCCAAGACGCGCTCGAGAGGATCGCTGTGCTTGTGGTACGGCGCAGTCTCGAAAAACGCCCCGGTAATCGCAGACCAGTGCTTCGCCGCGGCAACCGCCAGGGCGTCCTTACTCTTGAAATGATGAAAGAACGCACCCTTGGTGACGCCAGCTTGGGCGCAGAGCTCATCGACGGAAGTGGATGTGTAGCCCTTCTCGCGAATAAGGGTAACGGCTGCCTCCAGCAGCTTTTGCTGCGTTCCCGACTTTGGCGTCCGCGCCGTGTCTTGCTGGTCCATGGAATTAGCATACCAACTAGTCGGTATGGTGTCCAGTCGAGCGCAAGGTGAGACGAACTTCACCAACCTTTGGTTTCGTTCAGTCAGGCGGGCAGCCTATCAGCCTGCGGATTGACTATCTTTGGGCCCCTCGGCGGACTTCATTGGCCGGTGATTGGGCGAAGCTTGGATCTGTGCTCGCGGCGCGTAGTTGCTTAAAATTTCGGCAGTCAAAATGGATACTAATATGAAAATAAAATGGAATGACTCAATGGCGGTATGGTGGAGCTTCGCATGGCGCAGCACGCTCTACGGTTTTGTGGCCGGAGCCGCATTTGGTGTTATCGCAGGTGGGATCGCAGGTGCGACGGGCCACTTGGATAAGGCAGGCCAATACGGCGGCCTCGCCGGTGCCATCGCAGGTGTGGGGCTTTCGATGTTTGCAATGAAGCAGGCGCTGGAAAAGCACCTGGCGCGGTTGAGCGCAACAATCGCAGCGCCAGGCAATAGTCCGATGCCGTGATCGAGGCATTTGGCCTGAAGGGCAACGCGTCGTCACTCGAGAATAATCATTCCGCATCGACAGTCTGAAGGGCGCCTCTAGTCTTATGGTTGCGCCGCGGTACTCAACTGCCCCAGGAGACGGTGAGTTTGCGCGATTGACGGAATTCATATCCGGTCGGACGCTCCGTCTGCGACCGTTCAATCTTAAGTCCGGGAAGTTGCCGAAAGAGCACCTCAAGAGCGATGCGAGCTTCAGCTTTAGCCAGATTCGACCCCAGGCACGAATGCGGGCCGGTGGCAAATCCCAAATGGCGGCGAACATTTACCCGGTCGATATCGAATTGGTCTGGCTCTGCAAAGACTGCCGGATCGCGATTAGCAGATCCCAACATGCAATTGACGGTGTCATGTGCAGCGAATTCGATTCCCCGCCATTCAAAGGGCTCGACAACATGTCGCGTCGCCGACTGCACAGGGCTCAACCATCGCATCGTCTCCTCGATGACCCGCGGGATCAGTGCCAGGTCCCGTCTGACTCGCGCGAGGACTGCGGGATTTTCGAACAGCGCCCAAAGCGCGTTCAGAAGCAGCGCCTCGACGGTTGATATTCCTCCAAAGAAGATAATGGAAAGATTGCGTTTTATCTCGTCGTTCGTAAGGCGTTCGGGCTCCGGGGTATTCACCAGGCGCGCGACCAGAGAGTGTTCATTGAAACCACTTCCCACGGAGATGGCATCATCGAGCAGTGCGTGAAATTCGCGGACGCTTGATCTGGCGGCAGCGCTGACGGCTGGATCGCCGGTGAAGTTGGCGAGCGCAGCCTCGAATGTGTCGTACCAGCGGCGCATCTGCCCCTCGGCTGTAGCCGGCAGTCCGCAAACGAGGAGCATGACGAGGATTGGCAGGCGGCTGGCGAACGCCGCGCGCAGCTCAGCGGAGTGCTTTGCCGCGAAATCATTCACGAGATCGGCTGTGATCTCTTCGATTGCCGATTCGACGTGCGAGCGAATGTATGCAGGCGCAAATGGAAACTGCGTCGCTCGACGATAACGATCGTGCGCCGCTCCCTCGGTAGTCAGCATGTGCGCGCCGAAGGTGTCGAAAATTGTCGAATGCTCTGATGCCGTCGTAAGTCGCGCGGTATCGAGCATTGCCGTGCGGACATCCTCGTATCCGGTCACGTACCACATGTTGAGGGCGCGCAGCCAAGTGATCGGCTCGTGCCCACGCAAACGCGCAAATACCGGATAAGGATCAGCTTCGAGCTCAGCGAGTGAAACTTCGTGACCGAGGGGAAAGCGGAGGCGTTTGAAAGAAATCATGGATTTCCTGCACACCGGCAACGATTGGCAGTGTATCCCGACATTTATACGCTTCCGAAGATTCCAACCGTCCGCGATGTTGTGACATGTCTTTCGCCGCGGACTTACAAATCGCCTTCCGGGCGCGCTGTGGAATGATCCGCTTGATTTACGGATGAAATCCCGAATCCATCCATGCCTGGTAGGTCGCAAGCCAATCCGGCGACCAGGCACCGTCGGGCGGCATGGCGCCTTTCGATAACGCACTAAAGACGCGGCGGGCGTTGGCGTGATCGGCATAACCGGCTCCGCCTGCCGCATCGCACATCCAGGCTGCGTCGTCCAGGTTCACATGGGCGCGACTCATGCAGGTGACGTCCTTTGGCCGAAATTTCGGCCGTATATCGGCGCTAAAGGTTTTCATGGTTACCCCCACTTTCTGATTGAGAACGATCGGGATGTCCGCTTGGGACGGTAGCGTAAAAAAGATGCGCTTGATTGCGGATCGTCTTGGCAGCGTCTCGCGGATTCATGATTACATTCAAAGGGTCGGTATCTAGCCAGAGTGCGTTTTTTCCGATGCCACCATTCCACGGGGGCGAAGCGGTGGCCGTTTTCGGCCACCGGTTCGCCAAGTCATGCCGACGATCGCGTAGACCAGCCACCACGCGCCGACCGGGCGTGCAGGATGCGCAACGCAAGTTCAGCTCTTGATGAAGGCCAGCAATTCCTCGTTGACTCGATCCTTGAGCGTCGTACACATGCCGTGTGGCGCACCCTTGTAGATGACAAGTTTCGCATTCTTGATGATCTTCGATGAGATCAATGCTGCATCCGCATACGGGACGATCTGGTCATCGTCTCCGTGGAGAACAAGCGTCGGAATGTCGAATCGCTTCAGGTCTTCGGTGGTATCGGTCTCCGAGAACGCCTTGATGCAGAAGTAGGAAGCCGGGAAGCCGGCCATCATGCCCTGCAGCCAGAACGACTCGCGCACTCCTTCTGATACCTTTGCACCGGGTCGGTTGTAGCCGTAGAAGGGCAGACTTAAGTCTTTCCAGAACTGCGAGCGATCCGCGACCACTTGGGCCCTAAGGCCATCGAATACTTCGATGGGCAAGCCGAGCGGGTTGGCGGGAGTTTTCAGCATCAGCGGCGGAATGGCGCCGATCAGCGCGGCTTTGGCAACCCGGCGGGTGCCATGTCGGCCGATGTACCGCGCGACTTCGCCGCCGCCTGTGGAATGGCCGACGTGAATGGCATTCTTCAGGTCGAGTTTTTCAACCACAGCCAACAGGTCATCGGCGTAGGTATCCAAATCATTGCCATTCCAAGGCTGACTTGAGCGTCCATGGCCGCGACGGTCTGCAGCGACGCAGCGATAGCCATGAGAAGCCAGAAAATACATCTGATCCTCGAATGCGTCGGCGCTCAGCGGCCAGCCGTGACTGAACACGATCGGTTGTCCGGTGCCCCAGTCCTTGTAGTAGATCTCCGTCCCATCCTTAGTTGTCAGTATGCCCATGGTATTGCTCCGTTATTTTGGTGGAATTGAAAGGCTCCAGGAAATCCACTGCCAGCGCGGCGCTGACGGTAGCAGGGAGTGCCGTGATGGGTTTCAATGCAATCTCCCGGGAAAATGGGTGAATTTTACCAAGACGACGCGGCGCGTGCCCGCGCCATTGGTGTTCTTACGGGGGATTGACGGCATCACTAAGTTCTGTCCGGAGGGTCCGTCCTTGCGGTCGCAAACACCGTTTCCAGAAGGGCTCCATGCGCTTGTCGCGCCGGCGGTGAAGATGGAAGAGGCTCGAGCGCGGCTATGCCGGTCCCACGCCGTTGCCCATCATGCTGAAATTTATTAGACTTTGAGTGCATAAAACTTAGGTTGCTCAGGCGGTTGCGTCAATTTCAGAGCTCGACTGAAAATCCGCGAGTCGCTCGTTCGATACCGCCCTGAATTCCGCAGTTCCGTAATCCCGTCGCGCGCGAAAGTTCGACGGCGAGTCATAGACGCCTACAACCATGCGCGACCTCACACAAGGATCCATACCGCGACAGATCATTGCGATGGCGGTGCCGATTTTCGCGGGCATGCTATTGCAGACGCTGTATTACATTGTCGATCTGTATTTTGTCTCACGCCTGGGTGATGCCGCAATCGCAGGTGTGAGTGCTGCGGGCAATCTTACGTTTGTTGTGTTTGCGCTGACCCAAATGTTGGGCGTCGGCATCGTTGCGCTCATTTCGCACTCGGTAGGTCGCAAGGATGCGCCGCACGCCAACCTCGTCTTCAATCAGTCACTGGTGCTATCGCTGCTGTGCGCCGTGCTCACCGTGTTTGCGGTTATGCCGGCACGGGTTCGTACATGCGTACGATCGGCGCGGATGCGCAGACTGCGTCCCTTGGCGCGACCTACCTTTACTGGTTCCTGCCGGGTCTTGCCCAGTTCGCCATGGTCGCCATGGGTTCGGCGCTGCGCGGCACCGGCATGGTGCAACCGACGATGGTGGTTCAGGGGCTTACCGTTATCCTTAATATAGTACTTGCGCCCGTGCTCATCGCGGGCTGGGGGAGCGGACATCCGCTGGGAGTTGCCGGGGCCGGTCTTGCGAGCACCATCGCGATCGCATTCGGCGTTGCTCTCCTGGCAATGTATTTCTATAAGCTCGAGAAGTACGTTCGGCCACACCCATCGATGTGGGCGCCGCGGCTAAAACTCTGGGTACGCATGCTGAACATCGGATTGCCGGCCGGCCGGGAATTCGCGCTTATGTTTGCGTACATGGCGATAATTTTCTGGATCATCCGCAGCTTAGGGGCGGCGGCTCAGGCCGGGTTCGGCGTCGGATCGCGTGTCATGCAGGCGATTTTTCTGCCGGCCATGGCCGTCGCGTTCGCGACCGCGCCGATCGTCGGTCAGAATTTCGGCGCGCAAAGGCCGGACCGCGTGCGCACAACTTTTAGAAGCGCCGCGCTCATGACCTGCGTCGTAATGCTGTCGCTCACGCTCGTCTGTCAATTTGAGAGTGCAAGGCTCATTCATCCATTCTCGGTTGAGCCCGGTGTCGTCGCTGTCGGCGCACAGTTTCTGATCATCATCTCGTGGAATTTTGTGGCGAACGGACTCATTTTCACGTGCTCGAGCACCTTCCAGGGACTCGGCAACACCTGGCCGTCGCTTGCGAGCAGTGCCTCGCGTCTCGTGACATTCGTGGGTCCGGCCATCTGGTTGTCCCGACAGCCGTGGTTTCAGCTGCGTTATCTATGGTATCTGTCGATTGCGACAATCGCCGTACAGGCCATGACGAGCCTTCTGCTTGTTCGTCGGGAACTTCAGCATCGCCTGATGCCGGATCCGATGCATCCGTCTTAGAGGACGTGGTCGGCGCGTGCATGACCGGCGGCTACGCATGCAGGTTATGGGGTTTGACAATCGGTGCTGGAGGAGGTGGCCGCGGTGTCGATAAAACTCACGGTTAAATTTGGCGTCGCGCTTTTGGTCCTCGCCGCCGCGGCTCCTAATTCGCAGGCTGCGTCCTGCTCTTTGGCAGGTCTTGGCTGGATGGCAGGCTCGTGGCACAACAAGGCGAACCCCAGCCGCGCGCAGGAGAGATGGGCCGTCGCACCCGACGATGTCCTTATGGGAAGCGCATGGGAATTTCCGCAAGGTAAATCCGGCTACGCGGAAGTCATGACGATCAGGCG